>Ga0310811_10000201_pt1 | contig 85793 bp, 78 predicted proteins | sample YCmetagenome_FD_207642 | JGI IMG/M metagenome (GOLD analysis project Ga0310811, IMG submission 207642) | Soil microbial communities from experimental microcosm in Duke University, North Carolina, United States - YC | ecosystem: Engineered > Artificial ecosystem > Soil microcosm > Unclassified ... | reverse complement strand
CCGCTGTGACGGCCGCCGGCGTGCTCGCCGGCCTCGCGTGTGCGCCGGCGCAGGCGCAAGGCAAACTCGACGCGCGTTACACTGCCTCGCTGGCCGGCCTCAAGCTCGGCAGCGGCGCCTGGGTCGTTGATGTCACCGACAAGCAATACACCTCCGCCGCCAGCGGCTCGGCTTCCGGACTGATGCGCGTGTTCTCGAGCGGGCAGGGCACCGGCGCCGTCCGTGGCGCTGTCGTCAACGGTCTGCTGGTGGCCGGGACGTATGCATCGACGATCAACACCAACAAGAAGACGGATGAGGTCCGTATCCTCATCAATGCCGGCGTGGTCAAGCAGTACACGGTGACGCCGCCGCAGACACCCGACCCCGAACGCGTGCCCGTCACCGCCAAGGACCGCAACGGTGTCATGGATCCGATGACGGCATGGCTTATCCGCTCGCCCGGCACCGGCAATCCCGTCTCGGCCGCTGCATGCGAGCAGAAGCTCCCGGTTTTCGACGGACGCATGCGCTACAATCTCACGCTCGCCTACAAGCGCATGGACCGGGTCAAGGCGAAGAAAGGCTATGCAGGGCCTGTCGTCGTCTGCAGCCTTTATTTCTCTCCGGTGTCGGGCCACATCCCGAACCGGGTGGCGCTCAAATATCTCGAAGCGCAGCGCGACATGGAATTGTGGCTGGCGCCGATCGCAGGCACGCGCCTGCTGGTGCCGTTCCGCGCCTCGGTGCCGACGCCGCTCGGCGAAGCCCGGCTCGAAGCCACGCAATTCGTGACCGTGGCCGGACCGCAGCATGCCTCGGCGACGACCGCCACCGACGTGCGGTAGGACGCGATTCCTCTGCTTGATTGTGTTGAGGGGAAAGCGGCGTTGCGAACGCACCGCGCGCGATCAGCAGAAGCCGGCAGTCTTGAGATATTTATAAGCCTGGATGATCTCGACGAGGCGATCCTCGGTGGAGCGGTCGCCGCCATTGACGTCGGGGTGATGCCGTTTCACCAGCATCTTGAACCGCATCTTGATCGCGTCACGTTCGGCGCCGACCTCAAGGCCAAGCGCATCGAGCGCCTTGCGTTCGGCATTGCGCACCGCGCGCTGTTCAGGCTGCGGCCGCTCGGTCCTGGTTTGCTGACGGCCGTTGGCGAATTCGTGAAACATGTTGAGCGGATCGGTGGCGCCCTCGAGGTCGGGACGCGGCTTGGTCTTGCCGACGCCCATCTTCCAGGTCGGCCGATGGCCGGTGATCGCATCCTTCTGATAGCGCGTCACCGCGTCGTCGCTCATGCCGGCAAAATAATTGTACGAGTGGTTGTATTCGCGCACGTGCTGGAGACAGAAGCGCAGATATTGGTTCTCGTGGCCGCGGCCCTTGGGCGCACGATGCGTCGCGCCCTCGCTGCAACCGGCCCATTCGCAGGTCGGCAGGACGACGGCCGACTTGCGGCCCTTCGCTGGCTTGACGCGAATGCTGTCAAATATGGTTGAGTCGAATTTCATTGCGGCACGCAGTATGCGAGGTTTGTTACGCGATCTTCAAGTCTTGACAGAAGCATGCGCATGAGCGTGTGACTGTTTGTTCGATAGAAAAATTGCGATCATGGGCCATCCGACCGGACCGCATACCTTGATCGCGCCATAGTGTTGGGCTTCGGACGCGTTGCGCTTCAGGCGTCGCGCATTTTGACGCGTCATAGACCCCACAAGGTAGAAGAGACCCCCATGCGAACGCAGGATGTCATCACCGAAAAATTGACGAAGGCTTTCACGCCGCAGTCACTGCGCGTGGAAGACGAGTCCGATCAGCATGCGGGGCATGCCGGGCACCGGCCCGGCGGACAGACGCATTTCAGAGTCTATATCGTGTCGGAAGCCTTCCGGGGGAAGACCCGGCTTGCCTGTCACCGCATGATCAATGAGGCGCTGGCCGCGGAACTCGACGGCGGCGTGCATGCGCTGGCGATCCATGCCACCGCGCCGGGCGCCGGTGGCGTATAATTTAACTTAAGATGCAGACGGCGAAGATGTAGACGGCGACTGCCCGGCCGCCGCGCGGGCGGGTGCGCGGCGCGTCACCGGCGTGATGCGCAATTCAGTGATGCGGTTGCGCATCCGGCGCAGCACGCGGAAACGGAAGCCGTGGAAGGTGAAGCTCTGTCCGGCTTCCGGAATCTGCCGCGCTTCGTGAATGACGAGCCCGGCGATGGTCGTGGCCTCCTCGTCCGGCAACGTCCAGTCGAGCGCGCGGTTGAGGTCGCGGATCGGCACGCCGCCGTCGACGAGCACGGAGCCGTCGGGCTGGCGCTTGACGCCGGGCACGACGACATCGTGTTCATCGGTGATGTCGCCGACGATCTCTTCCAGAATATCTTCGAGCGTCACCAGCCCCATCACCTCGCCGTATTCATCGACGACGAGCGCAAGCGGCGTCTTGCGGCGGCGGAATTCCTTGAGCTGTTCATAGAGCGGCGTGGTGTCGGGCACGAACCAGGGCGGCGTGACGATGGCGCGCAAGTCGGCCTTTTCCGGATCGCCGCCGACCGCCTGCAACGCCCGCAGCACGTTCTTGGCGTGCAGCATGCCGATGATGTTTTCCGGTTTGCCGCTCCACAGCGGCAGCCGCGTCACCGGCGACGACATTACCGCGTTGACGATGTCCGTCGGCGGCGCGTCGCAATTCACCGTGAGCATTTTCGTGCGATGGATCATCACGTCGGTGACATCGAGTTCGCGCAGGTCGAGGACGCCGCCGACCATGTCGCGGTCGAGTTTCTCCACGCCACCCTCGCGATGCAGCAGATCGACGGCGCCGCGCAGTTCCTCATGCGCCGACAGGATTGCCTGGTTCTCGCCGACGCGGATGCCGAACAGCGAAAGGATCAGCCGCACCATGCCCTCGACGGCCATGAGCAAAGGGCCGAACAGTTTGACCGATACGTTGATGGGACGCGCGACGATGAGCGAAATGCGATCGGGCGCGTTGATCGCGGCGGTCTTTGGCAGCACCTCGGCAAAAATGACGACGAGCAGCGTCATGATGAACGTCGCGTAGAACACGCCGACGTCGCCGAACCAAGCCGTCAGCAGGCCCGTGGCGAGCGCGGAAGCGGCGATGTTGACGGCATTGTTGCCGAACAGGAGCGCGCCGATGAGGCGCTCGCGTGTCGCCTGCAGGCGGTTGACGATGGCCGCGCGCTTGTCGCCCTGCTGCTCGAGCCGGTGCATCGTGGCGCGCGAAGAGGTCGTGAGCGCGGTTTCGCTGCTCGAGAAGAAGGCCGACAGCAACAGGCACACAAAGACGATGAGGATCGAAATCCAGTCTGCTGCAATCATCGTTGCGCCAGCATGTCGGCGAGAAAAGTCCTGACCGCGCCATGGTCGACGTCATGGGCGATGAAGCTCGCGCCGATGCCTTTGGCGAGGATGAGCGTCAGCTTGCCGCGGCGGACTTTCTTGTCCTGCGCCATGAGATTGAGGAAGCCGTCGGCGTCCGGCAGATCGCCGTCGATCGCAGCAAGCCCATGCGGCAGGCCGACGGCAGCGAGATGTTTCACGACGCGGTCGGCGTCGCTTTGCGGCAGGAGATTTTGGCGCGCGGAAAACGCAAACGCCAGCGCCATGCCGACGGCGACGCCTTCGCCATGCAGCAGGCGGCTGGAAAAGCCGGTCGCGGCTTCGAGCGCGTGGCCGAAGGTGTGGCCGAGATTGAGCAGCGCGCGGTCGCCGGTCTCGTATTCGTCGCGCGCGACGATGGCCGCCTTGGCGCGGCAGCTCACGGCAACGGCGTGTTCGCGCGCGGCGCCGCCGTCAAAAATTCCCTGCCAGTTGTTTTCGAGCCAGGCGAAGAACGGGGCATCGGAAATCAGGCCGTATTTCGCGACTTCGGCATAGCCGGCGCGGAATTCGCGGACCGGCAGCGTATCGAGGCAGGCGGTGTCGGCGATCACGAGGATCGGTTGATGGAACGCGCCGACGAGATTCTTGCCGTGACGGGAATTGATGCCGGTCTTGCCGCCGACCGAGGAATCAACCTGCGCCAGCAGCGTCGTCGGCACCTGAACGAAATCGACGCCACGCCGCATCACCGCGGCCGCAAAGCCGGCGAGATCGCCGACGACGCCGCCGCCGAGCGCGACGACGAGATCGTTGCGCTCGATGCGCGCTGCGATGATGTCTTCCTCGACCCGTTCGAAGACGCCAAAGCTTTTCGACTTCTCGCCGGCGGGAACAGTGATGCGAACGCTGGCAATGCCGGCGTCTTTCAGGATCCCTTCTACCTGGTCGGCATAGTGCCGCGCCACCGTCTCATCGGTGACGACGGCCGCGCGCGCGTTCGGGCGCAGCGCCGCGGTCCGTGTGCCGAGGGTGTCGATCACGCCGCGGCCGATGACGATCTCATAGCTGCGTTCGGCGAGCGCCACGCCGACGCAGGTTTCCTGCGTCTTGGCCACGGTCTTTTTTGTCGCCATGGTCACGTCAGCAGTCACTTGCAATCCTTTCCTTCCGGCTCCGGCAGGCCGAGATGGTGCGAGACCCGTGCGATAATCTCAGAGGTGATATGGTCATGCGGCACGTCACGCGACAGGATCGTGATGTCGGCTTCGGCATAAACCGGATCGCGCAGCGCGATCAGATCGCGCAGCGTCTGTTCGGGGTTGTCGGTATGGAGCATCGGCCGGTCGGTGCGCCGCCGCAGCCGCCGGACCAGAACGTCGAAATCCGCCTTGAGCCAAACGGTGACAGCCTGTGCGCGCAATTCGGCGCGGGTGGTGGCGTTCATGTAGGCGCCGCCGCCGGTCGCGAGCACCTGGGCGCCGTCATGCAGCAAGCGGCTGAGCACGCGCGCCTCTCCTGACCGGAAATAGGCCTCGCCGTGGCGCGCGAAAATCTCCGCGATCGTCATGCCGGCGGCGCGCTCGATCTCGGCGTCGGCGTCGACGAAGCGCAGCCCCAGCGCATGGGCGAGCTTGCGTCCGATCGAGGATTTTCCCGCCCCCATCATGCCGACGAGCGCAATCGCCCGGCCGCCCAGCGCCGCCAGGAGCGGCGAGAGGGGAACGGCATGGGGCGGGGCGTCGACGTGATTCTGCATGGCAAAGCCGAATATCGCACAGTCGTTGGCATATTCCGCCCAAAGACAGGCCGGACATCCGTCTTTTATGGGATAGTCGGCCCGCTTCCAACTGTCATGGAGCGGCTGCCGGTTCTGCGGGTCAGGGCCGCTGTCATGCGCCTTTAAGCTAATATCGAAGGAACCGTTGCACCGGAGGGCAAGATATGCGACCGGTTCCGGCGCGCTGTGAGTATGACCAGTCATCGAGCGATGCCCAGTCTCTTCAGATTTATCGTGTTCGTCGGCCTTTTGGGCGGCATGGCCTATGGCGCCATGTTTTCGCTCGCGAATTTCATTACGCCGACGCCGCGCGAAATCACCGTGACGATCCCGCCCGAGCATTTTTACAAGAAGCCTTAATCGCTTCCGGGCTACAACGTGCGTGACTCCCGGGCCTTCGCGCGCTTCGGGCTTTACGTCCCTTTCCAGGTTAACCATGGCGCCTGTGCTCTCCGACGCCAAAGCGACCGATCTGTTCCTCGACATGCTGGCCGCCGAGCGCGGCGCCGGCCTCAACACGCTCGCCGCCTATCGGCGCGATCTCGAGGATTTTGCCAGCGTCCTCAAACGCTCCGGCCAGACTTTTGCCCGTGCCGACACCGCGGCACTGCGCGCCTACCTCGCCAACCTCGATGAGCGCGGATTCAAGTCTTCCTCCGTCGCCCGCCGGCTGTCGGCGATGCGCCAACTGTTCCGCTTCCTCTATGCCGAAGGCCGCCGCGCCGACGATCCGGCCGCTGTCCTGTCCGGCCCCAAGCGCAGCCGGCCTCTGCCAAAAGTTTTGTCGATCGCGGATGTCGACCGGCTCCTGGCCACGGCGCATATGCGTGCGACGCAGGAGACCGGCGAGGGCGATGACGATGAAGCACCCTCCGCCACGCGGCTGCGCGCGGCGCGTCTCGCCTGCCTGCTCGAAGTCCTTTACGCGACGGGGCTGCGCGTCTCCGAACTGGTCGCCCTGCCGGCCACCGCCGCGCGGTCCGATGCACGCATGCTGGTGGTGCGCGGCAAAGGCGGCAAGGAACGCATGGTGCCGCTCAACGATACCGCCAAGCGCATGATGGCCGATTATCGCGCGCGCTTGTCGGAATCCGGCGCGGCGCCGTCGAAATGGCTGTTTCCGTCATTCGGCGAGAGCGGCCATCTCACGCGGCAACATTTTGCGCGCGATCTCAAGACGGTGGCCGCCGCGGCCGGCATCGCGAGCGACCGCATCAGTCCGCATGTGCTGCGCCACGCCTTCGCCAGTCATCTGCTGCACAACGGCGCGGACCTGCGCGTGGTGCAGACGCTACTCGGACATGCCGACATCTCGACTACGCAGATCTATACCCACGTGCTCGAGGAACGGCTCAAGAGCATGGTGCGCGACTTGCATCCTCTGTCCGGAACGTAAGCACGTTCCGGACTTGCACCCTTTGTCTTCAACGTAATGGGTTTTCGCCTCACGCCGTGACGAGCTTGAGCCCGATCACGCCGGCGAGGATTAGTCCGATCGAGGCCAGGCGCAGCGCGTCGGCCGGCTCGCCGAAGGCATAGATGCCATAGATCGCGGTGCCGGCCGCACCGATGCCGGTCCACACCGCATAGGCGGTGCCGAGCGGCAGGGTGCGCAACGCGAGGCCGAGCAGCACGATGCTGGCGATCATGGCAAGAATTGTTACCGCCGCCGGAACAGGCCGGGTCAGTCCTTCACTGTATTTCAGGCCGACGGCCCAGCCGATTTCCAGCAGTCCGGCAACAAACAGGATGACCCAGTTCATTGTACCCTCGCATAAGACATGAGCGTGCGTTCCAACGCGAACAGGTATTTGTTTTCGCGGCGCGCAGGCCCGTGGGGCGATGAGGTCGTCCTCAACGGATGGCGTGAAAGCGGAGTCGTCCCCGTCATGACATAGATGGGGCAGGCGAATGGATCGGCAACCGCTGGTTAAGACGCTTCGGTCAATAGTCCGAGATGCCGGCTGGCTTGATCCGTTGCCCGGCTTGGGCCTGCTTGGCTTGACTTGCGCAGGTCATGCAGCCAGTTTCCCGGCGGATCGGTCCATTTCCCCATAATAACCTCAAGTCTCGCGGGTATTTAGTCTCTGATGCGCAGCTATCTCGACTTTGAAAAATCCGTCGCCGAAATCGAGGCGAAGATCGACGAATTGCGCGCCGTCGAGACCGAGGATTCCGCGGCCATCGGCGAGGAAATCGAGCGGCTCGAGGCCAAGGCGGATCAGGCGCTCAAGGATGTCTATGCCACGCTCACGCCCTGGCAGAAGACCCAGGTCGCGCGCCATCCGCAGCGGCCGCACACGATCGACTATATCGCCCGGTTGATCACCGATTTTCATCCGCTCTCCGGCGACCGGAAATTCGGCGACGACGACGCCGTAACCACCGGATTCGGCCGTTTTCGCGGCGAGAGCATCTGCGTCCTCGGCCACGAGAAGGGCGCAACGACGGAAACGCGGCTCAAGCACAATTTTGGCATGGCGCGCCCTGAAGGCTACCGCAAAACCGTGCGGCTGATGGAAATGGCCGACCGGTTCGGCATTCCGGTACTGTCGCTGATCGATACCGCCGGCGCCTATCCGGGCATCGGCGCCGAGGAGCGCGGCCAGGCCGAAGCGATCGCGCGTTCGACCGAAGCCTGCCTGCAGCTCAAGGTGCCCAATGTCGCGATGATCATCGGCGAAGGCGGCTCCGGCGGCGCCATCGCCATCGCCACGGCGAACAAAGTGCTGATGCTCGAACACGCCATCTACAGCGTGATTTCGCCAGAAGGCGCGGCCTCGATCCTGTGGCGCGACACCGCCAGGGCGCAGGACGCGGCGACCAATATGCGGATCACGGCCGAGGACCTGCTGCGCTTCGCGGTTATCGACAGCATCGTGCCGGAGCCGGTCGGCGGCGCGCATCGCGATTCCGCCGGCGCCATCGCGCAAGCCGGCGACGCGATCGCTGCGGCCTTTGAATCCCTGCATGGGCTGGACGGTGATGCGTTGCGCAAGCAACGGCGCGAAAAATATCTCGCCATCGGCCGGACCGGCCTGTAGCGGCATTTCCGCAGTCCATCAAAGGCTTGGCTGAAAACGGCGATGTCGCCGCAAATGTCACCCACCGGCTATGCGATTGACACCGCTGGCCTTTTTCGGCGCGCGGGGAATGCCTGCCTTAAACTTGTCCAAAACTGCGAGCGATCATGGTATAGCTGGGTGGACAGGCTGTCTGCCTCGACGGGGGGAAGTGCGGAATCGACGGGGGAAGCGCACCGTCTTTACCTGACCTTCACCATAGAACTGCGGAGGACGATGTTCGGAGGGCTGCGGCCTGTCCCGGCAACGGCCTCTTAAGGCTAACGAATGCTATTGAGTGAGCGCCAGTTTTGCACTCATTTCGGGGGAGTATTGCGTTGATCGGTCATCTCATCTCCCACAGATCCTTTTTGCGCCCTCTCGCGGCACTCGCTGCCGTGGTTGCCGCCCTCGCGCTTGCCGGATGCAACACCGACGGCGGCATGTCTCCCAACGCCAAGGCCTCGAAGCCCATCCCGGCGAAGACGCTGGCGTTGATGGAAGAAAAGCACATGACCAAAGCGTCGCCGATGCTTGTGCGCATCTTCAAGCAGGAAGCGGAGCTGGAGGTCTGGAAGAAGGACGACAGCGGCCGTTATGCAAAGCTGAAGTCGTTTCCGATCTGCCGCTGGTCCGGCGATCTCGGTCCCAAGGTGAAGCAGGGCGACCGTCAGGCGCCGGAAGGGTTCTACACCATCACGCCCGGCCAGATGAATCCGAATTCCAGCTACTATCTGGCGTTCAATATCGGCTTTCCCAACGCTTACGACCGCGCCAATGATCGAGACGGCAAATTTCTGATGATCCATGGCGACTGTTCGTCGGCCGGTTGCTATGCCATGACCGACGAGCAGATCAGCGAGATCTATGCGCTGGCGCGCGAGTCCTTCGCCGGCGGCCAGCGCGCCTTCCAGATCCAGGCCTATCCCTTCCACATGACGGCGAAGAACCTCGCCCGCCATCGCAACAATCCGAACATGGCGTTCTGGAAGATGCTCAAGCAGGGCAACGACATTTTCGAGGTCTCGGGACAAGAGCCAAAGGTCGACGTCTGCGACAAGCATTATGTCTTCGACGCCGAAGGTCCGGCGGGACAGCCCGCGCCGCGGTTCAATCCGCGTGGCCAGTGCCCGGTCTATCAGATGCCGCAGGAGATCGCCGCGGCTGTCGCGCAGAAGGAACGCCAGGACGACGCGCAGGTCGCGAGCCTGGTCAGCAGTGGTCTCAAGACGGCGCCGATCCGCATGGCCACCGATGGCGGCATGAACAGGGTGTTCCTGGCAGCACTCGGCCGTCCGCCGATGGATGGTGACGACAGTTCGCCGGCGTTGTTCGCTGAGAAGGCGCCCGGCACGATTCCGCCGTATGTCAGTCCGCCGCAGCCGGGCGTGAAGGGCACGCTTCTTGCCAATGCCGAGCCAATGGGCACGCCGACATCTCCTCCCGCGAAGACCGCCATCGCGCTTCCGCCGATACGGCCGACAGCCGTCGCGTTTGTGAAGCCGCCGGCGACAAAACCGGCCCACACCCAGATCGCAGCGGCAAGGCCGGCGGGCACCACGACCGCCAACGCGGCGCATCACGCCGCGACCACGCAAGTCGCGGCCGCCGGCGCCGGCGCGCCGGCCTGGAATGCGACGCTCTCCTCAGCCAAGTTATCGTCGAAGGCGGCTGCAAAGCCAGCCAAGCCGGTGGCGGTGCATGCGAAGAAGCCCGCAAAGGATGCGCAGGCTGCGAAGCCGCACGGCACGGCGTTTGCGTCCGCCACATCCGGCGGATTCGTGAACGGTGCCGCTCCGGCGCTGTCGACGACCGGTTTCGGCCGCTAGATTCGGGCAAGGGATGCATCAAGGGGATGCATTGCGTTTCGAGGCCGGGTCGATCCCGGCCTCTTTCATATGAAGCCTGCAAATCGGGCCTGCATGTCAAATTCTGCCGATCAAACGAAGCGCGTATGAAAAGCGATCCGGACATGACAAGCGGCAGCGTCTATGTGCTCGGCACGGTCTCGGGGGCGCGCCGGATGACCTATGTCGGCTGGACCATCGATGTCGCCAAACGGGTGGCGCGGCATAACGCCGGCACCGGCGCACGCACGACGCGCGGGCGCGTCTGGGTGCTGCTGCACAGCGAAACTTTCGCCACACGCCGCGAAGCCATGAGCCGCGAATGGCATCTCAAACGCGATCGGGCTTTTCGCAAGCAACTCGCCGCGCGTCTTCCGCAAGATTGAAGCGGAAGGAGACTGAAACGCCGCGAGTTTGAGGGCGAGGATTGTCGCGCAACGAAAAGGCGGCCCCCACGGGGCCGCCTTCATTTCATATAGCGCTTCAGAGCCGGATGTCAGACGTAGCGGCCGTGGCAATGCTTGAACTTCTTGCCGGAGCCGCAGGGGCAGACCTCGTTGCGGCCGACTTTGCCCCAGCTCGTCGGATCGTTCGGATTGCGGTTGGCGGCACGCTCGGCCGCCTCGCCGGCATAAGCCGGAGCCAGCGTCACGTCGGCCATCGCCAACTGGTCCTCGCCGGTCGAGGGATCGACGTGATGCGCCTCCATGTACGGCAGTTCGTTCTGTTCGTCGGGCGGCGCCGAAACGATCTCGACGCGCATGAGCTGCGCCGTCACCGCCTCGCGCAGACGCGAAATCATCGCTTCGAACAGGTTGAACGCCTCTTCCTTGTACTCGTTGAGCGGATCGCGCTGGCCATAACCGCGCAGCCCGATCACCTGGCGCAGATGCTCGAGCATCAGCAGATGCTCGCGCCACAAGCCGTCGAGCGTCTGCAGCAGGATCGATTTCTCGACATAGCGCAGGACGTCCGGACCCCATTGCGCCACCTTTGACGCCATCGCCTCGTCGGCGCGGCGCTCGATGCGCGACAGCAGTTCCTCGTCGGCGATGCCTTCTTCCTTCGCCCATTCGTCGACCGGAAGATCGAGCGCGAGCACGCGCGCAAGCTCTTCCTTGAGGCCGGCCGTGTCCCATTGCTCAGGATAGGCGCTTTCCGGCACATGCTTGGCGACCAGGTCGTCGACGACGGCATGACGCATGTCGGCGATGGTTTCCGAGACAGTGTCTTCCTTCATCAGGTCGACGCGCTGGTCGAAGATGACCTTGCGCTGATCGTTCTGGACGTTGTCGAATTTCAGCAGGTTCTTGCGGATGTCGAAGTTGCGGGCCTCGACCTTCTGCTGCGCCTTTTCCAGCGCCTTGTTGATCCAGGGATGGACAATCGCCTCGTCTTCCTTGAGGCCGAGCCGCTGCAACATGCTGTCGAGCTTGTCAGAGCCGAAAATGCGCATCAGGTCGTCTTCGAGCGACAGGAAGAACTTTGAATGTCCGGGGTCGCCCTGGCGGCCGGAACGGCCACGCAACTGGTTGTCGATGCGCCGGCTTTCGTGGCGCTCGGTGCCGAGCACGAACAGGCCGCCGGCGGCAAGCGCCTTTTCCTTGAGGCGCGCGATCTGGGCGCGGATCTCGTCGGCCTGTGGGCTTTTCTCGCGCGCGCGCGGGTCCTCGATCTCGGTGATCTCCTGACGGATGCGCATGTCGGCATTGCCGCCGAGCTGGATGTCGGTGCCGCGGCCGGCCATGTTGGTGGCAATGGTGATCGCGCCTGGCACGCCGGCCTGGCTGACGATATAGGCTTCCTGCTCGTGGTAGCGGGCATTGAGGATGGCGAAGACCTTTGCCTTCGAGGCGCCCTCATCGCCGGAATAGAGCGCGGCAAACGCGTTCGGATCGGTGAAGTCGTGCTGCTCCCAGCCGGCCTGGCGCAGCATCTCGGCCAGTTGCTCGGATTTCTCGATCGATGTCGTGCCGACCAGCACCGGCTGGCCACGCGTCTTGCATTCCTCGATCAGGGTGATGATGGCGCGGTATTTTTCCGCATTGGTGCGATAGACCTCGTCGTCGTCGTCGACGCGGGCGAGCGGCATGTTGGTCGGCACTTCGAGCACTTCGAGACCGTAGATGTCCATGAACTCTTCGGCCTCGGTGAGCGCCGTGCCGGTCATGCCGGCCAGCTTCTCGTACATGCGGAAGTAATTCTGGAACGTGATCGACGCGAGGGTCTGGTTCTCCGGCTGGATCGGCTGGCGTTCCTTGGCCTCGAGCGCCTGATGCAGCCCTTCCGAATAGCGCCGGCCAGGCATCATGCGGCCGGTGAATTCGTCGATGATGACGACCTCGTCGTTGCGGACGATATAATCCTTGTCGCGCTGGAACAGCGTGTGCGCGCGCAGCGCCTGATTGACGTGATGCACGACCGAGACGTTCTCGATGTCGTAGAGCGAGGCACCCTTGAGCTGATCGGCCTCGCGCAGCCGGGTCTCGATGTTCTCCATGCCCTTTTCGGTGAGCGTGACCGTGCGCTGCTTCTCGTCGACCTCGTAGTCGTCCTTTTGCAGATGCGGAATGAAGGTGTCGATCGTGTTGTAGAACTCGGACCGGTCCTCGAGTGGACCGGAGATGATGAGCGGCGTGCGCGCCTCGTCGATGAGGATCGAGTCCACTTCGTCGACGATGGCGTAGGCGTGCCCACGCTGCACCATTTCCTCGAGACTGTATTTCATGTTGTCGCGCAGGTAGTCGAAGCCCAGCTCGTTATTGGTCGCGTAGGTGATGTCGTGTGCGTAGTTCTGCTTGCGCTCCTCGTCGTCGAGCCCGTGCACGATGATGCCGGTCGACAGTCCGAGGAAGCCATAGACCTGGGCCATCCATTCCGCGTCGCGCTTGGCGAGGTAGTCGTTGACGGTCACGACATGCACGCCCTTCCCGGCGAGGGCATTGAGATAGACCGGCAGCGTTGCAACCAGCGTCTTGCCTTCGCCGGTCTTCATTTCGGAGATGCGGCCTTCGTGCAGGATCATGCCGCCGATCAACTGCACGTCGAAATGGCGCTGGCCGAGCGTGCGTTTGGCGGCCTCGCGCACCGTGGCGAAGGCCGGGGCGAGAATGTCGTCGAGGCTCTTGCCGCCGGCGAGTTCCGCCTTGAAGGCGTCGGTGCGTGCGCGCAGCGCCTCGTCCGACAGCGCCGCCACCTCCGGCTCCAGCGCGTTGATCTCGTCAACCCGCGCACGGTAGCTCTTGATCCGCCGGTCGTTCGACGATCCGAAAATCTTACGGGCGAGATCGCCGATCATGTCTGTCCTTTCACACGCCGCAGGCGGCGGTCTGTCACGGCTGGTGCGGGGATCGCCCCGCCGCCAAAACACAAACGCTGCGCGGCAGTGGCCCTGGCGGGTCGATACGCCCAATGAGCTTGAAATCGCGACATTTTTACGGATCGGCGATTCGGGCAAGAAAAAGCGCCCCTCCGGCGGAGGCGGGAGAGGCAAGCGAGAGATAGGAGGGGGTCCAACCCTTGTCAATTACCGGCCGGCCCATTACGCGCGCAGGAGTGCGCCATCCGGCACGGGCCGCAGGCCAAGGACTAGGCAAGGGTCGGGCCAGGGTCGGGCAAGAGTCGGTGCCGTCGCCCGGTCACTTCGCGGCCCGGGTCACTTCGCCCGTTGCGGTCGGCTACCGGCGTGACGTCGCTGCCGCGCCCTTACACGCCCATCATCATGACACTCCTGTCATCATGCGCCGGCCACGTGGCCCGGCCATTGCAATGCCATGTTCTTTGCGCGAGTGTCCGCGACCCTCTGCCGCGCGGATCGAATGACGCGGTTCCACTCTTTCGTAAGGATGTCGCCATGACCGTCATTAAGACCGTCACACCGACCGTTCGTCTCGGCTCCTCAAGCCACGCTCGTCGCGGCATCGCTGCCTTGTGCGGGCTGGCGCTCGCCGGCGCATTGTTCACCTCGCTGTCGGTCGTGCCGGCAAGGAGCCAGGACGATCCGGTCGTCGCCAAGGTCAACGGCATGGAGATCAAGCAGAGCGACATCGCGATCGCCGAAGACGAACTCGGCGCCAAGCTGCCGGCGCCGGATGCGGCGTCGAAGCAGGATCAGCTCATCACTTACGTTGCCGACATGATGCTGCTGGCCAAGGCGGCGCAGGACAAGGGCATGGCCTCGACCACCGAATTCGCCCACAAGCTCGCCTATGAACGCAGCAAGCTTTTGATGGAAGAGATGCTCAAGCAGGCGTCGCAGCAGGCTGTGACCGATGAGGCGATGCACAAGACCTATGACGAAGCCATCGGGCAGATGAAGGGCGAGGAGGAGATCAAGGCCAGTCACATCCTCGTTCCGACCGAAGACGAGGCCAAGGCGATCGAGGCCGAACTCAAGAAGGGCGCCGACTTCGCGACCCTGGCGAAGGAAAAATCCAAGGACCCGGGTTCGGGCAAGCAGGGCGGCGATCTCGGCTATTTCACCAAGGACCAGATGGTGCCGGAATTCTCGGAAGCGGCCTTCAAATTGCAGAAGGGCCAGGTGTCCGAACCGGTCAAATCATCCTTCGGCTGGCACATCATCAAGCTTGAGGACAGGCGCGCGAAGAAGCCGCCGGAATTTGATCAGGTGAAAGACCAGCTCGCGCAATACGTGGCGCGCAAGGCGCAGGCCGACCTGATCAGCAAGTTGCGTGAGAGTGCAAAGATCGAGCGCGTCGGCGCACCGCCGGCCGCCGCCGGAAGTGCCACCCCGCCTGCCGCCGGCGGCGTCGCGCCGCCGACCGGCAAGAAGCCGTAACGAGAGGCCGTAAATCGCGGCGTCCGATCGTCATGTCATGAAGCGCTGCCGCACGGGATAGGCGGCGGCGCGATGGACGGCATTTGATCGAAAATATTAGCCTTCGTTGTGCTTGTCGCCCGCGGTCTTCTCCTCTAAGCCTGCTGCGCGGGCCGGAACGCTTCCGGCTGGCGTCTTGTTGGCGCGTATCCGGCAAAGCTTGGTGGCGGACTTGATCCGAGAGCGAAGACCTTGCGATCGGAAGACGCGCGAGTTTTTGATTTAGAACATTTTTGCGGCTAACCGGATTTCACTTGGCCGGAAAATGCTCTAGGGGGCGGGCCCGTTCTGCATGGCTGTTTCGATTTCTCCTCTTGCGCCGAAACGCGTGGCCGACATGCCCGAGATTGCGGGCGCACGTCTGGCCACAGCAGCAGCCGGCATCAAATACAAAGGCCGCACCGACGTGCTGCTGGTCGCGCTCGATCCGGGCACGGCCGTGGCCGGTGTCTTCACCCAGTCGAAATGCGCGTCGGCGCCGGTCGAATGGTGCCGGGCAAAGCTCAAGGGCGGTAAGGCACGCGTGCTGGTCGTCAATTCCGGCAATGCCAACGCCTTCACCGGAAAGACCGGCAGCGACGCCACGAAATTCACGGCCGACCTTGCGGCCAAGGCGATAGGCTGCAAACCCGGCGAAGTGTTTCTGGCCTCGACCGGCGTCATCGGCGAGCCGCTTGACGCATCGGTGTTCGATGGCGTGATGGACGGCCTCGTCGCCGCGGCGCAGCCGGGCCGCTGGAACGACGCTGCCCGCGCGATCATGACGACCGACACGTTTCCGAAAACGGCGACGGCGACAGCCACGCTCGGCAACGCCACCGTCACCCTTGCCGGAGTCGCCAAGGGCGCGGGGATGATCGCGCCGGACATGGCGACGATGTTGTCTTTCGTCTTCACCGACGCGCCGCTCACGGCGCCCGTTCTGCAATCGCTGCTCGGCCGCGCGGTCGAAAATACGTTCAACGCCATCACCGTCGACGGCGACACCTCCACCTCCGACACTTTACTGGCCTTCGCGACGGGGGCTGCCGCGTCGCAGGGCGCGCCGCAGATCAAGCGGCCGAGCGATCCGCGGCTGAAATCCTTCCGCATGGCGCTTGAATGCCTGATGGCCGACCTCGCCGAGCAGGTCGCCCGTGACGGCGAGGGCGCACGCAAGCTCGTCGAAGTCATCGTCGAAGGCGCGGTCTCCAAGCAGTCGGCGCGCGCGGTGGCGCTCTCGATCGCCAATTCGCCGCTGGTGAAGACGGCCATCGCCGGCGAAGACGCCAATTGGGGCCGCGTGGTCATGGCCGTCGGCAAGGCGGGCGAACCGGCGGACCGCGACCGGCTTTCGATCTGGTTCGGCGGCATCCGCGTGGCGCACAAGGGCGCACGCGACCCCGACTATGATGAGCAAGAGGTCGCCGCGGTGATGAAGAAGCCGGAGATCACGCTCAAGGTCGCGCTTGGTCTCGGCCGCGGCCACCACCGCATCCTCACCTGCGACCTCACCAAGGAGTATGTCGCGATCAACGGCGACTACCGCTCCTAGAGCATAATGCCGAAAAGCCTACCCTCGACTTGATCGGGGGTGCGAAGCGGTTTTCGGACAACATCATGCTCTCGGTCGTCGTGATCTTGTTTTGTGCGAATTCCGGTTGCAGCCGATGCCCGCTTTATGCATTCCACACTACGCATGGTTAACTACGCTCAACGGACAGCCGTCGCGTTCAGACATCGTTAACGTCAACCCGCCACGGTAGAGGCTGGGCCGTGAATCTGAAACTCGTTCTTGTGACCGCCTGCGCCCTCGTCGATGCCGACGGTCGCGTCCTGCTCACCCAGCGCCCGCCGGGCAAGACGCTGGCTGGCTTATGGGAATTTCCGGGTGGCAAGATCGAGGCGGGCGAGCGGCCTGAAGAGTGTCTGATCCGGGAGCTGAAGGAGGAACTCGGCATCGTCGTCAAGGAAGCCTGCCTCGCGCCGCTGACATTCGCGAGTCACGCTTATGAGACGTTCCACCTTCTCATGCCGCTCTATGTGTGTCGGCGTTGGGATGGGATCGTCATGCCGCAAGAGGGCCAGGCGCTGGCCTGGGTGCGGCCCAACCGGCTGCGGGATTACCCGATGCCGCCTGCCGACGAGCCGCTGCTGCCGTTTCTGACCGACCTTTTGTTGTGAGCGGGTCAAAGAGCCAAAAAGATTCAGGAGCCGAGGGCAAGGGTCATGACGTCCAAAACTGTCGAAACGTCCAAGACTGTCGATACGGCCGCCATCGCGTTGGCGCCGCCTTCTTCACAGGTTTGCAATCTGTCGGCATTTTGGTGCGACACGCGCGGCGCCACGTCGATCGAATATGCCATCATCGCCTCCGGCATCGCCGTCGCGATCGCCGCAACGGTGTTTTCGCTGGGGACGGCCGTCAACGGCTTGTACAAGTCCGTCTCGGATAAATTGCACTAGCCGCCTTCGGCGATCGCACGGCATCGGTCAGCGGCCGGCCTTCTCGCCGGCGCTGCTTTCGGTCGTTCCCAACGCATCGGCGAGCCGCGCCTTGGCCGATCCGGGAGCGAGCGGCTTTTGCTGGCTTTCATGCGCCTTCCATCCTGACAGCCACTGGATGTCGAACGTCGCGCGGATGCGTCCGTCGGGATCGGAAAATTTTTCCGCGTAAATCTCGGCCATGCGCAACAGGGTCGTGCGGCGCAGCGGCGCGCGCCGCCGTTCGTGCAAAATGTTGGTCGCGCCCATGCGCCGCAGATCCTGCATCAGCGCGAAGGCCGAGGCATAGCGCACCGTCAGGCGATCGGTATCCGTCACCGGCAGGGCGAAGTGGGCGCGTTGCAGCAGCGCGCCGAGATCGCGAAGGTCGGCGAACGGCGCGACGCGCGGCGATAACCCGCCGTCGCGTTCGGCTTCGGCTTGCGCAAACGCCTGCCGCAGTTCGGTCAGCGTTTCGCCGCCGAGTAGTGCGGCCAGCAGCAGCCCGTCGGGTTTGAGTGCGCGATTGATCTGCGCAAGCGCGCCGGGCAGATCGTTGACCCATTGGAGCGACAGTGCCGAGACCGCGAGATCGAAAGCCTCTTCACGCAGCGGCAGGCGCTCTTCGTCGCCGATCACGACGGAAACTTGTGCGGTCGTGGGCGCAGGCTGCGCGCCGTCCGGCATCACGGCGACGATGTGGGCCGCCTGTCCGCCGGCGACGAGCCGGTCGCGCAAAGCCGATGTTGCGGTGCCGATGTCGGCGGCGAGCGCGAAGCGGCGCGTGACGACGCCGACGCGTTCGGCAAGATCGGCGGCGACATGATCGAGCAGGAAGGTTTCAGCGCCCGCACGCGCGGCACGGCGGCGGCGCGCCGACAGCAGGGCGCGATCGAAAATCAGCGGCGTCATGGGCGAGACTCGTCGCGCGTCCGGGGGGAAATAGCAATGCACAAAGGAGGCGGGCCGGTTGAGGCGGCGGCCCGCGCGCAGTAGCTTTGCCGGGGGAGCAGGGATGCATGGCGGGTCTTGCAGACATCGCGGCGCGGTCGGCGAACGTCTGGCGGGGCAGCCGCTCAGCCGTTGGCGCGCTGTTCGGCCGTGCTCTCGATGTGACGCTCGACCTGGCGCTGCCCTCTCTCTGTCCGGCCTGCCGCGATCCCGTCGATGGCGCCGGTCTGTGTCCGCACTGCTGGACCAAACTGTCTTTCATCGCGCGGCCCTATTGCGAGCGCCTCGGCATCCCCTTCGTCTATGATCCCGGCCCCGGTATCCTGTCGATGGAGGCCATCGCCACGCCACCGGCCTATGATCGGGCACGGGCGGCCGTGCGCTATGACGATGTCGCGCGCGCCATGGTGCATGCGCTCAAATACAGCGACCGCCTCGATCTCGCCCCCGTGATGGGCCGCTGGACGGCGCAGGCGGGGGCCGAAGTGTTGAGCGGCGCCGACGCCATTGTTCCGGTGCCGCTGCATTGGCGCCGGCTGTGGATGCGGCGCTTCAACCAGTCCGCCGTCCTAGCGACGCATGTCTCGCGGGCGAGCGGCGTTCCCGTCCGTGCCGACCTTCTGCGCCGCCGCCGCCCGACTGCGCATCAGGTCGGCCTGACGCGCTCCGAACGCACGGCCAATGTGCAGGGCGCCTTTGCCGTTCCCGATGCCGGCAAGGCGATGCTTGCCGGCCTCAAGGTCGTCCTTATCGACGACGTGCTGACCTCGGGGGCGACGGTCGAGGCCTGCGCCCGGGCGCTGCTTCGCGCGCACGCTAAAAGCGTGGATGTGCTGGTTTTCGCGCGGGTTGTGGCGGCGGCGCGAACGACCATATAAAAGACCGTCGAAATAAACGGTGAGACGCATGCCGCAAGTTGAAATGTACACGACCAAGTACTGCCTCTATTGCCTGTCGGCCAAGGCGCTTCTCACCCGCAAAGGCATTCCGTTCACCGAGATCGACGTCTCGGGCGATGCGGATTTGCGTGAGAAGATGGTCCAGCGCGCCGAGGGCCGCATGACCGTGCCGCAGATCTTCATCGGCGCGCAGCATGTCGGCGGTTACGATGAACTCTATGCCCTCGATCAGGCCCAGCAACTCGACGCCATGCTCGCGGCGTGACGCCGGCCTGATGAATTGCGCGGCGACGACCAGTCGGAGATGACGATGGCGGATAATGCCCGCTTCAAGATCGGCCTGGTGCAGATGCGCTCCGGCGTCAATCCGGCGACCAATCTCGATTCCGCGGTCAAGCTGATCGGCGAGGCGAAAAGCCAGGGCGCGGTCTATGTGCAGACGCCCGAAATGACCAACATCATGGAAGCGAGGCGCGACCGGCTGCTCGCGACGATCATGGCGGAAGAAAAAGACACGAGCCTCGCCGCGTTGCGCGAACTGGCGCGCTCGCTCGGCATTCACATCCATATCGGGTCGCTGGCCATCAAAGTCACACCGGAGCACGCCGCCAATCGCTCCTTCCTCATCGATCCCGACGGCGAGATCATCGCGCGCTACGACAAGATCCATATGTTCGACGTCGATCTCGACAAGGGCGAAAGCTATCGCGAGTCGAACACCTATCGCGCCGGCGAGATCGCCGTGGTCAGCGACCTGCCGTTTGCGCGGCTTGGCCTGACGATCTGCTACGACCTGCGCTTTCCCGCCCTGTTCCGCGCGCTCGCCGATGCCGGCGCTTCGCTGATCGCGGTGCCGTCCGCTTTCACGCGCCAGACCGGCGAAGCCCATTGGAACATTCTCCTGCGCGCGCGCGCGATCGAGAACGGCTGCTTCGTGCTGGCCGCGGCGCAGGGCGGTGCCCACGAAAACGGCCGCGAGACGTTTGGTCATTCCCTGGTCGTCGATCCGTGGGGCCGCGTGGTCGCCGAGGGCGGCACCGAGCCCGGCGTGATCATGGCCGAGATCGATTTGAGCGCGGTCTCGACGGCGCGCGCCCGCATCCCCTCGCTGCAGCATGGCCGCCGCTTCGAGATCGTCGAGCCCTTGGCCGAGCCGGTCCATCTGCATGCAGTGAAGACGCCACGATGATCCGCTACGACCTCATCTGCGAGCAACGCCATACGTTCGATGGCTGGTTTCGCGATTCCGCCGCCTTCGACCAGCAGGCGAAGAAGGGCCTGGTATCGTGTCCGCGCTGCGGTTCGGTCAAGGTCGAGAAGGCGATCATGGCGCCGCGCGTCTCCGGCGCAAGCAGGCGCGGCAAGACCGAGCCTGAGCCGACAGTGTCCGAGGCGGCGTCTCCCGTCGCCATGATGGCGCCGGAAGAAAAAGAGCTGCGCACGAAGCTGCGCGAATTGCGCGAGCATCTGACGAAAAATTCCGACAATGTCGGCAAGCGCTTTCCGGAAGAAGCGCGCAAGATGCATTACGGCGAGATCGAGCATCGCTCGATCTATGGCGAGGCGAGTCCCAAGGACGCCAAGGCGCTGCATGAGGAAGGCATCGCCTTTCATTCGCTGCCGATGCTCCCCGAGGATAAGAACTAAAGCAATTCCAGGAAAAGTGCGAAGCGGTTTTCCGTCCGGAATTGCGCAAGAACAAGGAGATAGAGCATTTTCGTGATTCTGAGAAAGGCGGAAATGCTCTAGCGCCTTTATGCGTGCGTCAGCACCAGCATCGTGACGCCGGCCAGCACGAGGACGACGCCGAGTTTTTCACGCAGCGTCGTCGCGTGGCGGAACACGTAGGACGAGATCAGTTGTGCGAACAGCACCTCGATCAGCCCCAGCGTGCGGACATTGGCCGCCGAGGTCAGCGCGAAAGCCAGAAACCAGAATTCCGACGCCGTCGCGCCCATGAAGCCGGCCAGCGCGGATGGCCGCCAGGCGTCGAAAATGGCGCGCAGTGCCGCCGGCTTGCGCCAGACAAGGTACATGGTGAGCACGGCCGACTGCGCGAACAGGCCCCAGGCCAGCGTATAGGTCGCAGCCATCAAAAAGGATGAGTCGGCCAGCGACAGGATCGCCCCGCGATAGCCGATCGCCGACAGGGCGAACATGCCGCCGGAGATCAAGCCCACCACTGTCGGCCGCAGGCTTGCTTGCGACGCCGCGCCGGGCCTGACCGCCATCACGATGACGCCGGCGGTGGCGATGACGATGGCCGCGATCGTCGTCGCGGACAATGCATCGCCGAGAAAGATTAGACCGAAAATGGCGACCTGCACCGGTTCGGTCTTGATGTAGCAATAGGCGACGATGAAGGACCGTTCGCCCATCGCCACCAGCATCAGCGCGGTGGCGATGACCTGCGCCAGCGCGCCGGCGACCAGCCACGGCCAGAACACGAGGCTGGGCCGTGGCAGCGCCGTGCCGGTAACAAGCAGCACGCCGAGCAGGAACAGGATCGCGAACGGAAACCCGAAGATGAAGCGGATCTGCGTCGCGCCGGCCGTGCCGAGCCGTTGCGTCAGTTCGCGCTGCATGGCGTTGCGCACGGTCTGCCCGAGCGCCGCCAGCACCGTGAAGACAATCCAGAGCCAAGGTGCCGCGATCAACGCTTAGGCCTCACGCCGGCTTCTCGGCGGTGAGCATGTAGTTGACATCAGTGTCGCGCGCGAGCTGCCAGCGATCGGCGAGCGGATTGTAGATGACGCCGCGGTCCTCGATCACCGTGAGGCCGCCTTGCGTGAGCGCAATCTCAAGTTCATTCGGTGTGACGAACTTGTCCCATTGATGGGTGCCGCGCGGCAGCCAGCGCAGCACGTATTCGGCGCCGACGATGGCAAGCGCAAAACTCTTGAGCGTGCGGTTGAGCGTCGCCGTTATCATCAGCCCGCCGGGCTTGACCATTTCGGCGCAGCGTCTGACGAACAGGCTCACGTCGGCGACGTGCTCGACAACCTCCATCGCCAGCACCACGTCGAAGCGTTCGCCGGCATCCGCCAAAGCCTCGGCGGTGGTGGCGCGGTAGTCGATCGTGAGCGCCGACTGCGCGGCATGCAACTTGGCCACCTCGATGTTCTTTTGCGCCGGGTCGGCGCCGAGCACCGATGCGCCAAGCCGCGCCAGCGGCTCCGACAACAGTCCACCGCCGCAGCCGATGTCGAGGATGCGCAGCCCCGCCAGGCAATCGAGGGTTTTCGGATCGCGGGCGAAATGCGCCGTCGCGGTGTCGCGGATATAGCCGAGCCGCACCGGGTTGAACTTGTGCAGCGGCTTCATCTTGCCGTGCGGGTCCCACCACTCTGCGGCGAGCGCGGAAAAGCGATCGACCTCGGCCTGATCGACGGTCGATGTCCGGGCGTCACTCATCGGCAATGACCAAAATCTGCACCAGGGTCTTCTTTCATTTTCGCTGACGGTTCTAAGGCACCTGCGCGATTTCGCAAACGGAACCTGCTCCGCAGCCGTGCTCGAAATCACAATGCCACGCCGGCGCAATGAGGACAATTCAGGAGCTCTTGCGGCGGCGATGGCGCAGAGACCATGCGCGGGACTGCGCATGCCCGACCCCGAGATTAGCCTTGCCGCCTGAGGCGGTGTCCGGCCCCGGGTTGCAGGCCGTGATGACAGACGTTATGGATGCGCGCCGTCGCGGCCGCCGCAGGCTGCGGCGGTTTCCAGCCCTCCTGCAGCCGAAAGGTGCCGGTCGCTTTCATGGCCCGCCTGGTGATGAAATTCGGCGGAACGTCCGTCGCCGATATCGAGCGCATCCGCAACGTCGCGCGCCACGTCAAGCGCGAGGTCGATGCCGGCCACGAGGTGGCCGTGGTCGTGTCCGCCATGTCGGGGACGACCAATCAGCTTGTTGGCTGGTGCCGCGAGGCGGCCTCACTGCATGATGCCCGCGAATATGATGCTGTCGTCGCCTCCGGCGAGCAGGTCACTTCGGGGCTGCTCGCCATCGCCCTGCAGTCTCTCGGCGTCACGGCGCGGTCGTGGCAGGGCTGGCAGTTGCCGATTTTCACCAGCCAGGCGCATGGCTCGGCGCGCATCCTCGACATCAATGGCACGGAGATCGTCAAGCGTTTTGCCGACCGCAAGGAGGTCGCCGTCATTTCCGGCTTCCAGGGCATCCACAAGGAGAGCGGCCGGCTGACGACGCTCGGCCGCGGCGGCTCCGACACTTCGGCGGTGGCCATCGCCGCCGCGATCAAGGCCGACCGCTGTGATATCTACACCGATGTCGATGGCGTCTACACCACCGACCCGCGCGTGGTGCCGCGCGCGCATCGACTCGAGAAGGTGGCGTTCGAGGAAATGCTGGAACTGGCCTCGCTCGGCGCCAAGGTGCTGCAGGTGCGCTCGGTCGAACTCGGCATGGTCCACAATGTGCGCATTTTCGTGCGCTCGAGTTTCGACACGCCCGAAGCCATCGACCCCAACGCGACCCCACCGGGAACCCTCATCTGCGACGAGGCGGAGATCATGGAACAGCAAGTCGTCACCGGCATCGCCTTTTCGAAGGACGAGGCGCAAATCTCCGTGCGGCAGGTCGAGGACAAGCCGGGCGTGGCCGCCGCGATTTTCGGCCCGCTCGCCGACGCCAACATCAATGTCGATATGATCGTCCAGAACGTGTCGTCCGACGGCAAGACCACCGACCTGACCTTTACCGTGCCGGCGGCGGATTTCGAGCGCGCAAAGGACACCATCGCCAAGGCGCGGGCAAAAATCGGCTTCGAGCGCGTGGACGGCGCCACCGAGGTGGCCAAGGTGTCGGTCATCGGCATCGGCATGCGCAGCCATGCCGGTGTCGCTGCGACAGCCTTCAAGGCGCTGTCCGAGCGGAATATCAACATCCGGGCGATCACCACCTCGGAAATCAAATTTTCGGTGCTGATCGACGAGGCCTATACCGAGCTTGCCGTGCGCACCCTGCACACGCTTTATGGCCTCGACAGGCCCTGATACCCTCGGCGAGGCTCAAAATCGGCGCTTGAGGTCGATTCCGGAGTTTTCTGCGAATCCGACGCCCAAATTTTTGACGCCCAAGTTTCCCCGTATTCGCGCGGCCATTGTCAGCCGCCCGTCACGAATTGCTGCGATGCAAAATTTGTGATCGGCACCAATGGCTTGCGGTTTGCATGTCGCATTGTCTATTACGGCTGAGTTGAGCGCCGCGGCGCCCGGGACGCGGCGGGTTTTCCTCTTCATGGCCGGGCTGGGCGGCTCTCAACAATCGTTCTAGCCTGAACCGAAAGGACCAGACGCCATGCGTGGTGCGCTTGGCGGTCCGCGCGTTTTGCTAAGACGGCTTCGCGAAGTGATGGCGGAGCCGGTCAGCGCGCAGGAACGCCTCGACAAGATCGTCGTACTGATCGCGGCCAACATGGTGGCCGAGGTCTGCTCGGTTTATGTCCTGCGCATCGACAACCGCCTCGAACTCTACGCCACCGAAGGTCTGAAATCCGAAGCCGTCCACCAGACCGTGATGCGGCTGGGCGAGGGCCTCGTCGGCCTGGTCGCCAGCGAAGCCAATCCGATCAACCTGTCCGACGCGCAGAAGCATCCGGCCTTCTCGTATCGCGCGGAAACGGGCGAAGAAATCTATCAATCGTTCCTTGGCGTGCCGATCCTGCGCGCCGGCAATACGCTTGGCGTGCTCGTCGTGCAGAACCGCGCGCGGCGCACCTATTCCGAGGAGGAAGAGGAGGCGCTGCAGACGACGGCGATGGTCTTGGCCGAGATGATCGCCTCGGGCGAGCTGTCGGCCCTGGCCGGTCCCGGCGCGGAGCCGGCGGTGCGGCGGCCGATGCGGCTCTCCGGCAGCCCGTTGTCGGAAGGCATCGCGCTCGGCCACGCCGTGCTGCACGAGCCGCGCGTCGTCATCACCAACTACATCGCCGACGACGTGCCGGGCGAGCTCAAGCGCCTGGAAACCGCGATGACGGCGGTGCGCAGCGATCTCGACACGATGATGGAGCGCGGCGACGTCTCCGACGGTGGCGAGCATCGCGACGTGCTCGAAGCTTATCGTATGTTCGCCTATGACCACGGCTGGATGCGCAAGATGCGCGAGGCGGTTTCCTCCGGCCTCACGGCAGAGGCTGCCGTCGAGCGCGTGCAGTCCGACACCCGCGCGCGCATGCAGCGTCTCACCGATCCGTATCTGCGCGACCGGCTGCACGACCTCGACGACCTCGCCAACCGCGTGCTGCGGCAATTGCTCGGCCATGAGCATGCGCCGCGCCGCGACATGCTGCCGGAGAACGCCATCATCGTCGCCCGCTCCATGGGGCCGGCGACGCTGCTCGACTACGACCGCAAGCGCGTGCGCGGCCTGATCCTCGAAGAAGGCGGCCCGAACTCGCACATCTCCATCGTCGCGCGTGCGCTTGGCATCGCCGCCGTCGGCGAGATCGAGAACGCCACCGGAATTCTCGATTCCGGCGATCCCGTCATTGTCGACGGCATCACCGGCGAAGTGCAGGCGCGGCCGACGCCCGACATCGAAAACGCCTATGCCGAGCGCGTACGCTTCCGCGCGCGCCGGCAGGAGCAGTATCGCGCGCTGCGCGACAAGCCGTGCGTCACCAAGGACGGGCACGCGTTCGAATTGATGCTCAATGCCGGACTGCTCGTCGATCTGCCGCATATCGACGAGACCGGTGCGGCCGGCATCGGCCTGTTCCGCACCGAATTGCAGTTCATGGTCTCGCCGAATTTTCCGCGCGCGCGCGAGCAGCTTGCGCTCTATCGCTCGGTCCTGGATTCCGCGCAGAAAAAGCCGGTTACCTTCCGCACGCTCGATATCGGTGGCGACAAGGTGCTACCCTATATGCGCGATGTGCAGGAGGAAAATCCGGCGCTCGGCTGGCGTGCCATCCGGCTCGGGCTCGACCGGCCGGGCCTGTTGCGCATGCAGTTGCGGGCGCTGCTGATGGCGGCTGCCGGACGGCATCTCAGTCTGATGTTCCCGATGGTGTCGGTGGTGAGCGAGTTCGACGAGGCGCGCGCGCTGCTTGAGCGCGAGCTCACCCACTTGCGCCGCCATTCCCACAGAATGCCGGATTCGATCGAACTCGGTGCGATGCTGGAAGTGCCTTCGCTGCTGTTCCAGCTCGATGAGTTGCTTGAGCGGGTGGATTTCATTTCCGTCGGCTCGAACGACCTTCTGCAATTCCTGTTCGCGGCCGACCGCGGCAACGCCCATGTCGCCGACCGCTTCGATCCGCTGTCGGCGCCGGTGCTGCGCGCGCTGCGTACAATCGTGGAGAAGGGCAAGGCCCACAACAAGCACATCGCGCTGTGCGGCGAACTCGCCTCAAAACCCTTGTCGGCGCTGGCGCTGGCCGCCATCGGCTATCGCTGCCTATCGCTGACGCCGTCGGCGCACGGGCCGGTCAAGGCGATGCTGCTCGACCTCGATCTCGGCGCCGCCAAGGCGATGCTCGATCAGCTGATCGACGCGCCGACGGGTGGGCCGAACCGGCCTGCAACCCCGGTCGTCATACGCGACCGGCTGAAAGCATTCGCAGCCGAACACGGCCTGCAGGTATAGATCTCAAAATGCTCCCCGAATCGAAACTCGATGCTCTGCTCGCGCGGCATGCCGCGGTCGCTGGCGAATTGTCGACACAGGTTGACCGCGAGACTTTCGTGCGGCTGTCGCGCGAATTCTCCGATCTCGAACCGATCATCGATGCAGTCAACTCCTATCGGGCGACGGCGGCCGAACTCAATGGCATCGACGCGCTGCTGGCGGATGCCGGCACCGATGCGGACATGCGCGCGCTCGCCGAGGACGAACGGCCGGCGCTGGCCGAGACGCTCGCGCGTTACGAACAACAGCTTCGCGTCGCGCTCCTGCCCAAGGATGCGATGGACGAACGCAACGTCATTGTCGAAATTCGAGCCGGCACCGGTGGCGACGAGGCGGCCCTGTTCGCGGGCAATCTCTTCCGCATGTATGAGCGCTATGCCGCCAAGCAGGGCTGGACGGTCGAGATGATCTCCGCCAGTGAAGGTACCATGGGCGGCTTCAAGGAAATCGTCGCCGAGATCAAGGGCGCCGGCGCGTTCGCCAAATTGAAATTCGAATCCGGCGTGCATCGCGTGCAGCGCGTGCCCGACACCGAGGCCTCGGGCCGCATCCACACCTCGACGGCGACGGTCGCCGTTTTGCCCGAAGCCGAGGACGTCGATGTCGAAATCAATGACACCGACCTGCGGATCGAGACCATGCGCGCGGGCGGCGCCGGTGGCCAGCACGTCAACAAGACCGAATCGGCGATCCGCATCACCCATATGCCGAGTGGCATCGTCGTCGCGATGCAGGAGGATCGCTCGCAGCATCGCAATCGCGCCAAGGCGATGGCGCTGCTGCGCGCCAAGCTCTACGACTTCGAGCGCGGCAAGCGCGATGCCGAGCGTGCCGCGGACCGTCGCGGACAGGTCGGCTCCGGCGACCGCTCCGAGCGTATCCGCACCTACAACTATCCGCAGGGCCGTGTCAGCGATCACCGGATCAACCTGACCCTTTACAAGCTGCCGCAGATTCTTGCCGGCGAATCGCTCGGCGAACTCGTCGATGCGCTGATCACCGAACATCAGGCCGAACTGCTTGCGGCCGAGGATGTCCGCGCGTGACCGACGGTCCGCGATTTGTGCCGGGGATGACGCTGGCGCAGGCGCGGCGGGTTCTCGCACAATGTCTGCGCGCGGGCGGCATCGAATCTGCTGACATCGACGCGCGCGTTCTCTGCGCCCATGCGCTGGGTCGTTCGCAGACCGCATTGATCGCGGCCGCGGATGAAACGCTCGATGCCGTGCGGGACATCGCCGCGCTTGAAACCGTGCTGGCGCGGCGGCTTGCTCGCGAGCCGGTTGCGCGCGTCGTCGGCCGCAAGGAATTCTGGAGCCTCGATTTCGATGTTGGGCCCGCAACGCTGGTGCCGCGGCCGGAAACGGAGACGATCGTCGCCATGGCTATCGAGGCTTTCGATCGCGCTGCGCCGTTACGGATTGCGGATCTCGGAACCGGATCGGGCGCGCTGGTGCTGGCGCTGCTGTCGGAATGGCCGAACGCCACGGCGGTGGCGACCGACATTGATCCGCAGGCGCTGACGATGGCGCGCGGCACCGCGCGGCGTCTCGGGCTTGCCGATCGCGTTGTCTTCGTTGCCTGCGATTATGCGCAGGCGCTGCGCGGTCCTTTCGATCTCGTCGTCTCCAATCCGCCCTATATTCCGCGTGACGATATCGTCGGTCTCGATACCGACGTGCGCGGCTACGATCCGCTGCGCGCCCTCGATGGCGGCGCGGATGGACTCGATGCCTATCGCGCCATTGCTGCGAGCGTCGCGCCGTTGCTGTGCGACCGCGCGCGCCTGATCGTCGAACTCGGGATCGGTCAGGCTGATGCGGTGGCGGCGATTTTTGCCGCGCAAGGGCTCGCATGTGACGCCGTGCGGCCGGACATCGCCGGCATTCCGCGCGCCCTGTCGGCGGCGGTGAAAAAGCCTGCCGGATCGGCTGTTCCGGGCACCCGGCAAAAGGGTTCCCGAGGTCAAAAAAGCACTTGGAATCAGCCGCCGGAAAGACTACGTTCCTCTTACGCAAACGGCCCGAAATGAGGGGTTGTCGCGCAGAAAAGCCCGGATCATCACCCGCAGGGATTGTAACCCGCTGGAATTGGTCCTTGAGTTGGCGCTACGCGCGGACACACACAGCGAATCTGGATCATAGCTTTAAGGACTCCAGCTCACCGGAATTCGGGTTAGACGCTTCGTCGTTTGGACGCGCTTTGGCTCATCGCATTGAATGCAATGCGGTTTGGGTGAAGTGCGGTGTTCAGCAACGCTGCGATTGTCCACTGGGACTCGTGGCCAAAAGGTTGCCGCGTCATCATTGATGAGTCACATGCGCCGCATCTGTCAGGTCACGTCGTCGTCTTGGGCGAAGGCGCGGATGCTTTTGCCCAGGTCTTCGACTGCAGGTCCGCGCACGGTGATGTGGCGTTGACGGGCTCTGTCGCTAAAACTCACAGGCTGGTTCAAGACTTAGAGGTTGGTAAGAAAGCAAGATGATGAGAAACGGTCAGAACAAACGCATGCGCGGTCGCAACAATAACAATAACAACAACCGCAAAAGTCAGAACCCGTTGACCCGCGTCTATGAGTCGAACGGCCCCGACGTGAAGATCCGTGGCACAGCCAATCATGTAGCGGAGAAATATATCCAGCTTGCACGCGATGCCGCGACCTCGGGCGATCCTGTCGGCGCCGAGAATTATTATCAGCATGCCGAACACTATTTTCGCCTGATCGCCGCAGCGCAGGAGCAGTTTCGTCAGGCCAACCCCTATTACCGGCCGGACAATGAGACCCGCAACGACGATTCCTATGAGGACGACGACGACAACGGGTCTTCGATGAGCAACGAGCCGGGCTATTCCCCGCGCGAACCGCAGCAGGCGCAGCAGCAACAACAGCACCAGCCGCAGCAACATCAGCCACGTCATCAGAACCGCGATCGCCAGCCTTATCAGCGCAACAATCAATATGGCGCCGGACGCGGTCCGCAGCCGTCGCACACCGTTGCGGAAGACGCTGCGAGCGGCAACACGGCCAGCGCCAGCACGGCAGGCACCAACAGTGATGTTGCGTTGAATGGGTTGCCCTCGTTCATCACCGGGGGACAACCGCAGCCGCAGCAATCACAGCCGAGCAACGGACAGGCCGCAAATGGCCAAGCCGGCAACGGCGCGGAAGGCAGCGACGCCCAAGGCGATCGCTATCCGATGCATCGCCGCCGGCGCCGCCATCGCGGCCCGCGTCCCGACGGATCGAATCCGCCCTTCGCCGCCGAGGACTCGCCGCCGAGCGAATAAGGCTGCGGTCACGCCGCACGCTTCAAGGCCGGGTTCGAACCCGGCCTTTTTGCTGCGTTATGTTACTGATCAGACGCGCGGCGTCGGCACCAGCACCGGCTGCATCGCCGGCACGAGGCGCGGCTGTTTGCGGCGCGCGGGAAGCGCGCGATAGACCTGCTTCGTTGCTTCGACGACATGCACGCCGGCGAACGGCGCCGACAGCGCCGCGCCCGTGCGCTCCCACGCGACAGACCAGCGCAACAGCCAGCGGTGCTCGAGCGGCGGGATATAGAGGGCCTCGTGCCAGGCTGTCGGCGTGAACCAGGTCTCGCGCAACAGATGCATGATCTGCAGCCGCGAATAGGGACGGCCTTGGCCGAACGGCGTCGTGTCCATGCGCGCCCATAATCCGCGGCGATTGGGAATGACGCAGAGCAGCCGTCCGCCCGGCGCCAGCACGCGCCAGGTTTCACGCAGCAGCGCGGACACATCGCGCGAGACTTCGAGCGAATGCACGAGCAGCACGCGGTCCACCGCTCCGTCGTTGAGCGGGAAATCCCATTCATCGACAAGCGCGGCGAGAGCCGGCCGCTCGGACGGCCATTTGATCGCGCCCTGCGCCGCCGGCATGAAGGCGAGGCAACGTTCGGCATCTTCGCGGAACAGGCCGAGATAAGGCGGTGCGTAGCCGATGCCAAGCACGCGCATGCCGGCTGTATCTTGCCAGCAGGTCTTGATCGTGCGGCCAACAAGGCGGCGCGCCACCTTGCCGAGGCCGCCGCCGTAGAAGTGACGCAAATCGACGACATCCATGGCTGACAGAATAACATGGAAAGCGCGCGGGAACGAACGGCGCGGGAGTGACTGTGCGGATTTGGGTTAAGTGCACTCGGGTTAACTGTACTTGGGTTAACCTTGCCGCAAACGCGTGTTAGCCTTCGTTCAACACCCCTTCGATGCACCCAAGAGATGCGAGAGATTCATGGCCGCTGAGATTCGTCTGTTCATGTGCCTGCAGGATAATTTCGGCGTTCTGCTGCATGACCCCGCGACCGGCGCGACCGCCGCCATCGATGCGCCCGAGGCGGGGCCGGTCGAGCAGGCTCTGACAATGACCAAATGGCGGCTCACCGATATCCTGGTGACGCATCACCATGGCGACCACACCGGCGGCATCGAAGCCCTTAAGCGCAAATACAATTGCCGCGTCGTCGCGCCGTTAAAAGGCAAGGACGAGACACCGGCCGTCGATGAAACGGTTGTTGAGGGCGACACTGTGACCGTCGGCAGCCTGACCGCCAAAGTGCTCGAAACACCCGGCCATACGCTCGATCACATCGCTTATTGGTTCGAGAAGGATGGCGTTGCCTTCGTCGGCGACACGCTGTTCTCGATCGGCTGCGGCCGCGTGATCGAGGGGACGCCGGAGATGATGTGGCAGTCGCTGGTGAAACTGCGCGCGCTGCCGGACGATACGAAAATTTATTGTGGGCACGAATACACCAAGGCGAACGTGAAATTCGCGAAGACGATCGAACCGGGCAATGCCGCGCTCGACAAGCGCGCCGATGAAGTCGACTGGCTCGGCTCGCATGGAACGCCGACGATTCCCGTGACCATGGGCGCGGAAAAGGCGGCCAATCCGTTCCTGCGCGCCGACGTGGCCGAGGTGGCGCAGGGCATCGGCATGGCGGGCCGAGATGCGGCGGCGGTGTTCACCGAGATCCGCGCCCGCAAAAACAAGTTTTGAGAACAAGTTCTAAAAGTTCTCGGAAACAGGATCCGCCGTGAACGATCCCGTAAATCGCCGCGACGGCGATACATTGCTTGACGCGGCCACGATCGTGCGGTTGCTCGATCTCAAGCCGCATCCGGAAGGCGGGCATTACCGCGAGACGTTTCGCGATTCCCATTGCGATGCGACCGGCCGTGCCGCTTCCACCGCGATCTATTTTTTGCTCGCGCGCGGCGAACGCTCGCACTGGCATCGCGTCGATGCGGTGGAAACCTGGCATTATCATGCGGGCGCGCCGCTGCGGCTTTCGCTCTGTGAGAATCTTGAAGCGCCGGCGCGGCAGGTCGTGCTGGGCAGCAATCTCGTCGGCGGTGAAAGACCGCAGGTGATTGTCCCCGCGCAGGTCTGGCAGGCAGCGGAAAGTCTTGGCGACTGGACGCTGGTCGGCTGCACCGTCGCACCGGGATTTGATTTCGCCGGCTTCGAAATGGCGCCCCAGGATTTTTCGCCCAAAAATTTAGTGTCCCGCGGCTGATTATCGCGCGCCGAGCCCCCGTTGACGGCGGCCCGCGAGTATGACAAAAAACAAAAACTGTCATAACAAACGCGAAAGAAGCCCTGCTTCTTCCGCCGCCGTCCGCGCGTGACCCTGGCGTCGCGTGCTGTCGTGCGCGTGTCGCATTGTAAAATTCAAGGGGCCGACGCCGATGCACATCCCTGATGGTTATCTCAGCCCCACCACCTGCGCTGTGGCTTACGCGGCGGCAGCGCCGTTCTGGTATGTGGCGCTCAATCGCGTGAAGCGCCTGATGCAGAGCCGCGTGGTGCCTTTGCTGGCGGTGGTGTCGGCATTTTGTTTCGTCATCATGATGTTCAACCTGCCGATCCCGGGCGGAACGACGGCGCATGCGGTCGGCATGGGCGTCGCGGCGATCGTGCTCGGGCCATGGGCGGCGATCCTCGCCATATCCATCGCGCTCGCGATCCAGGCGTTGTTCTTCGGCGACGGCGGCATCACCGCGTTCGGCGCCAACTGCCTGAACATGGCGATTGTTGGCTCGCTGGTCGCTTACGGAACCTACCATCTGATTTCCGCACGTGCGGCGCTCGACTCGCCCCGGCGCATTGTTGCTGCCGCGATCGCTGGCTATCTCGCGATCAATGTCGCGGCCTTCCTTGCGGCCCTCGAATTCGGCATCCAGCCGATCCTGTTTACGGACGCGACCGGCGCGCCGCTCTACGCGCCCTATTCGCTGAGGGTTGCGATCCCCGCGATGATGCTGGCGCATTTGACCATCGCGGGTCTGGCGGAGGCCATCGTTTCGGGCGGCATCGTCGCCTATCTTCAACGCGCCAATCCCGCTTTGCTGCGGATGACGGCAGGGTTCACGGTTGGGCCCGCCGCAGCACCGGACACAATCGCGGTCGCCGGTGGATGGCGTGGCACGCGGCCGCTGTGGATCGGCCTCGGTGCATTGATGGTGATCAGCCCGCTCGGCCTGCTTGCTGCGGGTCTCGCCTGGGGCGAATGGGGTCCGGAGGACTTCGCCAACCCGGAAACCCGCGCGCAGATCGCGCAGACGTCCGGCAATGTGGCGCCCCCGGAGCATTTGCCCCAAGGCCTCGAGCATCTGTCGAGCATCTGGACGGCGCCGATGCCGGATTACGCGCCCGCCTTCATGCACGATGCCAATTTCGGTTACATCATGTCGGCGGTCATTGGCGCCGGATTGATCCTTCTGGTCTTCTCCGGCCTGTCGTGGCTGTTTTCGCGCGGCTCCGCCGGAAGAGATCATCGCGTAGCGTAGGAAGCATCATGGGTGAACAGTCGTTCGTCTGCGGCGGCCATCATGGCGGCAGTTATCTCGACCGGCTCGCTGGCGGGCTTCTGCACGCCATGGATCATGCGCTCGACGCCGACGACCTGTCGCGGCGAGACGGCTTTCTCCAAAAACTCGATCCGCGGATCAAGGTCGCCGGCCTGCTGACGTTGATTGTTGTCGCCGTCATCGTGAAATCTTTGCTCGTTCTCGGCGGCCTTTTCCTGTTCGCCGTCGCGCTCGCTCTGCCGTCGCATGTGAAATTGTCGCGGCTGTTCAAGCAGGTGTGGCTCAGCGTTCTCGCCTTCACCGGCATGATCGCGGCGCCGGCGCTGTTTCTCGTGCCCGGCGATGTTTTGGCGCAGCTTCCTGTGCTGCACTGGACGATCACGCTGCAGGGCCTGCGCAGCGCCGCCTTCCTGCTCGGCCGTTCGGAGACCGCGGCGACGCTGGCATTGCTGCTGATCCTGTGCACGCCATGGCCGCATGTTTTGAAGGCGCTGCGCATCTGCCGCCTGCCGACCGTATTGGTCGTGATCCTCGGCATGACGCACCGTTACATCTTCATCTTTCTGCACAACGCATCGCAGATGTTCGAGGCGCGGCGCAGCCGCATGATCGGCCCGTTGAGCGCGCGCGACCGGCGGCGCATGGCGACTGCCAGCGCCGGCGTCCTGCTCGGCAAGGCGCTGCATATGAGCACCGAAGTGCATCTGGCGATGATCGCGCGCGGCTACCGCGGCGAGGTGCATCTGCTTGATGATTTCCGTACCAGGCCAATCGATTGGCTGGCTCTCGCCGGCTTTGCCGCCGTCGCTATCGCCGCTCTCTGGCTCCAGGCATGACGACGATCGGCGTCGGCTCGTTTTTTCGCAGGCATTCATGACAGTCGCGTTCGAAGTCTCCGATCTGCATTACGCCTATCACGACGTGCCGGCGCTCAAGGGATTGAGCCTGACGGTCGAAAAGGGCCAGCGGGTCGCGTTGCTCGGCGCCAACGGTTCAGGCAAGTCGACGCTGTTGCGGCTTCTCGATGCGTTGTATTTCGCCGATCGCGGAACGGTGTCGGCTTTCGGCGAGGTCTTGTCCGAAGAACGGATGCAGGACGACGAGACGGCTTACGCGTTTCGCCGCCGTGTCGGGTTCGTATTCCAAAATCCGGACGTGCAGCTTTTCAGTCCCACCGTTTTCGACGAGATCGCCTTCGGCCCGCTGCAACTCGGCTGGTCCAAGGACGAGATCCGCAGGCGCGTGGCCGTCTCGCTCAACGACTTTGCCATCGCGCCTCTCAAGGATCGTTCGCCGCATCGTCTGTCCGGCGGCGAGAAGAAACGCGTCGCGCTTGCCTCCGTGCTCATTCTCGATCCGGACGTGCTGCTGCTCGACGAACCGACCGCCGCGCTCGACCCGAAAAGCACGAGCGAAGTGGTCGATTTTCTCGTGAAGTGCCGCGGCTCCGGCCGCACCGTGATCACCGCGACCCACGACCTCGACATCGTCGAGGACATTGCGGATTATTGCCATGTGCTGCAGGCGGGACGCGTCGTCGCCTCCGGAACGCCGGCCGAAATTCTGGGCGACGTCGCGCTGCTCACCCGCACCCATCTTGCGCATGCGCACCGCCATATGCACGGCGACGAGATCACCCATGCCCACCATCACCTGCATCGCGCCGATGCGGCCCATGGTGAGGATCAGGGCTGACGCAAGGCTGCAACTTCAGCCGCCGCATCACACCATGTGCTGGCCGCCATTGGCCGAGAGCGTCGAGCCGGTGATGAAGCTCGACTCGTCGGAGGCCAGGAACAGGACGCAGCGCGCGATCTCTTCCGGCTCGCCGAGGCGGCCGAGCGGAATATGCGGCAGGATGCTTTTGTCGATGACCTCCTGCGGAATGGCGCGGACCATTTCGGTGCCGATGTAACCGGGGCAGATCGCATTCACCGTGATGCCGGCGCGCGCGCATTCGAGCGCAAGCGCCTTGGTGAAGCCGAGTTCGCCGGCTTTCGCTGCCGAATAATTCGCCTGGCCGAGCTGCCCCTTCTGTCCGTTGATCGACGAGATGTTGATGATGCGCCCGAACTTGCGCTCGCGCATGCCTTCGATGACGGGGCGGCACATGTTGAACAGCGAATTGAGATTGGTGTTGATCACCGCGCTCCACTGTTCCGGCTTCATGCGGTGGAACATGGTGTCGCGCGTGATGCCGGCATTGTTGACCACGATCTCGACCGGACCGACTTCGGCTTCAACTGTCTTCAAACCCTCGGCGCAGGAATCATATGAACTCACGTCCCACTTGAAGACGGGAATGCCGGTCGCATCCTTGAATTTCTGCGCGGCCGCGTCGTTGCCGGCATAATTGGCCGCGACCTTATAGCCTGCCGCCTTCAATGCCTTGGCGATCGCTTCGCCGATCCCGCGCGTACCGCCTGTGACCACCGCTACCCGTGACATATCCTGCCCCTTTCATGAAAAGTGTTCTGAATATTTTGCCGCGCGACCCATGAGATGAGCGCGCGGCGATAAATCAGTAAGTGATCCGACGTATCGAGCGTTCCGCTTCGTGCGATGCGCCTACCGCTCGACGCGCTTACCTTTCGATGCACATGGCGATGCCCATGCCGCCGCCGATGCACAGTGTCGCGAGGCCCTTCTTGGCGTCGCGTTTTCCCATTTCGTGCAGCAGCGTGATGAGGACGCGCGCGCCGGATGCGCCGATGGGATGGCCGAGCGCGATCGCGCCGCCATTGACGTTGACCTTGTCCGTATCCCAGCCGAGATCCTTGTTGACTGCGCAGGCCTGCGCCGCGAACGCCTCGTTCGCTTCGATCAGGTCGAGGTCCTCGATCTTCCAGCCGGCCTTTTTCAGCGCTGCGCGCGAAGCCGGGATCGGTCCCGTGCCCATAATCGACGGATCGACGCCGGCATGCGCCCAGGAGACGATGCGCGCGATCGGCGTCTTGCCGGCCTTTTGCGCTTCGCTCGCCTTCATCAGCACGACCGCCGCGCCGCCATCATTGATGCCGGAGGCATTGCCGGCGGTGACCGAGCCATCCTTGGAGAACGCAGGACGCAGTTTCGCCATCGCATCGAGCGTCGCGCCGTGGCGCGGATACTCATCGGTGTCCACGACGACGTCGCCCTTGCGGGTCTTCACGGTGACCGGGGCGATCTCGTCCTTGAAGCGGCCGGCCTTCTGGGCGGCTTCCGCCTTGTTCTGCGAGCGCACAGCGAATTCGTCCTGCTGCTGGCGGGTGATCTGCCATTGTTTGGCGACGTTCTCGGCCGTCGTGCCCATGTGATAGCCGTTGAAGGCGTCCCACAGGCCGTCCTTGATCATGGTGTCGACCATGGCGAAATCGCCCATCTTCACGCCATTGCGCAGATAGGCGCAGTGCGGCGCCATGCTCATCGATTCCTGGCCGCCGGCGACGACGATGTCGCTGTCGCCGTTCATGATCGCCTGATAGCCGAGCGCGACGGCGCGCAGGCCGGAGCCGCAAAGCTGGTTGACGCCCCAGGCCGGGCTGCCGACCGGAATGCCGGCCGCGATCGATGCCTGCCGCGCCGGGTTCTGTCCCTGTCCGGCGGTGAGGATCTGGCCCATGATGACTTCCGAGACCTGGCCGCCTTCGATGCCGGCCCGCTCCATCGCCGCCTGAATGGCGATCTTGCCGAGTTCATGCGCGGGCAGTGTGCTGAGCGCTCCGTTGAATGCCCCGACGGGCGTCCGCGCCGCGCCGACGATGACGATGTCGTCCTTCATTGCACACTCCTTTTGAATTCCGGATTGAAGAGGTTGGTTTGATGGAAGCGCCTTGATCGATGAGAATCGGCTGACGAAAGCGGACGCAGTCTTGATATCGTGGCGAGCCTAGCCGGGAATTGTGTCGGCTGTCCGGCGCATGAACCCAAGTGTCGGCGAAGAATGCCGCGACACTGCTATATAGGAATGATCCGCGGCGGCGGCCAAGGGAGATCAAGGGAGATCAGGGGGAGATCAAGGCGATTAAGGATGAGGACCCGCGGATCGAGCCGTCCTAACCATGCCGCAAGCCCGGTGTCGCAGCCCGCACAAAAAGGTGGCTCCCTGCGGCCAAACCGCCTAACGTGGTGGTATCACGCGTGTTCCAAGGGTGTCGGGAACCATCATGGCGAAATCAGACGGACCCGTTACAATCAAGAAATACGCCAATCGGCGACTCTACAACACCGGCACCAGCACCTATGTGACGCTCGAAGATCTGGCGACGATGGTGAAGGACGGCGAGGATTTCGTCGTCTATGACGCCAAGAGCGGTGACGACATCACGCGCTCGGTGCTCGCACAGATCATTTTCGAACAGGAAAACAAGGAAGGCCAAAGCCTTCTGCCGATCACCTTCCTGCGCCAGCTCATCCGCTTCTACGGCGACAGCATGCAGATGCTGGTGCCGCGCTATCTCGAATTCTCCATCAACTCGTTCACGCGCGATCAGGAAAAGCTGCGCGAGCACATGGGCCAGACATTCGGGACCGGGCCGTTCGGCCCGATGGACGAGCAGGTCCGCCGCAATATGGAGATGTTCCAGCGCGCGTTCTCGATGTTCACGCCGTTCGCGCCCAAGAGCGCTGCGGATACGCCGCCGAGCGGCACTCCGTCCGCCGCCGACAACGGCATCGAGGAATTGAAACGGCAACTCGAAGACATGCAGAAGCGGCTCGACCGCCTGCACGAGAAAGACAAGTCCTGAAGCCTCAGGGTTTTTAGACCGCCAGATCTTGAATGGGCGGGCGTTGCGTCACCCATGGCCGGTTCAGGCTCGCAAGCCCGATGAGTTTGCCCTGCAGATAGTCGCATCCCCAGTCCGAGAGGATCGCGGCGGATTCCTCGTCCGCCACCCATTCCGCGACTGTCGCCAGTCCGAGGCGATGTGCGAGATCGATCAGTGTCTGCACGAAAGCGCGGTCTTCCTCCGAGCGCGGCAGGTTCTTCACGAATTCGCCGTCGATTTTCACGATATCGACGCCGAGTTTGCGCAGATTGCGGAACGACGTGTAGCCGGCGCCAAAATCGTCGATGGCGATGCGGCAGCCAAAATCCTTCGCGCGACTGACGAATCCGCGGGTGACGTCGAGGTCGTGGATCGCGGCCGTCTCGGTGATCTCCAGCGTCAGACGCGGCGCGACGTCGGCATTCGCACGCAGCGCGGAGACGAACCCTGTCCACCAGTCCGGATTGGCGGTCGACGTCGGCGAGACGTTCAGGCTCGCATGCAGGAGCGGCCACTGTACCAGCTCGTCGAACACGAGTTCGAGCACGCGCTGGTCGAGCAGGCGCACGAGATCGAGCCGTTCGGCCACCGGCACGATGGTCTGGGCCGGGATCAGCGTGCCGTCGGCCTTGGTCAGACGCATCAGGCATTCGAAGAAAATCGGATAACGGGTCTGGGTCTCCACGACCGGCTCGAAGGCCAGCGTCATCCGCCGGTCGTTGAGCGCGGCGATGATCTCCTCGGTGACGCGCACGTTCTCGCGCCGCCGCGCGTCGCGTTCGATGTCGGGAATGTATTGCACGAAAGAACCGCGCCGCCGCGCTTTCGCCATGTCGAGCGCTTCGCGCGCACGCATGCAGATTTCCTCGACGCTGCGCGCGAAACGCGGCGCGACGACTCCGCCGATGGTGATCGTGACGGCAACCGAGCCGGCATCGGTATCGATCACGCTTTGCCGCACGGCCGTGAGCAGCCGGTCGGCTGCGATCGCAATGTCGTCGGAGGCGCATTGATTGAGAACGATGCCGAATTGATTGCCGGCATAACGGCCGATCACGTCGCCGCCGCGCATCTGGCTGTTGAGGCGCCGGGCGATGGCAAGGATCACCGCATCCGCGATGTCGTAGCCATAGGCCTCGTTGATGCGGGCGAGATTGTCGATCGAAACCAGCAGAAACCCGCAGGATGATTTTGTCCGCAGGCAGGTATCGAGCACACCGGTGAGCGATTCGAACAGCGTCTGCCGGTTCAATTCGCCGGTCAGGTCGTCGGTGCGCGAGCGGCGTGTGAGCTGCTGCTCCTGCTCGTGCCGCTCGTTGATGATGCGTATGACACCGCGCGCGTGGCGCGGCCGGCCGTTCGTGCCGCCATACCAGCAGCCCGTGTCCTCGATCCATGTCCGTTGCGGTGAAAGAACGTCCGGGCGGATGCTGTACTGCACCTGGAACGGGACACCCGCACCCGTATCGATCGCAGCGGATTGGGTGACGGCGCTGGCGCGCGTGGCCACATTGTCCGTATCGACCAGTTTCGCGAAAGCCGCGCCGGTGCTCACCGCATCGGTGTCGCGCAGACGCAGCGCCTGCGCGACATTCGGCCCCCAGAAGATCGCGTCGCTCGAGAGGTCCCATTCATAGGGCACTTCGCCGGCGGCGGAGAACACCGCGAACGGATCGAGGACCGGCGTGGCCCGAACCGGTTCATGTGGCAGGGCGTCATCGGCGAAAAGACACGGTTCCTCGCCGTCGATATAGTGCCGCCGGATGAACAACTCGCTGTCTTCCTTGCGTGCCACGCGTGTGCCTTATTGGGAACGTCCAATCGGGTGTGGACGTTGGTTCAAGCGAGTTGAGACACTCTCGACAGTAGCAGGAAAGCCTGAACATATCGGAAAAAGGACCACGAAATCCCCATGTCCCGCGCCCTGAACCAGAGCGGAAAGACTGAAATCGCGGATCATCGCCCCGATGGAGACAGCGAATTGTGCGCTGGCACGGCGATTGAACCGGCGATGGAGACAGGCGAGACCTGTTTCACTCCGGGACAAACTGCCGACATGGTTAGCATTCGGAAAATAGAATCTCCGCGATCTTATCAATCTGCGTACGATCCGATTATGCGCAACGACGGGGATGAATCGCGCGATCAGGACGAGGCGCCGCCGGCATCTTTCGCGCTGGTGCCGCTCTCCGCCGATCTTGGCCGCGATCCCGACGATATCGAAGCGCCGCCGTCGCCGGGGCCGCGCACCAACGCGGCGTTTCTGGCCCAACTCATTGCCACCCATCAGGGTGTGCAGCAGACGCGCGCGCGTGGGCGCGTCGAGGCCGATGCCGGTGCCGACGCCTATGAAGAGCAGCCGTCGCCGGCGGCCGGCCGTTTCGAAACCTATATCTAGTTCAGCGATACGGCAGGTGCGTTTGGCGACGGTCTAGTATCCCAGCGCACAGCCGTCCTTGCGTGGATCGGACCCGCCGATCAGCACGCCGCCTTTCCAGTCGATGCAGATGCCCTGGCCGCCGCCGAGCGGCAGCGGCGTCACGACCGTATGATGGCCGCGTGCGCGCAAGCCACGAACCACGTCGTCCGGCACGCCGCGTTCGATCGTTGTAGCTTCGCCTTCATAGAAGACGCGCGGCGCATCGAGCGCGGACTGGATGTCCATGCCGTAATCCTGCACGTTGACCATCACCTGCGCCTGTCCCATGGGCTGGTAATCGCCGCCCATGACGCCGAACGCCATTTCGCAGCGGTTGTCGCGCATCTGTAGCGCCGGAATGATCGTGTGCATGGGCCGCTTGCCGGGACCGATCGTATTCGGATGTCCAGGCTCGACGCGGAAGCAGGCGCCGCGATTGGTCAGCATGATGCCGGTTTTCTCGGTGGCGATGCCGGCGCCAAATCCCGCATAAAGGGAATTGATCAGCGAGCAGGCGCGGCGGTCGCGATCGACGACGGTGAGATACACCGTGTCGCTGCCAGGCGTCGGTGCCGTTGGCAGTTTGGCGCGTTTGGCTAGATCGATATGCGCCGCAAGCCGGCGGGCGAAAGCCTTGTCGAGCAGCGCGCCGGAAGACACGCGCATGAAAGCGGGATCGGCGATGTGGGTGTCGCGGATCGCATAGGCCATGCGCGCGGCCTCGAGCTGGATATGGAAGCGCTCGGCGCTGAGCGGGTCATATTGCTTGAGGTCGAAATTCTCGAGGATGTTGAGCAGCACCAGCGCCGCGATGCCCTGGCCGTTGGGCGGGATTTCGATGACGTCGACGTCGCGATAGCGCGTGCTGATCGGTTCGACCACGTCGCCGCGATGGCTGGCGAAATCCTCACTGGTCATGAACGAGCCGCGCGCGGCGATGGTCGAGACCATGTCCTGCGCGATCGGACCTTCATAGAAGGCGCGCGGGCCCTGCTGCGCGATGGTGCGCAATGTGCGTGCGAGCGCCGGCAGCCGCACGACCGTCCCGATCGCAGGCGCCTGCCCATTGATCAGATAATATTTCGAGGCGCCGGGATCGCCGCTGATGCGATCGACATTCAGCGCCCAGTCATGGCCGACCCGCGGCGCGACGGCAAAGCCAAGCTCCGCATAGCGGATCGCGGGCTGTAGCGCGCGTTCGAGGGTGAAACGGCCATGCGCCTCGAGGATCGCGCCCCATGCCTCGATCGATCCCGGCACCGTGACCGAATGAATCGATTGCGAGGCGATGCTGGTTTCGCCGCTCTCCAGCAGGGCCTCTGTTGTCGCCTTGGCGGCCGCGCGGCCGCATCCATTGTAGCCCCACACCGGCTTGTCGGGCTCCGCCATCAGGCAGAAGCAGTCGCCGCCGATGCCGGTCATATGCGGTTCGACGACGCAGAGGACGGCCGCTGCCGTCACCGCCGCATCGGCCGCCGTTCCACCGGCGCGCAACACTTCGAGCGCGGCCTGGGTCGCAAGCGGATGCGATGTCGCGGCCATGCCGTCCGTTGCGATGACGGCGGAACGTCCGGGACGATGGAAATCGCGGTCCAACATGCTCATGGATTATCGAGCGCGATATCGCGCTGTGACGTGCGGATGGTCACCGAGTAACCGCCGATGACATCGACGAGGCTGATGACGATCAGGAGAAAGAACGTCGATGTGGCTGCTTGCGGCAGCAAAATGAACTCGACGATCATGACGATGAACAGCACCGTCGACAGCATGTGATCGACAAGCGTGCGCGAGCCGATCCGCGTCGCCTTGATGATTTCAATGAACAGCAGCACGAGCGCCAGTGTGAGCAGCACGTCCGAGACTGTCACCGGCCATTCCGCGCCCGACACCATGTGCACGCTGAAAACCGGCGCCAGGAAATTCACGCCGGGCGTGAGGAAGGCGATCATGTTGTAAATGGCGAAGGTGATGACGAGGAGTGGAACGCCGATGAGAAACATGGGGCTTCCTTTTCTCCATTCGCGGCCGCGCCGCGATTTGCCCTTCGGAGACCGGTTTGCCAGGCGGGCTTGGTCTTTCCGCCATCCTAGTTGGCGTCCGCCGGCTTTGCCAGACTATCAGGAGAGTGCGGGCGGGCTCTCGCCCATGAGCGACGATGCGGCGCTTGTATCGGAGGGACCCACGCGGTGCAAAGGTGAAGCGTCGCCACGGCATCTCACCTCACGAATGTCAGAAGCGCTCCACCCACGGCGGTGCCGGCCACGACGATCCAGGGTGGCGCTTTCCACACCGTCAAAAACAGGAAGCCGGCCAGCGCCAGGGCGAAGTCATATGGCGTGAGGATCGCATTCGTCCAGACGGGATTGTAGAGCGCCGCGCCGAGTACGCCGACGACTGCCGCATTGGCGCCGCGCATCGCGGACTGGGCAATCGGGCGCGTGCGCAGCGCATCCCAGAACGGCAGTGCGCCGACCACCAGCAACAGGCCCGGCAGAAATATGCCGACAAGGGCGATGGCCGCTCCCGCGATCCCGTTCGGCTCGGGCCGCATGACCGCGCCGAGATAGGCGGCAAAGGTGAAGAGCGGACCGGGAACCGCTTGTGCCGCGCCGTAGCCGGTGAGAAACGCGTCATTCGTCACCCAACCCGGATGCACGACTTGCGCTTGCAGTAGTGGCAGCACCACGTGTCCGCCGCCGAAGACGAGGGCGCCGGCCCGATAAAAGGCGTTGAGCAGTTCAAGGCCCTGAACGTCAAACGTCTGCGCAAACGGCAGCGCGAACAAAAGCAAAAAGAACACGACCAGACAGAGGCCGCCGGTCAGGCGTGTGACGGGGACATGCAGACGGCCGATGATGGGCGCGGCGCTCTCGCGGCAGAATCGCAGTCCGGCCAGTGCGCCGACCGCGATGGCCAGGATCTGGCCGAACGCACCGCCGCCGAAGACAACGACCATGACGGCAAGGAGCGCGATGCCCGTCCGCTCGCGATCGGCCGCCAGGCTCCGCGCCATGCCCCAGACGGCCTGCGCCACGACCGCGACAGCAACCACCTTGAGGCCGTGGACGATGCCTTGCCCGATGGGACCTGACAGTGCCGTCGCGCCATAAGCGAAAGCGACGAGCAGGATGGCGGACGGCAATGTGAAAGCTGCCCAGGCGGCGAATGCGCCGAGCGCGCCGCCTCTGAGAAGACCGAGCGCGAAACCGGTCTGGCTCGAGGCCGGACCCGGCAGGAATTGGCAGAGGGCGACGAGGTCGGCAAAGCCCGCTTCGTCGATCCAGCCACGACGGAGCACGAGTTCGTTGCGGAAATAGCCGAGATGCGCGATCGGGCCGCCGAATGACGTCAGCCCGAGCTTGAGGAAAACGCGAAAAACCTCGCCGGCGCGGGCGATCTCCGACGATCGCGGCTCAGCCGCGTCATCGTCGCTCATTGGGGCGCACGGCGATCATGCTCAGCCTCCGGCAAGACCTTCGCTGAATGAAGAACTCGCGGGCATGCCCGTTAAGAACCCTGGCGCGTATGCGGCAACAGTTGATACGCGTCGAAAAAACTAGGCTTCGGTTTTCGGCTTGAGGACCTGGCGGCCCTTGTACATGCCGGTCTTGAGGTCGATGTGATGCGGGCGGCGCAGCTCGCCTGAATCCTTGTCCTCGACATAGACGGGCCGCTTGAGCGCGTCAGCGGAGCGGCGCATGCCGCGGCGGGACGGCGACGTTTTTCTTTTCGGAACGGCCATAGGGTATTCTCCTCGCAAGGCCCGGCGCGAGTGCGCAGACTGTCAGTGGGCAGTGGTTGGCGCGGCTTATAAATGAAAAGGGCCACGGAAACCAGCGGTTTCCCGCCCGATTTCGGAAGTATCAGCCGGCCTTCGGGCGCACGCAACGGTCGAGGGGTCCGGAGCGGGCCGCCCGACGCTGGTAGAGCCCCGCCAGCCGCCGCACCGCCGGGCCGGGCTTTTTGGCGCTGCGCGTGTGCGGATTGGGCAGGATGGCGGCCAGCACCGCCGATTCGTGCGCGGTCAGCCGCGCCGCCGACCGGTGGAAAGCATATTGCGCGGCCGCTTCCGCCCCGAATTCGCCGTTCGGGCCCCATTCCGCGATATTCAGGTAGATTTCCATGATCCGCCGTTTGGACAGGACCAGATCGATCCACAGCGCCAGCGGCAGTTCCAGCGCCTTGCGGACATAACTGCGGCCGGGCCACAGGAACAGGTTTTTCGCGACCTGCTGGGTCAGGGTCGAGGCGCCACGGCTGACCCCGTCGTCGGAGGTGTCGTCGAGCACGGTCTGGAGGGCGTCGAAATCGATGCCGTTGTGACTGCAGAAGCGGGAATCCTCCGCATTGATGACCGTGCGCGGCAGCGTCGGCGCGATGGCGCCGAGCGGCCGATAGGTCTGTTCCATCCGCTGGCCGGTGGCCCAGCGCCAGATCATCAGCGTCGATGGCGGCGTGAAGACAAGGCAAAGGGGCGTGAGCACGTAAGGCAGCGCCAGCATGATCACGAGCGCAACGACGATCCCCCGAACAATCCGCATGCCGCGCGCCCTGCCTCCAGTCCCGCTTTCACGTCCGCGTTCTACACCATCGACGGACGCGCGGGCACCGGCGTCGTGCGCGTGATCGCCATTGCCGTCTTGACCCCCCATGGCGCTTCGGGCATTCCGGCACCACACTGCGATTGATCGGCAGAACGGCACAGCATGGCCAAGACATCAGCCAAGACATCCGTCAAGGCGTCAGTCAAACGAACGGGCCTGCAGCGGATCGTCCGCACGGCGCGTGCGCATACGATGCTGCTGCTCGCGATCCTGACCGGGATCATCGTTTTCGTTGTCCTGCCAGATTCCATTCGGCTCGCCTCGCGCTTGCTGATCGGCTGGAACGTGTGTGCGGGGCTGTTTCTCGTCGTCATCTACGCGAACATCATGAGGGCCGACGTCCAGCGCATCCGCATGCGCGCGCAGCTTGAGGATGAAGGACGTACCGCACTCCTCATTCTCACCGGCATTGCCGGCGTTGCGAGCCTGTCCGCGATCATCGTGGAACTGGGCACCCAGAACGGCGTCCCCCGCTCGTCCGATCAGGTCGCTCTGGCGCTGATCACGACCGCCCTGTCATGGGCTTTCATCCACACGGTCTTTGCCCTGCATTACGCGCATGAATTCTACGGCAGCCGCTCGGCGCGCGGCGGCCTGAAGTTCCCGGACGGCTCGGCCGAGCCCGACTATTGGGACTTCGTCTATTTTTCTTTTGTCATCGGGATGACATCGCAGGTCTCCGATGTGGGCATCAGTTCGAAAACAATCCGGCGCACCGCGACTGCGCAGGGCGTGCTGTCGTTCCTCTACAATGTCGCGCTGGTCGCCCTGACGGTGAACATCGCGGCCAACGCGCTCGGCGGAAATTAGCGCGTATTCCGCAAAAGTGGATACCGGTTTTGCGATCAGAATACGCGCAAGATATTGAGTGAGAGCATTTTCTTGCGGCTAACCGGATTCCACTTAGCCGGAAAATGCTCTGACGCCTGTTTGACAATGGGCTGGCGCGGCTGCGTGCAGCAGCACTTTCCTTGCAACGCCAGTTGCGATATGGCCGAAGCGCGGATTGTCGGCGCTTAGCCGGACAGCAGCAGGGGCGGCCAAAAGGCTAAAGGTCACGGCGGCAGATGACGGCGACCATCCAGACCCTTTTGCTGATGCTGATCGCGCTGGTGGCGGTCGCCTTCGCCGCGCGCAAGCTGCGCACCGCGCCGTCGATCCTGCTTGTTCTCGTCGGCATCGCGCTTGCGGTCACGCCGGGCCTGCCGGCGATCGAACTGGCGCCGGAATTCGTGCTGCTGATCATCCTGCCGCCGCTGATCTATTCGGCCGGTGTCTCCATGAGCTGGCGCGAGTTCAAGTCCAACCTGCGGCCGATCGCGCTTCTCGCTGTCGGTTGCGTCGTGTTCACGACCTGCACGGTCGCGGTTGTTGCGCATTATCTGTTCGGGCTGCCGTGGGCGGTCGGCTTCGTGCTCGGCGCCATCGTCGCGCCGCCTGACGTCGTCGCCCCGCTCGCTATCGCGCGCCGCCTCAACCTGCCGCGCCGGCTGCGCGTCATCCTGGAAGGCGAGGGGCTGGCCAACGATGCGACGGCCTTGATTCTTTATCGCTTCGCCGTGGCCGCCGTCGCCACAGGAAGTTTTTCGATTGGGCCGGCGCTCGGTACTTTCAGCATTATCGTGATCGGCGAGATCATATTCGGCGTCGGCGTCGGCTGGCTCAGCCTGCGCCTGCGCCGCTGGGTTCATGACGCGCGTGCGGAAATCACGCTGTCGCTGGCGACGCCTTACCTCGCCTTCTGGATTCCCGAGCATCTCGGCGGCTCCGGCGTGCTCGCGACCGTCGCTTGCGGTCTTTACGTGAGCTGGAACGGGCCGCTGCTGATCGGCTCCAGCACCCGGCTGCAGGGCATCTTCTTCTGGGACCTGTTCATCTATCTGATCGAGGGCTTCGTCTTTCTGATCACGGGATTGCAGGCCAACACGGTGCTGGCGCGCATCCAGGGCTATTCGCTGCGCGAGATCATTGCCGCGATCGCGATCACCACGCTGCTGTTGATGATCACGCGTTTCGTCTGGGTGTTTCCGGCAACCTATCTGCCGCGCTGGTTCAGTCCTTCGCTCAAGCGCCGCGATCCGTCGCCGCCGTGGAAATTGCCGTTCATGATCTCGTTCATCGGCATCCGCGGCATCGTCTCGCTGGCCGCGGCGCTGGCGCTTCCGCTCGCACTCAACAACGGCGATCCGTTTCCCGGCCGTGACCTCATCCTCGTCATCACCTTCGGCGTCATCGTCGCGACGCTGGTCGGCCTCGGCCTCATCCTGCCGTTCGTGGTGCGGTTGGTGGGGCTGGCCGGGGAGGGTGAGAAAGAGCGGCAGCGCGAATTAAGCGATGAACTCGTGGCCCGGCTCGAAGCCATGCAGTTCGGCCAGCGCCACCTCGACGAGATCGCCGCCCAGCACGAATTACCGGAAAAAGTGTTCAGCGTGCTGCGCAATCATTATGCCGACCGGCTGCAATTGCTGCCGAAATCGTTTGACGATTCCTTCGACGAAATCGTGCTCGGCACCAGCCTGCGCATTCAGCTTATCGCGGAAGAACGCAAATACCTGCACCGGCTGTTGCGCGAAGGGCGCATCACCGACGAGGCGCGCCGCCGCGTGGAGCGCGAACTCGACCTCGAGGAGGCGACGATCAATACGGCGATGGAGCGCGATGGCTATACGCCGCTGTGACAGCGTTTGTCGTCCCCGCGAAAGCGCGGACCCAGCGTTTTTCTGACGTGGTGCGTTTCATCGCGAGTGCGGCAGCAGGGCTGGATGCCCGCGTGCGCGGGCATGACATGCAAGGGAGAGTGTAATGGATCACTCCGCAGCGGTGCGTCCCGTGCCGCCGGGGCCGAAGCGGCGCTCGATGTAATCGATCACCATCTGCTTGAAGTCTTCGGCGACCGTCGCGCCGCGTAGCGTCGCGACCTTCTTGCCGTCGACGAACACCGGCGCTGTCGGCTGCTCGCCGGTGCCGGGCAATGAGATACCGATATCGGCGTGCTTGCTTTCGCCCGGCCCGTTCACGATGCAGCCCATGACCGCGACATTGAGTGTCTCGACGCCGGGATAGCGCGTCTTCCACTCCGGCATCGATTGATGGATGAAGCCCTGGATGTCCTGTGCCAGACTCTGGAACACGGTCGAGGTGGTGCGGCCGCAGCCGGGGCAGGCGGCGACCAGCGGCACGAAGGTGCGGAAGCCCATGGTCTGCAGCAGTTCCTGCGCGACCTTCACTTCCAGCGTGCGGTCGCCGTTCGGCTCCGGCGTCAGTGAAATGCGGATTGTGTCGCCAATGCCTTCCTGCAGCAGCACGCCGATGCCGGCCGCCGACGCGACGATGCCTTTCGATCCCATGCCGGCCTCGGTGAGGCCGAGATGCAGCGCATAGTCGGAGCGCCGCGCCATTTCACGATAAACCGCGATGAGGTCCTGCACCGCCGAGACCTTTGCCGACAGGATGATGCGGTTCTTCGGCAGGCCGATTTCCTCGGCGCGCGCGGCCGAGAGCAGCGCCGACTGCACCATGGCCTCGCGGGTGACGTCACGGGCGTCGCGCGGCGTGGCCGAACGCGAATTCTCGTCCATCAGTGCGGTCAGCAGTTCCTGGTCGAGCGAACCCCAGTTCGCGCCGATGCGCACCGGCTTGTTGTAACGGATCGCCGTCTCGACGATGGCGGAGAACTGGCGGTCCTTCTTGTCCTTGAAGCCGACATTGCCGGGATTGATGCGATATTTGTCTAGCGCTTCGGCGCAGGCGGGGTGGTCGGCCAAGAGCTTGTGGCCGATGTAATGGAAATCGCCGACGAGCGGCACCGGCACGTTCATCGCGGCAAGCCGGTCGCGGATATGCGGCACGGCGGCGGCGGCCTCGTCGCGGTCGACGGTGATGCGCACGATCTCGGAGCCGGCGCGGGCAAGCGCGGCGACCTGGCGCGCCGTCCCCTCGATGTCGGCGGTGTCGGTATTGGTCATCGACTGCACGACGGTCGGAGCATCGCCCCCGATGAGCACACCACCGACGGAAACCTGAACCGTGCGGTGCCGTTTTGGCGGGGCAGCAGCGGGGATGGTGATCGATTGGGAATTCTGGATGTTCATGCTGGTGTCGTCCGGCTGACAGGTCCTGATCGCAGACCAGATCTCGAGAATGGCATCGCCCTGAAGCGAGAAAGACTTGCCCTAAAGATGGTGTCGTTCTTATGCGTCACAATGTTTGACGGAGCAATGACAGCGGAGGCTGGTTAAGATCACGTGCCGGCCGGCAATCAGGTCCGGCAATGCCGGCAAATGCCGCCGATTTCGATGACCGGCACTTTTGGCACAAAACCCGCCTCCCGCGCCGCGGCCATCAGCGGTTCCGCGGCATTCTGGGATGGCGCCTCGCCGACAGCGCCGCAGCGCTCGCAGATCAGGAACACGACCGGCGCACCGGTCTCGTGGTTGTGCACGCAGGCGATGAAGGCGTTGCGGCTCTCGATGCGGTGGACGAGGCCGTTTTCGCGCAGAAAATCGAGCGCGCGATAGATGGTAATCGGGGCAGGGGGCTCCTGCGTAGTGCCGATGGCACCAATGATGTCGTAGGCGCCCATCGGCTTGTGGCCGTCGAGCAGCACCGCGAGAACCTGGCGGCGCATGGGGGTCAGCCGCTGGCCGGTGCGGTGGCACAGCTCCTCGGCGAGCGCCATGCCGCCGACGGTGCAGCGCCCGTGATCATGATCGGGTCCTGGAAAAACGCTTTTTTCCATCACACGCAGCCTGTTTTACCCTTCGCGTTCCAAAATGGGCACCCTGCCGTGTTCCGGCCTGCGGACCGAATATAGACCGTTTTGGTGCTTCAACATCAGGCGGCCCAGTCGATTTGCCCATGATCCCCTGTGGCCGCAAGCCCTTGTTTCGGCGATATTGCATCGCAATATATTCACGTTGCAGCGCAATAAATCCATCTCCGGCGCAGCACGCGCCCGCAGGAGCGACCCCTTGAATCATTTCGATCGCCTGCCTTTTCGCAATCTCGGGAGCTGGCTCGGTCACAAATCCGCTCCCGCGGAACCCGAGCCCCATTCGCCGAACCAGCCGAAAACCGCGAAGGGACCAAAGCGCGTCAACCTTGCTTTGCAGGGTGGCGGGGCGCACGGCGCCTTCACCTGGGGTGTGCTCGACGGCCTGCTCGCCGACGGCCGGATCGAGGTCTGCGGCATCACAGGGGCCTCTGCCGGGGCCGTCAATGGCGCGCTGCTCGTCGACGGACTGATGCGCGGCGGGCCGCAGGTCGCGCGCGAACGGCTCGGTGCGTTCTGGAAGGCCGTCAGCCGCGGCGGGCAGATGCCCGGCATGCAGAACACCGTGATGACAAATATCCTCGATGCGAGCCCGATCAAGACGTGGATCGAATCGATGGGCTCGCTGCTGTCGCCCTACGACTTCAATCCGCTCAACATCAATCCGCTCAAGGAACTCATCGAGCAGTTCATCGATTTCGAGGCCATCCGCACGCGGTGGCCGCACCCGCTTTATGTTTCCGCCACCAATGTGCGCACCGGAAAGCTGCGCGTTTTCACCCGCGAGGAGCTTAACGGCGACGTCATCATGGCTTCGGCCTGCCTGCCGCTGTTGTTTCGCACCGTCGAGATCGACGGCGAGGCCTATTGGGACGGCGGCTATCTCGGCAATCCGCCGCTGACGCCGTTTCTCCGTTATACCGGCGCACACGATTTGTTGATTGTGCAAATCAACCCGCTGATGCGCGACCGCCTGCCGACCTCGGCGCGCGAGATCACCAACCGGATCAACGAAATCACCTTCAATGCTTCGCTCAATGCGGAACTTCGGGCCATCGCGCGCGTCAACCGACTGCTGAGGAACGGGCAGTTGCGCAGCAATTCGGGCGACAAGGAGTTGCGCCAGATTCGTGTGCATCGCATCGTGCTCGAAGACGAAAGCATCATCGGCGATGCACGATCGCGGATGAAAATCGATTATCATTTCTTTGACCGCCTGCATGGGATCGGTCAGGATGCAGTGAGGCAATTCCTTGCGAGTCACTTCGACGATGTGGGCATACGCAGCACGGTCGACCTCAGTTCGGAAGAGCGCGTGGCGCCCGCCGCTTAGGCGCGCCCAAGAAAGCGCTCAAGAACGCGCCCCGGAATGTGCTCAAAAACGCACCTCTGCCGCGGAAGGACCGACCCGCGCGTGAACACTCGTCCCCGTCAGCAGCAGCAAGCCGTGCGTGTCGCCACCGCCCAGTCGGGCGCGACGCGGCTCGATGTCATCGTCGCCGACATCACGACGCTCGACGTCGATGCCATCGTCAACGCCGCCAATGCCAGTCTGCTCGGCGGCGGTGGCGTCGATGGCGCCATCCATCGCGCCGCGGGTCCGGAGTTGCGGCGCGCGTGTCAGGCGCTCGGCGGCGCGGAGACCGGTGATGCCAAGGTCACGCCGGGCTTCAAGCTCAAGGCGCGCCACGTCATTCATGCGGTCGGGCCGGTCTGGAATGGCGGGCGCTCGCAGGAAGACGAGCTGCTTGCCTCCTGCTATCGGACTTCGCTTGCGCTCGCTTCCGAGAAAGGTGCGGCATCGCTGGCGTTTCCCGCCATATCGACCGGCGTCTATCGCTTTCCGGCAGATCGCGCCGCACGCATCGCGGTCGGTACGGTGATCGCTGAACTCGCGGCGCATGAAATGTCTCTAACGCGCGTCATCTTCTGCTGCTTTTCCGATGATTCCGCCGGCCTGCATCACGACGCCTTCGCCGCGCATGGGCTGATCTAGAGAATTTTTGACCAGACTTTGAATCCCATCCACTTTGTCATTCCGGGGCGCGCGTTCTTCGCGAGCGAGCCCGGAATCCATAACCACGACCGGGAGTATGGATTCCGGGCCTGCACCCAGTGGCGCATCCCGGAATGACGGTCGTTGGTTTGGCTATGGTTTAGGTCGCCTGGAAAACGCTCTAATTTTTCCGGCGCGCTAGCATGGCGGCATAGGCGGCGCAGCCGAGCAGACCCATTTCATTTGCGGTGACGAGAGAAGTCGGGATTTTTTCGAGCAGATGCGGGTAGGGCGGATGCGCTTCGAACGCGTGCCGAAAAATATCCGCATCGAGCCGCTGGCCAAGCGCTGCCGCCACGCCGCCTGCGACATAGACCCCGCCCGTCGCCTTGAACAATAGCGCCATGTCGCCGGCAAAGCGGCCGAGCATCCGCACGAACATGTCGGTGACCGCTCCCGCTTCCGTGTCATTGGCCTGCGCGGCCTTGACGATCGCGTGCTGCTCGAGCGGCGCGCGGTCCGGTTGCATGGCGGCGTAGAGCCGCGCGAGACCGCGGCCGCACAGGATCGTCTCTGCCGATACCGGCCCGTCGGCGCGCAACCGGGCAAAGATCGCGTCTTCGTCATCGGTTGCAGGGCCGAACGAGATGTGTCCGCCTTCGGTCGGCACCGCGTGCCAGTCGTCGCCTGCCGGCAGCAGCGCGGCAACGCCAAGGCCCGTGCCCGGCCCGAGCACCACGCGCGCGCCTTGCGGCGGATCGCCGGCGGCGAAATGCCCGATCGCGCGCATCTCGGAGTCTTCAAGGCGCGTCAAAGCCCAGGCGGCGGCCTCGAAATCGTTGAGCACATGCAGGCGCGACAGGCCGAATTGTTGCGCCACCGCATCGACATTGAAGCGCCAGTCGCGGTTGGTCAGCGCGATGTCCGGTCCGGTGATGGGCGCGGCGACGGCAAAAATGCCGATCGTCGGAGCGGCCTCCGTATCCTTCAGATAGCGGGTGACGACACCTTCGAGATTTTTGAAATCATCGTCTTCGTAAGTGCGGACCTGCTGCGGCTGTCCCTGGGCTTCGACCAGGGCAAAGCGGCTGTTGGTGCCGCCGATATCGGCGATGAGCGCGAGCGATGTCGTGGAGGATTTGTCGGCCATGACAATGGATATGGTAATCTGACGAAGGACGGAAGATTCGCTGCGGAGTGTTCACACTCCCGCAGGAGACGCAAGCCGCGGCGCGGCGGCGTCAATACGACCGCGGCAGACCGAGCACGTGTTCGGCGATGTAGGACAAGATCATGTTGGTCGAGATCGGTGCGGTCTGGAACAGGCGCGTGTCGCGAAATTTGCGCTCGATGTCCATCTCCTCGGCGAAGCCGAAACCGCCATGGGTCTGCAGACACATATCGGCGGCGGCCCATGAGGCATCGGCCGCAAGCAGCTTTGCCATATTGGCTTCCGCCGCGCACGGCTGACCGCTGTCGTAGCGCCGCGCCGCCTCGTTGACCATGAGCGCTGCCGCCCGCATCTGCGCGTAGGCCCGCGCGATCGGAAACTGCACGCCCTGGTTCATGCCGATCGGCCGGTCGAACACCACCCGCTCATTGGCATAGTCGGTGGCGCGGGCGATGAACCAGCGGGCGTCGCCGATGCATTCCGCCGCGATGAGGATGCGCTCGGCATTCATGCCGGAGAGGATATAGCGGAACCCGTCGCCTTCAGTGCCGATCAGGTTTGCGGCCGGAACCGTGACATCGTCGAAGAAGAGTTCGGTCGTCGCGTGGTTCATCATCGTGCGGATCGGTCTGATCGTCAGGCCCGCACCGATGACCTCTTCCAACTCGACGAGGAAGACCGACAGCCCTTGCGTACGCTTCTCGACCTTGTCCTGGGCCGTGGTGCGCGCCAGCACGAACATCAGGTCGGAATGCTCGACCCGCGAGATCCAGATCTTCTGGCCGTTGAGGATGTAGTCGTCGCGATCGCGCGCCGCGAATGTGCGCAGCGACAGCGTGTCGGTCCCGGATGCCGGCTCGGTGACAGCGAAGGCTTGCAGGCGCAGGGCGCCGCTGGCGATGCGCGGCAGGTATTTTGCTTTCTGCTCGGCGCTGCCGTGCTGCAGCAGGATGTTCATCGTGTACATCTGCGCGTGGCAGGCGGCGCCGTTGCAGCCGGCGGCATTGATCTCTTCGAGAATGGCGCAGGCCGCGCGCAGCGGCAGGCCGCTGCCGCCGTATTCTTCCGGGATCAACGCGGCGAGATAGCCGGCCTCGGTGAGCGCCGTGACGAAATCGGCCGGATAGGCGCGCTGGCGATCGAGCTTCTGCCAATACGGCCCCGGAAAGCGCGCGCACAGATCGCGCACCGCCTGACGGATGGTCGTGAAGGCGCTGCCGGAGTCGCCGCCCTCTCGGTCATCGTTCTCGCGTTCGTTCATGAAGCCTCCTTCCCGCCCCCTGCGCGCAGTTCGGCACGGCCATTGTTGATGACGGTCGCATCGCGTTCAACGATGTGCACGCGAAAGCTGATCGCGCTGCCGTCCTGCCACATCTCGACGCGAAGGGTTTCGCCGGGAAACACCGGGGCCGAATAGCGCGCCGCGATCGCCGACAGCCGCGCCGGATCGTTGTCGCCGAACGTCTTCAGGATGGCATAGGCCGTGGCCCCGAACGTGGCGAGGCCGTGCAGGACCGGCCGCGGGAAGCCGGCCGCCGCGGCGACAGCCGGATCCGCATGCAACGGATTGCGATCGCCGCTGAGGCGATAGAGCAGCGCCATTTCCGGCCGTGTCGCCCGTTCGCAGACGACGTCGGGCGCACGCGTGGGCAGCCTGTGAACCGGTGGCGTCGCCCGCACCGGCCCGCCGAAACCGCCATCGCCGCGGCAGACGACCGTTTCGGTGATCGTCGCCACCAGCGCGCCGCTTGCCTTGTCGCTCAGCTTGCGCTCGGTATAGACCAGCGCGCCGGTCTCACGGCCCTTGTCGATGACGTCGGTCACCCGCATGCGGCTGACCAGCGTGCCGCGCGGCGCGAGCGGGCGGTGCAGACGCAAATCCTGTTCGCCGGCGACGAGCCGCACCCAGTCGATGCCGGTGGCAGGATCGCGCGGCCAGAATCCGGGCCATGCCATGGCGAGCGGGAACGTCGGCAGCACCGCGAGATGCTTCTCATAGACGAAGGCAAGCTCCGTGGCGTCGAGCGGGTCGTGACCGAGGCCGACGCCGAGCGCGTAGAGAATGACGTCTTTGTCGGTGTAGTGCTGTTCGACTTCCGGAAAGCGCAGCGCCAGAAGCTTGTCGGGGTCGATGGCCATGAACTGCGTTCCGCGCGGATCTGCAACAGGAACGCTGTAGCCCGGAATGTTCGGCAAAGAAAGCGGCCGAGGAAACCCCTTCAGCTCGCGATCGCAAGGTCCCCGGCTTCGTTGTAGATCGCGACGGTATTGCGGCCGCGATCCTTGGCGCGATACAGCGCCGTGTCAGCCTGTTGCAGGAAATAGATCGCGTCCTTGCCGACCTCCGGTACGGCATTGACGACGCCGATGCTGACGGTCACGACCCCATGCGGGCTCGCGCAATGGGGGATCTGCAACGCCTGCACCGCTTCGCATATCTTCCGGGCGAGCACGCGCATCGCCGTTTGCGACAGCCCGGGCACGACGATCATGAATTCCTCGCCGCCATAACGGGCCACGAGATCGTTGTCACGAAACCAGGATCGGATCGTCGAAGCGATCGTCTTGAGGCATTGGTCGCCGGCCACATGGCCATAGCGATCGTTATAGGATTTGAAGTGATCGACATCGATCATGAAGATCGTCAGCGCCGTGCTGGCGGACGCACATTGCTCTACGAAGGTCGCGAGCTTTGTATCGAGCCGGCGGCGGTTGGCCAGCCCGGTCAGGGGATCGCGCTGGGCCAGGGAATCGAGCGCGCTGTTTTCCTCGCGCAGGCGCAGTTCGCGGTGTGCGAGCTGCTGTTGAATGTCGGCGAGGGCGCGTCCGAGCGGGGTGAATTCGCTGGGCATGTCCTGCATCGCGTCGGTCTTGCTATAGTCGCCGCCGCCCAGCCGGACGGCGCGCCGCACGAGGCGATTGATCGGCCGCACGATCAGCCGTTCGCCGCCGAACCACACGCCGCAGAGCACGATCAGCAGCATCGCGGCGATCGTCAGAGATGCCGTCCGGAACTGGCGGTCGATGTTCGCGAACAAAAGCTTCGCCGATAGACCCACCACGAAATAGGATTGCGTGTCGGGAAGCCGATGATAGCCGTAGATTCGCGGCGTGCCTGATGCATCGTTCAATCGCAATACGCCGGAATCCGAACCACGAATGGCCTTGGCGACGGCGTTCACGCTGTATTTCTTCCCCGTCCAGACCTCAGGGTCAGGATAGTGAACGATAACCGTATTGTTGCCGTCGATAGCGAAAGCCTCGATACCGGGACGTTTGCCGATGTCGGAAATGAGTTTTTCCAGATATTTGAGATCGAGCGTGGCGCCGACGATGCCGGTGATCACGTTGCCGGTACTGTCGGTTTTGGCGAGCGCCACGCCAAGCGTCGGCCGCTGGTAGATTTTTCCGTTCACGATATTGCCGATGGCAAATCCCTTGCTGGCGATGGCGACGCGGACCTGGCGGCGGTCGGACAAATCACGCCCTTCCGCTTTCTTGTTGTTGACGCAGATAACGCGGCCCTGCGGTGACATGATCGAGACGGCATTGATGGAATCGACCTTCTTCTCGATCTGAGCCAGGAAGGCGTTGCAGCCCGGCGCCGAGGGATTGGTGAGGTAGGGCGTCAGGGCAATCGCCTCCATGGCGCTGCGCGCGCTTGTGAGGAGGCCTTGTTGCGAAAGGACCCCTTCGCGCGCCAGTTCCAGCATCTGCGATTCGGCCAGACGGACCCGATCGGCGCGGCCGACCTCTATTCCGTGAAGCCGCTCGCCGGCGAGCGGTACGGTCGCAACCAGCACCAGCAGCAGCACCCGGACTCGCAGACTTGTTCCACGAAGACGTCGCGTGAGGTCGGCAGCGCACCGGGAAATTTTCTTGGAAATCTCAACCATCGGGCGCCGAGACTACGCCGGTCGCCCTAAGACAGTGGGAGCAAGAGAGTTCAAATTTTATCGATTGCAGGCCGATGTGGCTTTGGACGCGACAAAGCTCATTGCTCTGGTTAACCGCTGCTTACGTCACACGGTTAACAAAAGGTGAATCCCGCGCCGGGCGGCCCCGAATTCCTGACGGGTTCAGAGGTCGAAAAAGACAGTTTCCTGCTCGCCCTGAAGATGGATGTCGAAGCGGTACAGTGGGCCGTCCTTGCCCTCTTCGCGTTTGGCGATAAGGGTCGCGCGCCGATCGTCCGGGACCAGCGCGAGGATCGGGTCGGTCGCATTGGCGCCTTCGTCAGCGAAATAGATTCGGGTATAGACCTGCCGCGTCATGCCGCGTGCGAAGGCGACGACCACGATATGTGGCGCCTGCATGGTGCCGTCAGGGCCCGGCACAGCACCCGGCTTGATGGTGGTGAAGCGATAGACGCCGTCCTTGTCGGTGCCGGCGCGGCCGAAGCCGGAGAATTTTGCGTTTGGCCGCCTCTCGTCGCGCGGATGGGCGTAGCGGCCTTGTGCGTCGGCCTGCCAGATTTCCAGCAGCCCGTCGCTGATCAGCTTGCCGTCGCCGTCGAAGAAGCGGCCCTCGATGCGGATGCGTTCGCCCGAGGCGTCGCTGGTGACGAGATTATTGGTGAGCGTCTGTTTCCAGTCGTAATCGTCGAGCGGATTGAGCCCATAGGCGAAGTAGGGACCGACGGTCTGTGACGGCGTGATTCCGGACATGCTTTTCAGGACTCCATCGGGGTCGCGTTGCGGCCGCGCAGCACGATGTCGAATTTGTAGGCCAGCGCCCAGTCGGGGACGGTGTTGTCGAGGTCGAACGACGACACCATGCGCATGCGCGCCTTCTCGTCGGGCACGGCATTGAAGATCGGATCGTACTGGAACAGCGGATCGCCGGGGAAATACATCTGCGTCACCAGCCGCGAGATCAGCGAATGGCCGAACATCGAGAAATGGATATGCGCCGGCCGCCAGGCATTGGGATGATTGCCCCAGGGGTAGGCGCCAGGCTTCACGGTGATGAATTTGTATTTGCCTTCGGCATCGGTCATGGCGCGGCCCGAGCCGGTGAAATTCGGATCGAGCGGCGCCGGATGCTGATCGACGACGTGGATGTAGCGGCCGCAGGCATTGGCCTGCCAGATTTCGACCAGCATGTTGGGCACCGGACGGCCGTCTTCATCAAGCACGCGGCCATGCACGACGATGCGTTCGCCGAGCGGTTCGCCCTTGTGCTGCTTGGTGAGGTCCTCGTCGCCGGCCTGCACCGTGTCGTGGCCGTAAACCGGTCCGGTCAGTTCCGACATCGTATGCGGCATCAGGATCAGCGGCTTCGTCGGCGAACGTTTCACCGTGCTCTTGTAGGCCGGCGCGAGCGCCGGGCCGAACGCCTCGAGGCTCTTGCGGGGATAGACGAATGTCATGGCGAAAATCCTCTCCCTGACGTCTCGGTGTTTGCCGTCTAGTTTATGGCTTCGAGCGCGAGCGATACGCCCTGGCCGACGCCGACGCACATGGTGGCGAGCGCGCGCTTGCCGCCGCGCCGCGCGAGGGCGTGCGCGGCCGTCATCGCCAGCCGTGCTCCCGACATGCCGAGCGGATGGCCGAGCGCGATCGCCCCGCCGTGCGGATTGACGTGTTCGGCATCGTCGGGAAGCCCGAGCTGGCGCAGGCAGGCAAGCGATTGCGAGGCAAAGGCTTCGTTGAGTTCGATCACGTCGAAATCGCCGATCTTCAAATTCAAGCGTTCCATCAGCTTGCGCGTCGCCGGCACCGGACCGATGCCCATGATGCGCGGCGGCACGGCGGCCGACGCCATGCCGAGAATGCGCGCGCGCGGGGTGAGGCCATGCCGCTTCACCGCCTCTTCGGATGCGATCAGCATCGCGGCCGCGCCGTCATTGACGCCGGAAGCGTTACCTGCGGTCACCGTGCCGGGATTGCGGAACGGCGTTTTCAGTTTGGCGAGGTCGGCGAGCGTTGTCTGCGGCCGCGGATGTTCGTCGGCGTCGACAGTCACCGGGCCGCCTTTGCCGCCGGGTGCCATGACTGTGATGATTTCCTCGGCAAAATAGCCGTCCGCCATCGCCTGGCCGGCGCGCTGCTGCGAGCGCAGCGCAAACGCATCCTGGTCGGCGCGCGTGACCTGGAAGTCTTCCGCCACGTTCTCGCCGGTCTCCGGCATGGAGTCGACGCCGTACTGTTTCTTCATCAGCGGATTGACGAAGCGCCAGCCGATGGTCGTGTCGAACATTTCCGTGGTGCGGGCGAACGCGGTTTCCGCCTTGCCCATCACGAAGGGCGCGCGGGTCATCGATTCGACGCCGCCGGCGATGGCGAAGTCGGCTTCGCCCGCCTTGATCGCGCGTGCCGCAGCGCCGACCGCGTTGAGGCCCGACGCACACAGCCGATTGAGCGTGATACCAGGCACGCTGTCGGGAATGCCGGCGAGCAGAAGCGCCATGCGCGCGACATTGCGATTGTCCTCGCCGGCCTGATTGGCGCAGCCGTAATAGACCTCGTCGAGCGCGGCCCAATCGACGCCTTTATTGCGTTCGATCAGCGCCTTCATCGGCGCGGCGGCGAGATCGTCGACGCGCACCTTGGACAGGCCGCCGCCGAAACGGCCGATCGGCGTGCGTACGGCATCGCAAAGAAACACGTCCCGCATTTTTGCTCCTTCAGACCGCGCCGCTCACGCGGCTTTGCCGTGCGCCCGCGCGGTGCGCTCATTGAGTTCGCGCAAGATTTTCAGTTCCTGCGCGTTCGGCGCCGGCGTTTCCTTCACCGCTGCCGCAAACGTCACCGGCCAGCCGGTATTCTCCGCGATCTGCTCGCGGGTCACGCCGGGATGGATCGAGGTGACGATCATCTCCCGCGTCTTCGGATCGGGCTCGAAGATGCACAGATCGGTAATCAGTTTTGTCGGGCCCTTGGTCTTGAGGCCAAGCCGCTCGCGATGATCGCCACCTTCGCCGTGGCCAAACGAGGTGATGAAATCGAGCTTGTCAACGAAGCTGCGTTTGCTCTGCGCCATGATGATGAAGATCTCGCCGCAGGAGGTTGCGATCTCCGGCGCGCCGCCGCCACCGGGCAGCCGCACCTTCGGCTTGTCATAGGGGCCGACGACAGTGGTGTTGAGATTGGCGTGCTTGTCGATCTGCGCGCCGCCGAGGAAGCCGACCGTGATGCGCCCGCCCTGCAGCCAGTAGCGGAACATCTCCGGCACCGAAACCGTGGTGAGCGCGGTGTCGCACAATTCGCCGTCGCCGATCGACAGTGGCAGCACCGAGGGTTTTGTCGCCAGCGTGCCGGATTCGTAGATCAGCGTGATCTCCGGTGCGTGCGTCAGCCGCGCCAGGTTCGACGCCGCCGATGGCGCGCCGATGCCGACGAAGCAAACGTCGTCGTTGCGCAGCGAGCGGGCCGCCGCGATGGTCATCATTTCGGTTGATGTGTAATCGGCCATGCGAAACCCCTATTCCGCCGCGGCGCGCGTGCGCTGGGCATGGGCCGCGAAAACCTCCGGGCCTTTGTCGAGAACGTTTGCCTTCATCCAGGCCAGAAACGTCTCGCGCTCGCGCGCGATCGGGTCCCAGGCTTTGTAGAAGGCGTTGTCGCGCTTGTAATAGCCCTGCGCATAAGACGGGTAGGCGCCGCCGGGTACTTCCGCGACGGCCGTCACCGTCCACGCCGGTAGCACGACGGCATTGAGGCTGCGCGGCCCGAGATCATCGACGATCTCTTCCACCGTGACGATGGCGCGCTTGGCCGCGAGCACGGCTTCCTTCTGCACGCCGACGATGCCCTCGATCAGCACATTGCCTTCGCGGTCCGCCTTGAGCGCGTGGATCACGGTGACATCGGGCCGGTGCGCCGGCACGGTCGCGAGTTTTTCGCCCGTATAAGGACAGGTGATCGACTTGATCTTCGGGTTCACCTTCGGCAGGTCGGCGCCGATATAGCCGCGGAACACGGCGCACGGCAGTCCCGCCGCGCCCGCCTCATAGGCGTTGGCCATGGCGGCATGGGAATGCTCCTCGATCTCGAGCGGTTTCGGCCAGCCTTTCTCCACCGCGTCGCGCAGCCGGTGCAGCGAACCGACGCCCGGATTGCCGCCCCAGGAGAAGACGAGCTTTTTCGCGCAGCCCATGCCGATCATCTGATCGTAGATCAGGTCCGGCGTCATGCGGATGAGGGTGAGGTCCTTGCGGCCCTGGCGGATGATCTCGTGACCGGCGGCGTGGGGAATGAGATGCGTAAAGCCTTCCATCGCGACGGTATCGCCGTCGCGGACATTGGCCTTCACGGCTTCGGCCAGTGAAACGATGCGGGGCATGCGGCCCTTCCTGCTGATCCTGCTGATAATGTGACCTCACATTTAAGAGCCGCGCGCCGCATGGTCAAATGGCCCATTTTCAGGTCTGCGCCTTGCATCGGTGTCGAAAATGTCAGGCCAGGCGCCATGAGACGTCTTGCGCGCCGGGATTGTCTCGCGTCTCATCGCAACGGTGACATCTCGATCCCGCTGCGGCCAATCTGCTTGGAGCCTTTCATGATTCTGCGTGCCGCCCTGACTGGCCTCATCTGCATGGCGGCCACGCTGCCGGCGCAGGCGCTGGATCGGCGGGTCGATATGAAACTGTCGCACTGGTTCGCGGCCGGGCATCCTGCCTCTGAGGCGATGCAGCAATGGGCCGCCGCGGTCGCACAGGCCTCGCAGGGTACGCTGCATGTCGGCATCGAACCGCGCGGCGAACTCGGCCGCGGTCAGGATCATTTGGGCATCGTGCGCCGTGGCTCGGCCGATCTCGTGCTCGTGGAGCCGGTCAACGATCCGGCGCGTTTTCCCGTCATGGCGCTGGCCGCCTTGCCTTTCACCGTGGCTCATGGCGACGGCGCCGCGGCCGCGCTCGACGCCTGGTATCGTCCGCTCGCCCTGCGCGAACTCGCCAATGTCAAATTCTGCTTCGCGCTGGTCGGTGCGCCGGGTACGTTGCACACGCATACAAAGGCCGTGCCGCGCCCGCAGGATCTGAGCGGCCTGCGGATCGCGGCCGAAAACCCGGTGCTCAATGCCTATCTGACGGCGCATGGCGCATCCCCCGCGGTGCTGCCGGATTCGCTGCTGCGCGCCGGCATGGAAGGCAACACGATCGACGGCGCGCTCACGACCTGGGACGGCGCCGCCGCCGCCGGATTGGACAAGGTTGCGCGCGTTCATATCGACGCGCCGGTCTATGTGACGCCTCTGGCGCTGGTCATGAGCAAGGCGAGCTACAGCACGCTCTCGCCGATGCAGAAACGTGTCATCGACGATCACTGCAGCACCGACTGGGCCGCGAAGGCCGCAGCCGACGGAATCGCTCGCAACGCCGCCGCGCGCGCGGTGGTTGCCGGCACCGAAGGGGAAACGCTCACGGCCCTGACGCCGGAGGCGCTCGCGGCCTGGCGCCAGTCGGTCGCGGCCCAGCGCGGGACGGCGGCGCAGCGCATTGCCGAGGCGGGTTTCAATCCCGGCGACGTCGCCAATGCGCTCGATGCATCGCTGGCGCGCTACAAAGCCGGCTTCTGAGTCAATCTCCAGGCGATTTCTGCTCGGATTTCCGCCCAGATAATTTCCGCGCTTGTGGGTTGCCGTGTTGCGGCCATGCAAGGCGGGCCACCATCTGCTAGCGTGCCCGGCGATGGAACCAGCCCGCGCCCAAAACCGTGACGAGACCGATACGCCGCAGCCCGCGTCGGCGGACGTGGCGACACGCGTCACGCCGATGATGGAGCAGTATATCGAGATCAAGACCGCCAATCCGGATTGCCTTTTGTTCTACCGGATGGGCGATTTCTACGAATTGTTTTTCGAGGATGCGGAAAAGGCCTCGCGTTCGCTCGGCATCATGCTGACCAAGCGCGGCAAGCATCTCGGCCAGGACATTCCGATGTGTGGCGTGCCGGTCGAGCGCTCGGACGAATACCTCCACCGCTTGATCGCTCTCGGCCACCGCGTGGCGGTCTGCGAACAGCTTGAAGACCCGGCCGAAGCGCGCAAGCGTGGCGGCAAGAGCGTCGTCAAGCGCGACGTGGTGCGTCTGGTCACGGCCGGAACGCTGTCGGAAGAAACGCTGCTCGACGCCAGGCGCAATAATTATCTCCTCGCGATTGCACGCGCGCGCGTCTCGGCGATGCCGGAGAGCTTTCGCTATGCGCTGGCCTGGGTCGATATCTCGACCGGCGAATTCCGCATCGCCGAATGCGAGGCCGGTTCGCTCGCCGCCGAAATCGCGCGGCTTGAACCCGGCGAGATCATTTTGGCCGACGCGCTGTTCAACGACCCCGAACTGTCGCCGCTGTGGCGCTCGCTGCCCGCCGTGATGCCGTTGACGCGCGACGTGTTCGACGGCGCGACGGCGGAACGCCGGCTTGCCGACTATTATGCGGTCGCGACCTCGGACGGCTTCGGCGCACTGTCGCGGCTCGAACGCACGGCGGCTGCCGCCTGCCTCACTTACATCGAGCGCACGCAGATCGGCAAACGGCCGCCGCTCTCGCCGCCGCAGCGCGAGGCACAGGGCGCAACGCTTGCCATCGATCAGGCGACGCGCGCCAATCTCGAACTCACGCGCACGCTCGCGGGCGAACGCGCCGGCTCGCTGCTGTCGCATATCGACTGCACCGTGACGGCCGCCGGTTCGCGCTGCCTGATGCAGCGTCTCGCGGCCCCGCTCACCGATCCCGCGGCCATCGCCTACCGTCACGACAGCGTCGCCGCGCTGCGCGCCGACGACCTGTTGCGCGCGGCGTTGCGCGAACGGCTCAAGGCGGCGCCAGATCTCGCCCGCGCGCTGTCGCGCGTGGTGCTGGAACGCGCCGGGCCGCGCGATCTCGGCGCCGTGCGCGACGGTATTTTTGCCGCCGGCGAGATTGCGCGCCGGCTCGACACGTCGTCCGCGCAAGGCGCCGAAATCCGCGCGGCGACGGGCGCTTTACGCGGAGCCGATCCGGCGATCGCACAGGATCTGGCGCGGGCCTTGGCCGACGAACTGCCGGCGCTGCGCCGCGACGGCGGCTTTGTCCGCGCCGGTTATGACAAGGGCCTCGATGAAGTGCGCGCGCTGCGCGACGAATCCCGCCGCGTCGTCGCCGCGTTGCAGGCCCGCTATGCCGAGGAGACCGGCGTCCGCATCCTCAAAGTCCGGCACAACAATGTACTTGGCTATTTCATCGAAGTGACGGCGCAGCACGCCGAGAAGCTGCAGACGCCGCCTTTGAATGCGCGCTTCATCCATCGCCAGACGCTCGCCGGACAGGTGCGTTTCACGACGACCGAACTGAGCGAGCTGGAAGCCAGGATCGCCAGCGCCGCCGACCGCGCTCTGGCGATCGAACTTGAAACCTTCGAGCGGCTCGCGCGCATGGTCACAGCGGCGCAGGAGACGATCAAGGCTGCCGCCGAAGCGCTCGCCGTGCTCGACGTCACGGCGGCGCTGGCGCAACTCGCCGCCGAGCAGGATTATGTGCGGCCCGAGGTCGACGATACGCTCGCCTTTGTCATCGAGGGCGGCCGGCATCCGGTGGTCGAACAGGCGCTGCGCCGCGACGGCGCGCCCTTCGTCGCCAATGATTGCGATCTCACCGGCAATGCGCGCGCCGGGCGCATCTGGCTGCTCACCGGGCCGAATATGGCCGGCAAGTCGACCTTCCTGCGCCAGAATGCGCTGATTGCGGTACTGGCACAGATGGGGAGTTTCGTGCCGGCGAAACGCGCCCATATCGGCGTGGTCGATCGCCTGTTCTCGCGCGTCGGTGCGGCCGACGATCTGGCGCGCGGCCGTTCGACCTTCATGGTCGAGATGGTCGAGACGGCGGCGATCCTCAATCAAGCCGGTCCCCGGTCGCTTGTCATCCTCGATGAGATCGGGCGCGGCACGGCGACCTTCGACGGCCTGTCCATCGCCTGGGCCTCGATCGAGCATCTGCATGAAAGCAATCGCTGCCGCGCGCTGTTTGCAACCCATTATCACGAACTGACCGCGCTCGCGGGCAAGCTCAACCGCATCGTCAACGCCACCGTGCGCGTGAAGGAATGGCACGGCGACGTGGTGTTCCTGCACGAGGTCGTGCCGGGTGCCGCTGATCGTTCCTACGGCATTGCGGTCGCCAAACTCGCCGGCCTGCCGGACGCCGTGATCGCACGGGCAAAACTGGTGCTGGCGCAGCTTGAAAACCAGGACCGTGCATCGCCGGCGCGCAAGCTCATCGACGACCTGCCGCTGTTTGCCGCGACGCGTCCCGCGCCGCAGGCAGCCGAGCCGGCCAAGGATGCGTTGCGCGAGGCCCTGGGCACGCTCAATCCCGACGATCTGTCGCCGCGCGAAGCGCTCGAAGCGCTCTACATGCTCAAGCAGAAGAGTCGGGACGATTGACCGGCCATGATGACGGGGCTGGCCGTGTCGTGAACAGCATGGCGCCGCTTTGCGCCAGTTTCATCGCGCGCTCCCGCTCGATCATATAGTCGCGCGTCAGCGGCAGCGCGTCGACCCGCTTGGCGATCTGAATCTGGAAGACCACCTGTCCGTCGTGCCGGAACGACATTTCCGCGCCCGCCAGATAGAATTCCCACATCCGGCAGAAGCGTTCGTCATAAAGCCGCGCGATTTCGGCGCGGTGCACCTGAAAGCGCCGCTGCCATTCGCGCAAAGTCTCGGCGTAATGCAGGCGCAGCACTTCCACGTCGGTGACGATCAGTCCGTTGCGCTCGATGGCGGCCAGGACTTCGCTGAGCGCCGGCGCATAGCCGCCGGGAAAAATATATTTCGCGATCCAGGCATTCGTCGCGCCCGGCCCGTCGCTGCGCCCGATCGTGTGCAGCAGCATCACGCCGTCTTCGGTCAGGAGATTGCGCACTTTCTTGAAAAACGCGTCGTAATGCGGTGCGCCGACATGTTCGAACATGCCGACGGAGACGATGCGGTCGAATTGTCCCTTGATCGCGCGGTAGTCGATCAGCTTGAATTTTATGCAAGCAGTCAGATCATTTTGCGCTGCGCGCGCTTTCGCCACGCCGATCTGTTCTTCGGATAGCGTCACGCCGAGTACTTCGGCACGGGCGTTGCGCGCAAGGTCGAGCGCCATGCCGCCCCAGCCGCAACCGATATCCAGCACCCTCAGGCCCGGCCGGTCGAGATTGAGCTTGGCCATGATGTGGCGCTTCTTGGCCGCCTGGGCGTTTTCCAGATTCATGCCCGGTTCGGCAAAATAGGCGCAGGAATATTGCCGGTCCTTGTCGAGGAAAAGGTCATAGAGTTCACCCGACAGATCGTAGTGATGCGCGACATGCGATTTCGCGCGGCGCGCCGGATTGAACTGCTGTAGCGGCCGCAGGATACGCCGCGCCATCCGGCCGGCCTTGTGCCAGCCGCTCAGTCCCTGCCGCGCCAGATTGCTCATCAGGAAATCGAGCAGGGAGACGATGTCGCCGCCGTCTTCGATGGTGAGCCGGCCGTCCATGTACAGTTCGCCGAACTTGAGGTCCGGATTGAGCGCGAAGGCGAGCACCGCGCGCCGGTCATGGAAACGGATGGTCATTTGCGGCTTGCCTTCACCGAAGGTGAGAGGCTGCGCGCCGGGGCGCAGGACGATGAGCGTCCCTTCATGAATGAGCGCGCTGAGCAGACGGCTGAGCATGCGAGACTCACGTTTTGCCTGATCGACCGGATCAAGACGATGCCGTGCCCGGCGTCTTGTCAAGCGGGACGCGCGTGGAGCAGGAGCAGCCCACAGCGTTGTCGATGCAGACCGCCGCCGCGCGAACATCAGCGATTCCCGGATCTGGGCCGGTTCGGTCTTTCTGCCGGTGGGGGCGTCAATCCGTCGCTGACCGTTCAGGGCATCTCCCGTCGCACCCCGATCTGGATTTTCTTTCGGGCCGTCCTACTTTCGTCAGCCGAAGCGGCCGCCGGCGTGACGGGTGGGGCGGGCCCTGCTATCATCACACTCTGCACGCAAAAAAGCTTGTCTGCCGGTGCATGGCTGATAGCCACGGACCTTCTACTGACCTTGTCCCAAGTCTTGTCCCGAATCCAAGTCTTGTTCCAAAATCCAAGACCTGATCACGACCCGAGACCCACTGACGTCCTGCTCTTGAGAAACGAGTCCCTGATGGCCCGCAATGCCGACCTGAACGCCGACAAACAGACCGACCGGAACGACGGAGATCGCGAATCGGGCGATATCGTCTATCCGTCCGCCATTCCGTTCATTCTGGTGCATCTGGGTTGTCTGGCCGCGATCTGGACCGGGGTGACGCTGCCGGCCGTTGTCATCTGCGTGGCGCTGTATTGGGTGCGCCTGTTCGCGATCGGGGCCGGCTACCATCGCTATTTCTCGCACCGGGCTTACGCGACCGGCCGGATTTTCCAATTCATCCTTGCGGCTCTCGCCCAATCCACCGCCCAGAAGAGTGTGTTGTGGTGGGCGGCCAAGCACAGGCATCACCATCAGTTTTCCGACACCGAGAACGACGTGCATTCGCCACGGCATACCGGTTTCCTCTACAGTCACGTCGGATGGATCTTTGCCCGCAGGCACGGCGCGACGGATTTGCGACGGGTCGGAGACCTGGTGCGGTTTCCAGAACTGATGTGGCTCCACAAATACGAACTCGTGCCGGCCGTCGTTCTCGCCGTCCTCTGCTTCCTCGTGGGAGGATGGTCAGGTCTTGTCGTCGGCTTCCTGTGGAGCACCGTGCTCGTCTATCACGCGACATTCTGCATCAATTCGCTCGCCCATGTGCGCGGCACCAAGCGCTACGTCACCGGCGATGATTCCCGCAACAACTGGCTTCTCGCTTTCTTCACCATGGGCGAAGGCTGGCACAATAATCATCATGCCTATCAAAGCAGCGTGCGACAGGGATTCCGATGGTGGGAAATCGATGCCACCTACGCCATCCTCAAGACGTTGTCGTGGATCGGCGTCGTGTGGGATCTCAAGACGCCGCCTTTGCAGGTGCTGCGGAACGAGCAGCGGCTCGGCGCCAAGGTCATTCACCGGGCCGCCGAACAATTGGCGGCGCGTTTCAATTCGGAAAGGATCGCCCTTGCCATGGCTGCGGCGCTGCATGGCGGTCAATTGCAGGCGGTGCAGGAAGCCATGATTCAGGCGCGGCGCCGGACAAGCGACGTGCTGAAGACGTTCCACCTTCCGCATGTGCCGACGCGCGAGGAATTCCTCACGGAAGCCAGGGCCATGTTTGCCCGCACGCCCTCGCTCGACGAAATCGTCGATCGCGCGCACGAATTGCTTCTCGAGTCCGTCGGCGCCCGCCTCGCGATGCACTGAATCTCGATGCGGGACTGACGTTTGCCCGCGCCTTGACGGCAAAACAGACAGGTATCCGCGAATAGGGGTATTCGCGAATAGTTCGCCGGAAGGCTTAGTGGACTATGCGCAAGCTTCAAAAGTCGGCGGAGGTCAACTCGTACGAGCCCTTGTGCTGGCGCTTGTAGACTTTTTCCGCTGCAACACAAATCCGATCGCGGTTCTGATCGAACGCGTTGAGGAACCCGGCCTCGTCACATTGCATGTCGGGTTTGATGTGCTTCAGCGCGTCTTCCTGCACGAAGAACGACGCTTCCATCGCGCTGTCGTGCCCCCAAAACCGCACGGCTCGCCGTGTCGCGTCATAGGACCGACTTGGATTGGGAAATTGAAGCGCCATTATCGGATACCGTGTTGGAGCGCGTGCGCTTGAATGATCAAGTCGCTTTCTTGCCGGATTGAGTCGACCCGGATTTCTCCGGCGACCAGGCCGAGGCGTGTGATGTCGCTCCGGAAGATCCCTTCGTCTTGTTCTTGTCAGCCTTCGGTTTCTTCTTTTCGCGATTGCTTCTCATCTGGCCTTTTGCCATGGCGTCCTCCTTGGTCGGCAGACGGTGACGGGTGAATCCCGGCACGCGCCGCGCGGATTTGAATGCGAGTCCTGGATGCGAGCCGTTCGGCGCGCAGACGCATCGAGGCCGGCATTCGAAGTCCAATCCGCAACATATATGATGCGGTTCCAGAATAGTTAGCCGAAAGCGCAGAAGTATTGGGACTATACATTGCGATCGCTTGGCATCCGTGTTGCAGGTGCGAACGGCGCCGGTTTTCGAACGCTGCCGTTATGAGCCTTCGGGCGGCTAGTCCCGGGCGGCTTAATCTTTGTCCGGCTTGGCGCCGACCGGCCGCAGGTCCTGCAAGGCAAATGCGATGCTCGTGGTCAGGTCCTCCACCTGGGCGCGGGACAGCGGCATCGTGATCCAGCCGAGGCCGGGATGCTGGATACCGAATTCGAGCGCCGAGGCGTGCGGAGCAGGGCGGACGCACCACAGCAGGTTGTCGCCGGTGTAGATTGGCGCGTCGCTCGTCGGCTCGGCGGGATGAACCGGGGTCATGCGCGCCCGGCAGTCGGCGAGCCGCCGCATCAACTCATCGACGGCACCCGCGGAGAGCTGTACCGGGCGCGACCCATCCTCGGACGTGATCGTGAGTTGCGTTGCGTCCTCGGACACGAAAAGCGAAAAGGGCTGCATCGCGGAATTCCTTGCTGTCTGAGGACCGGTCTCGGGTTCTGAAGGTCGATGGCGCGCGGGCGGGTCAAAGATCCAGTGTGAGTTCATCGGACTTGGCCCGCGATACGCAGATCATGATGGCCGAGTCGTATTCGTCGTCATCGAGCACGTAATCGCGATGCTCGGCGACGCCGGCGAGAAGCCCCGTGCGGCAGGTGCCGCAAGTGCCGCTTTCGCATGAACTCGGTACCTCGATGCCGTGCCGGCGCACCGCCTCGAGGATCGACATCCCCAGCGGCACTTCGACGACCGTGTTGCTGCGCGCCAGCCGCACGCGGAATGTTTTTTCGGCGCCTTCGGTCACAGGCTCGCTGGTGCCGAAATCCTCGAAATGCACCGTCCCGCGCGGCCAGTGCCTGCTCATGTCGCGCACCGCGTTCATCAGCGGACGCGGGCCGCAGCAATACACGTGTGCGCCGTCAGGCCGATCCGCGAGAATCGCGCCGAGATCGAGCGAGCGTTCGCGATCGCCGTAGTCGTGATGGAGCAGGATGCGATCGGCAAATTCCGGCTCGCAAAGGTCGGCGTGGAAGGCCGTCGTCTCCGGCGAGCGCGTGCAGTAGATCAGCTTGAACGGCGCTTGCTTCTCGGACAATTGCCGCGCCATCGAGAGGATCGGCGTGATGCCGATGCCGCCGGCAATGAGGATGTGTATGGTAGCGTCGTCGGCGAGCGGGAAATAGTTTTCCGGCTCCGAGACCTGCAGATGGTCGCCGGTTTGAACCTCCTCCACCATGCTGCGCGAGCCGCCGCCGCCCTCGTCCTCGCGCTTGACCGCGATGCTGTAGCGGTCGCGAACGGAAGGCGTTCCGCACAGCGAATAGCGCCGCGTCAGGCCGCCCGGCGTCTGCACCAGGATATGCGATCCGGCCGTGAAAGGCGGCAGCGGCGCGCGGTCGTCGCGCTCCAGTGCGAACAAGAAGATGCCGGCGGCGATTTCCGATTTTTCGACCACCTTCAGCGACAGGGTCGGACCGGGCGCTGCTGCCGCCGCGCCGCCCCCTGTCATATCGACGACGATCAATTCATCCTTCGCCATGCGATCCTTGTCCAAATGCTTTTCGCGCCGTCATTTTGCTGGAGCATGATCTTGTCCGAAAACCGGTTCCCACTTTTCGGGATCATGCTCTAACGTGCTGCGGCCACCTGATGTTTCAGTTCGATCTCGCGTCCGGTCGCGGAGGATTCAAGCGCGGCGACGCTGACTTCGAGATTGGCGAGGCCCCAGCGCCCGTCATGGAGCGGCGGCGCCTTGCCGGTCAGGGCGTCATGAAACTCCGCAAGCACGAGGTCGCGCGGGCTTTGGTCGGTCGGCAGCACGATCTCGCGGCGTCCTTCCGCCGAATAGACATAAAGCCCGCGTGGCGACTGGCGGATGTCGCCGCGTTCGCAGCTTGCAATGGTCAGCCCAAAAGTCGGCTGGAACGGTGCGCTCGCCGGAATGGCGCCCTTCGCGCGCTTGCGCTTGGCTTCGAGTTCATCGGCGGCGGACCGTCCGGCGGACGGCCGCGTCACTGGCGGACGCTGCTCGATCGGTTCGACAAATCCCCATTCGGTGACGTCGCCGCATAATTCCATGGCTGAGAAATAGCCATAACCATTGTAGACGGCGGTGGCCGTGGTGCCGTCGGCAAAATGCAGGAACACCGTATGCGCGCCGGTGGCGCTGCGTTGCGGGTCCCAGTCAAATGTCGTTGCGCGCACGCTTTTGACCATGCCGCCGCCAAGCATGCGGATGATGTCGAACTGATGCGAACCTTGCCGGAAGGTGACGCCGCCGCCTTTGTCGAGTTCGAGTTCGTCAGGCCGGCGCGGCCGGTAGATCCAGTCGGTGTAATTCCAGGTGTGGATCATGCGCACGCGGCCCAGTTCGCCGCTCAAAATAATCTCGCGCATGCGCTGGATCGGCAGGTCGAAGCCGTGCGCGTGGCCGACGAGCAAAGTGATCCCGGCATGCTTCGCAGCCTTGGTCATGGCCTCGGCCTCGTCGAGGCGCACGGCCATCGGCTTTTCGGTCAATACGTGCTTCTTTGCATCGAAGGCGATGGCGGCGTGTTCGGGATGCAGCTCCGTGGGCGTTGCGATGTAGATCGCATCGACATCCGTGCCGTTGAGCAGGGCCGGCAGGTCGGCATAGCCGGCGGCATGCGTCTCGGCAGCGATGCTCTCGCGCGTCTCCGTCACCGGTTCGGCAATGGCGACGAGGTCGAATCCCGGATGCTTTGTGATCGCGGGCAGAAACGCCCGGCCGGCGGCACCCAGGCCGACGATGCCGATGCGAAACCGCTTCGTTGTGGCCGTGCTCATCTGAATCCTCCCGGTCTGTCCCGTGCGGGATCGGGCCATTCGTTTTTGCGACTGCAAGACGGGCCGACGCGCCATCCCTGTCTCTAAAGCCTGCCGCGGCGGCGGTGAAGAACGCGGCGCGCAGCCGAAAAACCGTTCGAACTTCTCTGGACTCGATCCAGCGATAATGTTAGTCTCCTAATATAATTGAGGTCGGCTGGCAAGCGGCGCAAGGCCATGGCGCACCGCCGTCGACGCGGAAATCCAAAGTCTGTCGCAGCATGGCTGCGGCGACGAGCGCCCAAAAGCGCCAAGAGACAAGCACGAGATACGAGAGAGGACGCGACCATGCTCACCGCAGAACAGAATGACATGCTCACGCGCATCGGGCCCGGTACGCCGGCCGGCAATCTCATGCGCCGGTACTGGCAGCCCATCGCGGCGGTGTCCGAACTCGAAGGCCGCTGGACCATGCCGGTGCGCCTGCTCGGCGAGAACCTCGTGCTGTTTCGCGACCGGCAGGGACGCCTTGGCCTGATCACCGAAACCTGCCCGCACCGCGGGGCTTCGCTCGCGCATGGCATCCCGACGCAGGACGGCATCCGCTGTCCGTATCACGGCTGGGAATTCGGCCACGGCGGCGACTGCCTGGACCAGCCGAACGAGCCAGCGCACACCTGCTTCAAGGACAAGGTGAAAACCCCGGCCTATCCGGTGGAAGAACTCAACGGCATGCTGTTCGCCTATCTCGGCCCGGAGCCGCGTCCGCTGCTGCCGCGCTGGGACGGCTTTGTTGCGGAAGGGTCGATCCGCATGCTCGGCCGCGCGCTCATCCCCATCAACTGGCTGCAGGCGATGGAAAACTCGCTCGATCCGATTCATACCGAATGGCTGCACGGCCATCACTACGAATTCGTCAAGGAGCAGGAAGGCGTCAAGGTTGCCATCAGCGCGCGCCACGAGAAGATCGCCTTCCGCGAATTCGAATACGGAATGACCAAGCACCGCCTGCTTGCGGGCCATTCGGAGGAGTCCGACGATTGGCGCATCGGCCATCCGGTCGTTTTCCCGAACATGCTCTCGGTCGGCAATGGCGATGAATCGTCACGCTATTACGCGTTCCAGATTCGCGTTCCGGTCGACGACACCCACACCATGCACATGTGGTACACGGCCTATATGCCGCCGAAGGGCGCCACCGTGCCGCAGCACCTGCTCGACAAGGTGCATGTCTATACCGTGCCGTGGAAGGACGAGAACGGCAATTTCATCGTCGACAATATCGATGGTCAGGACATGATGGCCTGGATCACGCAGGGGCCGATCGCCGACCGCACCCGGGAAAATCTCGGCGCGTCCGATCAGGGCATCGCGATCTTCCGCCGCATCCTGCGCCGCGAGATCAAGAAGGTCGAACAGGGCCAGGACCCCATGGCGCTGTTTCGCGACGAAGCCAAAAACCACTGCATCGATCTGCCCAACGAGCGCAAGAAGCATCACAACAGCGACGGCTTCGCGAGCTGGCTGTTGCGCACCCACGGCGCCTATTCGCCGATTGCGCAGGACCTCATAAAAATCTTCGAGCCCGAGAAGAAGCAGGAGCCCGTGCGGCTCGTGAGCTGACGATTGGACAGGTTTCAATTCTGCGGGATGGCGCATTGCCTGTGCCATCCCGGATCTCCCGCCGTCACGACGCGACACTGGTCGCCCCACCGACACAACAAACGCAATAACAAGATCAACGAGGACGCCTATGAGGACCAAGACATCGCTGTTTGCGGCGTCGCTGCTGCTGTGCATGGCAGCGACGGCTTCCGCCCAGTCACCCGAACAGTTTTACAAAGGCCGCACCGTCGATATGTATATCGGCTACAGCGCCGGCGGCGGTTATGACATCTACGCCCGTGCGATCGCGCGGCACCTCGGAAAACATATTCCCGGAAATCCCACCATCGTTCCGCACAACATGGAGGGTGCCGGTAGTTTGCGTCTCGCGAAATGGATGGCGAAGGTGGCGCCGAAAGACGGCTCGGCGATCGGTACGATCTCGCGCAGCGTCGCCTTCGACAAGCTGCTGCAGACCCCCGGCTCGGATTTTCGCGGCACCAGTGTGGATTGGCTCGGCAGCGCCAACGACGAGGTCAGCGTTTGCGTGTCGACCAAGGCGAGCGGCATCCGCACCATCGATGATGCCAGGAAGCGGACAGTGACGGTCGGCTCCACCGGCATCAACGACGACACCGGACAGTTTCCGCTGGCGCTCAACGGCCTGCTCGGCACGAAGTTCAAGGTGGTCACCGGCTATCCGGGCGGCAATGACACGATCTTGGCGATGCAGCGCGGCGAGGTCGAGGCGCGTTGCGGCTGGTCATGGTCGAGCGTGCTCACGAGCCAGAAGCCGGAGATCGACAGCGGCAAATTCATCGTCCTGATCCAGACCGCCTTGCGCAAGCATCCAGACCTGCCGAACGTTCCCGGCATTCTCGATCTGGTGAAGACCGACGAGCAGAAGCAGATCGTGAAGCTGTTGTTCGCGCGTCAGACCATGGGCCGTCCCTACATCGCGCCGCCGGGGATTCCGAAGGACAGGCTGGCGGTGCTGCGATCGGCATTTGTCGCGACGCTCAAGGACCCGGACTTCCTCAAGGACGCCGAAAAGCAGAAGCTCGAAATCAACGCCGTCAGCGGCGAGGACGTGCAGAAGCTCGTGCAGGATGCCTATGCGACGAAGCCGGACGTGGTCGCGAAAGCCATCGCCATGATAAGGCCGCCCTCGCGGTGATCTGGTAAACCGCGCGCATCGGATTCCGATGCGCGGATTCCGGGAAAGGCTTCGCGTGGCGCCTCAGGCAAAACCAGTGAAAACCAGGCCGCGCGCGCCGTCGGCGGCACGGGCCGACGCGCCGCCGCTGCCCGTCGTCGACACGTCCGACCGCTTGGCGCATCTGGTCAAGGACGCCGGCAAGGCGCTCGCCCGGGCGCTGCAGTTGAAGCTGGCCGAACGGTCGATCGCCTATGGCCACTGGACGTTCCTGCGCATTCTCTGGAAGCACGACGGCATCAGCCAGACCGAACTCAGCCGGCTGGCCGGCGTCATGACGCCGTCGACCTTCGCCGCCATGCAGGCGATGGAAAAGCTGGGCTATATCGAGCGCCGGCAGAAGCCCGAAAACCGCAAGAACGTCTATATCCATCTGACGGCGGCGGGGAAGGCGCTCGAAGCCGAGCTTGTTCCGCTGGCAGTTGCCGTCAACGATGTCTCGATTGCGGGGCTTTCGGAACGGCAGATCGCGGACTTCCGCAAGGTGCTGATCGCCATCCTCGACAATCTGGACGACGGGCGCTGAAAGCCTGACACGCTCCTGTCGCCGGTCGCCGGGCCGCGTTCCTCCTGTCCGCCGTTCAAAGTGCTTGTATCGATTTAGGCATGGGAATTGAACGCAGGACTTAATGCAGCGGGCCTCTGGCGGGGGCTCATCCCGACGACCAAATATCGAGACTGGGATATGCGAGGTTTCGCGAGGCGGATATGGGAACCGGAGCCAGTCGCACGCGTTGGAAGTCCCGATGCGCAAGCCGTCGCAAAATCCCCGAAATGCCAACCCCTGAGATAATTGTGTGATGACCATGCAATACCCAATGCGTTTGAGTCAGTTGACGCCGGTGGCGGCACTGGTGTTCTGGCTTTCGGCTTCTGGAAGCGGATTCGCGCAAAGCGCCACGCCTTTTGTCGGGGTGGAAGGCCATTGGTCCGGGTCAGGATCGATCCAGACCTCCGACGGCGGAAAAGAACAGATCCGCTGTCGCGCCTCCTACGATCTGCTGAAGCAGGGAAAAAATCTTCAACTCAACATCCGCTGCGCCAGCGACAGCTTCAATTTCGATCTGCGCGGCAGCGCCAGCTATGCCGCCGGCAAGATCACGGGATCGTGGAGTGAATCGACACGCAATGCCTCGGGAGATATTTCCGGCACGGCCAGCGACGGCAAATTCCAGGTTATCGCCAAGGGTGCATTCTCCGCCCGCCTGACCGTGGCGACGAAGGGCGACAAGCAGACCGTCGACATCAAATCCCTCGATCCCGACGCGAGCCTGAAGGGAGCGTCGATCGCGCTCCGGCGCACGGGCGGCTGACCCGTCGCTTCGTTTTCAAGAAATCAGGATAAAGCGGCCTGGCGCCGGTCAGCGTCCTTTTTCCGGCGTGCTCGGCGACGGCCGCCGCCACATGTGGCGTGCGAGCTGGCTCAGGAAGGTTGCGGTCGGCCGCAACATGAACAGGTCGGCGATCAGCGCTGCGATCATCGCGAAGGCACTGAGCCAGCCGAACAGGCGCAGCGAAGGCAGGCTCGAAAACACCGTCATCGCCAGACCGCAGGCAAGCACCGCCGAGGTCAAGATCAGCGGCGGTCCGACCAGGATGGTGGCGCGCTCGACGCCCACGGCGGGATCCTCGTCAATGTCCTCGATCTGCCAGCGGTTGAGGAAATGAATCGTCGCGCTCAGTCCGAGACCGAATGACACGGTGAGGGCGATGACGCTCGCGAATTGAAGACCCTGCCCCGTGACCCACAACAGGCTTCCCGCCAAGACAATCGGAAATATCCCCGGCAGGATGCTGATCAGCATGATCAGGGCGGAACGGAACGCGAGGCCGATAAAGGCCGCGACAAAGACGATCTCGATGGTCAGGCCGTTGCTGAGTTTATCGATCATGATCGCGCTGTTGCGCGCGGCGATCACCGACAATCCGGTCACCGCGATCGTGTAGCCGGGATATTTTGCGCGGACGCCGTCCAACTGCTTGTCGAGACCGTCGACGATCGGCAGCAACTGGCTCGCGTCGGCATCCGGCACGCGGCCGTTGACGATCACCGCATCCTGCTTGGCGGAGATGAAGCGGCGGGTCAGATATTTCGGGAGCAGATCGACATACTGCTTGAGCGTGGCGACGTCGGATTTTTGCGCCTTTTCCGCCAGCCACCGGCGCAGGGTTTCCAGCGACCAGACATTGCCGACACCGGACTGCTTTTCGAGGATCGCGTGCACGTCGGCGATGGCCGCAAGCGTTTTTGCGTCGTAGAGCGAGGCCCCTTTAGGAAATTCGATCAAGACGTCGATCGGGTTGGCGCCGGTCAGTTTGGCGTCGAGTTGCTCGCTGGCTGCGACCGCCTGCTGATGATCCGGCACCTGATCCGCCAGCCGGTAGCGCGGTTGAAGCTGCGCATAGCTGGCCGACAACGCCACGACGACGATCAGCCCGATCAGCGTGTAGAGCCCCGGCCGGCTGACCATGCGGACGGCGATCCAGCCGCACAGCCGGCGCAGCACGTCGAGCGCCCGGTCCACGCCCCGTGTGCTGGCAACGAAGCCGGATTCGTTCTTCATCAGCAGGACGCCGAGCAGCGGCACCCCCATGAGCACGGCGAACATCGCGATCATCGTGGCGATGAGCCCGGCCTCGCCGAAGGTTTGGATCAATTCGGATTTGGAGAACAACAGGGCGATGAATGAAATACCGGCGGTGGCATGAGTGAGGACGCAGGCCGGCCCCGCGATGAGCAGGGCATTGCGAAAGGCCGCGTATTTATCGTCACCCGCGAGCAGACGGTCGCGCGCCGCAAAGGTGAGCTGCATGCTGTCGGAAAAGCTGATGACCATGATGAGCGGGGTCATCACGTTCAAAAATATGTTCAACCGGAAATCGAGCCATCCCAGCGCGCCGAGCGCCAGAAGGATGGCGCTGAGCGGCGGCGCGGCCGCGATGATCATGAACACCAGTCGCCGGAAGAACAGCGCCGCGATCAGGCAGCCGGCGAGAAATCCGAGCGTGTTGTAGGTGAAGCGGTCGCGCTCGATGGCCTGACGCGTCTCGAGTTGCATCACCGGGACGCCCGACAGTTCGCCCTTGAGGCCGGTGCCCTGCAAATGCTTGTTGACGCTCTCGCGGATGGCGCCGACGACTTTCGTGAGACTGTCGCCGCGTACCGCCGATGGATCGAGCGCCAGCACCATCAGCGCCAGCGTCCCATCCGATGACAACAGCTTGCCGCGGATGATTTCGTTCGACCTCACCCGTTCGATGAGTTTTTTGTACGCGTCGCCTTGCGGCAGCGGGTCGGGGAAGAGCGGCGCTGGAACGCCGCCGTTCTGCGGCGGCTCGCGCGCCGAGAACAACGAAATCACGCCGCGGGTGTTGTCGATGAGTTGCAGGTCGATGACGAGATCGCGCAGTTTTTGCAGCGAAGCCCGTTCGAGCAGCGATTGGCCTTGAACGACGATCAGCACGTCGAATTCGTTCGACGGAAACCGCTGGACGACGTTTTCGTAGGCCTGAAATTCAGGCGTATCGGACCGAAATAACTGGCTGAGCGAGTCGTCGACTTTCAGACGCATGAATCCGAAGGCGGCCCCGACGCAAAGCATCAGGAAGACGACGACGGATATGACCTTGTGCGACAGTGGGATGAAGCCGATGCGCTCGATCCCAAGCGCGAGGTTTCGCGGCGCAATGACGCGCTGCAAGTCTTTTGGAAAAAGGTCCGGTGGGGGAGAGTCCGTCACGCAGCGTGCCACTGTGGATCAGGCCCGTGCACATGAAAGCTCAATACGGCCCCTTCGTGACTGTCCCATATGTGGCGGGCCTGGTCCATCCGCCGCCGCCGCGTGTGGCGGATTAGACCAAAGGCGCAGTTCACAGCAGCCCGTTCCCCGGCGGCGAGCCGAGGGTCGGTCGGGTTCGCATGGTCTTGGACGGCAGCCGTTGTCTCGCTCCATGGCTTCGGACCGCACGGGCAATAACGGAAAGCCCGGTCGTTTCCCCAGTCGCGCCGGCTCGTGCCCAAGGCGCTTATAACCCCTTGTACATATGAAGAAATACGCGCTTTGTCGAGAGTGCCAATCCGTCTCAGCGTTTGGCAGGACACCACGCCGCGCCCGAGCCCATCATCAGCGTCCGGCGGCGGGAGGGACGATGGGCTCGCAGGCCGGCGGCACCACACGGCCCTATTAAGAAGATGTTGAGACCGCCAGTGTAGCACCGGGATATGCAGGACAATGCGCTAACCAGTGTTGGCGGGGAATTCCGCGACGCCGCCCGGGAGGCGTCGTTTCAGGCGGAACGGCAGGATGAAACCAGCCGCCATCTCTGTCTCTCGTTCGCCATCGCCGCCATCCTCAATGCGATCTGTCTGGTCAGCGACTGGCGCTTTTACGGCACCAGTCATTTTTATGTCGCCGTCGGCGGACGTCTCGCGGTTGTTGCGATTTCGCTCCTCTGCTTCGCGGCGACCTACCAGCCGCGGGATTTCCGCCGTCTGCAACACCTGATGATTGCCTGGAATATCGTCACCGCGATCGGAGTCGGATTGCTCGTCAGCGCCCGCACCGATCTCGCGCTGTTCGTCATGCTGATGCTGCCATCCATCATGTACCTGGTCCTGCCGACCTCGTTCCGCTGGTCGGTGATCTCGGGCGTTGGTTGCAGCGCTGCGATGCTGGCCGGCTATCTTGCGCCAGCGCCACACGAGCCGACGGCCCTCGGCCTCGTTCTGGTGATGGTCATGCTCAATTTTGCGCTGATGCTGATCGTCAGCCGATCGAACCGGTTGCGCCGTCTCGAATGGGCGGCAACCATGTCCGAGCGCGCGGCCAAGGAAGCGCTCGCGGAAAGCCGGAAGCTGTTCGAGCGCATGTTCATGGCCGTCCCGATTCCGCTGGTCATCAACGCCCTGGATTCCGGCCGGCTGATCGGCGCCAACGATGCCGCCTACAGTTATTTCGGTGTCACCGAGGCGACCGTGGAAAGCGATGCCGTCAAGCAGATCATCGATCCGGCCGCGCGGAGCCACATCTTCCATGAACTGCAGCAGCATCATCGCGCCGAGCCCTTCGAATCCCATGTGCGGCTGTGCGACGGCACCATGCGCGACGTTCTCATGGCGGCGACGGCGCTGGATGTCGGCGGAACGCGGACCGTCATGTCTGGCGTTATCGACATCACCGACCGCAAGCTCGCGGAGCATAACGTTCAATATGCCGCGACCCACGATGCGCTCACCGGCCTTCCCAATCGCGCATTCTTCCAGGTCCATCTCAACGACACGCTCATCACGGCTGAACAATCGGGCGGCAGCGGCGTCAGCATCTTGTTGGTCGACATCGACGAGTTCAAGGAAATCAACGACACGCTCGGGCATGATGCCGGCGACGCGCTGCTGATCCAGATCGGCGCACGGCTGCGGTCGGTGATGCCGGACAACGCCTTCATCGCCCGGCTTGGCGGCGACGAGTTCGTCGTGTTGCTGTCCGGTCGCCTGGAACTGGGTGACGTGGCGCGGCTTGCCGGATGCCTGCTCGATGAATTGAAGAAGCCGATCTTCTATCGCGACTTGATGATGACGATCCGCGGCAGCATCGGCGTCGCCGCCTATCCCCATCACCATCGTGATCCGATCGAATTGATGAAGGATGCCGATCTCGCACTCTATGCCGCGAAGGGCGCGGGCCGTGGACGCGTGGCCCTCTATGATCCGCAGATGCGGCTCGATCTGGAGCGTAAGGTTGCGGTCGCGCGCGAGGTGGAAGCGGGCCTGCTGTCGGGCCAGTTCGTTCCCTATTATCAGCCGCGCATCGATCTGCGAACCGGCAAGGTCGTCGGCTTCGAAGCGCTCGCGCGCTGGCAGCATCCGCTGCTCGGCCTGCAGGCGCCGTCTTACTTCATGTCGGCGTTCGAGAACGCCGAACTTGCTATCGGGATCGGCGACGTGATGGTGCGCAGTGTCGCCCGCGATATGCGCGAATGGCTCGACCAGGGCTTTGATTTTGGCCGGGTCGCACTGAATTTTTCACCGGTCGAATTTCGTGACGAGAATCTGGCGACGCGTGTTCTTGACCTTATGCGTGCGGCGGGCGTTCCACCGACCCGCGTCGGCGTCGAAGTCACGGAGACCGTGTTCCTGGCGCGCAATTCGGGCCATGTCTCCACCATCCTGCGGCAATTCCGCAGCCAGAGCGTCAATGTTGCGCTTGACGATTTCGGCACCGGTTATGCCTCGCTGTCGCATCTCAAGCAGTTTCCCATCGACGAGATCAAGGTTGATTGCAGCTTCGTCCGCGATATCGAGATCGACGACGACGACGCCAGCATCGTCAGTGCGGTGATCGATCTCGGACGCAACCTGCGCATGGACGTGGTTGCGGAAGGCGTGGAGAGCGAAGGGCAGTTGCGCTTCCTGCGCGCCCATGGTTGCAGCCACGGGCAAGGGTTTCTCTTCGCCAAGCCGATGGCGGCAAGCCGGGTGCCGAATTTCCTCATGGACGGCGTTCCCGCCGCGCTCTTCGAAGGCCCGCCTGTGATCATGCGCAAGGCTTGAAAAACAAGCCACGAGGCATCGCGTGAGGCGGGACTTGAACGTGGCCTGACGCGGCCATCGCAGACTTCCGCCCTTCCATGACAATGCGAAAATCTCACGCACGGTTTCGCATTTGTTCATTGCACTGCGTCTCGGCGGCAAGCTACGCTCCTCCAAACGCGAAAGCCTGACGGATAAAGGCTGCAACGGGAGGCGCAACCATGCTTTTTAGGATCGCACTGACAGGATTGTTCCTCGTCAACGCGCTGTTTTTCTGTTCGCCGTCATTGGCCGACGATAAAAAATGGCCGGACCATGCGATCCATATCATCGCGCCTCTCCCCGCTGGCTCCGCGGCCGATACGATCGCGCGACTTGTCGGCCAGAAGCTGTCTGAAAAGCTTGGCCAGACCGTCATCATCGACAATCGCGCCGGAGCGAGCGGCGAGATCGGCACGAACGAAATCGCCAAGGCGGCGCCCGACGGCTACACGCTCGGCATTGCGACGACGACCACCTTGGTGACCGCGCCGATTCTGAGCTTGCACACGCGCTACGACCCTGTGAAGGATTTTGCGCCGGTCGCGATGGTCGGATATTCGCCCTATGTCCTCGTGGTCCATCCATCGGTCGCCGCGAAGAATGTCAAAGAGTATATCGCTCTGGCGAAATCAAAGCCGGGGCGGATTACTTACTCATCCGTTGGCGACGCCAGTCTGGCGCATCTTGCCGGCGCCCTGTTCGGTAACATGGCCGGCGTCGAGCTGAATCAGATTCCCTATAAAAGCTCCACCCAGGCAGTGATCGATCTGCTGGCGGGCCGCATCGATTCTCAATTCGGCATCCTCACCACGACACATCAATACATCAAGGATGGCAGGCTCAACGTCCTGGGAATCACGACGGAAAAGCGCATCCCTGAATACCCTGACATTCCGACGATTTCCGAATCCGGCCTGCCCGGTTACGAGGCTTCATTGTGGCTGGCGGTGATCGCGCCGGCGAAGACGCCGCCCGCTATCGTGGAGCGGCTCAATACCGTGATCAATGAGGTGATGGCGCAACCCGATGTCCGCAAAACCCTGCTCAACCAGGCCATCATCACCGATCCGCTGTCCCCCGCGGGGATGCGCAAGCGGATCGAAGACGATCTCAGCAAATGGAAGGACCTCGCCGTCAAGGCCGGCTTGAAAAAAGAAGGCAAAGACTGACCGGCCAAAAATTGACTTGGTCAGGAACTGGCCGATCACGGTTTCATCCATTCCATGAACGACGGGGCCTTTCGAGAGTCCGGTGCCGGTTTCCGGGTGTCCGAAAACCACTGCTTATTTTCCGGCGGACTTCTTTTGCCGGATCCGCGCGCCCAGGAGACATGACGTGCAGGACGTGAATGCCGAGACGAAGCTCGATGGCGGCGCGATTATTTCAACGCTGATCGGCGCCTCCATAGAGATTGCGGTCGCAGTTCCTGACATCACCACAAGCGCGGGACTGCTCTGGCCGCTGTCCCGGCGCTCCGAAATCGAACTGGTTCGCGTGTGCAAGGAAGACGAGGGGATTTCGATCTGCTCCGCGCTTGCCTACTGCAATCGTCGATCGGTCCTTCTGATGCAGCAGACGGGGTTGTTCGATTCGCTCAACGCCGTGAGAGGCATCGCCGTCGAATACGGACAGCCGGTTTGCATGCTCGTCGGACTGCTCGGCAAGGAGCCGGGACAGCCGCCGCATCTCTCGAAGAAATATTCGGTCAACATCGTCGAGCCGGTCTTGAAGGCGATGGCGGTCGATTACGTCTGCATCGAAGATGATGATGACATTCCGCTCATCAAGACGGCCATCGATCGCGCTTACGAGACGTCACGGCCTGTTGTCGGCCTTTTCGGCAGGAGGATTGCGCCATGATGGTCCGCACAGAGGCTCTCGCGGAGATCGCCAAGCTGCGTGGCGAGGCGCTTGTCGTGGCGGTCTATTCCGCCGCGTTCGAATGGATCGGAATCTCTCCGCATCCGCTGAATTTCCTCTCCGTCGGCGCCATGGGGCAGGCGTCCTCCAGCGCGCTGGGATTTGCCATGGGGCTTCCGGATCGGCAGATCGTCGTCCTCGACGGCGATGGAAGTCTTTTGATGAATCTCGGAAGTCTGGTCACGATCGCCGGCGTTGCGCCGCGCAACCTGATCCATTTCGTCTTTCAGAACGGATGTTATGAAGCCAACGGCGAGCATCCGATTCCGGGGCAGAAGGTGGTCTCGTTTGCCGGGCTTGCGCGCGCGGCGGGGTATCGCACGGTCGCTGAGTATGCGGAGATCGCGGATCTGCAGTCCGGATTGCCTGGGCTTTTTCAGGCGCCCGGGCCGACATTCGCGACGCTTCATGTGCGGCCCGGCGTGAAGCCGCAGCTTGACTACGCGCTGGTGCATGGCGCCGCGGCGCGTGCGCGATTTCAGGCCGGACTTGCCGATGCCATGAAAACGCAGGGCCTTAAGGCGCGAGGAGGTTGAGCGCCACGGCGCTGGGCGCGGACGGCGCGACGCCCTGATCGCGCCTCCGGCCGAGGGACCTCGACATCGAGCCGACGGTGTCAGGCTATGGCGTTATGCCCTTCACAGACGCCGATCTGAAACGGCTCAGGCGGCCATCACGGCAAATCTCGCTTGGTGCAGCTTGCGCATGGCGCCGAGCAGATAGACGAACCAGACAAGCCCGATCAAACAACTGGCGACCCCAAGCATTACTTGGACGGTGAGGGAGTATCCGGCGACCATCCATCCGGCCCAGATCAGCACGGCGCCCCCGATGAACAGGAAGATGGCGCTCAACCGGCTGTTCTCGAAAGCCCGCATCCGCGCTTCCAACTGGTTCCGCGCGTTGAGTTTCTTGCGTTCTTCAGTTTGCTCCTCGTCCAATGACTGGAGCGTGGCCTCATAATTGTCTCCCAAGATGACTCTCAGGTCGGCGTCGGAAAGCGCAGCCATGATTTCTCCCCAGAAGGCTGTGGCGGTTGGTCGCACACAGAACCGAGTGTTTCAGTAGAATCGTTGCCGCGCCTTGTCTCCCGCGTTTCCCGCGGGGCAGTCCTGCTGAAATTCGGGGGCGGCGAGGAGGCAGGCAGGCGTCCGGCCATTCGCAATAGCCGGCATCCGCCTGCAGTGCCAATTGGCAGACCCAATCGGAATCATCGGTTCAACCGGTCGAACCGGTGCCCGGCTGCCGGTCAATGAAGCGTCGTTCCACCGGAGACGTCGAGGCAACTGCCGGTGACATGGGCGGCGTCATCGGACAGCAGGAATGCGACAGCACGACCAACGTCCTCACCGGAGGTTGCACGCCCGAGGGGATTGCGCTCGGACGAACCTGGCTTTTTCCATCGCGCCTGTGCATTGCCAGGCGCGACCGTGTTGACGCGGATGCCGTGGCGGCCGACTTCCTGGGCTATCGACTGGCTGAAAACGATAACGGCCGCCTTTGCAGCAGAATAGATCGCCGCGCCCGGGCCACCGCGCAAGCCGCGGCTCGCCGCGATGCTGACGATGGCGCCACGTCTGGCGGCGATCATCGAAGGCAGGACGGCATGGGTACAATTGAGCACGCTGCCGAGATTGACATCGAGCAACCGCGTCCACGTGTCTGAGGTCATTTCAGCGAAGTCGGTTTTTGGAATTCCCAAACCGCGCATCCCGCCGGAGGCATTCACAAGCGCGTCGATGGCGCCGTGACGCTTGAGGAGGTCGGCAACGATCGCCGCGATCTGAGATGGGTCTGTTGTATCGAGTAGCAAGGCTTCGGCGTGTGATCTGTCCACCGTCGCAGCCACGCCGCGTGCGAGATCGAGCTTGATGTCGGTGACCGCTACGGTCCAGCCACGCGCAACCAATGCCTGCGTGATACCTTCGCCGATGACACTTCCACCGCCGGTGAGGAGCGCGAGGGGCATGGGTTTTCCTCTGTTCTGGTATTTCGGCCTGAACGCGGCGCGCATCATCCCGTCGGCGAATAGGGCTCGACGTAATTGCTATTTGCCAGCACGTGATCGGCAATCTCGTCCCGCGTGGGGAACCAGACGAGATCGTCATGGTCGCGGATGTAGCGGATCATCCGCTGAAATGCGTTGGCCATATAGGGGCGACCACCAAGCTCCGCATGCACCAGCGCATCCACGCGACCCGGCTTACCGCGCATCGCCTCTTCGAGCACGAAATCGAAGCCGTCCTTGAACTGCTGGAACGCCATCTCGCTCGAAGAG
>Ga0310811_10000200_pt1 | contig 85965 bp, 88 predicted proteins | sample YCmetagenome_FD_207642 | JGI IMG/M metagenome (GOLD analysis project Ga0310811, IMG submission 207642) | Soil microbial communities from experimental microcosm in Duke University, North Carolina, United States - YC | ecosystem: Engineered > Artificial ecosystem > Soil microcosm > Unclassified ... | reverse complement strand
CCCTCGGCGCGCAGGCGCGCCTTGATGCGGTTGACCTCTTCGAAGATGTACGGCGGCAGCCGCTTGATGCGGTAGAAATCGGTGTTCATGGCCTGTCGGTCCTTGCGACCGCGCAAGAATGGGCTGGGACGCCTGGATGGTTCGCCCTGATAGACCGTCGGGCTTCAGCTTCCAAGCGAGCGGAGCGGAGTTTTACGCCTTCGACGACTCTAGCGAGCCGGCGAAGGCGGCGTAGCTCGCTCCTTCGCGTCCTTGGCGAGGGCCGCAGAGGCGGCGCCGGGGCTCTGGGCGCCGGCGGGCGCGGGCGGCGGCGCGGCGTCGATCTTGGCCTGCTGGGCGAAGGCCTCGGCCCCGTAGAAGGTCTGGGGGTAGGTCACCTGGAAGGCGTCCATCTGCCGGCGGGCGGCGATCATGTCGAAGATGTTGCGGTTCCAGGCCGCGACCGGGCGCACGTCGTCGGGCTGGCTCGGCACCTGGGCGAAGGTGGGATAGGGCTGGGCGCTGACGTCGGTCGAGGCGATCGCCGGCGCGACGGGCGAGGTCTTGTCGTACTGCAGCGGACCGAACGCCGTGCGCGTGACGCTGCAGCCGCCCAGGCCCAGGGCGACGGCGATCGCCGCCGCGCCAAAGGCGGGCAGTCGGATCGGGCGGCGCATGGGCGCGGGGGAGGACATTCGAAAAACCGCGGGTTAGTCGTTCAATTCCACTTCGGTCTTATGCGATGATGCCATCAAACGAAAGGGCGAGCCGCCCTGGATGTGCAAGGACCGACGGCCCATGACCGCTAAGACCGCCGCGACCGAAGCCAAGAAAACCCCGGCGGCCAAGCCAAAGTCCCCACCTCCTTCCAAGTCGCCGGCGAAGGCCCGCGCAAAGCCTGCCGCAGACCCGCCGGAAGCCGCCCCTGCGCCGCCCCCAACTCAGCCCGGTCCCGCCGCCTCCGACGCGGGGTTCCTGCACGAGCTCGGCCCGCTGCTGCTCTCGCCGGAAAACCGCGAGGCCATCGAGCGGTTGTCGATGAACCTGGCCCGCGCCTCCCTCACCGCCCAGGGCGCGATCACCGAAGCGGTCCTGCGCCAGGTCGACAAGACGCCCCTGAACGCCGATCCGTTCAACGCCGGCCCGGCCATGAGCGAGGTGATGGGCCGTCTGGCCGCCCAGCCCGACCGCCTGATGCGGGCCCAGGCCGACCTGCTGTCGCGCTACATGGACCTGTGGCAGACCACGGCCCGCCGCGTGGCCGCCGGCGAGCCCGCCGAGCCGGTCGCCAGGCCGACGCCGGGCGACCGCCGATTCGCCGATCCCGAGTGGGACCGGAACCCGCTGTTCGACGTGATCAAGCAGTCCTACCTGCTGTCGTCCCAGTGGCTGAACGAACTGGTGGCGGGGGTGCAGGACGTCGAGCCCCAGACCAAGCGGCGGGCCGAGTTCTTCATGAAGATGCTGACGGACGCCTTCTCGCCGTCGAACTTCCTGATCTCCAACCCGGCCGCGCTCAAGGCCGCGGTCGATAGCCGCGGCGAGAGCCTGGTCAAGGGCATGGAGAACTTCGCCGCCGACCTCGAGCGCGGCGGCGGCGCCCTGCAGATCAGCCAGACCGACCTCACCAAGTTCGAGGTGGGGGTCAATGTCGCCACCGCGCCCGGCAAGGTGGTGTTCCAGAACGAACTGATCCAGCTCCTGCAGTTCGAGCCCTCGACCGACAAGGTGCACGAGACGCCGCTGCTGATCTTCCCGCCCTGGATCAACAAGTACTACATCCTCGACCTGCGCCCCGAGAACTCGATGATCCGCTGGCTGTCGAGCCAGGGCTTCACGGTCTTCGTGGTGTCGTGGGTCAACCCTGACCCGGCCCTCGCCGAGAGGACCTTCCAGGACTACCTCAAGGACGGGGTGGAGGCCGCCGTCGGCGCCGCCCTCGAGCAGACCGGCGCCAAGCAGGTCAATGCGGTCGGCTACTGCATCGCCGGCACCCTGCTGTCCTGCGCCCTCGCCTATTTCGCCGCCACGGGCGACGACCGCGTCGGCTCGGCCACCTTCTTCGCCGCCCAGCAGGACTTCTCGGAATCCGGCGACCTCAAGCTGTTCACCGACGAGGACTGGCTGCGCGTGATCGAAGTGCGCATGGACGAGTCCGGCGGCGTCCTGCCGGGCCGGGTGATGGGCGACACCTTCAACGCCCTGCGCGCGAACGACCTCGTGTGGTCGTTCTTCGTCAACAACTACCTGATGGGCAAGGAGCTCAAGCCCTTCGACCTGTTGTTCTGGAACTCCGACCAGACGCGCATGCCCAAGCGCCTGCACCTGGACTACCTGCGCCGCTTCTACCGCGAGAACGCCCTGGCCCAGGGCGACTTCAGCCTGAACGGCGTCGCGCTCGACCTCAGCAAGGTGAAGACCCCGATCTTCGCCCAGGCCTCGCGCGAGGACCACATCGCCCCCTACCGCTCGGTGTACAAGGGCTCCAGGCTGTTCGGCGGGCCGGTCACCTTCGTCATGGCCGGCTCGGGCCACATCGCCGGCGTGATCAACGCCCCCGCCGCCAACAAGTACCAGCATTGGACCAACGAGGCCCGTCCCGACACGGTCGAGGCCTGGATCTCCGGCGCCGCCGAGCACCCGGGCTCCTGGTGGCCCGTCTGGGCGAAGTGGCTGGCCGAGCGCTCGGGCGCGGAGGTCCCCGCCCGCGACCCGGCCAAGGGCAAGCTCAAGCCGATCGAGGACGCGCCGGGCAGCTTCGTGAAGGTGAAATCCTAGACGGTGCGCGTCTTCCTCGACTTCGAAGCCTCGTCCCTGTCCCAGGAGAGCTATCCCATCGAGGTCGGCTGGGCGGGCGAGGACAGCTCGGGCGAGACGCACCTGATTCGCCCGGCCCCGGGCTGGTCCGACTGGGACGCCTCGGCCGAGGCGATCCACCACATCGGCCGCGAGATGCTCCTGAATCAAGGCGAGCCGCACGAGGCGGTGGCGCGCCGGGTGCTGGAGGCGCTCGGGCCGCACGACGTCTATGTCACCGCCCCGTCCTGGGACGGCATGTGGCTGAGCAAGCTCCTGCGCGCCGCCGGCCTGCCGCGCCACGCCCTGCGTCTGCACGAGGCCGACGAAGCCCACGTCGGCGCCGTGATCGAAGTCCTCGGCGCCGATCCCGCCGATCCCTTCGCCCGCGCCGAGGGGCTGGACCTGCTGTTCGAGGCCCGGCAGAGCCTGTTGGGATCCCCTCCGGCGCACCGCGCCCTCGCCGACGCCGTCCAGGAGCGGGCCATTTTCTTCGAGGTCCGGCGCCTGGCCGAGACGCTGCGCTCCGCCGGCTGATCGCTGGCTCGTCTGGGGCGCGGCTGCTATCTTACCGCCGCGCCCGCTCCGCAAGGGCGAGCCCTGTTCCCGACATCCGAGTTCACCGCGGCCCGCGCCGCCATCCGTCTTTGCCCAGCACGGCAGGAGTGAACCATGAGCCCCCAATCTGGTCTGACCAAGTCCTGGACGACCATGTCCTGGGCGAGCCTCGCCCTCGCCCTTTCCGCCGCCGCCGGCGTCGCCTTCGCCGCACAGGATCGCTCGACGCTGAAGGTCCCGGACGGCCTCTCCCTCTCCGAGTTCAAGGGCTATGAGTCCTGGCGGCCGGTCGCCGTCAGCCAGACGCCCGGCAGCCTCAAGCTGATCGCCGCCAATCCGGTGATGATGGCCGCCTACGAGAAGGGCCTGCCGGCCAAGGGCAAGACCTTCCCCGAGGGCTCCCGGGTGGTGAAGATCGAGTGGGCTTCCAGGGCCAATCCCGTCTCGCCCTACGCGGTGCAGACGCCCGGCGACATCAAGACCCTCGGCTTCATCGTCAAGGACTCCAAACGCTTCCCCAAGACCCACGGCTGGGCCTACGCCATCTTCGACTATGACGCGGCGTCCAAGACCCTGAAGCCCCGGGGGACCGGCGCGGAGTGCGGCTATGAATGCCACTCCAAGGTCGCCGCCGAGGACTACATCTTCACCGCCTATCCGGCGCGGTAGGCCTCGCCTGCCTCACCAGCTGTAGCTCACGCGGGCGTAGAGGAACCGGCCCTGCCAGCCGAACGGCGAGTATTCGGGGAACGCCCCCACGCCGTTGGTCGATATGGTCTGGCCGTTCAGCACGTAGGGCGGCGTGGTGGGATAGGTGTCGAACAGGTTCTCCGCCCCGACCGCCACCTGCGCCCCCTTCCACACCTTGGCTCTCAGCTCCAGGTCGAACAGGGTCTTGGCCTGCAGGGTGTAGTCGCCCAGCGCGTTATTGCCGTTGAAGGCCTGGATCAGGCTGCCGTAGTAGGTCGCCCGCGCCGTGGCGCCGAGCCAGCCGCGGCTCCAGTCGGCCGACAGCGCGCTCTTCCACTTGGGCTGGCCGTCGGTGAGGCTCAGCACGCGGTAGTGGGTCAGGAACGGCGGCGGCGGATTCAGCTGCGACAGCTGCGGCGTCGAGCGCAGGGCCCGGATCGCGGTGTTGTTGTTGCTGACGCTGCCGGTGAAGTCGAAGCGGCCGACCTCCTGCGACGGGGTCCAGCGATAGCTGGCCACGCCCTCGAAGCCGGTCGTGCGCGTGTCCACGCCGTTGGTGTAGAAGCGCGCCGCGCCGATCTGGGCCGTGGTCGGGAACAGGGCGATCACATTGGCCTGGGTCAGGGCGTCCGACAGGGCGATGCGGTCGTTGATGTCGATCATGTAGCCGTCGAGCGTCGCCGAGAACGCTCCCCAGCGGAACACCGCCCCGCCCGACACATTGGTCGACCGCTCAGGCTTCAGCGGCGTGGCCCCGATCAGGCTGGCCAGGGGATTCGAGGCCCTCAGCACCGCGTTGTTGATCTGGTTGCCGGCGATGAAGGTGATGGCGGTGTAGCTGACGTACTCCTGCTGCAGCGACGGGGCGCGGAAGCCGTTGGACACGGCCGCCCTGAGGGCGAAGTGAGGGTTGAAGTCGTAGCGTCCGGCCAGCTTGCCCGACACCACGTCGCCGAAGTCAGAGTAGTGCTCGTAGCGAACGGCGGCGTCGATATCGAGCGGCTGGACCGGCTTGAAGTCGAGGTCGGCATAGACCGCCTCGGAGGTGCGGTCCGCGCGCGCCGCGTCGGACGGCTGGAAGCCCGGGAAGCCCTGCGAGCCCTTGTTCGAGATGGTGCCGGACGGGGTCACATAGCCGCCGTTGGCATAGGAGTTCGGCTCGCCCTGCTTGATCTCGTAGCGCTCGTGGCGCACCTCCGCGCCCGCCGCGAAATTGACCTGGTCGAAGCCGGCGAAGTCCAGGGTCCGGGTCACGCCGAGGTTGCCGACCAGCTGGTTGTAGCGCAGGCCGCCGGCGTTGAAGGTCTTGGGGCTGCTCGGGCCGAGGCTCACGTTGATGGTGTCGATCACCCCGAAGTCGAACGCGTTGGAGCCATAGACCAGGCTCGCGTCCCAGTTCCAGGCGCCGGTCTTGAAGGTGGCCCCGCCGCCGCCGGTCAGATCCTCCACCTTGCCCTCGATCTTGGGCAGGAAGCCGTCCGGATAGACGGCCAGGAGGTTGGTGGCGGGCACCGAGGTCTGCTGAATGGCCCGGCGCACGTTGGCGGCCGAGACGGCGTTGCGGTTCTGGTAGCCGGCCCAGCCGTACAGGTGCACGGCGTCGTTGAGGTCGTAGCCGGCGTTGGCGTAGCCCGAATACTGGTGCACCCGCGGGTCGCCATACCAGTTGTCGATGCGGTTGTAGGTGAACTCGCGCGGGTCCGGCGCGCCGCCCACCAGCGAATACTGCTGCCGCGGGTCCGGGCCGGCGCGGGTGGTGTGCTCCTGCACCATCGATTCCGCGGACAACGTCAGGAAGCCCTTGCCGCCCAGCGACAGGCCGCTCCAGCCGGAGACCGTCGTGGTCTGGCCGTCGTTGAAGTAGTTCTGCCGCGGCTCGGTCACGCCGGCGATGGCCGGGGCGCTGGGGTTCCACTTGGTCAGCGTCGAGCGCTGGCCGTAGCTCACCTGGATGTTGCCGCCGTGGTCGGCCTCGCGCAGGCGGATGTTGACGACCCCGGCGATGGCGTCCGAGCCGTACTGCGCCGAGGCCCCGTCGCGCAGCACCTCGATGCTGCCGACCGCCGCGGTCGGGATGGCGTTCAGGTCCACCGACGCCGCGCCATAGCCGATCGAGCCGTTCAGGTTCACCAGCGAGGAGGCGTGCCGTCGCTTGGAGTTGAGCAGCACCAGGGTCTGGTCGGGCGACAGGCCGCGCAAGGTCGCCGGACGGATGGTGTCGGAACCGTCGGTCACCGCCGGGCGCGTGAAGTTCAGCGACGGCAGGGCGATGGCCAGCTGCTGCGCCAGTTCGGGCACGCCGCCATGCTCCAGCGAGGCCGAGGAGACCACGTCGACCGGAGCCACGGCGTTCAGGCGGGTGCGGCCGGCCACGCGGGTGCCGGTGACGACGACCTCCCCGACCTCGCCGACGGCCGGGGCCTGGCCGGAGGGGGCCTGGCTGGATGGGGGGGCGGCGCCTTGCGCCGGGGCGGGCTGGGCCAGCGCGGTCTGGGCGGCCGCCGCGAGGGCGATCAGGCTCAGTCCGCCGAGGAGAAGGTTGCGGGACATGGTGGAGACGACTCCATTCTGACGCGACGATCCTCCATCAGTTAGGCGCCGGTTGTTCGGAACGCCTACGAAGCCCCGGGCGCTGCGATCACGCGCCGCCCGCACTGTGACCGAAATGTTACATGCCGTATCAATGATGACACATAACATTGAGCGCACGAAAAAAGCGCCCCGGTTGCCCGAGGCGCTCTTCCGTCGTCGTAATACCTTGCGCGCTTAGCGCTTCGAGAACTGGAAGCTGCGGCGGGCCTTGGCGCGGCCGTACTTCTTGCGCTCGACCACGCGGCTGTCGCGGGTCAGGAAGCCGTGCGGCTTCAGCACCGGGCGCAGGCCCGGCTCGTAGTAGGTCAGGGCCTTGGAGATGGCGTGGCGCACGGCGCCGGCCTGGCCGGACAGGCCCGAGCCCTCGACCGTGACGATGACGTCGAACTGGCCGAGGCGGTCGGTGACCTGCAGCGGCTGGGCGATCATCATGCGCAGCACCGGGCGGGCGAAATAGACCTCCTGGTCGCGGCCGTTGATGGTGATCGAGCCCTTGCCGGGCTTGATCCACACGCGGGCCACGGCGTTCTTGCGCTTGCCGGTGGCGTAGGCGCGACCGTACTGGTCGACCTTGGGCTCGGCGGGGGCGACCGGGGGATTGGACGACAGGCTCGCCAGAGCCTCCAGACCGTGGGTGTCGGTAGCCATGCTCAGGCGCTCCGGACGTTCTTGGCGTTCATGCCCTTGAAGTCGACGACTTCGGGGCTCTGCGCTTCATGGGGATGTGCCGCGCCGTTGTAGATGCGCAGGTGCGTCAGTTGCTTGCGGGCCAGCGGGCTTTCCTTGGGGAGCATGCGCTCCACGGCCTTTTCCAGCACGCGCTCGGGGAAGCGGCCGCCGAGGATCTTGCCCGCGGTGCGCTCCTTGATGCCGCCCGGATAGCCGGTGTGCCAGTAGTAGGTCTTCTGGTCGAGCTTGCGGCCGGTGAACTTCACCTTGTCGGCGTTGATCACGACGACGAAGTCGCCGCAATCCACGTGCGGGGTGTAGGTCGGCAGGTGCTTGCCGCGAAGGCGCAGGGCGATGTACGAGGCGAGGCGGCCGACGACGGCGTCCTCCGCGTCGATCACGACCCACTTCTTCGTGACGTCGGCCGGCTTCAGGGAAGCCGTGGTCTTCGTCTGCATCGAAAACGGTCCTGGTTCAGCGCAGGAACCGCCCTGCGCTCGGGTTGAGGCGCGGGTGCTACAGAGGTCCAAACCGCCTGTCAACGCACGCGTCGACGCTTTCTTGGAAAGCTCAAGACATTCAATGACTTGATCGTAGCGGTAAAATCATACCGCGTCACGCCCTGCGGCTGCGCCAGGCGAAGCTCACGGCGATCGCCAGCACCACGGCCGCGGTCAGCTGGTGCGCCAGGGCCATGCCGAGCGGGACCTGCATCATCAGCGTGCCGATCCCCAGTAGGGCCTGCAGTGTGACCAGCACGGCGAGGATCAGCGCCAGGCCGGCGATCGGCCGCGGCAGATAGCGCGAGCCCAGCGCCCGCAGGGTCGCGATCCACACCAGGACGAAGAGGATGTAGGCCGTCACCCGATGATTGGCCTGCACCGCGGCCAGGCTGTGCAGCAGCGTCTGACGCAGGTCGCCGACGACGTAGTCGCTCGGCCAAAGCTGCCCGCCGAAGAACGGCCAGTCGTTGTAGATCAGCCCCGCCCGGTTGCCGGCCACCAGGCCGCCTAGCAGGATCTGCAGAAACACCAGGACCATCAGGCCCATGGCCGCGGCCGGCCAGGCCCCGCGCTGGAACGTCCGCTTGGGCCCCGCCCAGGCCTCGAGCCCGGTCCAGATCAGGAGGCAGAACAGCACCAGGGCCAGGCCCAGGTGCACGGTCAGCCGCTCGGGCGCCACCTCGGTGCGATCGGCCAGGCCGGAATAGACCATCCACCAGCCCACTACGCCTTGCAGGCCGCCGAGCGCGAACAGCGCCACGCAGCGCCAGATCAGGCGGGCGGGGATCATCTTCTTCCACAGGAACACCAGGAACGGGACGGCGAACGCCACCCCCACCAGCCGGCCCAGCAGCCGGTGGCTCCATTCCCACCAGTAGATGAACCTGAACCCGTCGAGCGTCATGCCCTGGTTCATGATCCGGTACTGGGGGATCTGCTTGTAGTGATCGAACTCCGCCTGCCACGCCGCCGGGTTCAGAGGCGGGATCGTGCCGGACAGGGGCTTCCACTCGGTGATCGACAAGCCCGAATTGGTCAGGCGCGTGGAGCCGCCGACCACGATCATGGCGAACACCATGGCCGCCACCATGAACAGCCAGATCGCGACCGGGCGGGCGGGTCCGGTCCTGAGGAAAGAGGTCATGCGCGGCCAAGGTCCGGCTAGAACACTGGCGCACAGCCCTAACGTCCTGTCGCGCCCCCGTCCACCCTCGCGGACCGACCTCGCGGTTCGTCCGTCGTCGCCCGACTCGATCGGGGGACCACGCGGAAAACACCGCCCTTGGGCTGATCCGGCAGGGCGTGTATCAGCACGCCATGAGCGCGCGCGTCCGCAAGGCCATCGGCAGCCTGGCCATCCTGTTGTTCGTCGGCTTCTACGCTTGGCTGGTCACGACCGTGGGCGACCACCTGCCCCCCGTATGGTGGGCCCAACTGCCCTACTACGTCATCGCCGGCACGGCCTGGGGCCTGCCGATCATCCCGCTGATGATCTGGATGAACCGCGGGCGGTGACGCCAGGGCTTGGAAGCGCGGTCCGCGTCCTTGGCGGCCCCGCCCCTGTCGCGTAGTTCGTGGGGTGCGTCCCGCTACGGCTGAAGTGACGCCGTCCCTCGGCGGGGGCATTGGCCTCGGCCTGGGGGACCGATGAACCCTGAAGAGACGATGGTCGGAGCGGCGGGATTCGAACCCACGACCCCTTGACCCCCAGTCAAGTGCGCTACCAGGCTGCGCTACGCTCCGACAGAGGGCGCCTTATAGGGGGCGTCCCCTCCCCCGGCAACGGGGAATTCCGAAAAGTTCAGCGGTCGTCGAGGGCCCTCTTCAGGCGCGCCTTGGCGGCCTCCAGGGCCTGCAGCGCGTCGCGCAGACGGCGCTCGGCCTCCACGTCGGGCGATCCGGCCTCCGGCGATCCTTCGAGGTCGGGATCGAGCATGGCGTCGTCGAACAGATCGCGCGGCTCGGCCAGCCCGCCGCCGTCGCCGCCCTCGTCCTGGGCGGCGGCCAGCAGGCGGCGGATGCCCTGTTCCTTGTGCAGCCGCTGCACGCCCTTGATGGTGTAGCCGTCCTCGTGCAGCAGGGCGCGCACGCCGCGCAGCACCAGCAGGTCCTGCGGACGATAGAAGCGTCGCCCGCCGGCGCGCTTCATCGGGCGGATGAACGAGAACTTGGTTTCCCAGAAACGCAGCACGTGCTGAGGCACGCCCAGCTCGTCCGCCGCTTCGGAGATCGTACGAAAGGCCTCGGGTCCCTTCGCCACGATGGGCGCCTTACTCCTGGAGGGCGCGCTCGATACGCGCCTTCATCACTTGCGAGGCGCGGAATCCGATCACGCGCCGCGGCTCGATGGCCGCCGGTTCGCCGGTCTTGGGGTTGCGGCCCATGCGCGCGCGCTTGGCCCGCACCTGGAACACGCCGAAGCCCGACAGCTTCACCGCGGCCCCGCCCTCCAGCGCCTCGGCCACCAGATCGAGCGTGCGCTCGACCAGTTCGGCGCAGTCCTGGCGCGTCAGGCCCACTTCCTCGTGGACGGCTTCGCACAGATCGGCGCGCGTCAGCGTGCGTCCCTTCATCTCTTCGGCCCCCACCGAGCTTCTCCTTCTCATCCGTAGCCGTGATTAATGCGCAAAGTCAAAGACTTCGCAAGGGCTGGCGCCAGGGGATTTGAAGAGAGGCCCGCCGCCTAGAGCACGATGGGATCGGGCGGAGGCCCGATCGCTGAATCGTGCTCTAGAATCCGGGGGTGAGAGCGGGTCGCGGGCGGAAAACCGGTTTCCACTTTTCCTCGACCCCGCTCAGAAGCGCAGCACGCAGGCGCCCCAGGTGAGGCCCCCGCCCATGGCCTCCATCAGCAGCAGCTGGCCGGGCTTGACGCGCCCGTCGGACACCGCCTGGGCCAAGGCCAGGGGGATCGAGGCGGCCGAGGTGTTGGCGTGGTCGGCGATGGTCGAGATCACCCGGTCCTCCGACACGCCCAGCCGGTGCGCGATCCCCTGCAGGATGCGCTGGTTGGCCTGGTGCGGGATGAACCAGTCGATGGTGTCGATCGGCGTGCGGGCCCGCTCGGCCGCCGACTCGACCGCCTCGGCGATGTTGATCACCGCGTGCTTGAACACCTGGTTGCCCAGCATGCGCAGCTGGCCGACCGTGCCGGTGGAGGACACGCCGCCGTCGACATAGAGCAGGTCCTGCTTGCTGCCGTCGGCGCGCAGGGCGAAGCCGAGCAGGCCGCGGTCGGCCGTGGTCCCCTGTCCCGCCACCGGCTCCACCACCACGGCCCCGGCGCCGTCGCCGAACAGCACGCAGGTGGAGCGGTCGGTCCAGTCCATCAGCCGCGACATGGTCTCGGCTCCGATCACCAGGGCGCAGCGCGACTGGCCGCGCGCGACGAAGCCGTCGGCCACGCTCAGGGCGTAGACGAAGCCCGAGCACACCGCCTGGATGTCGAAGGCGATGCCGACAGGCGCGCCCAGCTTGCGCTGCACGATGGCGGCGGTGGCCGGGAAGGTCAGGTCGGGGGTGGTGGTGGCGACGATGATCAGGTCGACGTCCTCGGCCGTGCGCCCGGCCGCCGCCAGCGCCTTCTTGGCCGCTTCGGTCGCCAGGTCGGAGGTCGCCTGATCCTCGGCCGCCCGGTGGCGGGCGCGGATGCCGGTGCGGTCGCGGATCCAGGCGTCGGAGGTGTCGACCACCTTCTCGAGGTCGGCGTTGGTCACCACGGTCTCGGGAAGATAGCCTCCGACGCCGGTCACGGCGCTGCGCGTCACCGAAAAACTCACTGCGCGTTCTCCACCGGCTCGGACGCCGGGCCTTCCGAAGGGCCGGCCCCGGGAAGGGCGGTGGCCAGGTGTTTCATGTTGCGATCGATCTGGGCAGCGTAGCCGCTGGCCGCAAGGTCGTAGGCAATCTTGACGGCGTTGGCGAAGCCTTTCGCATCGGCCCCGCCATGGCTCTTGATCACCAGGCCGTTCAGGCCGAGCAGCGGTCCGCCGTTGACCGACGACGGATCGAGCCGTTCGCGGATGCGGTTCAGCGCCGGCCGGGCGATGATCGCGCCGAGCCTGGCCTGCCAGCTGGAGGTGAAGGCGTCGCGCATCACCTGGCGCACGAACCGCGCCGTGCCCTCGGCGGTCTTGAGCGCCACATTGCCGGTGAAGCCGTCGGTGACCACCACGTCGACCACGCCCTTGGCGATGTCGTCGCCCTCGACGAAGCCGCGGTAGTCGATGTCGAGGCCGCTCTCGCGCAGGATGCGATGGGCCTCGCGCACCTCCTCGTGGCCCTTCTGGTCCTCCGAGCCGACGTTGAGCAGGCCCACGGACGGGCGCTCGGAGCCGTGCACCGCGCAGTGGAAGGCCTCGCCCATCACCGCGAACTCGACCAGCTGGTGGGCGTCCGATTCGATGTTGGCGCCCACGTCGAGCACGGCGGTGACCCCGCGCATGGTCGGCCAGGACGCGACGATGGCCGGCCGGTCGAGCCCGCCGGTCATGCGCAGCAGCAGCTTGGAGATGGCCATCAGGGCGCCGGTGTTGCCGCCGGAGACGGCGGCCTGGGCCTGCCCCTCCTTCACCGCCTCCACCGCGTTCCACAGGGTGGAGCCCTTGCCCCGGCGCAGGGCCTGGGCCGGCTTCTCGTCGGAGGCGATGACCTTGTCGCAAGGGCGCAGCTCGCACACCGCGCGCGCGGCCGGATAGCGGTCGAGCTCGGCCTTGATCAGGGCCTCGTCGCCGAACAGCAGGAAACGCGCCTTGCCTGCCGGCAGACGGTCGAGGGCCAGGGCCACGCCGGGAGTCGCCACGGCGGGGCCATGGTCGCCGCCCATGGCGTCGATGGAGATGACAATGGAATCGGACACGCGGCCTGGGGCCTCCTATGTCGCGGAACCTACAAGCCCTTGGCTGTAGTGCAAGCGGTTCAGGCGTCGGGCGCCCCGCCCTTCAGCTTGGCGAGCACGGCGAACGGCGACGGCTCGCCCGTCTGCTCGGGCGCCTCGAATTCCACCCCCGGCTTGCGCGGGAAGGGATCGATGGCCAGCGACAGGTCCTCCACTATATAGGCGCCGAGGTCGATCTTGTCGTCCGCCAGCACGTCCGGTGGATCGTCGCTCTCGGGGTCGAGGTCGAGCTCGCCGCCGGCTTCGTCGGCCCCGCCGAGCGCGGCCGAGCCCTGCGGCAGGGCGCGCAGGCGAAGCTCGCCGTCGAGATCCGATTCGAAGGGCTCCAGCGTCACCCCGCAGGTCTGCCGCACCCGGGCCCGCCAGCGGCCGTCGATCTGCACGCCGTCGAGCCAGGGCGCGACCTTCACCCCGGCTTCCAGGCTCAGGAGGGCGTCCAGGCCCAGGGCCTTGGCGATGCGCCCACACGCCGCCTCGTCGGCCTGCAGCTCGCGCCGCACCACCCCGCGCTGAGCCTCGGCCAGGGTCACCACCTCGCGCCAGGCGCCCCGCACGTCTAGATCGTCGGCCATGGCGCATCTCCTTGCAGCAGGGTGTCGAGCGGCGTGGCCTGGAGCTTCGCCATGGCGGCGGCCGCATAGTCGGTCAGGGGCCCCGCGTCGGCGTCGGCCCCGTCCATCAGCACGGTGCGACCGATGATCGCGCCCAGGGGGCCGGTGTCCGGCAGGGCGGCGAAGGCCTCGTCGTAGTTCTTGAGCCGGCCGTAGAAGGCCTCGCCCAGCTTGCGCATCTTCTTGCCCATCGACAGGTCCCCGACGCCCATCTCGCGGAGGGCGTCGTCGAGCGCCGCGACATAGGCGTCGAACAGGCCCTGAGCCGTCTCCGCCGCCTGGGGCCCCTGCCCCTTCAGGCGCCGCAGCAGCAGGGCCACGTGCAGGGAATAGAGTTCGAAGCGGCCCTCAACCGTGTCGGGCGCGCCCATCGCCGCATAGAGACCCGGCGTGCGCGCCTGGGCCGACGCCGAGGCGTAGAGCCGCCGTCCCGCGAGCACGGGAGGTCGTGGCGAAAACAGCCGGCTCAGCTTCATGTGACGAACGCCTCTAAGGAACAGGCATTGAACTAAGGGCGCCGGAAGGATAGGTCAAAGGCCATGCATTTGAAGGTCCCGACCTTGCCTGAGCTCTCCATGCGCACGTTGCGCAGCCCGCTTCTCGCCGCCGCGCTCGTGGCCGGCGTCGCCCTCGCCGCCTGCGCGCCGATCCGCCAGGTCAGCGGCTACCAGGCCATCGACCATCTGCCCAAGGACGTGAAGGTGGGCATGGACACCAAGTCCACCGTGCTCGACCAGCTCGGCAGCCCGTCGGCGCAGTCCACCTTCGACGCCAACACCTGGTACTACATCACCCAGCTGAGCGACGAGATCGGCTACCACAAGCCGCGCATCACCCGGCGCACCATCGTGGCCATCAGCTTCGACAAGGAGTCGGAGAAGGTGACCAAGGTCGACCAGTACTCGCTCAAGGACGGCAAGGTGATCGCCTACAACGACCGCGAGACGCCCACCCGCGGCCGCGAGCTGTCGTGGGTCGAGCAGTTGCTCGGCAACGTGGGCCGCGGCGCCATGCTGCCGCAACAGGACACCGCCCCCGGCCAGCGCCCGGGCGGGCCGTAGGATCCTTGTTTGCGCTACCGGCCTGGCGGCCCGCTTGAGCGCGAGTCGGGGGAGCACGCGTTGGTGTCCCCGCAATTGGAACGATAACGCCCCGGAGCCGAAACTCCGGGGCGTTCTTGTTTTGAGGATTCGAACGTGGGGGACATGCGCAAGCGCATGTCCCCGTATCGTCACCCGTGCGAGAGCACCGCCAGCAGCAGCAGGGCCACGATGTTGGTGATCTTGATCATCGGGTTCACGGCCGGGCCGGAGGTGTCCTTGTAGGGATCGCCCACCGTGTCGCCGGTCACTGCGGCCTTGTGCGCCTCCGAGCCCTTGCCGCCGTAGTTGCCTTCCTCGATGTACTTCTTGGCATTGTCCCAGGCGCCGCCGCCGGAAGTCATCGAGATGGCCACGAACAGGCCGGTGACGATCACCCCCATCAGCATGGCGCCGAGGGCCGCGAAGCCCTGCGACTTGCCGGCCACCAGGGTGATCAGGAAGAAGAACACGATCGGCGAGGCCACCGGCAGCAAGGACGGCACGATCATCTCGCGGATCGCCGCCTTGGTCAGCAGGTCCACGGCCCGGGCATAGTCGGGCTTCTGCTCGAAGGTCATGATGCCCGGCATTTCCCTGAACTGCCGGCGCACCTCCTCGACCACGGCCCCGGCCGCCCGGCCCACGGCGGTCATCGAAAGGCCGCCGAACAGGAAGGGCAGGAGGCCGCCGAAGAACAAGCCCACCACCACATAGGGGTTGGATAGGTCGAAGGTGACCGTCCCGATGTCCTTGAAGTAGGGGTAGGTGTCGGGCGCCGCCGAAAAGAACTTCAGGTCCTGGGTGTAGGCGGCGAACAGCACCAGGGCGCCGAGGCCGGCCGAACCGATGGCGTAGCCCTTGGTCACCGCCTTGGTGGTGTTGCCCACCGCGTCGAGCGCGTCGGTGGAGACGCGCACCTCGTGCGGCAGACCGGCCATCTCGGCGATGCCGCCGGCGTTGTCGGTGACCGGGCCGAAGGCGTCCAGCGCCACGATGAAGCCGGCCAGGGCCAGCATGGTGGTGGTGGCGATGGCCACGCCGAACAGGCCGGCCAGCTTGAAGGTGACGATGATGGCGATGATGATGACGATCGCCGGCAGGGCGGTGGACTCGAGCGACACCGCCAGGCCCTGGATCACGTTGGTGCCGTGGCCGGAGACCGAGGCGCGCGCCACCGACTTGACCGGGCGGAAGCCGGTGCCGGTGTAGTACTCGGTGATCATCACGATCAGGGCGGTGACCGCCAGGCCCGCGAGACCGCAGCCGAACAGCTGCATCCAGCCCACGCTCTTGCCGGCGATGTCCACCGGATCGGGCACCAGCCACCAGATGATGCCGCCGACCGCGATCACCGACAGCGCGCCGGTCACGATCAGGCCCTGGTAGAGGGCGCCCATGATGTTGCGGTTCTTGCCGAGTTTGACGAAGAAGGCGCCGATGATCGAGGTGGGGATGCACACGGCGCAGATGGCCAGCGGCAGGAGCATCATGGTCTCGATGGTGCCGAGGTCGGCGTCGCGGAAGAAGATCGCCGCCAGCACCATGGTGGCGACCGTGGTCACCGCATAGGTCTCGAACAGGTCGGCGGCCATGCCGGCGCAGTCGCCCACATTGTCGCCCACGTTGTCGGCGATGGTGGCGGCGTTGCGGGGGTCGTCCTCGGGGATGCCGGCCTCGACCTTGCCGACCATGTCGCCGCCCACGTCGGCGCCCTTGGTGAAGATGCCGCCGCCCAGACGGGCGAAGATCGAGATCAGGGAGGCGCCGAAGCCCAGGGCAACCAGGGCGTCGATCACCTCGCGGTCGGTCGGCTTCAGGTGCAGCAGGCCGGTGAGCACCGCGTAGTAGCCGGACACGCCGATCAGCGCGAGGCCGGCCACCAGCATGCCGGTGATGGCGCCGGAGTTGAAGGCCATGGACAGGCCCTTCTCGAGGCTCTGGGACGCGGCCTGGGCCGTGCGCACGTTGGCGCGCACCGAGATCAGCATGCCGGCGTAGCCCGCGGAGCCCGAGAGCACCGCCCCGATGAGGAAGCCGATGGCCGCCAGATGGGAGATGAGGAAGAACACGGCGATCAGGATCACGGCCCCGACGATGCCGATGGTGGTGTACTGCCGGCGAAGGTAGGCCTGGGCCCCTTCCTGGATCGCCGCCGCGATCTCCTGCATCTTGTCGCTGCCGGCCGGCGCCTTCAGCAAGGCTTGGGTTTGTACAACCCCGTAGACGACCGCCAGTAATCCGGCGGCGATGACCAATAAAAGACCCATGCAGCGTCCCTCTATCTGTACCTATCGCTCGCCGATGTGGGCTCGGCTGATCGGCCGTTTTCCGGCCTTTACAATTGCCTCTTGCCTGCCCGGCCAGATACCTGCGGGGGCGATGAGGAGGCTGGAGCCTGCCGTACTTGGGGAGACGGCGCAATAAGCCCCGTGAAAAGCTTGTGCGACAAGCGATTGCGCCTGTCGGACAGGCGTTTTCGCAGGGTCAGGGAACGATTTCTCGGGACTCAGTCTGGGGCTTGGGCGCGGGGGGCAGCAGCTTCTGCGAAGCCTGCCTGGTGATGGTCACCGACTTGATCATCCGTGCGCCCACCAGGCTCGGTGCGATCCTAAGGATCTCGGCGCGGACCTTGGCCTCGTCCACGTGGCTGTAGTCGTCCTTGCGCACGAAGGGGGCGCGGTGGCCCACCCGCACCAGGTCGTCGCGGAAGTACTGCTCCTTGGCCCGCACCTTGGCCCCGTCGGCGTTGGGGTAGAGTTCGAGCTTGATCGAGCAGAACACGTAGTTGAGCAGCTGGCCGTCGACGATGATCGGCAGGGCCACGGCCTCCAGCGCGATGGTCTGGGGACCGCCGGCCTTGTCCTCGGCCGCCAGCACGGGCTGGACAGGGGCTACGGCGATCATCAGGCCGAGGGCCAGGCGGGCGAAGGTGCGCATCGATGTCCTATCTCAGCCGTGACGATAGCCGAGTCGAGGCGGAGTGATGTCGCGCCCGTCGTGCAAGGCGCGCACGCCCTGCCCTTCCACCATGCGGCCGACCGCGGTCATGCGCACGCCCGCCCGGGCCGCGCCGGCGACCACGTGTCCGGCGCGCTCGGGAGCCGCGGTGCAGACCAGCTCGTAGTCGTCCCCGCCGCAGGCGAGCTCGACCAGGGCGGCGGCGCGATCGGGCGCCCCCGCGACGTGACTCAGGCCGTCCGGCGATAGCGGCAGGCGCTCCAGGGCGATCTCCACGCCGAGGCCGCTGGCGATGGCGATGCGGCCGGCGTCGGCCAGCAGACCGTCCGAGACGTCGGCGCAGGCGTGGGCCGCCGACAACGCCTCGCGCAGGCCGAGGCGCGGCTCGGGCAGCCGGTAGCGCCCAAGGGCGCCCGGGGCGTCGATCTCGCCGAGGGCCGCCTTCAGCCCCAGCCAGCCGTCGCCGATCGCGCCGGAGACCAGCACCAGGTCGCCTTCCCTCGCCCCGCCGCGCAGCCTCGCCTGCCCGCTCGGCGCCCAGCCCAGGAGGGTGGCGTTGGCGGTCAGGGGGCCGGGCGTCGAGGTGGTGTCGCCGCCCAGCAGCGTCAGGCCGAAGGCGTCCTGGTCCTGCGCCAAGCCGCGGGCGAAGGCCTCGCGCTCGGCCCAGCCGCAGCGCCGCGGCCAGCTCACCGACAGGAACCAGCCCCAGGGCTCGGCCGCCTTGGCCGCCAGGTCCGACAGATTCACCCGCAGCAGCTTGCGGGCCACCAGGTCCAGCGGATCGGACGGCAGGAAATGGACGCCTTCGACGATCATGTCCGTGGTGACGATCAGGTCGAAGCCGGGCCGGGGCGGGATGGCCGCCGCGTCGTCGAGCAGCCCCAGCGCCTCGGGCGCGCCCTTGGTCAGCGGCTTCATCAATTGGGCGATGAAGTCGAATTCGTCGACCGGTCCGCCCGGATTATTTCCGGTGGTCACGGGCTATGCCGTCCAAGGCGGCGTTGACGAAGCCGGGCTCGGAGCCCTCGAAGAACGACTTGGCGATCTCGACATATTCGTCGATGGCCACTTCCGTGGGCACGTCAGGCCGGCGGGTCAGCTCATAGGCGCCGGCGCGCAGGATGGCCCGCAGGGTCGCGTCGATGCGCTCCAGCCGCCAGCCCGTGGCCAGCCGCTTGGCGATCGCCCGGTCGACCGCCGACTGGTCCTCGACCACGCCGCGCATCAGCTCGGCGAAGAAGGCTTCGTCGGCGTCGGCCAGGTGTTCGCCCTCGATGTCGCCGCCGAAGCGGTGATCCTGGAATTCGCGCACCACGGCCTCCACGCCCGCCCCGGCCGCCTCCATCTGGTAGAGGGCCTGGACGGCGGCGAGCCGCGCCACCGAGCGCTGCTGGTGGGCCGCGCCCCGGCTCATCGGGTCTGGCCGTACAGGCGCCGCTTCAGGGCGATCATGTCGAGGCAGGCGCGCGCCACGAAGCCGCCCTTGTCGCCCTCGCTGACCCGGGCCCGCGCCCAGGCCTGGTCTTCGTCCTCGACCGTCAGCACGCCGTAGCCGATGCACAGGCGCTTCTCGACCGTGAGGTTCATCAGGCCGCGGGCGGACTCGCCGCAGACGTAGTCGTAGTGGGTGGTCTCGCCGCGGATCACGCAGCCGAGGGCCACATAGCCGTCGTAGCGCACGCCCGCCGCCGTATGGCCGGCTTCCTCGGCGAAGGCGATCGCGCCCGGCAGCTCGAAGGCGCCCGGAACGGTGACCACGTCGAACTCGGCGCCGAACGCCCGCAGGGCCTGGCTCGCGCCCTCCAGCAGGGCGTCGGCGATGCCGTCGTAGAAGCGCGATTCGACCACGAGGATACGCAGGGGTTCGTCCATCTCTGTTCTCAATCCTCCGTCGGCACCGGTACGCGGCCGACGATCCTGAGCCCGTAGCCGTCGAGGGCCGCGGGCGTGGTGGTCATGGAGCTCATCAAGATCATGTCCTGCACGCCGAGGTCGAGCAGGATCTGCGCGCCCACCCCGTATTCGCGCAGGGCCCGCCGGCCCATGTATTCCACGTGGCCGTGGCCGATGCGCTCGGAGAGCACGTGGGCCGAGGTGTCGCGCAGGAACACCGCCACCCCCGGGCCGTCATGGCCGGCGATGGTGCGCAGGGCGGCCGGCACATAGGTGCGGCGGCTCTCCTGGTGGCCGAGCATGTCGGCGAAGAAGTCGACCTGGTGCATGCGCACCAGGGTGGGCTGGCCCTGCTCGACCCGGCCCTTGACCAGGGCGGCGTGCTCGCCGCCGTCCAGGGTGTTGCGGTAGATCACCAGGCGGAACTCGCCGCCGTAGGCGCTGTCGAACGCCTCGTCGACCACCCGCTCCACGAAGCGTTCGGTGCGGCGGCGATAGGCGATCAGGTCTGCAATGGTGCCGATCTTCAGGCCGTGGCGCTGGGCGAACTTGATCAGGTCCGGCAACCGCGCCATCGACCCGTCGTCGTTCATCACCTCGCAGATCACCCCGGCCGGATAGAGGCCGGCCAGGCGCGAGATGTCGACCGCCGCCTCCGTGTGGCCCGCCCGCACCAGCACCCCGCCGTCCTTGGCCACCAGGGGGAACACGTGGCCGGGGCTGACCAGGTCGTCCGGCCCCCGGGTCGGGTCGATGGCCACCGAGACGGTGCGGGCGCGGTCGTGGGCGGAGATGCCGGTCGTCACCCCCTCGCGGGCCTCGACCGACACGGTGAAGGCGGTGCCGTGGCCCGAGCGGTTGTCCGCCGTCATGGCCGGCAGGCGCAGCTGCCTGGCCCGCTCGGCGGTGATCGACAGGCAGATCAGGCCGCGCGCGTGCATGGCCATGAAGTTGATCTGCTCCGGCGTGGCCATCTGCGCCGGGATGATCACGTCGCCTTCGTTCTCGCGGTCCTCGGCGTCGACCAGGATATAGGGCCGCCCCTGGCGGGCGTCCTCGATGATGTCCTCGATCGGCGAGATGGGGTCGTCGGTTCTCATGGAGGCGGGGCTTTAGACCGTTTCCTGCCAGCGCGCCACGTAGCGGGCCAGAACGTCGATCTCGAGGTTCACTTTCGAGCCGGCGTGCAGCGCCCCCAGGGTGGTCACTTCCCAGGTGTGGGGGATGATGTTGACGCCGAAGACCTCGCCCTCGACCTCGTTGACGGTGAGCGACACGCCCTCCACGGCGACCGAGCCCTTGGGCGCGATGAAACGGTGCAGCGGCGCGGGCGCGCGGATGCGGATGCGGCGCGAGCCGCCTTCGGGCGTGACCGAGATCACCTCGCCCACGCCGTCCACATGGCCCGAGACGATGTGGCCGCCGAGCTCGTCGCCGAGCCTGGCCGCCCGCTCCAGGTTCACCGCGTCGCCCGGCGCCCAGGCGCCCAGGGTGGTCTTGGCCAGGGTCTCGCCCGACACCTCAACGGCGAACCACCTGTCGCCCTTCTGCACCACGGTCAGGCAGCAGCCGGAGTGGGAGATCGAGGCGCCGATGTCGACGCCAGAGAGGTCATAGGCCGTTTCGATCTCATAGCGCCGGTCGCGGTCGGTCTGCTCGACGGAGCGGACGCGGCCGATGTCGGTGACGATGCCGGTGAACATTCAAACCCTTCCATACGTCTCCCAGAGGTCGTCGCCCACGGGCCTGACCTCCGTCCGGCGGAACCGGGGCGCCGCCGCAAGCTCGCTCAGCGCCAGGGCCCCGATCCCTGGCCGGCCTTCCGCGCCCAGCACGACCGGCGCGCGGAACCACTCGATCCGCTCCACCAGGCCGCAGCGCAGGAAGGCGCCCGCCACCTGGCCGCCGCCCTCCACCAAGAGGCGCTCCAGGCCCTCATCCTTCAGTGCCTGCAGCGCCGCTTCCAGTTCAGGCCGGCCGTCGCCGACCGCCCTCACCGTCAGCACCCTGACGCCGCAGGCCACGAGGTCCGGGGAGGCCGGGCTGGTGGTGACCACGTAGGTAGGGATGGCCCGCGCGGTTTGCACCAGCTTGGCCGTGCAGTGCAGGCGCTGGCGGCTGTCGAGCACCACCCGCGCCGGCTGCGGGCCGTCGTAGCCCTCCAGCCGCACGGTCAGCTCCGGATCGTCGGCCAGGGCCGTCTCGATGCCGACCAGCACGGCGTGGTGCGCCGCGCGGAGACGATGGCTCTCGGCTCGGGCTTCCGGTCCGGTAATCCAGCGGCTCTCGCCAGTGGCGGTGGCGATGCGGCCGTCGAGCGACGTGGCCAGCTTGAGCGTCACGCCCCCAATTTCTTGAGAGCTCATAGGGCGCGCTCAGCTTTCCGCTTCGGCTTCTTCGTTGAGCCCTTCCTCGCCGAGGAACCGCGAGAACTCGCTGGGGTCGCGGAAGTCGCGATACACCGAGGCGTAGCGAACATAGGCCACTTCATCCAAGGATTTCAGGGCCTTCATGATCAGTTCTCCCACGACGTGAGAGGGGATTTCGGTCTCGCCGAGGCTCTCCAGCTGGCGCACGATGCCCGAGACCATCTTCTCCACGCGATCCGGATCGACCGGCCGCTTGCGCAGGGCGATGCCGATCGAGCGCATCAGCTTCTCGCGGTCGAACGGCGTGCGCCGGCCCGAGCGCTTGACGATGGTCAGTTCGCGCAACTGCACCCGCTCGAAGGTGGTGAACCGACCGCCGCACGAGGGGCACATGCGTCGCCGGCGGATCGCCGCTCCGTCCTCGGACGGACGACTGTCCTTCACCTGGCTTTCGAGTTCACCGCAGAACGGGCAACGCATCCATGGCCTTTCAGTAGATCGGGAAACGGTCGCAGAGCGCCCGCACCTTGCCGGCGACGGCCGCTTCCACCGCGGGGTCGCCTTCCTCGCTGTTCTTGCCGGAGACGCTGTCGATCACTTCCACGATCAGCCTGCCGATCTCCTGGAATTCCGCGACGCCGAAGCCGCGCGTGGTCCCCGCCGGCGTCCCCAGCCGGATGCCCGACGTGACGAAGGGCTTTTCCGGATCGTAGGGGATCGCGTTCTTGTTGCAAGTGATGGAGGCGCGGTCGAGCGCCTTTTCCGCCAGCTTGCCGGTCGCCTTCTTCGGTCGCAGGTCCACCAACATGAGGTGGTTGTCGGTGCCGCCGGACACAATATCCAGCCCCTCGCTTTTCAGCGTCTCGGCCAGGGCCTTGGCGTTGCGCACGATGTTCTGGGCGTAGGTCTTGAAGTCGGGACGCAGGGCCTCGCCGAAGGCCACGGCCTTGGCCGCGATCACGTGCACCAGAGGCCCGCCCTGCAGGCCGGGGAACACCGCGGTGTTGATCTTCTTGGCCATCTCCTCGTCGTTCGACAGGATCAGGCCGCCGCGCGGGCCGCGCAGCGACTTGTGGGTGGTCGAGGTGACCACGTGGGCGTGGGGGAACGGGCTCGGGTGGGCCCCGCCGGCCACCAGGCCCGCGAAATGCGCCATGTCGACCATCAGCCAGGCCCCGACCTCGTCGGCGATCTGACGGAAGCGCTCGAAGTCCCAGATGCGCGAATATGCCGTGCCGCCGGCGATGATCAGCTTCGGCCTGTGCTCGCGCGCCAGGGCGGCAACCACGTCCATGTCGATGGTCTGGTCGTCGCGCCGCACGCCGTAGGACACCGGCTTGAACCACTTGCCGCTCATGTTCACCGGCGAGCCGTGGGTCAGGTGGCCGCCCGCCGCCAGGTCCAGGCCCATGAAGGTGTCGCCGGGATTCAGCAGGGCCAGGAACACCGCCTGGTTCATCTGGCTGCCCGAGTTGGGCTGCACATTGGCGAAGCCGCAGCCGAACAGCTGCTTGGCCCGCTCGATGGCCAGGGTCTCGACCACGTCGGCGTATTCGCAGCCGCCGTAGTAGCGCTTGCCGGGATAGCCCTCGGCGTACTTGTTGGTGAACACCGACCCCTGGGCCTCGAGCACCGCCTTGGACACGATGTTCTCCGAGGCGATCAGCTCGATCTTGTGCCGCTGGCGCTCCAGCTCGTGCTGGATGGCGCCGAACACGTCGGGATCCGCCTGCTCCAGACCCATGCCGAAGAAGCCGTTCAGGTCGGCCATCGAGCGAGACGCGGGCTGGGTCATGGGGACGCCTTTCAAAGGTCCGCCGCGCACCTGCGGCGATCGCGGGCTTCTCTTTACTCGCTGGCGCGTCGCGATCAATCGGTTCGTCCGTCCTGATCTTTATTCGTCGTGGAACCGTGGCCGCAAGTCGAACGTTCTACGGCCTCGTAACCTGCGCTCGCTCGGGGTGTCGCTGCGTGCTGGGAAACGGGGATACGAGGGCAAAGAGAAGAAAATGGTCCCGGACAACGATACCAGCGAAGCTTCCGACCAAGAGCGGCTGCGCTGGAGCGCCGACATCGTCGCCGCCTATGTTTCGCAGAACACCCTGGCGCCTTCGGGCATACCGGAGCTGATCCGCTCGGTCTATGACGCGCTCAGCACCCTCGGCCAGGCCCCCGCGCCGGCCCGGCCCACCGAGAAGCAGAAGCCGGCGGTGCCGGTGTCCAAGTCGGTGCACGAGGACTACATCGTCTGCCTGGAAGACGGCAAACGGCTGAAGATGCTCAAGCGCTACCTGCGCTCGCGCTACGACATGAGCCCCGAGGAATACCGCCGCAAGTGGGGCCTGCCCCCCGACTACCCGATGGTGGCCCCCGCCTACGCCGCCCGCCGCTCCGACTTCGCCAAGCAAATCGGCCTGGGGCGCGGGGTGAGGCGCCGCAAGGCGTGAAACCAATCGTCATTGCCGGGCTTGTCCCGGCAACCCAGCCACGCAGAGGTCGAAGCTGCGCGGCTTTTTCGTTCGATCTGCCGGGTCCCAAGGACGAGCCTCGGGATGACGAAAGCTTTTAAGCCGCCACCCCGCCCAGCCGCTTCACGTTGCAGTGGGTCCACAGCTTGTCCATCGCCCCCACGAGGCGGTCGAACATGCCGTCGTCGTGGAACGGGGTGGGCGTGAAGCGCAGCCGCTCGGTGCCCTTGGGCACGGTGGGGTAGTTGATCGGCTGGACGTAGATCCCGTAGTCCTGCAGCAGCATGTCCGAGATCAGCTTGCAGTGCACCGGATTGCCCACGAGCACCGGCACGATGTGGCTGACCGACGGCATCACCGGCAGGCCGGCTTCGGCGAAGCGCCGCTTCAGGGTCGCGGCGCGCTCCTGATGGCGCTGGCGCACCTCGTCATGCGCCTTCAGGTACTTGACGCTGGCCAGGGCCCCGGCGGTCAGCACCGGCGGCAGGGACGTGGTGAAGATGAAGCCGTGGGCGTAGGAGCGGATGGCGTCGATGATCGCGGCGTTGGCGGTGATGTAGCCGCCCATCACGCCGAACGCCTTGCCCAGGGTGCCCTCGATGATGTCGATCTCGCCCATAACCCCGTCGCGCTCGGCCACGCCGCCGCCGCGCTTGCCGTACATGCCGACGGCGTGCACCTCGTCCAGGTAGGTCATGGCGCCGTAGCGCTTGGCCAGGTCGACCAGGCCGCGCAGGTCGGCGATGTCGCCGTCCATCGAATAGACGCTCTCGAAGGCGACCAGCTTGGGCGTCTTGGGCGGCACCGCCTTCAGCAGCTGCTCGAGGTGCTCGAGGTCGTTGTGGCGGAAGATGTGCTTCTCGCAGCCGCCGTGGCGGATGCCGGCGATCATCGAGGCGTGGTTCAGGGCGTCGGAGAAGATCACCAGCCCGGGCAGGATCTTCTGCAGGGTCTCCAGCGTCGCCTCGTTGGACACATAGCCCGAGGTGAACAGCAGGGCCGCTTCCTTGCCGTGCAGGTCGGCCAGCTCGGCCTCCAGCTCGACGTGGTGATGGGTGGTGCCCGAGATGTTGCGCGTGCCGCCCGAGCCGGCGCCGACCTTGTCCAGCGCCGCATGCATGGCGTCCAGCACGACCGGGTTCTGACCCTGGCCGAGGTAGTCGTTGGAGCACCAGACGGTGACTTCGCTCTCACCGTGCGGCCCGGTCCAGATCGCCTTGGGGAACTGGCCCCGCACGCGTTTCAGGTCGGCGAACACGCGGTAGCGGCCCTCCGACTTGACCTTGTCCACGGCGTTCTCGAAGGCGGCCTGGTAATCCACGCGAGACTCCATTGACGTTTCCCGGCACTGACCAGCCGGCGCACATCCGGCTTTTATGAATGTTTTCGCACAGCCGGAGTTGATGTGTCCACTCCAACCCGCGGAATCCAGCCGCTTTATGACCCAGAATGCGTCGCTTGGGTGTGTCCGATCCGAAAAATTTCCACAGGCGGACGGACGATCCGCAAATATCGTCGCCGGACCGCTCCGTCCAGCGCCCAATCCAGCGCTCGGTCCAGCGCTCAGGCGCGCCTGTCCCGTCCGCATCGAGCGGCTTGCATCGGGCCGCCGCATGGGCCACAGCCCTGCTGACTGTAGTTCGCGGACGCCGCCATGACCAAGGCCCCCATCGCCCCCTACCCGGCCCTGCGGCCGCGCCGCCTGCGCCAGGCCGACTGGACCCGGCGCCTGGTGCGCGAGACCACCCTCACGCCGGCCGACCTGATCTGGGCCGTGGTGGTGCACGACGGGCAGGACGAGCGCATTCCGGTCGCCTCCATGCCCGGCGTCGACCGGCTCTCGGTGAACGCGGCGGCGCGCGCGGCGGTCGAGGCGCGAGCCCTGGGCATCCCCTGCATCGCCCTGTTCCCCTACATCGACGGCGAGGCCAAGGACCCGCGCGGCTCGCGCGCCTCCGATCCCGACGGCCTGGTCGCCCGGGCGATCAAGGCGATGAAGGACGCCGCCCCCGAGGTCGGCGTCATGTGCGACGTGGCGCTCGACGCCTACACCGACCACGGCCATGACGGCCTGATGGAGAACGGCCGCATCGTCAACGACCCGACCATCGAGCGGCTGGTCGAGCAGGCCCTGTGCCAGGCCGCCGCCGGGGCCGACATCGTCGCGCCCTCGGACATGATGGACGGCCGCGTCGGGGCCCTGCGCACGGCGCTGGAATCGGCCGGCCATCAGGACGTGATGATCATGGCCTACGCCGCCAAGTACGCCTCGGCGTTCTACGGCCCCTACCGCGAGGCGATCGGCTCGGCCAAGGCCCTGCAGGGCGACAAGCGCACCTACCAGATGGACTTCGGCAACACCGACGAGGCCCTGCGCGAGGTGGCCATGGATCTGGCCGAGGGGGCCGACATGGTCATGGTCAAGCCGGGCCTGCCCTACCTCGACATCGTCCGCCGGGTGGTCGAGGCCTTCGCCGTGCCGACCTTCGCCTACCAGGTGTCCGGCGAGTACGCGATGATGATGGCGGCCGCCCGGAACGGCTGGCTCGACGAGGAGCGCGCGATCCTGGAGACCCTCAGCGCCTTCAAGCGCGCCGGCTGCGCCGGGATCATCAACTACTTCGCCCCCAAGGCCGCGGCCCTGCTCGGCGCCTGATGCGGACCCTCGCCCTTTCCCTCGCGCTCGCCCTCGCCCTGACGGCGGCCGCGACCACCCCGACCCTGGCCCTGGCGCAGGCGCCGCGGGCCGCGGCGGCCACGCCGCTGCAGACCCAGCTCGCCGCCAAGCTGCTCGACTTCATCGACTACAAGGCCAGCGTGCGCGCCCGCATGACCGGCTCCAACCTGCCGCCCGAACTGGTCGCCGTGCGGCCCGACTGGGAGGGCCTGTGGCGCCAGTCGATGGGCGAGGAGCTCGATCACGACATGCCCACCATCGAGAGCATGGTCGGCCAGGCCCTGGTCAAGACCTTCACCGAGGACGAGATGAAGGCCGGTCTGCAGATCGTGTCCGACCCGGCGCTCAAGGCCATCTACCTCGCCGCCCAGAACAGCGCCAAGCCGCCCGCGGTGTCCGTGGCCAAGGCCACCGACGACCTGATGAACACCCCCAACGGCTCATCCTTCGTCTCCAAGCTGCAGAAGATCGACGCGGTGATGGACCCGGTGCAGATCGAGGTCATGGCCACGGTCATGCCCGGGGTGATGAAGCGGTTCGGCGAGAAGGCCGACGCCGCCGAGGTGCAGAAGCGGGCGGCCGCCGGCTACGCCCCGGCGAAATAGGGAATCCTTCTTTGCGCTACCGCTTCGCTGCTTGAGCGCGGAGTTTTTCTTTGCGCTACCGCTTGGCTGCTTGAGCGCGGAGTCTTTCTTTGCACTACCGCTTCGCTGCTTGAGCGCGGAGTCTTTCTTTGCACTACCGCTTCGTTGCTTGAGCGCGCCAATGCATCAGCGGACCGGCGGCACGAAGCACTCGAGCCCGGCCGACCTGGCGGCCGAACAGTATCGGGCGGCGTCGGCCGCCGAGGCGAAGCCGGCCACCTGCACGCGGAACACCGGATGGCCGCCCGACGAGGCTTCCACGATCTCCGGCTTGCCGACGCCCGCCACGACCGGCAGCCGCCGCGCCGCGCCGGCCACGAACCGCAGAGCCGCCTGCCGCTCGCCGGCGAACAGCTGAACTCGCGTCACGCGCGGCTTCACCTCAGGCTTCACGGTCAGCTCCCGCGCCGACCACGGCGCTGACCGGATCGAGGGGATGGTCAGGGGTTTGGGGGCCTGAATCGGCACGGGCGTTGGCGTGGGCGCAGTCGCAGGCCGGAGCGCCGGCGGCGGATTCGCCGGGGCCGCGGCCTCCGCCGTGACCGGCCCGCACACGGCCGCGACTACCCGTTCCTCGGTGCTGTTCGGCACGGGCCTGCCCCAGCCGGTGGGGCCGAAGCTGGTGGACTGGGCGCCGCGCGCGCCGTTCTGGCTGAAGCTCTCGATCCGTTCCACGTGGAAGCGGCGCGAGGGGCAGTTGATGAAGAACTCCTGATCGCTCGACGGCGGCTGCAACGGGTCGGCCGGGCGGAAGCTCTCGAGGTGGGCGATGGTGTGGAAGTCGGACGGCGAGCGCGCCTCGAGGCTCCTCAGGGTCACGAGCTCGTCCGGCGTGGCCTCGACCACCCGCTCGGAGGCGATGCCGTAGGTCCGCTCCAGCCAGTCCTTCGCCTTGTCCGGGTCGATGCCCCCCGCCCCCTGCGCCCAGGCGCCGGAAGCCCCCGCCGTTCCCACGAGCAGGGCTCCGACGATCAAGGCGGCGAGCGGCGTCCTCATCATGCGCGAGCCGGCCTAGTCCAGCCGGGCCAACAGGCTGGAGGTGTCCCAGCGCGCGCCGCCCATCTGCTGCACCTCGGCGTAGAACTGGTCGACCAGGGCCGTCAGCTGCAGGCTGGAGCCGTTGCGCCGCGCCTCCTCGAGCGCCAGACCCAGGTCCTTGCGCATCCAGTCCACCGCGAAACCGAAGTCGTACTTGCCCTCGCTCATGGTCTTCCAGCGGTTGTCCATCTGCCACGACTGGGCGGCGCCGTTGGAGATGGCGGCGATCACCAGCTCCACGTCGAGCCCGGCGTGACGGGCGAAACTCAGCCCTTCGGCGACCCCCTGCACAACGCCGGCGATGCAGATCTGGTTGACCATCTTCGCCAATTGCCCCGCGCCCGGCCCGCCGATGCGCTGGATGGCCTTGGCGTAGGCGGCGATCACCGGCCGCACGCGCTCGACCGCGGCTTCCTCGCCCCCGGCCATCACGGCGAGCTGGCCGTTCTCGGCCCCGGCCTGGCCGCCCGACACCGGGGCGTCGACGAACCAGCGGCCCACGCCTCTGGCTTGCTCGGCCGCTTCGCGCGCGAGCTTGGCCGAGGCGGTCGTGTGGTCGACCACCACCCCGCCCTCGGCCATCGCCGGCAGGGCCTCGGCCACCACCTGGCGCACGTCGTCGTCGTTGCCCACGCACAGGCAGACGATCTCGCAGCCGGCCACCGCCTCGGCCACCGTCGCGCCCGCGCGGCCGCCGAACTTGTCCGCCCACGCCATGGCCTTGGCCGGCGAGCGGTTGAACACCGAGACCTCGTGCCCGGCCCCGGCCAGGTGCCCGGCCATGGGGAAGCCCATCACGCCCAGACCGACGAACGCCACCTTCATGCAGACCTCCAGGTTCGCCGGCCCGATAAGAACAACGCCATCTTAACGCCCTGAGGCGACATTGGCCGGCAGCAGCACGGTTTATGGCGCCTCGAATGGGCGCGCGGGAAGAGAGCGAATGGCTTTCGGCGGCAATAGCGAACGGCCCATCATCATCAAGAAGGTGAAGAAGGGCGGCCACGGCGGCCACCATGGCGGCGCCTGGAAGGTGGCCTACGCCGACTTCGTCACGGCCATGATGGCCTTCTTCCTGCTGATGTGGCTGATCAACACCACCTCGCCCGAGCAGAAGCGCGGCATCGCCGACTACTTCGCCCCGGCCAGCGTCTCCACCTCCACCTCCGGAGCCGGCGGCATCCTGGCCGGCGCCTCGCTCGGCACCCAGGGGGTCAAGGGCGAAGGCACCGTCAAGGTGCTGGAGCAGCAGGCCCCGGACCCGCCGCGCAACGTGGTCGATCAGGGCGCCAGCTCCAAGCAGGCGGCCGCGGCGGTGGAGAACGCCTCCGAGCAGGCCCTGCGCGACGCCCTGAAGAAGCGCGAGGCCCAGGCCTTCCAGAGCGCGGCCGAGAGCCTGCGCCAGGCGATGCAGAACATGCCCGAGCTGGCCGAGCTGTCGAAGCAGATCCTCGTCGACCAGACGCCCGAGGGCCTGCGCATCCAGCTGATCGACCAGGAAGGCCGCTCGATGTTCGAACAAGGCTCGGCCCGGCCCAACGACCGCGCCCGGGTGCTGCTGCGCGCCATCTCCCGCGTTGTGAACCAGCTGCCCAACCGCCTGACCATCGCCGGCCACACCTCGGCCAACCTCGGCGGCGGCAAGCCCGCCAGCGACTGGTCCCTGTCGGCGGGGCGCGCCGATGCGGCGCGTCAGATCCTGCAGGAGGCAGGCGTCGACGCCGACCGGATCTACCAAGTGTCCGGCAAGGCCTCCTCCGACCCGCTCTATCCGGACGATCCAACCCTTGCGGGAAATCGTCGCATCGCCCTTGTTCTGCTGCGCGAAGCGCCCGTTCTGCCGCCCAACCACTGATCCGGGCCACATTTCGGGGCGCCCACATCTTGCACTGAGCCCGGGCGATGCGCACTAATCTAAGGGGGACCCATGAGTCCCCTCCGGCTTGAGGACCCGTCGTTCCGTGACCCAGCATTTCGCGCCGCGGCAGCTCCGGTTCTTCCTCACGGCCCCGTCGCCGTGCCCGTACCTGCCTGGGCGCGAGGAGCGCAAGGTGTTCGCCCACCTGCCCCTGTCCGACGGGCCCGGCGTCAATGACGCCCTGACCCAGGTCGGCTTCCGCCGCTCGCAGAACATCGCCTACCGTCCGGCCTGCGAGTCCTGCGACGCCTGCATCTCCGCCCGCATCCCGGCCGGCGACTACGCCTTCTCGCGGTCCGAGCGCCGCGTGCTGGACCGCAACCAGGACCTGTCGCGCCACCTGGTCGAGGCCGAGGCCACCATGGAGCAGTTCGACCTGCTCCGCCGCTACCTGCTGGCCCGCCACGCCCAGGGCGGCATGGCCGACATGACCTGGCCCGACTATGTCGCCATGGTCGAGGACACGGCGGTCCGCACCCACCTGATCGAATACCGCCTGCCGTCCGGCGACGGCGGCCCGGGCGACCTCGTCGCCTGCGTCCTGGTCGACATCCTCGGCGACGGCCTGTCGCTGGTCTACAGCTTCTACGAACCGGCCATGACCCGGCGCAGCCTCGGCGCCTTCGTCATCCTCGACCATGTGGTCCAGGCCCGCGTCGCCGAACTCGGCTACGTCTACCTGGGCTACTGGGTGCCGGGCTCGCCCAAGATGGACTACAAGGCCCGCTACCGTCCCATCGAAGTGCTCAAGCCGGGCGGCTGGGTGCGCATGAACGCCGGCGACTAGCGCCGCCGCCATGGCTCAGACATTCCAGGACCTGATGTTCGGTCCCCCGATCGAGGGCCGGTCGTGCGGCGACTGCATCGCCTGCTGCGTCGTGCCCAAGATCGACACCCCGGAGCTGACCAAGCCCGAAGGCGTGGTCTGCCCCAACTGCACCGGCGGCGGCTGCGCCATCTACGACGCCCGGCCAGACGTCTGTCGCGTGTTCAACTGCGGCTGGAAGCGGATCGGCTCCATGCCCCTGGACACCCGGCCGGACCACTCCGGGATCATGATCACGGTCGAGAGCGACCTGCCGCCGCGCAACCTGTTCGAACACCTGTTCCTGGTCGCCGTGGTGATCAAGGACCCCAAGGACCTGGAAACCGCGACCGCGCGCGGCATCGTGGAGATGCTGAGCGAAAACGTGCTGCCGGTGTTCGTGTTCTGGGACCGGGTCCGCCACCTGGTCCATCCGAACCCCGAGTTGGCCGACGCCATCCTCAATCCCGACCGTCAGACCGACGCCGCGCTGGTGCGCAAGGGCCGCGAATGGCTGGAGCGCTACGCTCCCTTCGCCCGCGCGTCCGCCCGCGAACACACCAACCTGCCCTACGGGCTCTAACGCCGCGCGACTTGTCACGGCGGGGATTTAGCCTTTCCATCCGGTTAACGACAGTGGAGAGGAATCGCTGCCATGAAGCTTTCGCAGATGCTGACCACCCTGCTCGCGTCCCTGGTGGCGACCGCCGCCTCGGCCCAGGCGCCCGCTCCGGCCGCCGGCGCCGCGGCCCCCCCGGCGCCGCGCGCCAAGGGCCCGGCCCTGACGCCCTCGGTTCAGGCCGCCCAGGCCGCGGTCGCCGCCTGCGCCGGCAACGGCTACAAGGTCACCGCCCTGATCACCGACTCCGCCGGCGACCCCGTGGTGCTGCTGTCGGGCGACGGCGCGGCCGTGCGCACCCAGGGCATCGCCAAGACCAAGGTCGCCGCGGCGCTCAAGTACAAGATGTCGTCCGGCGAGGTGGTGGCCAAGGCCAGGACCGACGCCAAGATGGACGCCGAGATCAAGGCGGACCCGGCCATCGGCACGGCCCGCCAGGGCGCCGTGCTGATCATGAACGGCTCCGACATCCTCGGGGCCTTCGCGGTCTCGGGCGCGCCCGGCGGCGACAAGGACGAGGCTTGCGTCAAGGCGGCCCTGGACAAGGTCAAACTGGGCTAGCGTCCGCCGGACGCCGATCGGCCCAGGGGGCTCGTTCACGATTTCCGGCGGCGCTCGAACCATGCGCAGCACGCAGGAGTTGCCGGGAATCGGTTGAAACGATTCGGTGTGCCCCATGCGCCTCGCCCTGCCTATCGCCCTTCTCGCCGTCGCTGCACCCGCCCTGGCCCAGGAAACCCAGGAGGCGGGGCCCGCGCCATCCGCCCCCCCGCGTGTCGCGGGCCCGAGTGAGGAGCTCGCCCGAGAGGCGGCCGAGACCGCCGTCAAGGCCTGCGAGCGCCTGGGCTACAAGACCATGGCCACCGTGGTCGACACCGCGGGCCGTCCGGTCGCGGCCATGACCGCCGACCCAGGCCTGTCGCAATCCCTCGCCCCCGGCAGCGTCAAGCGGGCGCGGGTGGCGGCCTATTTCCACACCGCCTCGAGCGAGGTGGCCGAGCGCGTGGGCATGGACACCGGCCTCTACTACACCACCCACGACAACCCGCAGCTTTCCGGTCCCGAACCCGGCGGGGTGCCGCTGTCCGGCCCCGAGAAGCCGCGGGGCGCGATCGGCGTCGCCGGCTCGCCCGACCCGGCCAAGGACGAGGCCTGCGCCAAGGTCGGCGCCGCGAAGGTGGCGCAGCAGCTGAAGTAGGCCGGCGGCCTCAGCCTTTCGGCCGGAATCGCTTGCTGGCGGGGAAGCCCTTGGGCGCCAGCTTGCCGGCGCCGGCCCGGCGGCCCGCCCACTCGCGCCACTCCGGCCAGGCGCGGCTGCGCCCGTCGGCGGTGGTCCACGACGGGCCCTCGGCGGCGGTGAACGGCAGGGCGTCGCGCAGGCCGCCCTCGCGGTAGCTCTGCAGCTTCACCCCCTTGCCGCGCGGCATCTCCGGCAGCTCCTCCATGGGGAACACCAGGATCTTGCCGTTGTCGCCGATCACCGCCAGCTGGTCGCCCTGTAGCGGCAGGCACACCGCCACGCCCTTGGCGTCCACCGTCAGGACCTGCTTGCCGCCGCGCTTGGAGGCGATCGCCTCCTCCTCCGGCATGATGAAGCCGTAGCCCATCTTGGAGGCCATGATCAGCTTGCGGCCGGGCTTGTGGGTGAACACCGCCTCGATGCCGACCTTGTCGTCCAGCTCGATCATCAGCCGCACCGGCTCGCCCATGCCGCGCCCGGACGGGAGCTTGTCGCAGCCGATGGTGAAGAAGCGGCCGTCCTGCGCCAGGATCAGCAGCTTGTCGGTGGTCTCGCCCGGGATCAGGAAGGCCAGCTTGTCGCCTTCCTTGAACTTCAGCTCCGAGGGGTCCTCCACCTTGCCCTTCTGCGCCCGGATCCAGCCGCGCTCGGACAGGATCACGGTGATCGGCTCGCGCACGATCATGGCCTCGATGGCGGCCGACAGGTCGACGTGGGCGGCCTCGGTGATGTCCGAGCGGCGCTTGCCGAGGGCGGTGTGGACGCCCAGCAGCTTCTGCACATCGCGCAGGCCCGTGCCGACCAGCTTCCACTGGGCCTTGTCGTCGGCCAGCATCGCCTTGATGCCGTCGCGCTCCTCGACCAGCGCCGAGTGCTCGCGGCGGATCTCCATCTCCTCCAGCTTGGCCAACTGGCGCAGGCGGGTGTTGAGCACCGCGTCGGCCTGGATTTCCGTCAGGGTGAAGGTCTCGATCAGTTTGGCCTTCGGGAACTCCTCGTAGCGGACGATGCGGATCACCTCGTCGAGGTTGAGGTAGACGATCAGCATCCCTTCCAGGATGTGCAGCCGCGCCTCGATCTTCTGCAGGCGATGGCTCGCCCGGCGCACCAGGACCTCGCGCCGGTGATCCAGGAACGCCTGCAGCGCCTGCTTCAGGTTCATCACCCCCGGCGTGCCGCGCGCGTCCAGCACATTGAGGTTCACCGGGAAGCGGGTCTCGAGGTCGGAGAGCTTGAACAGGCTCTCCATCAGCACCTCGGGCTCGACGTTGCGCGACTTGGGCTCCAGCACGAGGCGCACGTCCTCGGCGCTCTCGTCGCGCACGTCGCCCAGCAACGGCGCCTTCTTGGCGTCGATCAGCTCGGCCAGCTGCTCGACCAGGTCGGCCTTCTTCACCTGGTAGGGGATCTCGGTGACCACGATGCGGTAGACGCCCCGCCCCTGCTCCTCGACGCTCCAGCGCGCCCGGGTGCGCACCCCGCCGCGGCCGGTCTCATAGACCTCGCGCAGGGACGCGGCGGGCTCCACGATCACCCCGCCGGTCGGGAAGTCGGGGCCCGGAACGTGCTCCATCAGGTCGACGACGGTGGCCTCCGGCCGGTTCAGCAGCAGCAGGCAGGCGTCGATCAGCTCGCCGACGTTGTGCGGCGGGATCGAGGTGGCCATGCCCACGGCGATGCCGGACGAGCCGTTGGCCAGGAGGTTCGGGAAACCCGCCGGCAGGACGACCGGCTCCTCCTCCTCGCCGTCGTAGGTCGGGCGGAAGTCGACCGCGTCCTCGTCGATGCCGTCGAGCAGCAGCTGCGCGGCCTCGGTCAGGCGGCACTCGGTGTAGCGCATGGCCGCGGCGTTATCGCCGTCGATGTTGCCGAAGTTGCCCTGGCCGTCGACCAGCGGGTAGCGCTGGGCGAAGTCCTGGGCCAGGCGCACCATGGCCTCGTACACCGCCACGTCGCCGTGCGGATGGTATTTGCCGATCACGTCGCCGACCACGCGGGCGCACTTCTTGGCGCTGCCGGTCGGGTCGAGCCGCATCTGGCGCATGGAGAACAGCAGGCGCCGGTGCACCGGCTTCAGGCCGTCGCGCACGTCCGGCAGGGCCCGGTTGGTGATGGTGGAGAGGGCGTAGGCCAGGTAGCGCTTGGACAGCGCCTCGGACATCGGCTCCTCGACGATGCGGTCGCCGTCGCCGCCGCCCGCGTCGTCTGGATTGAAAGGCTTGTTCATGACCTCCGCACAGAATCAGATTCTGGCCGCCCACTCCAGCGTCGCGGCGCCTTAAGGCTCCGCCAAGCCCGATCGCCGCCGCCGTCCATGTCGCCGCTCCGGCCTGGAGCGCCCTCTAAGGCGCCGTCGACCAGAGCCTGGCCAGCCTGTGGCGGCCCCGGCCGCGCGGGTTGGCCACACGGGAGCTCGCCTGATCGATCAGCGCTGGATCGCCAGGAACTGCCCGCCGTCGACGCGGAAGGCCGCGCCGTTGATGAAGCGGGCCTGGGCCGAGAGCAGGAACACCACGGGCCAGGCGATCTCCACGTCCTCGCCCCAGCGGCTGTGGCCCATGTCCTGCCGCTGCAGGATCGCCGCCCTGGCCGCCTCGACGCTCAGGCCCTCGGCCGCGGCCAGGGCCACGGCCCGCGCCTCCCACGGCGGGGTCAGGGTGTAGCCCGGGATCACGCAGTTCACGTTCACCCCGTCGGGCGCCAGCTCCCGCGCCAGGTAGGCGGTCAGGGTGTTCATGCCGGAGTTGGCGATGGCGGTCACCGCCGCGCCGGGCGTCACCCGCTGGGACGACACCCCGCCGATGTTGACCACCCGCGCCTGGTCGCTCTGGCGCAGCGCCGGCAGGGCCGCCTGGACCACGGCCAGGGCGCCCACCACCTTGGTGTCCACGCCCTCGCGCAGGGCCTCGGGCGTCAGGTCGGCGATCGGGCCGCCGCCGAAGCGGCCGGCGTTGTTGACCACCCCGTCGAGCCGCCCGTGGCGCCTGACCGCCTCCTTGACCATGGCCGTGACCTGCACGGGGTCGGACACGTCGCAACTGATCCAGTCGGCGCGGCCCGGCTCCAGCTCGTCCACCGTCGCGCGGCAGGCTTCGGCCCCCCGTCCGACGATCACCACCCGCGCGCCCTCTTCGACACAGGCCCTGGCGATCGCCCGGCCGATGCCGCGGTTCGCCCCGGTGACCAGAATCACCCGCTCCACCAGATTCAGGTCCATCGTCCCTCCCGATTCGAACCGGCCGTCGGCCCGGAAACCGCTCGAACGGCTGCGCTAGCGCAGGATCTGCGAGGACACCAGCAGGGCCACGCCCCACACCAGGCCGATCACCCCGGCCGCCTGGCCGACGCGATTGCCGTAGGGCGCGGTGTTCTCGGCCAGCACCAGGATCGCCAGGGCCACGACCCAGGTCAGGTTCATCACCCCGCCCACGAACAGCACCGCCATCAACAGCCAGCAGCAGCCGATGCAGTGCAGGCCGTGGTGCAGCCCGATGTTCAAGGCGCCCCGCCAGCCGGGCTTCCAGCGGCGCATGACGAAGGGCAGGGGCGAGCGACAGCTCTCCAGGCAGACGCCCTTGAGCTTCGAGAACTGGTAGACGCCGGCCAGGATCAGCAGCAGGCCCATGATGCGCCGGTCGCCGATCGCCACATCGGCCGCGGAGGCCACGCCGGCCCGCACCAGGAGGAACTGGGCGAAGGCCGCGATCAGCGAGAAGCCGGCCCACACGGCGAGGTAGGCGCCCAGGATCACCAGGGTCGACCTGGCGGTGTTGGCGCTGGCCAGGGCGAAGCGGGCGTAGAGGAACACCGTGGGGGTGATGGACGGCAGCATCATGGCCATCATCATGATGAACCACATCAGGCCGTTGGCGGGCACATAGCGCCAGACGCTCGGCTCCGCGTCCGCCCCCACCGCCCGCATCTGCATCGCGTGCTGGTAGAGCCAGGCGCACGACACCGTCGCCAGGAGCAGCAGGCACAGGCCGATGATCACGCGCTGGGACGCCAGCGACGGGGTGTGCTCTTCCGTGAACGGAGCTTCAGCCTGGGCCATGGATCAGGCGTCCGCGCCGCCGGCGGCGTTCAGGCCCACAGTCGGCAAACGAATCGTCGGGCAATGAGTCGTCCGGCAGTCGGTCGTCCGGCGATGAGCCGTCCGTCGATGAATTCGGCAATCGACCAAAGTCATCGCCTCCCCTTTTCTGGCCGGCAGCCGCAAAGCGGACCGGACTGCACCCATCCCGCACAGATGATACCCATCGTTAATCGCGCCGTCGCGGTCCTTCTACCGGGGGCGTCATTTGGTCAGGTGCTGATCGAAGAATTTGGCGATGTCGCCGAAGGCTTCATGCGTTTCCGGCGCCGTATCGTCTCGGGAATAGCCGGCGTGCGCCATGGCCTCGAAAACGTTCAACTCCGCCACGACGCCCGAATCCTTGAGTTTGCGATGCACTCGCACGGTATTGCTGAGCAGCAGGTCGCGCGTGCCGGTGGTCAGGATGGCCGGCGGGAAGCCGTGCAGGTCGCCGTACACCGGCGACAGCAGCGGGTCCTCGAGGTCGTGGCCGTGGGCGTAGAACCGGGCGGCCGGGTCGCAGAAGCCCTCGTGCGACACCAGCACGTTGTCGACCATGGCGTTGGTCTGGAAGCTGTCGCCGACCCCGGTCAGGTCGGCCATCGGCGTGCCCGGCGCGATGGCCGCCGGCAGGGGCAGGCCCAGCTGCTTGAGCCGGAGCACCGTCTCCAGGGTCAGGGCGCCGCCGGCGGAGGAGCCGAAGATCGCCATGCGCCCCGCCGGATGGGTCTTCAGCGCCTCCCGCCACACCGTCACCACGTCGTCGAGCGCGGCCGGGAAATAGGCGGCCGGGGGCATGCGGTAGTCGACGGAGATCACCTTGTAGCCGCCGATGGCGGCCATCAGCACCGCCTCGCTCACCGCGCCCGGCCCTCCTCCCAGCACGTAGCAGCCGCCGTGGATATGGATCAGCAGGCGGTCGCGATTCGCGGGCGCGACCTTCGCGGGTGTCACCGTGTAGACCGTCACCCCGCCCATCTTGCCCGTCTCCACCGTGACGTGCAGCCGCTGCGCCATGGCGGCCGCGGCCTGGGCGCCGCTCTCGGCGGAGGCCTTCTGCCGGGCGGTCCATTCCTCGACGGTCTTGGGGATGACGTTGAAGTTCGGCGCAATCGGCCGGGCGATGATCGCCTGCATCTGCGGGCTGACGTCGGTGGGGACCGGCAGCACCCGCGCCGGGACCGTGCGCTCCTGCGCCCACGTCACGTTCGTAGAGGCCGCGCCTGCCGCCAGGGCGAGCGCCGCCCCGAACATCATCCGCCTCATGTCGCCCGCCCCGCTTTGCCTGCGGCGATATTCAGCGCCGCCCCGCACCCTTGTCAAAGCCGGCGACTTCCGCCGGGCGGCGATTTCGGCCAAGCTCCGGGCATCATGCAAGCCCTGATCGTCAGCCTCCTCATCGCCGCGGCGTCTCCGGCGCTGGCCCAGGCCCCGGCCCCCTCGAAGGACGCCCTCGCCCTCGGCGGACGCATAGCCCACGCCGCCCAACCCCAGATCGAACGCGGACTGCACAACATCATCGACGGCCTCGCCGCCAACTATCGCAACGACGTGGCCAAAACCGGCCTGGCGGTGGACGAAAGGTCCCTGGAGGACGTGGGCCGGAGCGAGTTCGACGCGGCGCTGCCGCTGCTGTGGGACGGCATGGCCAAGGTCTACGCCCAGACCTACACCCTGGACGAACTCAAGACCCTGGAGGTCTACTACCGCCTGCATCCCGGCGACTCGACGAAACTGCCTGCGGCCCTCGCGGCCAAAAACCTGGAGCGGCAACAGCATGAGCAGGAGCTGGTCGCCCAGCTCGGGCCGCGCATCATGCAGGACTTCTTCGGCGACTACTGCAGCCGCAGCACCTGCAGCGATTCCATCCGTCGCGCCGCCGGCCTGCCGCTCAGGGGCGGCGACTAGAGCCGCCCGTTCTCACTCAGCCGGTCCGCCAGCCAGACCCGCGCCGGCGGCAGGGGGCGGTTGAGCGGGGCGAACACGAACTGCTCCAGGAAATGGCCGGTCAGGATCAGGCCGAGGTCCACGTCGCCTGGGTCGAGCCCCGCCTGGGCCCCCAGCAGGAACGGCGGCAGCTTGAGCAGCTTGTCCCGGTAGGGTTCGCCGGCCTGGCGGCTCACGGCCCGGCCGGTGCGCGGCGAGACATAGATCAGGTCGTCGACCGCGCCGGTGGCGGCGCAGCGCGACAGGTCGAGGCCGAAGCCCAGGTCCTGCAGCAGGCCGGCCTCGAAGCGCACATAGACCGCCGGCCAAATCCCGGGATGGGCCAGGACGGGGATCAGGGCCTCCAGGGCGAGGAACACCCCCGGATGGGCCTCGCGCTCCGGCAGGGCGCCCGCCGCCACGGCCGCCGCCGCCGACAGGCCCGCCAGGGCCATGGGATCGTCGAACAGGGCCGCGGGCCCCTCGCCCACCGGCTCCAGGCTCGCCGAACCGAGCTGTTCGGACACCCGGGCGCGGTAGCGTGCGATCACCCGTGATCCGGGCTGCAGGATCGGCTTGAGCCTGCGCGAGGCGCCTCCGGCCACATGGGCCACGAACCGGCCGCGCGCGGCCGTCAGGAGCTCGACGATCGCCCCGCTCTCACCATGGGCGCGGGCCGCGAGTACATAGGCGTCGTCTTCCCATTCCATGGGTCAAAGGTGGCGGTTCAGGCGTCGAAGTCCAGGCCCAGGTCCTTGTACAGACCCCGCTCCTCGGCCCAGTTCTCCTTGACCTTCACGTGCAGGAACAGGTGGATCGGGCGGTCGAGGATCTCGGCCAGTTCGGTGCGCGCCTGCTCGCCGATCCACTTCAGGGTCTGGCCGCCCTTGCCGAGCACGATCGGCCGCTGGCCGTCGCGCTCCACGTAGATGATCTGCTCGATGCGAGAGCCGCCGTCCTTGGTCTCGGTGAAGGCCGTGGTCTCCACGCTGGCGGAATAGGGCAGCTCCTCGTGCAGGCGCAGGTAGAGCTTCTCCCGGGTGATCTCGGCCGCCAGCAGCCGCGCCGGCAGGTCCGCCGCCTGGTCCTCGGGATAGAGCCACGGGCCCTCGGGCATCAGCTCCGCGAGGCGCATCTTCAGGTCCTCGACGCCGGAGCCGTTGGCCGCCGAGATCATGAACACCTCGCTGTAGACGCCGGTCTCGAACAGGGTCTGCGACAGGGCCAGCAGCTTGTCGCGCTTGATCAGGTCGATCTTGTTCAGGGCCAGGATCGCCGTCTTCCCGGCCGCCTTCAGCCCGGCGATGATCGAATGAGCGTCCTCCACCGAGCGCTTCTCGCCGGGCTTGGCCGTGCCGTCCTGCACCCCGATCTCGCCCGCCGCGTCGACCAGGTGCACCACCACGTCGGCGTCCTCCGCCCCGCCCCAGGCCGAGCGCACCATGGCCCGGTCCAGCCGCCGGCGCGGCTTGAAGATGCCGGGGGTGTCGACCAGCACGATCTGGGTCTCGCGCGCCATGGCCACCCCGCGCACGGGGAAGCGCGTGGTCTGCACCTTCTGCGTCACGATCGACACCTTCGATCCGACCAGCTTGTTGACCAGGGTCGACTTGCCCGCGTTGGGCGCCCCGATCACCGCCGCAAAGCCTGCGCGCGTCGTTTCCGTCATGCCGCGCCCTCACGCCTGAGCAGGGCCTGGGCCGCCGCCTTTTCCGCTTCCTGCCGCGATCGGCCGGACGCCTCTACCGGTTCATAGCCTTCCACCACGGCCTCCACGGTGAACACCGGGGCATGGGGCGGGCCCACCCGCCGGATCACATTGTACGTCGGCAGGGGCTTCCCGGCCGCCTGGGCCCACTCCTGCAGCACGTTCTTGGAGTTGACCACGGCGGCGTCGAACGGCCGTTGCAGGGCGCCGCTCCACAACGACAGCACCGCCTGCCGCGCCCGCTCGAACCCCGCCTCCACATAGACGGCGGCGATCACCGCCTCGCAGGTGTCCGACAAGGCCGTGTCGTTCTTGCGCAGGCCCGCCTCCTTCTGCACGGCGAAGGCGTGGTCGATGCCGATGGCCCGCGCCACCTCGGCGCACACCTCGCGGCTGACCAGATAATTCAGATGCTTGGTCAGCAGGGCGGGATCCCCCTCGGGATGGGTCTCGTAGAGCGCCTGGGCCACCGTCAGGCCCAGCACCCGGTCGCCGAGGAACTCCAGGCGTTCGTTGTGCCGCACGTTGCTGCGGCCCTGGCTCTGGGTGCTCGCGTGGGTCAGCGCCTGCTCCAGCAGGGCCCGGTCGGTGAACACGTAGCCCAGCCGCGCTTCCAGGGCGACTATGGCGGCGGCCCTGGACTGTGCCGCGCCCATGCTCAGTAGAGGTAGTGGAAGAATCGGCTCGGCCGCGCGTCCAGCACCCAGGTCCACGGCTTGAACAGGGAGGCGCCCTTGTTCCAGCTGAGCAGGATGATCTGGGCCTTGCCTTCCAGGTTCTCGGCCGGGACGAAGCCCACCCCGTCGTTCTCCTTGGCGAAGCGGCTGTCCAGCGAGTTGTCGCGGTTGTCGCCCATGAAGAAATAGTTGCCCTCGGGCACCACGAACACGTCGGTGTTCTCCGGCGGCTGGGTCGCATCCACCGAATAGGTCAGGTAGCTCTTGCCGTTGGACATCTTCTCGCGGATCACGTCCGCCTTGGTCATGAAGCCGCCGAGATCGATGGTGGTCTGACCCTGGGGCATCTGGGCGATCGGCCGGTTGTTCACGAACACCATGCCCTTCTTGATCTGGATGTGGTCGCCCGGCAGGCCGATCAGCCGCTTGATGTAGTCGGTCTTGTTGTCCCGCGGCAGCTTGAACACGATGACGTCGCCCCGCGCCGGTGCGTGGAACAGGATACGGCCGTTGAAGATCGGCGGGCTCAGCGGGATCGAGTGCTTGGAGAAGCCGTAGCTGTACTTCGAGACGATGATGTAGTCGCCCTCCAGCAAGGTCGGCTCCATCGACGCCGAAGGAATGGTGAAGGGCTGGAACAGCAGCACGCGCAGCACGAGCGCGATCAAGAGCGCGTAGAACACCGTCTTGCCGACCTCGACCATTTCGTTGGTCGCGGAACGGGTCGCTGACGGCGCCTTGCTGGCGGAGGACATTACGGAGGGTTCTCTTGAAACTGCGCCCTGGAGCGGATGGTCCTTGCTAGTCGTTCGCGGGCGCATGAGCAAGCCGGTCGACCGTTCACGCGCGCTTCGGCCGCGCCTCGATCACCACAAAGGCCTGGGCGTACGGATGGTCGTCGGTCAGGCTCACGTGGATGAACGGCTCCATCCCCTCGGGCATCAGGGCCGCCAGCCGCTCGGCCGCCCCGCCGGTCAGCTTCATGGTCGGCTGGCCCGACGGCAGGTTGACCACCCCCATGTCGCGCCAGAACACCCCGCGCCGCATGCCGGTGCCGAGCGCCTTGGAGCAGGCCTCCTTGGCGGCGAATCGCTTGGCGTAGCTGGCCGCCCGGTCCCCCTTGCGCTCCGAGCGCGCCCGCTCGACCTCGGTGAACACTCGGTCCGTGAAGCGCTGGCCAAACCGGTCCAGGGAGGCCTGGATGCGGCGGATGTCCGACAGGTCCGATCCGATGCCGACGATCACGCCAGGACCTCCGCTCGCGCCCCAGACTCTCGGGCCTCGTCCATCAGCGCGCGCATCCGCCCGATCGAGGCCGGCAGGCCGATGAAGATCGCCTCGCCGATCAGGAAATGGCCGATGTTCAGCTCGACCACCTCGGGGATGCGCGAGACCGGGATCACGCTGTCGTAGTCGATGCCGTGGCCGGCGTGGACCTCGAGCCCGAGGCTCGCCGCCAGCCTCGCCCCCTCGGTCAGCTGCGCCAGGATGCGGGCGGCCTTGTCGCCCTCCCCGTCCTTGACCGCGTCGCAGTAGGCGCCGGTGTGCAGCTCCACGACCTGGGCGCCGATGGCCGCCGCCGTCTCGATCTGCCGGGCCGTGGCCTCGATGAACAGCGACACCCGCACGCCCGCCGCCGCCAGGGCTCGCACCACGGGCTCCACCGCCGCCCGGGCGCCGGCCACGTCCAGCCCGCCCTCGGTGGTGCGCTCCTCGCGCCGCTCGGGCACCAGGCAGGCGGCGTGCGGCCTGTGGGCGAGCGCGATGGCCAGCATCTCGTCGGTGACCGCCATCTCCAGGTTCAGCGGCTTGCCGGCCTGGCGGCACAGGGCCGCCAGCGCGTCGATGTCGGCGTCGGAGATGTGCCGGCGGTCCTCGCGCAGGTGGGCGGTGATCCCGTCCGCGCCCGCCTGCAGCGCCAGTTCGGCCGCCCGCGTCGGCTCGGGATGCGTCCCGCCCCGCGCGTTGCGGATGGTCGCGACGTGGTCGATGTTCACCCCGAGGCGCAGGCGCGTCATGGCGGAAGGATCCTATTTGGCCCAAAGGGCCTATTTGGAAAGCCGGCGGCTGCCGGGGTCCTCGATAGGTATGCCGGCCAGCTCCGGCGGCAAGGCGTCGGCGGGATAGGCCGGCACGTCCAGCGTCGCCAGGGCCACCAGGGGCGCACCCACATCGGCCCGCCCGCCCGAGCGGTCGACGATGCAGCCGGCCACGACCACCTCGCCGCCCGCCGCCCTGATCGCCTCGATGCACTCGCGCGAGGAGAGGCCCGTGGTGACGATGTCCTCGACCATGGCGATCTTGGCGCCCGGAGGGATGGCGAACCCGCGCCGCAGCTTGAACGCGCCGCCCTCGCGCTCGACGTAGAACGAGCTCACCCCCAGCTGCCGCGCCGTCTCGTAGCCCGGGATGATGCCGCCCACCGCCGGCGAGATCACCAGGTCGACCTCCGGCGCCGCCGCGCGGATCTTCTCGGCCAGGGCCTTGCACAGCCGCTCACAGCGTGGCGGCTCGGCGAACACCAGGTTCTTCTGCAGGAACACCGGGCTGTGCAGCCCCGACGACAGCACGAAATGCCCCTCGCGCAGCGCGCCCGCGGCGCGGAATTCGGCGAGGACATCGTCGGCGGTGATGGACATGCGGGATCTCGTCTTCCGGTTGGCAAGGCCGGGGTAGCGGGCTTGGCGCGGGCGGGCAAGGCCCAGGCTCGAGGCGGCTTGCTTCACGGCGCCTCGGAAAACCGGAACGGCGCGGCCATCTTGCTCAGTTCGTCGGTGACCAGCGAGCGGCTGACCGGCGGCGCCGCGCGGTCCAGGCACGCGGGGCGCTCGCACAGGCGGCAGGTCGGGCCCACCTCCGTCGCCCGCTCCAGGTTCACGCCGCGGGCGTAGACCAGGCGCGAGGCGTATTTGATCTCGCAGCCGAGGCCGACCGCCAGGTCCGCTGCGTCGGAGCCGTGCGGCCGCAGCGGCCGCTCCACCGTCCGCGCCAGAGTGAAGTAGCGGGCCTTGTCGGGCGTCTCGATCACCTGGGTCACGATCTGGCCCGGATGACGGAAGGCGCCGTGGATGTTCCAGCGCGGGCACGCCCCGCCCATCCGCGCGAAGGGGAAGGCGATCGAGGTGAAGCGCTTGGACACGTTGCCCGCCGCGTCGATCCTCAGCATGAAGAAGGGCACGCCGCGGGCGCTCGGGCGCTGCAGGGTGGTCAGGCGGTGGCAAGCCTGTTCGAAGCTGACGCCGAACCGCGCGGCCAGCAGCCCGATGTCGTAGCCCAGGGCCTCGGCCACCGGCTGGAAGGCGCCGTAGGGCATGATCATGGCCGCGGCCAGGTAGTTGGTCAGGGCGATCTTGAGCGTGCGCCGCGTCGCCAGGTTGGGCGCGTCCGCCCCCTCGGCCAAGCCGTTCAGGGCGTCGCCCTGCTCCAGCCAGGCGATCTGGTAGGCCACGGCGAAGGCGCGGCTGGGCGCCGACAGGGTCTCCACCAGGCGCAGCTGGCGCCGGTGCGGATCGAACCGGCGGCTCCAGTCGGGCATGGCGTCGGCCGGCATCAGGCGCACCTGGATGTTGTGCATCTCGGCCAGGCGACGGCTCCCGGCCGCCTCGAAGCCGCCCGGAACTGCGCCCTGCGTCCCGCCGATCTCGGCCGCCAGGGCCTCGCCCAGGGCGTCGAGCTCGGAAAAGGCGTTGTGGTGGGCCTGGATGTAATCGCGCACCCAGTCGTGGGGCGCGATCTCCTCGACCCCGTCCTCCGCCGCGCCGGCGCCCAGGCTGTCGCGTCGCCGCCGGTCGCTGTAGGCGCGGTAGAGCCTGACCAGGGCCTCGGCCACGGTCGGGGCCTGCTCCAGCGCCTGCAACATCTCGTGGCGGGTGACGTTCAGGCCCCGGAAGAGCGGATCGGCCAGGGCCTCCTGCAGGTCGGCCTCCGCCCCCTGGTCGAGCTCGCCCGAGAAGGCGCGCAGGTCGAGGTCGTAGGTCTGGGCCAGGCGCAGCAGGATCTGGGCGGTCACCGGCCGCTGGTTGCGCTCCAGGTGGTTCAGGTAGCTCGGCGAGACTCCGAGGTCCTCCGCCATGCGCGTCTGGGTCAGGCCGAGGTCGCGCCGCAGCCGTCCCAGCCGCCCGCCCAGGAACAGCTTCCGCTCCAGCTCGCTTTGTGAAGTTGTCATAATTTCACAAGCTCCAGGTTGTCACCCTATACTCCTCAGCCTGTTTCTCCTGTCCAGCCTAATTCCGCTTGGGAAACTCTGGGCGTACACAACGTTGTGCAGCGCAGCACGTTGTGGAGGACACAATATGACTGGTTTCGAGGACCTGATCCCCGGCGCACCTGCCGGCCGTTTCGACGGCGTTCGCCGCCCCTACACGCCCGACGAGGTGAAGCGCCTGCGCGGTTCGCTCCTCGTGCGCAGCACCCTGGCCGAGCACGGCGCCGAGATCCTGTGGCGCCGGCTGCACGAGCTCCCCTATGTCCATGCCCTGGGCGCGGTGACCGGCAACCAGGCCATGCAGATGGTGCGCGCCGGGCTTCAGGCGATCTACCTGTCCGGCTGGCAGGTCGCCGCCGACGCCAACACCGCCGGCGCCATGTATCCGGACCAGTCGCTGTACCCGGCCAACGCCGGGCCGGAGCTCTGCCGCCGCATCAACCGCACCCTGCAGCGCGCCGACCAGATCGAATGCGCCGAGGGGCGCCGGAGCCGAGACTGGTTCTCCCCGATCGTCGCCGACGCCGAGGCCGGCTTCGGCGGGCCGCTCAACGCCTTCGAGATCATGAAGGCGTTCATCGAGGCCGGCGCCGCCGGCGTCCACTTCGAGGACCAGCTGGCCTCGGAGAAGAAGTGCGGCCACCTCGGCGGCAAGGTGCTGATCCCGACCCAGGCTCACATCCGCAACCTGGTCGCCGCGCGCCTGGCCGCCGACGTCATGGGCGTGGCCACCCTGGTCGTAGCCCGCACCGACGCCGAATCGGCCCGGCTGATCACCTCCGACATCGACGCGCGCGACCGGCCGTTCATCGAGCCCGGCGAGCGCACGCCGGAGGGCTTCTTCCGCCTGCGCGACGGCACGGGGCTGGACCACTGCATCGCCCGCGGCCTGGCCTACGCCCCCTACGCCGACCTCCTCTGGTGGGAGACCTCGCACCCGGACCTGGAGGACGCGCGCCGCTTCGCCGAGGCCATCCACGCCCGCCATCCGGGCAAGCTGCTCGCCTACAACTGCTCACCCTCGTTCAACTGGAGGGCCAAATTGGACCCCGACACCATCGCCGACTTCCAGCAGGCGCTCGCCGCCATGGGCTACCGCTTCCAGTTCGTCACCCTGGCCGGGTTCCACGTGCTGAACCACGGCATGTTCCAGCTGGCTGCGGCCTACCGCGACCACGGCATGGCCGCCTATTCGGAGCTGCAGCAGGCCGAGTTCGCCGCCGAAGCGCAGGGCTACACCGCCACCCGCCACCAGCGCGAGGTCGGCACCGGCTATTTCGACCAGGTGTGCACGACCATTTCCGGCGGCGAGTCCTCGACCACGGCCCTCAAGGATTCCACCGAGGTCGCCCAGTTCCGCCCGCGCGAGGTCGTCTCGGCCGAGGAGCATCCCCTGGCCGACCCCGACACCGTCTTCGCCTGAAGCCAGCCCACCGATCCCCAACCCCAGGAGACTCATCATGACCACCCGACGTTTCTGGGTCGTCGGCGGCGAATACGCCGACACCAGCTTCCGCTCCCTGACCGGCGCCAACGCCACGGTCGCCGGTCCGTTCGACAGCGAGGAGGAGGCCCGGGCCCACTGGCGCGGGCTCTACGACCAGCCCTGCTCGGCCCTCACCCGCTTCTCGATCGTCAGCGAGAACCTGCGGCTCGCGAGCTAGCACTCCGGGCCCGGGGGCGACGGGCGAGCGGTCGGGCCGGCATGGCCCGGCCGCTTCGCGCGCCTCAGCACACCTCGTGGCCATCCTCGGGGATCAGTGGGGAGCCGATCCGCACCGGATTCTTCCAGAACACGTCGGCGGGGATGTGGTGGCTCGGCGAATAGACCCGGGCCAGGGCGTTCCACAGCATCGGGTCGTAGCGCTGCAGGTCGTCGTGGTTCAGCACCACCAGCGCCGGCGCGCGGCGGTAGGCCAGGTTGGAGTCGAACCAGAACTGCACGCCCTCGGCCCAGTACTCCTGCAGGGTGTTGATCGAATAGGAGCCCTTCCACAGGCCTGTCTGCTTGGCGTGCTCATAGGCCGCCTCGACTTGGGCATAGAGCTTCGGATCGGCCTGTTCGATCGCCGTCAGCATGGCGTGGGCGAACTCGTGCACCAGGATGTTCTCGCCGTAGTAGACGGCCCCGCGGGTCCCCAGCAGGTTCTCGGCGGCGCCGATGGTGTAGAGCCCGCCCAGGCCCCGCGCGCGGGTGTTCCAGTATTCCCGGTCGCTCATGGCGGCGATCTGCAGCCAGGCCTTGCGTTCGCAGAAGGTCAGCCGCTGGTCGTCCACGGTCGGCTTCTTGAGGTCGCGCTCCTCGGGCAGGTCGGTGAGCATCTCGTCAGGCGCCAGCACCCCGACCCGCTCGCCCATGGCGATCAACTGCCGGCGGATGTCCGGCCGCCTCGCCAGCATGCCGTCGACGATGCCCCGCGCCGCCAGCAGCGCCTCGTCCGGCACGCGCCCGGAGGCGGTGATCGGGATGCCGCCGGCGTCGACGGCCTTCTTGTAGAACGGATCGAGCTGAAGCCGCGCGGGCGGCGTCGTGACCGCGGCGGCCTGCAGCGCCGGCTTGGGCGTGCCGGCGCAGGCCCCGAGGGCCAAGGCAGTCAGGATCGCGGCTTTCGGAAGCAGGGAACGCATCGGCGGTCACACCAGACCCGGCAACGCCTGCATCCCTACCCCTTCGCCCGCTCCACCGTCTCCACCGGCGGGCAGGCCCGGAGGGCGGCGGCGATCAGGGTCAGGTGGCGGGCGTCGCGCACCTCCACGTCGGCGTCGACGTCGAAGAAGTCGCCCTGGCGATGGTGCATGTGCAGGCCGACGATGTTGCCGCCGGCTTCGCCGATCACCGTGCACACCTGGCCGAGCACGCCCGGCGCGTCGCGGATGGTGCACTGCAGGCGGGCGATCGACAGGGTGCTCTGCTCGGCCTGGGCGGTCCAGTGCATGTCCCGCCACAGATCCTCGCGGTCCTCGTACTGGGCCAGCACGGAGCAGTCGATGGTGTGCACGGCCACCGTGCCGTCGTCCTGGGCGATGCCGACGATGCGGTCCCCGGGCACCGGGCTGCAGCATTCGGCGAAGTGCAGCGAGGTGCCGGAGGGCAGGTCCACGCCCTGGACGAACGAGGCCGCGCCCGGGCCGTCCTCGATCTTGCGCCGCTGGGCGGCGGCGGCCTTCTCCTCGGCCTTCAGCCCCGGGAACACCGCCTCCAGCACCTGGGTGGCGTTCACCCGGCCGCGGCCCACGGCGATGAACAGCTCGTCCTCGCTGGTGGCGCCGAAGCGCTCCAGCACCGGCTTCATCTGCACCTGATCGCGGCTGCGGCCGGCCCTGGCGAAGGTCTCGTCGATGGCGCCCCGGCCGAGGCGGGTCAGCTCCTCGCGCTCGCTCTGGCGCAGGTGGCGGCGGATCGCCGAGCGGGCCCGCCCGGTCACCGTCAGGGTCTTCCACTCGGTCCAGGCCACGGCCTTGGAGCCGCGCACGATCTCCACCACGTCGCCGTTCTGCAGCGGCGTGCGCAGGGGACGCAGCTCGCCGTTGATCTTCACCCCCACCGTGGTGTCGCCCACGTCGGTGTGCACCGCATAGGCGAAGTCCAGCGGCATGGCCCCGCGCGGCAGGCTGATCAGCCGGCCCTTGGGCGTGAACACGAACACCTGGTCGAGGTACATCTCGAGCTTGGCGTGCTCGACCAGCTCCTCGGCGTCGCCGCCGTGCTCCAGCACCTGCACCAGGTGGCGCAGGTTCATCAGCGGGTCGCGGCCGCCGTCCGCCGCCGCCGCCTCCGGGTCGAAGCCGTAGGAGGCGTTCTTGTAGGTCCAGTGGGCCGCCACGCCCTCCTCCGCCACCCGGTCCATGGCCTCGGTGCGGATCTGCATCTCGATGCGCATGCCCTTGGGGCCGACGACCGTGGTGTGCAGCGAGCGGTAGTTGTTGCGCTTGGGCGTGGAGATGAAATCCTTGAACCGCTCGGGCACCGAGGACCAGGTGCGGTGGATCACCCCCAGCGCCCGGTAGCAGTCGTCCTCGGTGTCGACGATCACCCGGAACGCATAGATGTCCGACAGCTGGGAGAAGCCGATCGACTTGCGCTGCAGCTTGCGCCAGATCGAGAACGGGTTCTTCTCGCGGCCGAACACGCGGGCGGGGATGCCCGACTGCTCCAGGCGCGAGGAGATTTCGCCCGAGACCAGCGCCACCGCCGGCCCCTGGGCCACGCGCAGTTTCTCCAGCCGCCGGATGATCGCGTCGCGGGCCCGCGGATTGATGTGCTCGAAGGCCAGCTCCTCCAGCTCCGAGCAGATCCGGTGGCAGCCGATCGAGCGGGCCAGCGGGGCGTAGATCTCCAGCGTCTCGCGCGAGATGCGCTCGCGCTTCTCGACGCTCTTGATGAAGCCCAGGGTGCGCATGTTGTGCAGGCGGTCGGCCAGCTTGACCATCAGCACCCGGACATCCTTGGAGATGGCCAGGATGAACTTGCGCAGGTTCTCGGCCTGGCGGATGTGCTCGGCGTTCAGCTCCAGGCGCGACAGCTTGGTCACGCCCTCCACCAGCTCGCCGATCTCCTCGCCGAACATCTCGTCGATGTCCTTGCGGTTGGCGGCGGTGTCCTCGATCACGTCGTGCAGCAGGGCCGTGACGATGGTCGCGGTGTCCAGCTTGTAGTCGGTGAGGATTCCGGCCACCTCGATCGGGTGGGCGAAATAGGGGTCGCCGGAGGCCCGCGTCTGGCTGCCGTGCATGCGCATGGCGTAGACGTAGGCCCGGTTCAGCAGGGCCTCGTCGGCGGTCGGGTCGTAGCTCTTGACCCGGTCGATCAGCTCGTACTGGCGCAGGAAGCGCGGCCGCGGCTTGGCGGCCTTGGGGACGTCGGCGACAGGCGCGGGCGCTTCGGCTTCAGGCAGCACGGCCGGCTCGATTTGGATCGCAGTCGGGAGGGCGGCGGCCGGATCGACCGCCTTGCGGGATAGCGTTTCTGATCCGTCGGAGATCAGTAGCGCTCCTCCTGCCCGCCGTCGCGGTCGCTCTGCAGGGCGCGGACCAGTTCCTGCTCGCTCATGTGCATGTGCTGCGGATCGGCCAGCAGGGCGAGGGTCTCGGCCTCTTCCTCGGCTTCCGAGCGTTCGTCGACGCGCTGAAGCGTGCCGATCAGGGTTTCCTTGAGGGCGTCCGCATCGACCACGTCGTCGGCAATCTCGCGCAGGGCCACGACCGGGTTCTTGTCGTTGTCGCGATCCACCAGGATCTGCGAGCCGGCCGAGATGGCGCGGGCGCGGTGGGCCGACAGCAGGACCAGGGAGAAGCGGTTCGGGACTCTCTCGACGCAATCTTCGACGGTGACGCGGGCCATGGAATCTCTCGGTGAATGGAATTGATCAAAATAGGCGGCGGAGTGTCCCCATGCAACGTGGCATGTTGCAAAGACACTATTGTGGCGCGGCGTCCTGCCCGATCGTGGCGCAAGATGCAAGCTGTTCCGCGGTCGCGCCGGTCACCGGATGCACCCAGCCGGGCGCGATCTCGGCCAGCGGCCCCATCACGAACAGGCGCTCGGCGGCCCGCGGATGCGGCAGGACGATGGGCCCGTCCACCAGCACCGTGCGCCCGAGCGCGATCAGGTCGAGGTCCAGGGTGCGCGGGGCGTTGGGCCGCTTGCGGTCGCGGCCGAAGGCGGCCTCGATGCGGTGCAGGGCGCTCAGCGCCGCTTCCGGCTCCAGAGCGGTGGTCGCCAGCACCACCCCGTTGAGAAACGGCGGGTCGCCCGGATCGGGCCAGGCCGCCGAGCGCCACCAGCGTGACACCGCCCGCACGGCGAAGCCCGCCTCGGGCAGCCGCCCGGCCGCCGCCGCCAGGGCCAGGGCCATGGTCGGATAGGCGCCCGGCAGGTTGCCGCCGAGGGCGATCACGGCTAGGTCAGGAGCGTTCAGATCCAAGCTCATACTCTTCGGCCGATACTCTACTGAGGATTTTTCTGATGGCCTTCTACGCCACCGATCGGATCGCGCTGTTCGTCGACGGCGCCAACCTCTACTCCGCCGCCAAGGGCCTCAACATCGATCTCGACTTCAAGAAGCTGCTCGACGAGTTCCAGAAGCGCGGGGTGCTGATCCGCGCCTACTACTACACCGCCATCGTCGAGGATCAGGACTATTCGCCGATCCGGCCGCTGGTCGATTGGCTCGACTACAACGGCTTCACCGTCGTGACCAAGCCCGCCAAGGAATATACCGACGCCAGCGGGCGCAAGCGCCACCGCGGCGACATGGATGTGGACCTGGCCGTGGACATGATGGAGATGGCCGCGCACTGCGACCATGTGGTGCTGTTCTCCGGCGACAGCGACTTCCGCCGCCTGGTCGAGGCGGTCCAGCGGCGCGGGGTGCGGGTGACCGTGGTCTCCACCGTCAAGACCCAGCCGCCCATGGCCTCGGACGAGCTGCGCCGCCAGGCCGACAGCTTCGTCGACCTCGCCGACCTCGCCGCCATCGTCGCCCGTCCGCGCACGGCCGCCGCCATGCCGCGCTTCCTCCACGCCGAGGAACACGCGGAGTGACCGCGATCGCGCCTGACACGGCCGAACCGCCGCGCGACTGCCCGCTCTGCCCGCGCCTGGTCGACTACCGGCGCGAGAACCAGGCCCACGACCCCAGCTGGTGGAACGGCCCGGCCCCCTCCTTCGGCGATGCGGACGCGCGCCTGCTGGTGCTCGGCCTCGCGCCGGGGCGCAAGGGCGCCAACCGCACCGGCCGGCCGTTCACCGGCGACTTCGCCGGGGTGCTGCTCTACGAGACCCTCGTCAAGTTCGGCTTCGCGGAGGGGACCTATCAGGCCCGCCCCGACGACGGCCTGCGCCTCAAGGACTGCATGGTGTCCAACGCCGTGCGCTGCGCCCCGCCGGGCAACAAGCCGACGCCCGAGGAAGAGAACACCTGCCGCCGGTTCCTGGCCGCGCGACTGAAGGCCCTGCCGAAGCTCAAGGCGATCGTCTGCCTCGGCGACGTGTCGCGCAAGAACGCCCTGCGGGCCATCGGCCTGCCCGCCTCCGCCGCTCCCGCCGGCCACGGCCAGCAGTTCCAAGCCGGGGCCTACCGCCTGTTCTCCAGCTACCACTGCTCGCGCCTCAACACGAACACCGGCCGCCTGACGCCGGCCATGTTCGAACAGGTCTTCGCCGAGGTGCGCGCCTACCTGGACGCCTAGACGGCGGCGATCTCCAGCAGGGCCGCCGTCAGGGCCTCCGGCTCGTCGAGCATCACGTCATGGCCGCAGGCGATCTCGCGGGTCGACCAGCCGCGCGCCCTGGCCTTGTCGTAGAACTGGCCGAACGGCGAGCCCTCCCAGCCCGAGGCGAAGATGTAGTGGATCGACCCGGCCGGAACGCCGTCGCGCTCTAGGCGCAGCTTCTGCTGGAAACAGGCGATGGGCTGCATCGTGCACTGGGCGTCGACCCAGGCGCGGTCCCGCTCGTTGACGTTGAACACCGCCGCCGGGATCGGCGGCACGCGCCAGCCGCCCACCTCGCCCGCGGCGTCGACCTGCATCTGCCGCTGTTCCGGCGGCAGGCAATCATGCAGGCTTTCCCCGCTCTCCGGCACGAAGGCGTCGAGATACACCAGGGCTGCGATCCGGTCGCCCATCCGGTCCGCCACGCTGCGGACGACCAGGCCGCCGTACGAGTGCCCGACCATGACCACGTCGGTCAGCTCCTCCCAGCGGATCAGGTTCATGATGTCGGCGATGTGGGTCTCGAGGTCCACCTCCCGCGAGAGCAGGTGGCTCCGCTCGCCGATCCCGGTGAAGGTCGGGGTGAAGACCGCGTGGCCTGACCGGCTCAACGCCTCGCGCACCCGCTTCCAGCACCAGCTCCCGTGCCACGCTCCCGTGACCAGTACGAACGTCGCCATGGCTCGCCCCTCCGTCGCCCGGACAAGCTTGGCCATCAAAAAAACGGAAGCGCAACTTGCCGGATCATCCAGAAAGCCATTCTGAATTGTCGTCGAAATTAATTTTCTTGACTCATGCATTGAGAAAATTAATCTCGCCGTCATGAGCAAGACCAAAACCCACGACTGGCAGGCCCTCAGCGACCTGACCCAGGGGCGTCCGATCCTGGTGGAGCGGGTGCGCATCCAGGACAGCGACATCGCCGTGGAGGGCGCCTTCGAGCTGCCGCGCCTGGCCCAGTTGTCCGCCGAGGACCAGGTGTTCGTGGCCGCCTTCGTGCGCAGCCACGGTTCGATCAAGGAGATGGAGCAGGTGTTCGGCGTCTCCTACCCCACGGTGAAGGCGCGGCTGAACCGCATCGCCGAGGCCCTGCAGTTCGTCGAGATCGACCCGGCGCCCAGCCGCTCCGAGGTCCTCGACCGCCTGTCGCGCGGCGAGATCAGCGCCGACGAGGCGATCGCCCAGATGGAGAAACCCCGATGATGGCCGCCGCCGCCCGTCCCCGCATCCAGGCCGGCGAGGTCCTGCCGGCCGCGCCCGGCCGCGACAACACCGTCCGCCTGTGGCTCTGGCTGCCGCTGACGCCCCTGTTCTGGCTGCTGTCGCCGTTCGCCCTGCTGCTCGCGCCGTTGTTCTGGCTCTGGCTGCCGCCGGCCCGGCGCCCGGCCCATCCCTATGCCGCCGCCGTCGCGCTCGGCGGCCTTCTGGTCTCGCTCGGCGGGACCGTCGTCGACATCCACACGCCCGGCGCGCGCGTGTTCATCCGGATTTTCTGAAGGAGACTACCCATGGATCCCGATCGCCGCACGATTCTGCAGATGCTGGCCGACGGCAAGGTGTCCGCCGACGAGGCCGAGCGCCTGCTCACCGCCATGGAGCGCAATGGCTCGGCCCCGGCCCGCCCGGCGTCCAACGGCGCGCCCAAGTACCTGCGGGTGCTGGTCGACGCCGACGACGTCGCCAACGGTCCGACCAAGGTCAACATCCGCGTGCCCATGGCCCTGCTGCGGGCGGGGGTGCGCCTGACCAGCCTCATGCCGCCCCAGGCGCGCGAGCAGATCAACGCCGAGATGGCCAAGAACGGCGTGCCGTTCGACATCGGCCAACTGCGCCCCGAGAACCTCGAGGACATGATCGAGCAGCTCAACGACCTGCAGGTCGACGTCGATCAGGAGCGCACCAAGGTGCGGGTGTTCTGCGAATAGCCGGCGCGGGCCCCGGGAGGGCGGAGGCCGGGCATTCCGACCGCGCCCCGCTCCGACCCGGGTTTCAGCCCGGCGGCAGCTCGGGCACCGGCCTGGGCGTGGGCGCCGCCTTGATGCTCTCGGCCAGGCCCAGCTGATAGGCCTTGTAAACGTCGATGCGTCCGCGGCCGTAGACGGTATCCCCGTCCGGACCGCTGGCGGTCGCCGCCGAGCGCAGCAGCAGGTCCAGGGCCTCGCGGCCGTTCATGTCGGGGAACGCCTGCAGCAGCAGCGCCAGGGCCCCGGCCACGTGCGGCGCCGCGAACGAGGTGCCAGAGACGATGGCGCAGGTGTCCGCATCGCAGTCGGTGACCACCTTCTGTCCGGGCGCCACCACATAGGAGGCATGGGTCGTGCCGGCGCGGTCGGAGAAGGGCGCCATCTCGCCCTGCTTGTTCACCGCCCCCACGGCCACGATCGAGCCGGCGAAGCGCGGGTCGGCGGCGTACATCGCCGGCCACTCCGGCTCGGCGTGGCCCTCGTTGCCGGCGGCGATGATCACCACGGCGCCCTTCTTCACCGCCCGGCTCAGGGCCTGCTCGAACTTCACGCCCAGCCGATGGTCGCCGGCCAGGGACAGGTCGATGATCTTGGCGTTGTGCGACAGGGCGTAGTTCAGCGCCTTGGCCAGGTTCACCGAGCTGAAGGCGCATTCCTTGACGCAGGCCCCGTCGGTGTCGGCGCGGATCGACAGCACCTCGGCGTCGTAGGCCACGCCCAGGGCGCCCTCGCCCTGGGGCGAGCCGACCAGGGTCTCGGCGACATAGACCGCGTGCCGGTCGCCCTGCGCCGTGGACTTGCGGGCGGGGACGATGTCGATGGAGGCGTTGGACAGGCTCTTGGCCAGGCCGGCGGCGTCGGGTCCGAGGCCGGAGTCGATCACCGCCACGGTCACGCCCTTGCCGGTGACGCCCGCCTGATGCAGGCGGTCGGCGCCGATCGCGCGCACGCCCCAGCTCAGCCGATAGGATCGCGCCGCCGTATCCCCGCGCGCCTTGGCCGGCGTCCCGTCGGCGCCCCACGCCAGGGGCGCCTGGATCATCAAGGCCAGGCCCAACGCTCCGGCCAAGGCCACACTGAACGGCCCTGGGCCGCCAACCCGCTTCATCGACTGCTGCACTGCCCTGCCCCCGACACCCCTTCGCCTTGCCCCAGAAAGCAAAAAGCCAAGCTTGATCAGTTGACTAAGCACATAACCGAATCAGCCGGCGCGTCGAGATGGCCGGACCTGCGCAAACCGTCGCAGGGGTGTCACGCCCTAGGGCGCACTCGCCCTGCACACGAAAAAGTCATCCGCGATCACGCAACAAACGGCCCTGTTCGCGCTTCCAGTCGCGTTCCGCCGCCACCTCGCGCTTGTCGTGAGCCTTCTTGCCCTTGGCCAGGGCAAGCTCGAGCTTAACCCGACCCTTGTCGTTGAAATAGAGGCGAGTGGGCACCAACGTGCGCCCGTCCCGCTGCACGGCGCCCAGCATCTTGTCGATCTCGCGCCGGTGCAGCAGCAGCTTCCGCGGCCGGCGGGGGTCGTGGTTGAAGCGGTTGGCCGGGCCATACTCGGGGATGTAGGCATTGATCAGGACGATCTCCTGGCCCTCGGTCGCCGCATAGGACTCGGCGATGTTGGCCCGCCCCAGGCGCAGCGCCTTGACCTCGGTGCCGGTCAGGGAGATGCCGGCCTCGTAGGTCTGCTCCAGGAAGTAGTCGAAACGGGCCCGCCGGTTCTCGGCGATCAGCTTGGAGGTCCCGGCCTCCTCGGACTTGCTCATTTGGCGGCGACGGCGCGCAGGCCGGCCGGGGCGTCGGCGCCGGCCGCGTGCATCGCCTCGAGGATCGCCGGCCGCACCGCCTCGGCGCAGGGCGTCACCGGCAGGCGCACCTCCTCCGTGCACTGGCCAAGCTGCGCCAGGGCGAACTTGGTCGGGGCCGGCGAGGCGTCGAGGAACAGGGCCTTGTGCAGGCGGATCAACTGGTCCTGCTTTTCCAGCGCCGCGGTCCAGCGCCCGGCCATGCAGTCGTTCATGAAGGCGGCCATCGCCTCCGGCGCGACGTTGCAGGTCACCGAGATGCAGCCGTGGCCGCCGTGGGCCATGTAGCCGAGCGCCGTGGGGTCGTCGCCGGACAGCAGCACGAAGTCCTCCGGGCACTCCAGCCGCATGAGGCTGATGCGCGTCAGGTCGCCGGTGGCGTCCTTCACCCCGACGATGTTGGGCAGCTTGGAGAGACGCACGATGGTGTCGGTCGACACGTCCGAGCCGGTGCGGCTCGGCACGTTGTAGACCAGGATCGGGATCTGCACGGCGTCGTTGATCGCCTTGAAGTGCTGGTAGATGCCCTCCTGGCTCGGCCGGTTGTAGTAGGGCGACACCACCAGCACCCCGTCCGCGCCCACGGTCTTGGCGAATCGCGCCAGGTCGATGGCCTCGTCCGTGGCGTTGGAGCCGGCGCCGGCGATCACCGGCACGCGGCCGCCGGCGGCCTGCACGCACAGCTCGACCACCCGCTTGTGCTCGTCGTGGCTGAGCGTGGCGGTCTCGCCGGTGGTGCCGACGGGCACAAGTGCGTGAACGCCGGCGACAATCTGCCGCTCGACGAGGGCGACGAACGCTTTCTCGTCCACCTCCCCATTGCGGAAGGGCGTGACGAGGGCGGGAATTGCGCCCTTAAACAAGGGGTTAGACATCGATGAACATGCCGTGATGTAGCGCCGCGCCTGTTGCGGCGGAGATTTGGCCGGACAATATGGCCGGGCGGGGCGTGCAGGCAACAGTTAGGACTTCGGCCTGATAGACTCCGTGGCGAGTCGTTGCGGAGTTGATCGTGGCCCCTTGGACGCGGATGTTGATGGCGGCGGCCTGCGCGGCCGCGCTGACGGGCACGGCCGTGGCCCAACCCGAGGCGCCCGACACGCCCGCCCCGCCCTCTCCCCGCACCGTCGAGCCCGAGGCGCCGCTGCTGCCTGCGCCGAGCGCCAACGACGTCGAATGGGTCCGGACCGGGGTCGCCGCCGCCCGCGCCGGCAACCTGGAGCAGATGCGCACCGCGATCGCCGCGGTCTCGCATCCCACCGCCCGCAAGCTGCTGGAGTACCTGGCCGCCGACAACATGGGAGGCCGGATGGCCTTCGCCGAGATCGACCAGGCGCGCCGCGACCTCGACGCCTGGCCGCACAAGGCCGGGCGCCAGATGTGGGCCGAGCGCGCGCTGGAGTCCTCGGGCCTGTCGCCGCAGCAGATCGCCGACTGGTTCAAGGCCGAACCCGCCACTGCCGAAGGCGCCATGGCCCTGGCCGCCGCCTACCAGCAGCTCGGCCGCAGCAACGACCTGAAGGCCCTGGTCGAGCATTTCTGGCGCGACAAGAGCTTCGACGCTGACGCCCAGCGCCTGTTCCTGGTTCGGTTCGGCGCGCTGCTCACGACCGAAGACCACATCCGCCGCGCCGACACCCTGCTCTACCAGCCCAAGACCGCGGCGCTCGAGGCCGTGCTGGCCCTGCTGCCGGACGACTGGCGCAAGGTGGCCGACGCCCGCATGGCCCTGCGCGCCGGCGCGCGCGACGCCGACGAGCTCTACGCCCAGGTGCCGGCCGAGCACCTGCACGATCCCGGCCTGGCCGTGGCCCGCGCCCGCTGGCTCTACGACCGCGACCGCGGCCAGGAGGCCCTGGCCCTGATTGCCGACTTCCCCAAGGACCCGCCGGAGGACGCCTCGTCGGGCTTCTGGCTGCTGCGCCGCCAGCTGGTCAATGTGGCGGTCAAGGCCGGCGACTTCGCCGCCGCGCACAAGGCGGTGGACGCCCACGGCCTGAAGCCGGGCGCCGACGCCGCCGACGCCGAGTTCCTGGGCGGCTGGCTGGCCCTGACCAAGCTGCACGATCCGGAGGACGCCGAGGAGCACTTCGCGCGCCTGGAAGTGATCGGCGCCTCGCCCATCACCGTCAGCCGGGCCCTCTACTGGCGCGGCCGGTCCATGGAGGCGCTCGGCGACCCCATCGCCGCCCAGACCTATTACGGGCGCGGGGCCAAGTACAACACCACCTTCTACGGCCAGCTGGCCGCGGCCAAGGCCGGCCTGACCGAACTCGACCTCGGCCGGGACCCCGTTCCCACCGCCCAGGATCGGGCCCGCTACGAAGCCAACGAGCTGGTCACCGCCGCCCGGCTGCTACAGCAGGCCGGCGCCCGCGACCTCTACCGCAGCATGCTGGTGGCCGCCGTCGATTCCTTGCCGCGGGTGGTCGACATCGCCCAACTGGTCGACATGGCCGAGGCCACCGGCCAGGGCGACCTCAGCATGCGCCTGTCCCGTCTGGCCGGCCAGAAGGGCCTGGTCCTGCCCGAGCGGGGCTATCCCACCCGCGAGGCGGCGGAGAGCTCGCCGGTCGAGGCGGCCCTGACCCTCGGCATCATCCGCCAGGAGAGCGGATTCGACGCCCGCATCAGGTCCAGCGTCGGCGCCCGGGGCATGATGCAGCTGATGCCGTCCACGGCGAAGATCCTGGCCAAGCGCGCCGGCGTGCGCCGCTTCCGCGAGTCCATGCTCGACGACGCCGACTTCAACGTGCGGCTGGGCTCGAGCTACCTGGGCGGTCTCGTCGACCAGTTCGACGGCTCCTACATCATGGCCGCCGCCGCCTACAACGCCGGCCCGGGCCGCCCGCAGCAGTGGATGACCTCTTGCGGCGATCCGCGCTCGGCCTCGGTCGACCCGGTCGACTACATCGAGTGCATCCCGATCGGCGAGACCCGCAACTACGTCATGCGGGTGCTGGAGAACGTCGAGGTCTACCGCGCCCGGCTGAACGGCGGCCGCGCGCCCCTGACCCTGGCCAGCGACCTCAAGCGCGGCGGCTACGGCCAGTCCCGGCCCTACACCCAGGTGGCGCAGAACACCCTGGCCCCGAGCGGCGGCCGCGCCACGGCCACCGACGTCATCGCCTCCAGCCCCGTGCCCGATCCCCCGGCCCGCCTGATCCGCTCGGCGGACGAGGGCGTCCACGGCAAGGCCAAGACCCACAAGGTGTCGCTGGAGACGCACAAGAAATCCAAGGCCAAGGGGCACAGGGCCCCTGCCAAGGCGAGCCGCCACAAGGCCAAGACGCACAGGCGCTGAGGTCGGGCTCAGACCGTGACGACGATCTTGCCCACCTGCTGGTTGGACTCCAGGAACCGGTGCGCCTCGACGATCTCGTCGAGCGTGAAGGTCTTCGAGATCACCGGGCGCAGCTGTCCGCCTTCCAGGCCGCGCAGGATCAGGTCCCGGTAGCGGCCGAAGCGCTCGGGCTTGCCCCAGATCTCGCTGGCGATCCAGCCGCGCACCGATAAGGCGCGCAACGCCGCCGGCCAGTGCGGATAGGGCGTCGGGTGGCCCGAGAGGCCGCCGTACTGGAACAGCACGCCCCGCTCGGCCATGCACTCGGCCCAGGTCATCACGAAAGGCCCGCCCACCGGATCGAACACCAGCCGCGCGCCCTTGCCGCCGGTGATGCGCATCACCTCGGCCGGCACGTCGACTTCCTGGGTGGCGATCACGTGCCGTGCGCCGTGCGCCTTCAACGCCTCGGCCTTGGCGCTGGTGCGGGTGGCCGCGATCGGCTCGGCCCCGGCCCAGTTGGCCAGCTGAATCGCCGCCAGGCCGACGCTGGAGGACGCCGCCGGGATGATCACGAAGTCGCCGAGCCCCGCCTTGCCCACCTCGATGATCGCCATGGCGGTGAAGTTGGCCATCCACACCGCCGCCGCATCCATGATCCCCAGCCAGTCGGGGATGGCGATCAGGCTGGAGGCCGGCACGATCGCCTGTTCGGCGTAGACCCCATAGGCGCCCTGGCGGAAGTTCGGCAGGATCGACACCCGCTGGCCGGGCGTGAGGCCGGTCACGTCCGGTCCGGTGGCCAGCAGCACGCCGGCCGCCTCGTAGCCGATCCGCGCCGGCCAGCTCGGCGGCGCCACATAGGCCCCCTGGCGGAACGCCGCCTCGGCCCGGTTCAGGCCGATCGCCTGGATCTCGACCAGGGCCTCGCCTTCGCCGGGCATCCCGATCTCCAGCTCCTCGACCTGCAGGGCCTCGGGCGGACCCGGTTGATGAACTCTGACCGCCTTCACCATCGCGATTTCCTCCGCGTCCGACATCGCCCCCTGGCCGAGGGTCTCACTTGCGCTAGACTGTATACACAAACGACAGGGAGCAACGGCCATGAACGACATGAAGCCGATCAAGAAGGTGATGACGGCTCCGCCGTCGACCAAGGCGCAGATCGTCGACGTGGGCTTCCCGCACAAGGCCCTGGTCGAGCGCCTCAGCCCCGGCGGGCGCTACATCGACGTGCAGAGCGACGTCGACAGCCCCTGGGCGCCGTTCGGCGACAAGGCGGCGATCAAGCACCTGGCCTTCGACGTGCGCCAGAACCTGTTTTCCAACATCCTGTGGGTGAAGGGCCCGGGGGTGATCGGCACCCACCTGCACCGCGGCACCATCACCATGGTCTGCCTGGAGGGCTCGGTCCGCTACCTGGAGTACGACTGGGTCGCCTCCCCCGGCGGCCTGATCCTGGAGACGCCCGGTGAGAGCCACACCCTGGTCACCGACCACCCCGACGGCGTGAAGCTGTTCGGCTGGATGCAGGGGCCGATCGAATTCTACGACGACAACGGCCAGTTCGTGGACACCGCCGACGTCTGGTGGTTCATCAACCACTACGAGAGCTACTGCCGCGAGCACGGCCTGGAGCCGAACCCGAAGCTGTATCTGTAGGGGTCGGCGCAGCCGCCATCGCCACAATGCAAGGATTGCCCTCTCCCTCGAGGGGATAGGGTTGGGTGAGGGTGCGGCCCTCGACCTCGGAGGACAGGCGCCAGAGGCGGCGCCGTCTCCTGGGTCCTGTCATCCGAACGCCGTGCGAACTTCCTCATCCCCGCCCTTCTCCCCCCGAGGGAGAAGGGAAGATCGGCGCTGCTACCCGATCGCCTCGGCGAAAACCTCGGCATCGACGTTCCCGCCCGAGGCGACCACCATGACGTTCCGGCCGGCGGCCTCCACCTTGCCCGACAGCACCGCCGCCAGGGCCGCGGCGCCGCTGGGCTCGAGCACCAGCTTCAGATGGCGGAAGGCGAAGGCCACGGCCGCCATCGCCTCGGCGTCGCTCACCCCGACCGCGCCGGCCAGCCGCGGGCCGTTGAGGGCGAAGGTCAGCTGGCCCGGAGAGGGGCTCAGCAGGGCGTCGAGCCGGGAGTCGACCTCCGGCTTCACCGCCACCGGCTGTCCGGCCTTCAGGCTCCGGGCGTGGTCGTCATAGGCCTCGGGCTCCACGGCGAACAGCCGGGTGCGGGGCGACAGGGCGCCGAAGGCCAGGCCGATGCCAGCGATCAGGCCGCCGCCGGAGGCCGGCGCCAGGGCCATGTCCGCCGTCTCGCCCAGCGCCTCCAGTTGCCGCGCCGCCTCAAGCCCCACGGTCCCCTGCCCGGCGATCACGTGGAAGTCGTCGAACGGCGGCACCAGCACCGAGCCGCGCTCGGCGGCGATCGCAGCCCCGATCTCCTCGCGCGACTGGGTCCAGCGGTCGTAGATCACCACCTCGCCGCCCCAGGCCAGCGTGCCCTCGATCTTGGCCTTGGGCGCGTCGGACGGCATGACGATCACCGCCGGCGTGTTCATCAGGGCCGCCGCAGCCGCCACGCCCTGCGCATGGTTGCCCGAAGAGAAGGCCACCACGCCCCGCTGCCGCTCGTCGGCGGTCAGCCGGCTGATGCGATTGTAGGCGCCCCGGAACTTGAACGAGCCGGTGCGCTGTAGGCACTCGGCCTTGACGAACACCCTCGCCCCGGCCGCGGCGTCGAGCGCCCGGTCGGTCAGCAGCGGCGTGTTCACCGCCACGCCGTCCAGCCGGCCGGCCGCGTCGAGCACGTCCTCGAAGCTCGGAAGGATCATGGGAGGGCTAGGGACGTGACGCGAAGCCTTCGAACAGGCCGTCAAGCAGCACCTTCGACAGCTGCTGCGGCTCGGTCCACGGCGCATAGGGGTTGGCCAGGCGCATGCCGATCAGCCCATGGCAGGAGGCGATCAGGGACTCGGTCATGGCCCTGGGCGGCATGTCGTCGCGAAGCTGGCCCGCGGCGATGGCGTCCTCGACCGCCTGCTGGACGCGCTGGAAGCAGGACCGACTCAGGGGCGCAATCACCTCGTTGCGCCGTTCGTTGATCTCCTTGGGCGCCACGCAATAGAGCAGCTGATAGGCGGTCGGCTGTTCGAAACCGAAGCGCAGCGACACCTCCAGGAGCGCCCGCACCCGGGCCCGGGGGTCGGTCTTCCCGGCCGAGATCGCTTCGAGCTGGTGATACAGGCCTTCCAGGGCGTGGACGCAGATCTCGAGCATGATCTGGCTCTTGTCCTGGAAGTACATGTACAGCGCGGTCGACGAGACCCCCACCTCTTCGGCGATCTTACGGATGGTGGCGCCTTCGTAACCGGCCACCGTGAAGATCTTCTCCGCGGCGGCCAGCAGTTCGGCTCGCCGCAGATGGCCCGAGCCACGCGCTTTACGCTCTGAACGCGGACGGTCGGCTTGCGTGATCGTCACTCGATTCCTCCAATGTGGGATTCCTGCACGGCAAATCCCGGTAACCTTCATACACCTTTTAAAGGCCAAACACGTTTCAGGAGCAAGGCGGCCGCTTTACCAAGGCCATCCGGCCCCGTATGGCGAGGGCATGAGCAAGAGCCCGACCGTGGCCGACCAGGGCATCGTCATGCGCACCGGCGCCTGGCCGGACTACGCCCTGATCGACAGCGGCGGCGGCCGCAAGCTTGAGCGCTACGGCCGCTTCCGCGTGGTCCGCCCCGAGCCCCAATGCCTGTGGGCGCCGCGCCTGCCCGCCGCCGACTGGGACCGCGCCGATGCGGTGTTCGACCCCTCCGACGAGGACGAGGCCGGCAACTGGCGGTTCCAGAAAGGCCCGATCGCGCCGTTTCCGCTGGGCTGGGATGGGGTGAAATTCCACGGCCAGTTCACCAGCTTCCGCCACCTCGCCTTTTTCCCCGAACAGGCCGCCAACTGGGCCTGGCTCAAGGGCCGCGTCGAGGCCGCAGGTTCCGACTGCAAGGTTCTGAATCTGTTCGGCTATACGGGCGTCGCCAGCCTGGTCTGCGCCGCCGCCGGCGCGGCCGTCACCCACGTCGACGCCTCCAAGCGCGCGATCGGCTGGGCGCGGGAGAACGCGGCGCTGGCCGGGCTCGGGGATCGCCCCATCCGCTGGATCTGCGAGGACGCCCGCCGCTACGTGCAACGCGAGGCCCGCCGCGGCTCGCGCTACGAAGGCGTCATCCTCGACCCTCCAAAGTACGGGCGGGGCCCCAACAACGAGGTCTGGCGGCTGTTCGAGGACCTCCCTGAACTTTCTCGCCTATGCGCCGAACTTCTTTCGGAAAATGCGAGCTTCCTTCTGCTCAACGCCTATGCCGCCCGCGTCTCCGGCGTGGCCCTTGCCCACCTGCTGGCCCAGGACCTCAAGGACCGCGGCGGCCGCATCGACTGGGGCGAACTGGCGCTCGCGGAAGAAGGCGGCGGACGCCAGATCGGCCTCAGCTTCTTCGCCCGCTGGACGCCGGAAAGCGGGGACGGCGCATGACGGGCCGCCTGATCACCTCCCTGACCAACCCCACGGTCAAGGCCGTGCGCGCCCTGCACCTGCGCAAGGAGCGCGAGGAGTCCGGCCTGTTCCTGGCGGAGGGCCTGAAGATCGTGATCGAGGCCATCGACCTCGGCCACGCCCCGCGCATCCTGATGTACGGCCCCGACGCCGCCGGCCATGCCCTCCTCCAGCGCGCGGTCCAGACCACCCGCGCGGCCGGCGGCGAGGTGATCGAGGTCAATCGCGAGGTGCTGGAGAAGGTCTCCCGCCGCGACAACCCCCAGGCCGTGGTGGCCGTGTTCGCCCAGGTCTACACGTCGCTGGCCGACATCCGGCCGCACGACGCCCCCTGCTGGGTGGCGCTGCAGGCCGTGCGCGATCCCGGCAACCTCGGCACCATCATCCGCACCGCCGACGCCGCCGGCTGCGGCGGGGTGATCCTGGTGGGCGACTGCACCGACGCCTATTCAGTGGAGGCCGTGCGCGCGACCATGGGCTCGGTGTTCGCCGTGAAGGTCGCCCGGGCGTCCGTCGAAGCCTTCCTGGCCTGGCGGCAGGCCTGGCCCGGCTCGGTCGTCGGCACCCTGCTCACCGCCGCCGCCGACTATCGCACCGCCGACTACCGCCGCCCCACGCTGATCCTGATGGGCAACGAGCAGCAGGGCCTGCCGCCCGACCTCGCCGCCGCCTGCGACGTCAACGTCAAGATCCCCATGCGCGGCCGCGCCGACAGCCTCAACCTCTCGGTGGCGACCGGGATCATGATCTACGCGGCGACCGCGTAGTCACCGCCACACTCGCCGGTAGAGCTCGAACACCGAGTTCGCCTTGCGCCGGGCCCAGTCGGGATCGGGCCCGCGGCAGAGGGCGAGCAGCGCCAGTTCGGTGTTGGAGCCCGCGACGGCCTCGGTCCAGGCGCGCTCGGGGCCGCCGCGCCACAAGATGCGGCCGTCGGCGAGGTAGTGCGCCACCCTCAGCCGGCGCGACGCCAGGGTCTTGCAGTTGACCAGCAGCAGCACCCCGGTGATCTGGGCCCGCTCGCCGCGCAGCGGGTTGCGCTCGCGATAGAACTCGTAGGCCCAGCCGGTGCGGTATTGGCCGGTCGTGCGCACCGAATCCCGGTCGATGGCGATGGCCGTGGCCGCCCCTGCCGTGCGCACCGCGAACTCGCCCGCCAGGGCCGGCCCAACAGCGATCGAGGGCGCCGCGAGCAGGGCGATGGCGATGGCGGCGGCGCGCGGCGCCATCAGGTCCCCCGCGGCTTGGCGCGGGTGGTGGGCGCCTCGGCCAGGGGATCCTCGGGCCAGGGATGCCTGGGATAGCGGCCTCTGAGGTCGCTGCGCACCGCCCGCCACGAGCCGCGCCAGAAGCCCGGCAGGTCCTTGGTCACCTGGATCGGCCGCCGCGCCGGCGACAGCAGCACCAGGGTCAGGGGCACGCGCCCGCCCGCCACGGCGGGGTGCGCATCCAGGCCGAACAGCTCCTGCACCCTGACCTCCACGGCCGGTCCGCCCTCCGCGGCGTAGTCGATCGCCGCCGTGCCGCCCGCCGGCGTGCCCCAGCGCTCGGGGGCCAGGCGGTCGAGCGCCTGCATCTGGTTCCAGTCGAGCAGACCGCGAAGGCCGTTGTCCAGGGCCTGGGCGGGAACGTCGTCGAGACTCGCCCGCCCCTTCAGCGCCGGCGCCAGCCAGTCGCCGAGGCCGACCAGCAGCCGCTCGTCCGACAGGTCCGGCGCCTCGGCGAAGCCGGCCGTCCGCAGGAACGCCGCCCTCTGGCGCAGGGCCATGGCCGCCTCGCCCCACGGCAGGGCGCCGACGCCCTGACGCCTCGCCTCCGCCAGCAACGCCGCCTGGATCACCGCCGGGTCCGGGTTGTCGATCAGCCGCTCGGACACCGTCAGCCGGTCGAGCCGGGTCACCCGCCGCGCCTTCAGCCGCCCGCGAGCGTCGGGCTCCAGCACGTCCTCGGTCACCAGCCGGTCGGCGAAGTCCTCGACCAGCGCGTCCTCGTCCAGCGGCGCGGCCAGCAGCACGCGGTCCCGGGTCCCGCCGCCGCCGAGGTCGCCGACCGCCAGCCATGGCTCCCGCGCCAGGGCGTCGGTCGGCTCCAGCCACACGCCGCGGCCCGAGGCCAGCTGATACTCGCCGGCGCCGCCGCGCTGCTTGGCGATGCGGTCCGGATAGGCCTCGGCCAGCAGCAGGGCTTCGGAGAGCGGTTCGCCGACGGCCTTGCCCGCCGCCCGTCCCGCCTGATCGGCCCAGCGGTCGGACAGGGTGCGGGCGTCCTGAGCCCTCTGGCCGCGATCGCGGTCCAGCGCCTCCAGCCGGTGACGCAGGTCGACGTCGGTTCCGCCCAGACCCCGCTCGCCGATCAGGGCGGCGATGCGCGCCGCGCGCCGGCCCGCCCCCGAGGCGGCGCCCTTGACCACCATGTGCGCCAGGCGGGGGGCCAGGGGCAGGCCGGCCAGGGCCCGGCCGTGCGGGGTGATCGTCCCCTCCCCGTCCAGGGCCTGCAGCCGCCGGAGAAGGGCCCGCGCCTCGGCGAAGGCGGCGCCGGGCGGTGGGTCGAGGAACGCCAGGCCCGAGGTGTCCCGCGCGCCCCAACGGGCGAGGTCGAGGGCCAGTCCCGACAGGTCCGCCTCCAGGATCTCCGGCCGCTCGAAGGCCGGCAGGGCGCGGGTCTCAGCCTCGTCCCACAGCCGCCAGCAGACCCCGGGCTCCACGCGCCCCGCCCGCCCGCGCCTCTGGTCGGCCGCCGCGCGGCTGACCCGCACGGTGGCCAGCCGGGTCAGACCGCTCGACGGATCGAACCGCGGCACGCGCGCGAGGCCGCCATCCACCACCACCCGCACGCCCTCGATCGTCAGGCTGGTCTCGGCGATCGAGGTGGCCAGCACGATCTTGCGCCGTCCGGCCGGCGACGGGGCGATGGCGCGGTCCTGCTCGGCCTGATCGAGGGCGCCGTAGAGCGGACAGAGGTCCACGGCGGGATCGCGCAGGCGCTCGGCGATCAACCGCTCGACCCGGCGGATCTCGCCCTGGCCGGGCAGGAACACCAGTTGGCTGCCCGGCTCCTCGGCCAGCAGCCGCAGGCACAGCCGCGCGACCTGGTCTTCCGTCGTCAGGCGCGGGTCGCGGCCCGCGTGGCGCGTCTCCACCGGGAACATCCGCCCCTGGCTCTCGATCACCGGCGCCCCGCCGAGCAGGGCCGAGACCCGCGCCACGTCGAGCGTCGCGGACATCACCACCAGCCGCAGGTCGTCGCGCACCAGTCCCTGGGCGTCGCGCGCCAAAGCGAGGCCCAGGTCGGCGTCGAGGCTGCGCTCGTGGAACTCGTCGAACAGCACCGCCGCCACCCCGTCGAGCCCCGGGTCGTCGAGGATCATGCGGGTGAACACCCCCTCGGTGACCACCTCGATGCGGGTCCTGGACGATACGCGCGATTGCAGGCGCACGCGGTAGCCCACCGTCTCCCCGGCCCGCTCGCCCAGGGTCCTGGCCATGCGGTCGGCGGCGGCGCGGGCGGCCAGCCGCCGTGGCTCGAGCACGATGATCTTGCCGCCCGCCGCCCACGGTTCATCCATCAGGGCCAGGGGCACGACCGTGGTCTTGCCCGCCCCCGGCGGCGCGGCCAGCACGGCGCAGGGCGAAGCCGCCAGGGCCGCCTTGAGCGGCTCCAGCGCCTCGTGAATCGGCAGGGTGTCGCCCAGCATGGCCATGGCGGGCGTTTAGAGCAGGATGGGCGCCGCGCCTACTCCGCCGCCGCCGAGGCCTGGGCGATGGCCTCCTCACGGTACTTGGAATGGCGGTGGGCGTAGCCGAAGTAGACCACCAGGCCGATGAGCATCCAGGCGAACAGCCGCACGAACGTCTCCATCGGCAGGCTCATCACCAGGTAGAGGCAGGCCACCACCCCCAGCGGCGCGGTGACCATCCACAGCGGCGTCTTGAACGGCCGCTCCATCTCCGGGGCGGTGATCCGCAGGTAGATCACCCCGGCGCAGATCAGGGCGAAGGCCAGCAGCGTGCCCACCGACACCAGCTGGCCGAGGATGCCGATCGGGAACAGCCCGCCCATCGCCGCGGCCAGCAGCGACACCACCAGGGTGCCGAACCAGGGCGTGCGCCGCTTGGAGTGCACCCAGGCGAAGGGCCCGGGCAGCAGGCCATCGCGGCCCATGGCGTAGAAGATGCGGCTCTGGCCGTAGAGCAGCGAGAGCATGGTCGAGAACAGGCCGATGGTGGCGCCGACCGTGACGACCGGCTTCAGCCACGCCAGCGAGGCGCCCACATGGTCGACCGCCACATAGACCGGCGCCGGCACGTCGAGATCGCGGTAGGAGGTCAGGCCGGTGATCACCAGGCACATCAGCAGGTATAGGGCGGTGCAGATGCCCAGGGCGGCGAGGATGCCGATCGGCATGGTCTTCTGCGGGTTCTTGGCCTCCTGCCCGGCCGTGGAGATGGTCTCGAAGCCGATGTAGGCGAAGAAGATCACCCCGGCGGCGGTGAAGATGCCCGGCAGGCCGTACTTGGTGTGGCCGGTCACCGCGTCGGTCTCGACCGGCGGGATGAAGGGGTGCCAGTTGGCCGGGTTCACGTGGGCGAAGCCGAACACGATCACCAGCAGCACCACCCCCACCTTGATGGCCACCACCACGTTGTTGAAGATCTTCGATTCGGTGATCCCGGCGATCAGGACGGCGGCGGTGAACAGGATCACGGCCACCGCCGGCACGTTGAGGATCGCCCCGGTGCGCACCAGGTGGAAGCCCTCGCCGGCCTTGAACGGCGCGTCCGACAGCGCCTGGGGTATGGCGATCCCCAGGTCCCTGAGCAGGCCCACCGCATAGCCCGACCAGCCGACCGACACGGTCGAGGCGGCGAACAGATATTCGACGATCAGGTCCCAGGCGATCAGCCAGGCGACGAACTCGCCGAGGGTGGCGTAGGTGTAGGTGTAGGCCGAGCCCGACACCGGGATCATCGCCGCCAGCTCGGCGTAGCATAGGGCGGCCAAGGCGCAGACGATGCCGCCCAGCACATAGGACAGCATGATCGCCGGCCCCGCATGCTGCGCCGCCGCCTGGCCGGTCAGCACGAAGATGCCCGCCCCGATCACCGAACCGATGCCCAGCATGGTCAGGTCGAAGGCGCCCAGGCCCCGTTTGAGCGAGTACTGCCCCTCTTCCGCGGCCTGCCGAAGAATGACCGAAAGCGGCTTCTTGGTGAAAAGTCCCATGCGGCCCTGCGCCCCTCAGCAGCCAATCGTCTGGAATGGCTTCGGATTCGGCCGAGACCATAAAGGGGCAGCATGACTTGGGTTCGGGCCCCGGGCAACCGCGGCCGCCGGGGTCAGGCGGCGTTGCGCCGCTTCTGCTCCGGAGCGAACCAGTGGGACAGGGTGTCGTGCAGCGCCCTGAGCTGCACCGGCTTGGCCAGGTGATCGACCATGCCCACGGCGCGGCAGCGCTCCACGCTCTGCGGCAGGACGTCGGCGCTCATGGCGATGATCGGCGTGCGGCCGCTGGAGCCGGGCAGCGCCCGGATCGCCAGGGTGGCCTCCAGGCCGTCCATGCCCGGCATGTGCACGTCCATCAGGATGGCGTCGTAGACCTGGGCCGAGGCCGCCTGCACGGCCTCCTCGCCCGACGACGCCAGGTCGACCTCGCAGCCGAGCAGGCCCAGCAGGGTCTCGCCCAGGCGCAGGTTCATCGGGTGGTCGTCCACCAGCAGCACCCGCCCGACCAGCGGCTGCGCCGCCGTGTCGGGCCCACGGCCGGCGCCCCGGCCCGCGACGCGCACCGCCGGAACCTCGAACCAGAAGCACGAGCCGCTGCCGACCCGGCTGTCCACGCCGATGCGCCCGCCCATGCGCTCCACGAGGCCCTTGCTGATGGCCAGGCCCAGGCCCGAGCCGCCGTAGTGGCGGGTGGTCGAGCTGTCGGCCTGGGAGAAGCGGGCGAACAGCCGGCCGAGCACGGCCTCGTCGATGCCGATGCCGCTGTCGTGCACCTCGAACCGCAGGCTCCTGCCGTCCGCCGTCGGGGCGGCGGCCAGGCGCACGTGTCCCTCCCGGGTGAACTTCACTGCGTTGTTCAGGAGGTTCAGCAGCACCTGGCGCAGGCGCTGGCCGTCCAGGCTGAAGGCGCCGTCCAGGCCCTCGGCCTCCAGCCGCAGGGCCAAGCCCTTGGCCCGCGCCGGCTCGCGCATGATCTCCACCGCCGCCGGCAGCAGGTCGCCCAGGATCACCGGCTCCAGGTGCAGCTCGATCTGACCGGCCTCGACCTTGGAGAAGTCGAGGATGTCGTTGAGCACGGTCATCAGCGAATCGCCCGCCTCGGCGATCACCTTCACCTGGTCGCGGGCCGAGCCGGCCACGGCCGGGTCGCGCAGCAGGAGCTGGGCGAACCCCAGGATGCTGTTCATCGGCGTGCGGATCTCGTGGCTCATGGTGGCCAGGAAGTCGCTCTTGGCCCGGCTGGCCACCAGGGCCCGCCGGCGCGCCTCGCGGGCATGGACGGCGCGCAGGGTCAAAAGGCGCCGCAGGCGGTACTGCTCGGCGACCATGAAGGCGCACAGCGACACGCCGAAGGTCGAGGACAGGATCACGCCCTGGTAGACCAGGGCCCGGTCGTGCAGGTCCCAGGCCGGATGCAGGGAGAAGGAGCCGCCGCCCGCGATCGTCGCAGGCAGGCACACCATGGCGATCGCCAGATGCCCGTAGACCGAGCCGCGCGGCCCGAGGCGGAACGCCGCCAGCAGCACCAGGGGGCTGATCGCGAACGCCGTCGGCAGCCGCATGATGTTGAAGATCAGGTGGGTGACCAGCGCCAGGCCGACGACGATGCAGACGATCTCCCAGAGCGGGCGGTCCAGCTCGGCCGGCGGCTTCTGGAACAGCAGGACCAGGGCCGGCAGGGTGATCGCCATGCCCATCAGGTGCGGCAGGAAGCCCGAACGCCACGACTCCACAAGGTTCGGGTTGTGGTGCGCCTGGAAGAACAGGTCGTGGATCAGCCAGTTCATGGCCACGGCCGGCAGCACGGCCAGCAACAGCAGCTTGAGGAACCCGGCCGAGGTGCGCAGCAGGCGGCGCGGGCCCAGCACCCGGCGCGCCAGCAGACCCGCCGCCACGCCTTCGCCGAGGTTGAGCGCCACCCGCAGCAGGGCGTTGCCCCAGCTCGCGGAGGTCTGGTGGAAGAACGGAAGCGAGGCCACCGCCGTCGCGCCCAGGATCAGCCACAGCGCCGGCGAGCCTTCCAGCACCAGCACCATGGCGGCGATGAAGGCGTTGCACACCCAGAAGGCGGGCCAGTGATGGTCGTTTAGGGACAGGCCGGCCCACAGGGCGAAGACATAGGCCAGCCCCAGGGCCGGCGCCCTCGCCGCATGCCGCGGCGGAATCTCGGAGGCCAGACGCACAAAGGCCTTCATTCCGTCCCCCTGGACGACTGTGATAGGCCAGTCTTGCCGCAGCGAGTCTTAAGGCGGCTTTACCCAATGCGACACTTTACGGCGCCCCCTGCCCAGGACCGCGACATATTGTCTTCCCCGCCCGCCTTGCTCTCCGCCCTCATCGCTCCGGTGACGCCGCTGCAGCAGAACTGCACCCTGGTGTGGTGCACGGCGACGCGGAAGGCGGCCGTCATCGACCCGGGCGGCGAGGTCCCGCGCCTGCTGCAGATCCTCGCCCAGCACGGGCTGGAGCTGGAGAAGATCTGGGTCACCCACGGCCACGCCGACCACGCCGGCGGCGTCCAGGCCCTGCGCGTGGCCACCGGCGTCCCGGTCGAGGGCCCGCACCCGGACGACCGCTTCTGGATCGAGCGCATCCCGACCGACGCCGTGAAATGGGGCATGGACGGACAGGCGTTCGAGCCGGACCGCTGGCTGCAGGACGGCGACACGGTGACGGTGGGCGAGGTGACCTTCGAGGTGATCCACTGCCCCGGCCACACGCCCGGCCACGTGGTGTTCTTCAACCGCGAGAGCCGGTTCGCCCAGGTCGGCGACGTGCTGTTCCAGGGATCCATCGGGCGCACCGACTTCCCGCGCGGCGACCACGGCGCCCTCATCGACGCGATCACCCGCAAGCTGTGGCCGCTCGGCCCCGACGTGCAGTTCGTGCCCGGTCACGGCCCCATGTCGACTTTCGGCGCCGAACGGGCGTCCAATCCCTTCGTCGGCGACAGGGTTCTGGCGCAGGGTTGATCGCCCAGGTTGATCGCCAAAACGAACCAGTCGTCGGTCAATCCCGACATCTGACATTCCCGGGCTGAAATTTGCCGCTGAACTGTGTTGCAAAATCGAAATCCAGCGGCGACGCTGGTTTGGAACAACCAGGTACATGGATGATCTTGATTTGAGCCGTGCATCCGGCGCCAGCGCCCACATCCTGATGGTGGACGACGATCCGGGCATCCGCGACGTGGTCGCGGAATTCCTCACCCGTCACGGCTACACCGTGGACACGGCCGCCGACGCCGCCGCCATGGAGCGCATCCTCGAGCGCGGCGACATCGACCTGATGGTGCTCGACATCATGCTGCCGGGCGAGGACGGGCTGTCGATCTGCCGGCGCCTGGCCGGCGCGGGGCCGCCGATCATCATGCTGTCGGCCATGGGCGAGGACACCGACCGGATCGTCGGCCTGGAGATCGGCGCCGACGACTATCTGCCCAAGCCCTGCAATCCGCGCGAACTCCTGGCCCGGGTGCGCGCGGTGCTGCGCCGGCGCCAGGAGCCCAAGGCGGTGGAGGAGCATCACGGCGGGGTGCTGGAGTTCGCCGGCTGGCGGCTCGACCTCGTGCGCCGCGAACTGAAGACGCCCCAGGGCGTGGTGATCAACCTGTCGAGCGGCGAGTTCTCGCTGCTGCGCGCCCTGGTCGAGCGGCCGCAGCGCGTGCTGACCCGCGACCAGCTGCTCGACTTCGCCCGCGGCCCCGAGACCGAGGCCTACGACCGCGCCATCGACGTGCAGATCAGCCGCCTGCGCAAGAAGCTCGACGACGGCGCCGGCGGCCAGGAGCTGATCCGCACCATCCGCAACGAAGGCTACATGTTCAGCGCCAAGGTCACGCGCACATGAAGCTGCAGGGCCCGGGCCGAGGCACCCTGTTCGCTCAGGTCTTCGCCCTGGTCCTGGCCACCGTGGTCGGCGCCGAGGCGATCAACCTGTTGATCGTCTTCAACCTGCCGCCGCCCCAGCCGGCCTTCTACACCGAGGGCGACGTCATGCGCGTGCTGCGCGGCCAGGCGCCCGCGCCGCGCCTCGACAAGAACGGCGCCCCGCCCCTGCTCATCCGCCAAGAGACGCAGCAGCCGCCGTTCGAGCCGGAGGCCCGCATCGGCTTCGTCCGCTTCCGCGACCTGATGGCCGAGGACCTGGGCCTGACCCGGAACGACATCGTGGTGACCACCCGCGGCGGCCCGCCGGACTTCCGCCTCTACAGCATCGTCCGCGCCCGCCTCGGCGACCAGGGCGACCGCCGCGAGGAAAGCTTCCTCATCAGCCCGTTCCAGGTGATCATCCACACCAAGGGCGGCCAGTGGCTCACGGTCCAGCCCGGGGTGCGCCAGGGCCTGGCGTTCTGGCAATTGCGCCTGCTGCTGTGGTTCGCGGTCAGCGTCGTGGCCATGATCCCCGTCGCCTATTTCTTCTCCCGCGGCCTGGCCAAGCCGATGACCCAGTTCGCCGACGCGGCCGAACGGTTCGGCCGCGATCCGCGTGCGCCGCCCATGGCGATCCGCGGCTCGTCCGAGATCGTCCAGGCGGCGACCGCCTTCAACGAGATGCAGGACCGCCTGCGCCGCTACGTCGACGACCGCACCACCATGGTCGCCGCCATCGCCCACGACCTGCGCACGCCCCTCACCCGCCTGCGCTTCCGCATCGAGGCCGCGCCGGAAGACGCCCAGGCCAAGATGACCGCCGACATCGACCAGATGGAGGCCATGATCGCCGCCACCCTCACCTTCGTGCGCGACGCCCAGGCCGATCCCCATCGCACCCGGCTGGAGCTGTCCTCGCTGCTGGAGAGCATCGTCGACGACATGGCCGAGACCGGCGCCGACGTGTCGGTGCAGAAGACCGAGAAGGTGGTCATCGACGCCGACTCCCTGGCCTTGCGCCGCCTGCTCACCAACCTCATCGAGAACGCCATCAAATACGGCGCCCGCGCCCGCTGCAGCCTGTCGGTGCACGACCGCCTGGCCGAGATCGACATCGAGGACGAGGGGCCCGGCGTGCCCGTCCCCGAGCTGAACCGGGTGTTCGACCCGTTCTACCGCCGCGAGCCCTCGCGCAACCGGCAGACCGGCGGGATCGGCCTCGGCCTCTCCGTCGCCCGCTCGATCGCCCGGGCGCACGGCGGCGACGTGGCGCTGCAGAACCGGCCCCAGGGCGGCCTGCGCGCCAAGGTCACCCTGCCCGTCTGAGCGGCCGGCCGTTCTTTGCCGGAAGATTTCCGGCCCCGGGAGATTCCCCACCCTGACGTGTATTTGATCCGTCATCGATGGCGCTTCCACCGCGACATCCCCACCTTTTGGGGGTACCGTCCATCAGACGTGGGCCTCGGCGCCCCGTTCGGCGCCCGAGCCGCCTGCGCAACGAAGGCAGGGAGGTAAGGCGTGGCGCGTTCAGGTCATATCCGTAACCCGTTCGAGATTTTCGTCGAACAGATGTCCTCGGCCGTCTCCGAGGCCGGCGACGCCGCCGTACGCAGGCGCGAGCACGTGTCGACCGCCGAGCCGGTCGTGAAGCGGATCACCACCGAGGACCTATGGGCGTCCCTGCGCGCCGGCGCGGCCGACCTCGGGGCGGTGCGCGACGACATCCTGTTCATCGGCGTGGTCTATCCTCTGGCCGGCCTGCTGTTCGCCAAGTTCCTGTTCAGCCAGAACCTGATCCCCCTGGCCTTCCCGCTGATCGCCGGCTTCGCCCTGATCGGCCCGGTGGCCGCCATCGGCCTCTACGAGATCAGCCGCCGGCGCGAGGCCGGCGAGCACGTCAACTGGATGTCCAGCTTCCAGGTGTTCCGCTCCCCGAGCCTGCCCTCGGTGCTGTGGCTGGGCTTCCTGATGCTGGTCCTGTTCGGCCTGTGGATGGCCGCCGCCTACAGCATCTACTACGCCACCTTGGGGCCGATGTTCATGACCCCGATCGGGGCCGACCCTCCGTCGCTGGTCGCCTTCCTCGACGCCGTGTTCACCACGCCCCAGGGCTGGGCGATGATCGTCGTGGGCATGGTGGTCGGCTTCCTGTTCGCCGCCGTGGCCATGGCGGTGAGCGTGATCTCGTTCCCCATGCTGCTCGACCGCGACTGCGGCGTGACCATGGCGGTGAAGACCTCGATCAAGGCCATCGCCGCCAACCCGCGGGTCATGGCCCTGTGGGGCCTGATCGTCGCCGGGGCCCTGGTGGCGGGCTCGGTCCCGGCCCTGTTCGGCCTGATCCTCGTCGTGCCGATCCTCGGCCACGCCACCTGGCATCTGTACCGCCGCCTGATCGACTGAAGCGTTCACGGGGGCGCATGCGAATGCCGTCCGTCCTCGACGGTCCCACAGCCCGGATGCGCCCCCACCCCTATTAGCTCCCCTAACACCCCGGCAAGATAAGATGCGCTGCCCGCTGGCCTACGGGCCTGTAAACGCAGAGGGGCCGGTCCCCATCTAGGGAGCCGGCGGGGACGATCCTGTTCCCGTTTTGCTGGTGACGTAGCTTTGCCGATGACAGCCCAACCTGCAGCTTCCGCCTTCCCGACAGCGGCCAGACGGCCCCTGTCGGACCACCTGCGCCGGCTCGAGGCCGAGTCCATCGAGATCATCCGCGAGGTCGCGGCGGCCTTCGACAACCCGGTCATGCTCTATTCGATCGGCAAGGATAGCGGGGTGATGCTGCACCTGGCCGTGAAGGCCTTCTATCCGTCCAAGCCGCCGTTCCCGCTGCTGCACGTCGACACGACCTGGAAGTTCCAGGACATGATCCGCCACCGCGACATGATCGTGGATCGCTACGGCGTCGACCTGAAGATCTACACCAACCAGGAAGGCGTTGCCCGCGGCATCAACCCCATCGACTCCGGCTCCTCCCTGCACACCCAGGTGATGAAGACCGAGGCGCTGAAGCAGGCGCTGGACCTCTACGGCTTCGACGCGGCCTTCGGCGGCGCCCGCCGCGACGAGGAGAAGAGCCGGGCCAAGGAGCGCATCTTCTCGTTCCGCTCGGCCGGCCACAGCTGGGACCCGCGCAACCAGCGCCCGGAGCTCTGGCGGCTCTACAACACCCGCATCAACAAGGGCGAGACGATCCGCGTCTTCCCGCTCTCCAACTGGACCGAGCTCGACATCTGGGAATACACGCGGGCCGAGAACATCCCGATCGTGCCGCTGTACCTGGCCGCCGAGCGCCCGGTGGTGCACCGCAACGGCATGCTGATCATGCGCGACGACGACCGCATGCCCCTGCTGCCCGGCGAGGTCGAGGAGAAGCGCTGGGTGCGCTTCCGCTCGCTCGGCTGCTATCCCCTGAGCGCGGCCGTGGAATCCCAGGCGGCCTCGCTCGACGACATCATCGACGAGATGCGCGCCACCCGCACCTCCGAACGGCAGGGCCGCCTGATCGACACCGACGAGTCGGCCTCGATGGAGAAGAAGAAGCGCGAGGGATACTTCTGATGACCGACACCCTCGTGAAGACCTCTCTCCAAGCCGCCGACAAGACTGCTGAAACCAAGGGCCTGCTGCGGTTCCTCACCTGCGGCTCGGTGGACGACGGCAAGTCGACCCTGATCGGCCGGCTGCTCTACGATTCCAAGCTGATCTTCGAGGACCAGCTGGCCACCCTGGAGCGCGACTCCAAGAAGCACGGCACCGTGGGCGAGGACATCGACCTCGCCCTGCTCGTCGACGGCCTGGAGGCCGAGCGCCAACAGGGCATCACCATCGACGTGGCCTACCGCTTCTTCACCACGCCGAACCGTTCGTTCATCGTCGCCGACACTCCCGGGCACGAGCAGTACACCCGCAACATGGCCACCGGCGCCTCCAACGCCGACCTGGCCGTGATCCTGATCGACGCGCGCAAGGGCGTGCTGACCCAGACCCGCCGCCACAGCTTCATCTGCTCGCTGCTGCGGGTGCGCCATGTGGTGCTGGCGGTGAACAAGATCGATCTGGTCGACTTCGACCAGGCCGTGTTCGACCGCATCGTCGCCGAGTACCGCGAGTTCGCCAAGGCGCTCGACTTCGCCTCGATCACCCCGATCCCGCTGTCCGCCCGCTACGGCGACAACGTCTACACGCGCTCGGACAAGCTGCCCTGGTTCAAGGGTCCGACCCTGATCGAGCACCTGGAGCAGGTCGACGTCGAGAGCTCGGCCGCCGAGCTGCCGTTCCGCTTCCCGGTGCAGTGGGTCAACCGGCCCAACCTCGACTTCCGCGGCTTCTCCGGCACCGTGGCCTCGGGCGTGGTGCGTCCGGGCGACAAGGTGGTGGTGGCCGCTTCGGGCCGTCAGACCACGATCGAGCGCATCGTCACCTACGATGGCGACCTGCCCGAGGCCCGCGCCGGCGAGGCCGTCACCCTGACCCTGGCCGACGAGATCGACGTGGCCCGGGGCGACGTGCTCACCCCGCCGACCGAGCGCCCGGAGGTGGCCGACCAGTTCGCCGCCCACCTGCTGTGGATGACCGACGAGCCCCTGCTGCCCGGCCGCCCCTACCTGATGCGCATCGGCGCCCAGACCACCCCGGTCAAGGTCACGGCGCTGAAGCACAAGATCGACGTCGACACCCTGGAGCACCTCGCCGGGCGCACCCTGGCGCTCAACGAGATCGGCTTCGGCAATTTCTCCACCGGCCAGCCCATCGCCTTCGACGCCTATAACGACAACCGCGAGACCGGCGCCTTCATCCTGATCGACCGCTACACCAACGCCACGGTCGGCGCGGGCATGATCAGCTTCGGCCTGCGCCGGGCGGCGAACATCCACCGCCAGTCCCTCCTGGTCGACAAGGCCGCCCACCAGGCGCTGAACGGCCACAAGTCGGCGGTGCTATGGTTCACCGGCCTGTCCGGCTCGGGCAAGTCGACCATCGCCAACCTGGTGGAGCAGGAGTTGCACGCCCGCGGCGTGCGCACCTTCATGCTCGACGGCGACAACGTACGCCACGGCCTCAACCGCGACCTCGGCTTCTCCGACGCCGACCGGGTGGAGAACATCCGTCGCGTGGGCGAGGTGGCCAAGCTGTTCGTCGAGGCCGGGGTGGTGACGCTCGCCTCGTTCATCTCGCCGTTCCACGCCGAGCGGCAGATGGCGCGCGAACTGCTGGCCGAGGGCGAGTTCATCGAGGTGTTCGTCGACACCGACATCGAGGACTGCATCGGCCGCGACCCCAAGGGGCTCTACGCCAAGGCCCTGAAGGGCGAGATCGCCAACTTCACCGGCGTCTCCTCGCCCTACGAGCGTCCCGACGACGCCGAGATCGTGCTGAAGACCGCCGAAGCCTCGGCGCCGGAGCTCGCCGGCCGGGTGGTCGAAGAGCTCGTCCGCCGCGGGATCGTCTGAAAAACATCGTCATCCCCGGGCGTGTCCCGGGGGCCCATGAACTCCAGCGGCGTCGGGATAGAGCGAGGCGGTCGAACCGGCGCGCTTCATCCCGGCTTGACCGGCGTCAATGGATCCTCGGGACAGGCCCGAGGATGACGAATTGAGATCGGCTACGGCAGCCGGTCGCCGTAACCGCCGCCGCGGCGCATCGACAGGCTCATCAGGAGGCCCAGCAGGGCCCCGATCGCCAGCATCGAGCCGAGCGAGCGCACCGGCTGCTCGCGCACCATGGTCCCGGCCTGGGCTCGATATTCGGAGGCCTTGCTCCCGGCCCAGCGGCTCAGTTCCGCCGAGCTGTCCTGCAGGCTCTCCAGGGCGGCCCTGAGGCTCTGGCCGGCGATCTCCGCCGCGTCCTCGCCGGCGCTGCGCACGGCGCGGACCTGGCGCGAGCCCTTGGCCACGCCCTTGTTGAGATGCTTGGCGCTCTTCTTAGTGAAGGTGCGGGCCTCGTCGGCGACAGCCTTGGCCGTGGCCTGGGCCGTCCGGGCGGCGGCCCTCGAGGCGCGGCTGGCCTTGCGCGTCGGACGGTCGAAATCGCTGCTCAAGAAATTCATAGCGCGCTCCTGCGAACTGGACGGCCCCCGGGGGTTCGACAAGCAAATGGCCCAGCCTCGCCCCGGTTCCGCCCGGAACCGGTCGCCCAAGGGTTGCGTTGCCTTTCCGACAAAGCAGGCCCTCGGCCTGCTGGACCAAGAGGGCAAGGCCGGTCTCAGATGACGCAGTCAGCCACGGCGGAAACGTCCGGGCAAAGCCGCACCCAGCGGCGATCTATTCATCCCAGGGCCTGGTCTGGAATCGGACCCTTGCGCAGCCTGCGCGCCGCCCTCCTGATCCTCACCACCCTGGCCATCGCGCCGATGATGCTGTTCGCCTCCAGCATGGCGATCCTGCGGGCGTCGGAAACCGAACACCTGCCCAGCATCGCGGCCTGGCTCACGGTGTCGGCCCTGCCGCTGATGATCGGGATCGCGGCGATCCTGGTGGTCTCCCTGTCGTGGGAGGCCCTGGTGATGAACTGGCTCACCTATCTGGAGCGCCTCTCGCGCGCCTATGCGCGGGGACGCTACAGCCTGCGTCCCCGGCGCCTGCAGCAGGCCCCCGCCGAATTCCAGGCCCTGGGCCAGGCGGTCGAAGCCATGGCGTCGGCCGTGGAGCACCGAGACCAGGCCCTGCGCGAGGCGCTCGACGAGCAGACCGTCCTGCTGCGCGAGGTTCACCATCGGGTGAAGAACAACCTGCAGATCGTCGGCAGCCTGCTCAGCCTCCAGGCCCAGCGCTCCGCCGATCCGGCCGTGCGCGAGGCCCTGACCGACGCCCTGGTGCGGGTCGACGCCATAGCGCTCGGCCAGCGCTTCATGCAGGCGCAGGAGGACGAGGAGCAGGTCTCCACCACGGAACTGTTCGAGACCTTCGTGCGCCAGTGCCGGGCGCGCCTGGGCGCCGGCCGCCGCCTCCTGGACATCGAGGCGGAAATCGCGCCCGGCCTGATCCCGCTGGAGACCGGCGCGCGCCTGGTGATGCTGGCGGCCGAGGCCCTGCTGGGCGCCTGCCACGCCGCCTCAGGTCCCCTCGCCTTCCGCCTGGAGGTGCGCTTGGAGGACGATGCCGTGATCCTGGCCTGGTCCCCCGCGCCGGAGTCCGACTCCGGGCCGGCGCCTGGGTCCGCGCCGGCCAACCGGGTGTCCTACGACCTGATCCAGGGCTATGCCCGTCAACTGAAGGCCACGCTGGAAGCGGGACCGTGGCCCGGCGCCCGTCAGGCGCGCGTCCACCTGGGGCGGCCCCAACCGGCGGCGGCCAACGACACCGCTCCGGTCGGATCGCGCCAAGGCCCGAAATTCTTTCGCATTTTAGATCGAACCGAGCGCGGGGTTGCGAGTTAACTGCGCGGGGGGCTTGACGGAGACGACCATGACCGCGCCCCGAAAAGCCGCCTCACCAGGTTTCTTGCCCCATCAGGGGCTGCGGCCGCCGTGCGCGATCCGGTCGATTTCCTAAGTCCGGTCGCGTTGCGGACCCCCATCTTTTTCAGCAAGGCGGCCGCTCTCCGACCCACTCGCCCCGATGTAAGCCTTCCCCCAAGGAGTTAGCTATGGCTCAGGAAACCCCGCACAAAACGCCCTCGCGACGGGGCTTCGCCGCGATGGACAAGGACCGTCAGCGGGAAATCGCCCGCAAGGGCGGCGCCAGCGTTCCGGACGAGAAGCGCAGCTTCTCCCAGGACCGCGACCTGGCCGCGGCCGCCGGCCGCAAGGGCGGCGAAGCGTCCCACGGCGGCGGACGCACCCGCACGGCGGAGAACCGCCGCTCTCTGTAATCCCTGCGATGCAGGCGGAGCGGCGAGAACCGCGGCTCCGCCTGATCCGCAAGGAACGCCTGACCCGCCGAAGCGTTCGGTTGGTCAGACCCGGCGGCGTGCTGACGCCCGCCGTGATCGCCGCCATCTGGGGGCAAGGGGTAATCCATGATGGGTCCGCCCGGCACGGCCGAGGATGAGGCCGCCGTTCCCGCCAAGTCGGGAAAGGATCTGGACTGGCGTGATTCCGTGGTGCAGTTGATCCCCGCCCTGCGGGCGTTCGCCTGGTCGCTCAGCCACAATTCCTCCGACGCCGACGACCTGGTGCAGGACACCCTGATCAAGGCCTGGACCAACCGCGACAAGTTCGAGCCGGGCACCAACCTGCGGGCCTGGCTGTTCACCATCCTGCGCAACACCTACTACACCGCCGCGGTGCGCCGCCGGCGCGAGGTGCGCGACGAGACCGGCAAATACGCCGCCAGCCTGTCCACCGGGCCGACCCAGGACTGGAGCCTGGCCATCCGCGCCCTGCAGACCGCCCTCGCCCAGCTGCCCGACGAGCACCGCGAGGCGCTGATCCTGGTCGGCGCCGCCGGCCTGACCTACGAGGAGGCGGCCGAGGTGTGCGGCTGCGCCCTCGGCACCATCAAGAGCCGGGTCAACCGCGCCCGCGCCCGCCTGCTCAAGCTGATGGAGGCCGACGAGGCCTTCGATACCTTCGCCGGCGAGATGCAGGCCCCCGCGCCGGTGGATCTCGACTAGGCGCGGCGGCGCCGGCGCCCACGGCCGTCCAAATCGCCGCCGCGTCCCGGCCGATCCGCTGGATCCCGAGCCAGGCGCCGGTGACGCACACCCCCGTCACGCCCGCCAGCAGCGCCAGGACCACGAGGTCCCACACCGGCCGCGCCCTCAGGGCCGCGAAGAAGTCGAAGTCGTGCAGGCCGGTGCGCAGCCAGCGGCTCTGGCGCTGGGTGTCGTCGAGCGCCAGCACCAGCCGGCCCGTGCGTCCGTCGAGGTAGAGGGTGGTCGCCTGCGCATCGTCGAACCGCGCGCGGTAGACGGGGAACCGCGCCTGCCGGTCGAAGCCCGAGTAGTAATAGGCGTCCTCGTGGTCCAGCCGGTCGACCCCGGCGAGCGTGCGGCCGGGCAGCCCGCGCAGCGCCCGGGCGGCCTCGACCGCGGTCAGGGGCGTGGGCCGCCCCTCGGCGTTCAGCCGCGAGGTTCGGCCCTGCCGGTCGGTGGCCATCACGAACAGCTTGCCGCCCAGGGGCGCGGCCTCCAGCGTGGCCAGGTCGCCCACCGCCAGGCCCTCGGCCCCGGCCAGGAAGCGCTTCATCTGCGCCCCCGTGAAGGTCCCCGCCAGGGCCGGCCGCTCGGCCTGGCCCGCGTCGCTGTCGAGGAAGCCGAACGGGGTCATGGTGAACAGCCCGCTGGCCACCCAGGTCAGGGTCAGCACCCCGAACACCAGACCGGTGATGTGGTGCCAGTAGAACCAGCCGCGATAGGGCGACCAGCGCCCGCTCTTGTAGCGGCCGAACTTGGCGATGCCGATGTAGAGGCCGATCACCGTCAGGAAGGTCCCGACGATCGAGCTCCACACCACCACGTCGCTCCACAGCCGGGCGTCCTGGCGCAGCACGGTCGGGTAGAGCCAGTGCGGGATGGCGCCGAACCAGGCCAGGGTCCGCGTGCGCCCGGTCGTCTCCTGCGCCACGCGCCCGCTCGCCTGCGACACGTAGAGCTCGGTGCGCGCCGGGTCGCCGAAGGCGAAGTGGTAGAGCGGTCCGTCCCGGTTGATCCCGTCCAGGGTCCATTGGTCCACCGCGACCAGGCCCAGGCCGCGGGGCTCGCCCATCACCCCGTGGGCCACGGCGAACGTCTCCGCCGCCCGCAGCGCCTCGCCCGCCGTCACCGGCGCGAGCGGCTCGCCCGTGGTCAGGTCGATCACGTCGCGCCGACGCGGGCCGCGCTGCGCCTCCAGCACCGGCCGCCCCGCCGTCATCTCCAGCCTGAAGCCCTGGAGCGTCGCGTCGTCGGGCGTCGGGACGGCGGCGACCTGCGCCGCCGTCAGCCTCAGCGGCTCCAGGCCCTTCAGCCGGTCGCCCGGGTCCAGGCGCGGATAGCCCTGGTACATCATCACGAACCCGGACAGGCACCAGAGGACCATGAGCAGGCCGACCACGACCCCGACGTAGCGGTGCAGGACGATGAGCAGGCGCATGGTCGCTCCGCGCATCCGGGGCCCGGTCAGAACCGGTAGGTGTAGCTGACGGCGAACGTCCGCGGCATGCCCAGGTTCACATAGACATAGGGGATGCTGCAGTCGAAGGGGCCGTCGGCCGGCGTGTCCTTGCAGCCTCGGGCCGGCAGGCCGTAGCGCTGGTCGAACAGGTTGCGGACGCTGAGGTTGATCTGCTGATGGCGCTCCGGGTCCAGGAACCAGCGCCCAGACAGGTCGACCACGGTGTAGTTCCCGTACGACACCGCGCCGAACTTGCCGATCGTGCGCGTCGCCTGCCCGGCGTAGTTCAAGTTCAGCGTGGCGCCGACCGGCATGCTGGCCGGATGCCAGTCCAGGCCGGCCTTGAACAGGCTCTTGGGGATGCGGTCGAGCTGCTTGCCGCCGTCCCGCTTGGCCTCGTTGAAGCTGTAGGCCAGCGTGCCGCTGATCGCGTCGGTCACCGCCGCATCGGCGGTCACCTGCCCGCCACGCACCCGCACCGTGCCGGCGACGTTGCCGAACACGTCCTGCTCGGTCGCCTCGTCGAAGGTGTCGAGGTCGATCAGGTTGGTGATGTCGCGGGCGAAGCCGGTCAGCTCGATGCCCGCCCGGTGGCCGCCCATGTCGAAGCGCCAGCCCACCGACAGGTCGCCGCCGATGCTGCGCTCGGGCTTCAGGTTGGGGTTGCCGCGCTCGTCGAACGGATCGTTGGCGAACAGCTCCTCGGCGGTCGGCAGGCGGAAGTTGGTCCCCGCCTCGCCCTTCACATAGACGCCCTGTGGCGCCTGGTACTTGCCGCTGACGTTCCACACCGTGGCCGACTGGCCGACGCTCGGGGCGTTGTGGCGGAAGCCGGCCGCGAGGTTCAGGCCGGGGACGAGATCGGGCGTCAGGCGCAGCTGGCCGAACACGGCGTGGGTGTTCTCGTTGTGCTGGTCGATCACCAGCACCTCGTCGCGACCGCCGTAGCTCTGGTAGTCGTAGCCGAAATAGGCCTCCACGCCCTTGGCCAGGTCGACCTTGCCGAGCGCGTTCACCCCATAGTCCCAGAAGCCCCAGAAGGCGCCCTCGTAGAGCTTGTCCAGCGTCCCGGGGCTGGCCAGGTCGTTGTAGAACTGATCGTAGGTGGTGTGCCAGTTGTGGTAGTAGCCCTTCACGAAGAAGCCCAGGCGATCGTTGACCTGATAGTCGATCTTGCCCGTGGCGAGGTCCTCGTGCCGGTTGTTGACGTCCCGCGCCACGCGGAACGGCGAGGCGAAGTCCACCTGCCCGTCGGTCCTCTGGTAGCTGGCCGACAGGCGCAGCTGGTCGTTGACGTCGAACCCGTACTTCAACCCCTCGGTGTAACTGGTGTAGCCGCGCTTCCGGTGGGTCGAGGACGGCTGGTAGTCCTGGTCGCGGAAGGCCTTGAAGCCGTCCGACTGGTCGGCCGAGGCGTAGAGCACGAACTGGCCGAGCTTGAAGGTGTTGGCGACGTTGGCCTCGAGGTGGCGGGCGGAGCTGGTGTCGACCTGGCCGGAGACCATGCCCGTCAGGCCTTGCGAGAAGGGCTTGGTGACGATGTTCACCGCCCCGGCCACCGCCTGGGTGCCGTAGAACAGGGCCTGGCCGCCGTCGATCAGCTCCAGGCGGTCGACCATGCCCGCCGGCATGGTGTCGAGCGGCGTGGTGCCGGCGTAGAGGCGGTTGTTGATGCGCACCCCGTCCACCATGAACAGCACGTCCTGGGTGCGCGAGCCCATCAGCGACAGGTCCACATAGTCGAACGGCCCGTTCTTCGGCAGGACGAACAGGCTCGGCGCCAGGGCCTGCAGCGCGGTGGCCACGTCGACGTAGCCGCCGTTGCGGATCTGCAGCGACGGGATCACCTCGACCTTCACCCCGGTCTCGGCCAGCTTTTCCGGCAGGGTGGTTTCCAGGGTGCGAGCCGTCACCTGCACGCCTTCCACCGCCGTGGTCCCGCCCGCCGGAGCCTGGGCGTGGGCTTGGACGGCCCCCAGCGAACAGAGCGCCGCGGCCCCCGCCATCCAGGTTTTTCTCATGGCATTTCCCCCTATCGGCGCCCGGCTGAAGGCCTGACCGTCGGCGCGTCACTGTGGGGGATTACGTGTAGCTTACAGGAATTCCCTCGCGGTCCAGCGCGGGTTGAGCAAAAGCGGGAGCCGGCTTTCCGTCCACAAACCGCTCCAAGTCCACGATTCTACGCCACGATTCAGCGATCGGGCGATCCCGCCCGATCCCATCAGGCTTCAGGCGAACGCGCTCGCCAGCATCCGTCGCGAGGCGGCCTCCAGCCGGTCCACGAGGCGGACCAGGGCCTCCGGCGGCGGCTCGTCGGCCAGGCCGCCGAACAGGGCTTGCAGCCCCTCGTCGAGGGCCTGTTCCAGCAGCGGTCGGACGGGCGTGGTGTCGGGCATCGTGCTATGATCGGCCAGG
>Ga0310811_10000198_pt1 | contig 86317 bp, 89 predicted proteins | sample YCmetagenome_FD_207642 | JGI IMG/M metagenome (GOLD analysis project Ga0310811, IMG submission 207642) | Soil microbial communities from experimental microcosm in Duke University, North Carolina, United States - YC | ecosystem: Engineered > Artificial ecosystem > Soil microcosm > Unclassified ... | reverse complement strand
ACCCAGTTATCACTGCAAAAATTAGTAGGTAAACGTCGCGCTTTACTTGCATATTTATACAAAAAAGACATTGAAAGATATCGTGCTATCATCAAGGCTTTACAGCTAAGGGATATCATTAAGTAAACTTCCAGGTTTTCAATAAAAGCCATCCGCAATGTCGGGTGGCTTTTTTACTTTTGAAAAAGTAAAAATTTATATATACAACTGGTGTGCTCAAAAGATGAAAAGCACATCACAACAAAAAAAAGATGAGTTTAAATGTAATTAAAAAGGTAATCGATTTAGGTGACGGCCGCACCATTGAGATCGAAACCGGCAAACTGGCCAAACAGGCCGATGGGTCTGTAGTTGTAAAAATGGGCGATACGATGTTGCTCGCCACTGTTGTTTCATCGCCCGAAGCGAAAGAGGGTGTTGATTTTATGCCATTATCTGTTGACTACCAGGAAAAATATGCCTCTACAGGCCGTATCCCCGGTGGTTTCTTACGCCGCGAGGCGCGTTTATCAGACTACGAGGTTTTGATCTCGCGTTTGGTCGACCGTGCTTTGCGCCCATTGTTCCCCGATGATTACCATGCAGATACGCAGGTGATGATCACGTTAATTTCGGCTGACAAGGATATTATGCCGGATTGCCTGGCCGGTTTGGCTGCTTCGGCTGCCCTGGCGGTTTCTGATATCCCTTTTAACGGGCCGATATCCGAAGTTCGTGTTGCCAAGATCGACGGTAAACTGGTGATCAACCCAACCCTGAGCCAGCTGGCAAATGCCACTTTGGAATTCATCGTTGCAGGTTCCGAATTCGACATCAACATGGTTGAAGGCGAATCAAAAGAGATTCAGGAAGCTGAACTGGTTGAAGCTATCAAATTTGCCCACGAGCATATAAAGATCCATTGCCTGATTCAAAGAGAATTGACCATTGCGGTTGGCAAGACCGAAAAACGCACCTATAGCCACGAAAACCACAACGAAGAGCTGAAAAAGGCTATCTACGCCGCTACATACGAACAGGTTTACGCTATCGCAGCTTCTGCATCGGCAAAAGACGAGCGTTCGGCTAAGTTCAAAGAAGTGCGCGATACTTATATCGAAACTTTGGGCGAAATAGACGACGTTACCAAATTCCTGGCTAAGAAATATTACCACGATGTAGAGTATGACGCTATCCGTAACCTCGTATTAGACGAAGGCAAACGTTTGGACGGTCGTACCACCACCCAGATACGCCCGATATGGAGCGAAGTTGGCTATTTGCCATCGGCGCACGGTTCGGCAATATTTACGAGAGGGGAGACCCAATCGTTAACCACCGTTACTTTAGGTGCCAAGGATGACGAGCAGATGATCGACGGTGCGTTTATCAACGGTTACCAGAAATTCCTTTTACATTACAATTTCCCTGGTTTCTCAACCGGCGAAGTTCGCCCGAACAGGGGAGCAGGCCGCCGCGAGATAGGTCATGGTAACCTGGCTATGCGTTCGTTAAAGCAGGTATTGCCATCGGACGACGAGAACCCATACACTATCCGTGTAGTTTCTGATATCCTGGAATCTAACGGTTCATCATCAATGGCAACGGTTTGCGCCGGTACATTGGCGCTGATGGATGCCGGTGTGAAGATCAAGGCGCCGGTAACCGGTATCGCCATGGGTTTGATCACCAACGAAATGGGAACCAAGTATGCTATCCTGTCCGACATTCTGGGTGATGAAGATCACTTAGGCGATATGGACTTTAAGGTAACCGGTACTTCGACTGGTATTACCGCTGTTCAAATGGACTTGAAGATCAACGGCTTATCGTACGAAGTATTAACAAAAGCTTTAGATCAGGCCAAGGATGGCCGTTTGCATATCCTGAACGAGATCAGCAAAACAATGAGTGCTCCGCGTGAGGACTACAAACCACATGCACCACGCATTGTAACCCTGAAGATCGACAAAGAATACATTGGCGCCGTTATCGGCCCCGGTGGAAAGATCATCCAGGAAATGCAGCGTGAAACCGGCGCTACTATCAATATCGAGGAAAAAGACAACCAGGGTATTGTACAGGTGTTTGCCGATAACAAAGCCGCTATCGACGCTGCCGTGTCGCGCATCCGCGCCATTGCCGCACGTCCGGAAGTAGGCGAGATATACGAAGGTAAAGTGAAATCGATCATGCCGTTTGGCGCGTTCGTTGAAATTATGCCTGGTAAGGATGGTTTATTGCACATATCAGAGATCGATCACAAACGTTTCGAAACCATGGATGGCATATTCAAGGTTGGCGACGAAGTACGTGTGAAATTGCTGGACATCGACAAGCAAGGTAAACTGAAGCTTTCGCGTAAAGCTTTATTGCCGAAGCCGGAACGAACCGAGCCTGCAAAATAATTTGTTAGAGACGCAAGATTTTGTTCTCTACAGTGAGCCCTCAAAGAAATTTGAGGGCTTTTTTTGTGGACGGCTGGTAAATTTTGGCTAAAGCCAATTTACCTTTGTTCTTATTCCGCCCCATAAATGGGACGGCAATGAAGCATGTTTGACACCGTCACTGCCGTTGGCTTTAGCCCAATGTCATTAAGTTAAGCAAGTCGTCTACTCGACTCACCCGGTCGTTGCTTCGCTCGACCACCCTCTCTACTTCGTAAAGAGGGTTTAAATGCCCTCTTTATGCGCAGCAAAGAGAGGGCCGACCAGCGTAGCGTCGTCGGGGTGAGTCAACGGAGCGCGTTCATTATCGCCATTTTTCCTTAACTTAATGACATTGGGCTTTAGCCAACGGACAAATGAAAAGAAAAAATAGCTTTAGCCCAATAATATAGTTAAAGAATACCCTTAACCACCCCACCATCGGCCCTTAAAGCTGCCCCGTTGGTTGCTGACGATAGGGGACTGGCTACGAAAGTCACCAGGCTGGCTATCTCATCCGTGCTGGTAAAACGCTTCAGCAGCGAAGTAGGGCGCACATGCTCGAAAAATTCCTTCTCAATTTCAGCTACACTTTTTCCCTGCTGTTTAGCCAGGCTTTCCACAAAATCGCCCGCTCCTTCAGAATAGGTGGGGCCGGGCATTACCGTGTTTACCGTAACATTGGTACCGGCAGTTAATTCAGCCAGGCCGCGTGAAATGGCCAGTTGGGCGGTTTTGGTCATGCCGTAATGGATCATTTCAGCCGGTATCTGCACCGCCGACTCGCTGGAGATAAAAATGATGCGCCCCCAGTTATTGGCCATCATCTTATCAAAGTACGCCCGCGACAGCCGGACGCCGCTTAACACGTTCACTTCAAAAAATTTGATCCAATCGGCATCAGGTATATCTTTAAATGCTTTTGGTTCGAATATACCCACGTTATTTACAAGTATGTCCACTTCCGGTAACTGGCTGATAAGATTTTCCACCTGCCTGCCGTCAGCAAAATCTACCGCGAAACCTTTAATGTTTGGATTGCCGGTTTCGTCTTTCAATTTTTTAATGGCGGTGTCAACGCGTTCGGCAGTACGGCCGTTGATATAAACTTCGGCACCTTCATTGGCCAATGCTTTTGCTATTGAGTAACCAATACCGGCTGTCGAGCCGGTAACCAGGGCTTTTTTGTTCTTTAATTGCAGATCCATAGTATTAATGTTTGATACTAAATTAATGCTTATTTGAAAACGAACGGCTGACAAATGGAAAGATGCCTAACCAATGACAAACTGTTTTGAAAATTTTCAAAAAAACTTGCGTAGTTAAATGACTACATTTATATTTGTAGTCAAATAGCTACATAATGAATTTACGACGGGACGTTTTCCAGGCCATAGCCGACCCAACCAGGAGGGCCATACTGCTGCTGGTTGCTTCGCAATCGCTTACAGCAGGGGCAATTGCCGCAAACTTTGATACGGCAAGGCCGACAGTTTCAAAGCACTTACAAATACTTACCGAATGCGAACTGCTTGCACAGGAGCAAAATGGAAGGGAGATCCACTATCACATCAATGCAAAAAAAATGAAGGAAGTAGCCGAATTTATCGAACCGTTCCGCAAAATGTGGGACGACAGGTTTAACCTGCTGGAAGATATTATGAAAGAATACAAAACCAAAAAATAAACCGATATGGAACTAAAAACAAAAGTAAATGCCGAAGACGGCAAGCAGGATATAATGATCACCAGGGAATTTGACCTGCCGTTGGAACTGCTTTTCAAGGCTTTTTCGGAGCCCGAACTTATTGAGCAATGGATGGGAACTAAAGTGCTGAAACTGGAAAGTAAAAAGCACGGCAGCTGGCAATTCGAAACAAAAGACCCCAAAGGTAATGTAGCTTTCCAGGCCAGCGGGGTGATACATGAGTTTATCCCCAACCACAAGATAACCCGGACATTCGAAATGTCGAACACACCTTTTGGCGTGCAACTGGAGGTAACAGAATTTGAAAGCCTCACCGATGACACCAGCAAGATAAGCATGCATGTGATCTACGAATCTGCAGCACAGCGCGACGAGGTACTGAAACTGCCGTTTACCCAGGGCATTAACTGGGCGCACAACCGGTTAGAGGAAATAGTAAGCAAACTCAAATAATTAAAAAATGGAAAAGAGAAAAAAACTTTGGTACTGGATAATTACGCTATTGTTATCCTTTTGCATCTTTTCGGGCGGCCTGGCGCAAACTATGCAACTGCAGGGTGTGGTGCAGGGTTTTAAACCGCTTGGTTATCCAACGTATTTTATATCGGTCATTGGCGTTTGGAAAGTACTGGGTGTAATTGCGATATTGATACCCGGCTATCCATTGGTTAAGGAATGGGCGTATGCAGGTATCTTTTTTGTAATGACCGGCGCGGTGATCTCGCACATTGCCAGCAACGACATTCATGCGCAAATCATAGCTCCGTTCATACTTGCGATATTTACAGTGTTGTCATGGTATCTGAGGCCGGCGGACCGGAAAATATTTGCGGTTAAATAGGGCCGTATCAGCCTCAGCCGAAACCCCTTTAAAAGAGATGCTGAAACCGGAAAAAATAGACATTTTGAATTAAAATCCTCTCCTTTGGAGAGGACTTAGGTGAGGCGAAACTTAATGCATGCCCGGGGCAAGCTTAGCAAAGCGATATTTCAACCAATAAATGAACAACATGAAAAAGGAATTGTCTCCGGCACAGGCCAAAGAATTACTCGATACGTTGAAAACCCGTTTTGAGAAAAACATGACCCGCCACAAAGGTCTTGAATGGGCCAAAATATCGGCAAAGCTGGAAGCTGGTGCCGAAAAACTGTGGTCGCTTAATGAAATGGAACGGACAGGAGGGGAGCCCGACGTGGTCGGCCGGGATGCAAAGACCGGCGAATACCTCTTTTATGACTGCTCCTCGGAAAGCCCCAAAGGTCGCCGGAGCCTATGTTATGACCGTGAGGCGCTGGATGCAAGAAAAGAATTTAAACCGGAAAACAGCGTTGTCGATATGGCTCATGATATGGGAATTGAGCTTTTAACAGAAGAACAATACCGGGAATTGCAGCAATTGGGCAATTTCGACCTGAAAACGTCAAGCTGGATACAAACGCCTGCCACTATCCGGAAGCTTGGCGGGGCCATCTTTTGCGACCGCCGTTACAATACGGTTTTTGTTTACCACAACGGGGCGGAATCCTACTATGCGGCGAGGGGTTTTCGTGGCTGTTTAAGAATTTGATATTTGTACAATAAATAGTAAACCATGAGCAGTATGAACCCAAAGGTTGATTGGTTTTTTAACAAGCCCTCGCAGTGGCAGGAAGAGTATGATAAATTGAGAATGATCATCCTCGGTTGCGGGCTTACAGAGGAATTGAAATGGGGCCAGCCCTGTTATACCTATAACAACGGAAACATCGTTTTAATTCACGGATTTAAGGAATATTGCGCCCTGCTGTTTTTTAAAGGTGCATTGATGAACGACCCTGAAGGCATACTGATACAGCAAACCGAAAATGTGCAGAGCCCGCGCCAGGTAAGATTTAGCAATTTGCTTGAAATTGTTGAGCAGGAGAATATCCTGAAAGCGTATATTGCAGAGGCCGTCGAAGTGGAAAAAGCAGGGTTAAAAGTAGAACTTAAAAAAACTTCAGATTATGAAGTGCCTGCGGAGTTTCAGTATAAATTAGATCATATACCCCAATTGAAAGCTGCTTTTGAGGCATTAACGCCGGGCAGGCAGCGTGGCTACCTGTTTTATTTTTCCCACGCCAAACGATCAGAAACACGCCAGGCACGGGTTGAAAAATGCATCCCGCAAATACTCAGCGGAAAAGGGCTCGACGACGAATGATGATATTATTTGAGGGTTAAAAAACACCGCCAAGCGATCAATACCGATCAGAAATAGTAGATTTGAAAAACCCATTGACTATTTATGAAAAATCTTACCCGTTTCTTTTTTATTTCCTGCCTGCTTTTTTGTTCTGTAAAAAGCCAGGCTCAGCAAGGCGGCTGGATATCGCTTTTTGATGGCAAATCCCTCAATGGCTGGAAAGTTGGCGACAATGCCGAAACTTTTTCGGTAAAGGATAGCATGATCATTGTTCACGGAAAAACGGCCCACCTTTTTTACGTGGGTAACGTGCAGGACCATAATTTTAAGAATTTCGAATTTAAGGCCGATGTTATGACGCACCAGGGTGCCAATTCGGGCATTTATATCCATACGGGTTACCAGGAAAGCGGATGGCCGGCAAAAGGCTACGAGATACAGGTAAATAATTCGCATACCGACTGGCGCAGGACAGGCAGCGTTTACGGCATCCAGGACATTAAGGAGGTTTATGTGAAGGACAACGAATGGTTTACGATGGATATCACCGTCAGCGGAAAAACGATCACTGTTAAGATAAATGATAAGGTTGTAAATGAATATACCGAACCTGCCGATCTGCACCGCACCGGCGGTGATGCCGAACGTGTGCTTTCCAGCGGCACTTTTGCCCTGCAGGGGCACGACCCCAACAGCCTGGTTTTTTTCAGGAATATCATGGTAAAGCCTCTGCCTTAACAGGTTGTTGTCCGGTTGCAAATAATACAATTGGGCTGTTACATTTGTACGTATAAATTTATCAGTGTTGCAGCCCGGGCCTGACTTATGAAACCCAAATTTCAATCAAAACAGGAAGTTATCATCAAGGCACCCGTCGAAAAAGTTTGGGAATTTAACCAGGACCTTTCAAATATCCCTTTATATCATCCGCAGGTTGATAAGGTGGATCTTATTTCGGGTAAGCGATTTCGCGAAGCCGGCGTAGCGTATCAATGTCATATTGCTGGCAGCCGGCACACTTGTATTGAAAAAGATATAGAGATTGTGCCGATGAAAAAAATTGTAACTGTTTTTCCATCCGACACTATGGGCCTGGCAAAATTACTGCCCGATTATATTGTGGAATCCAGCCTCACAAAAATTGATAAAAATACCACGCGGCTTGATATTGCTCATTATTATTCCAGTTCAAAATGGAAAGTTAAACTGCTTAACTTTTACATCAAAAGAAAAATTGCCCCACAAATACAGCAAATGCTGAATGCTATGAAAAACGCCATCGAGGCCGAATAGCATAGCGACGACCCCAATTAACAGCCAGTTTTTCGGTTTGCTATATTTTTCTCATAATTAATATTATGTTAAGTAATATCAAAATTTATAAAGCCTGCTTTTAACAGGCTTTATAAAATATCCCTCCTTTTATCGTGGGACTATTAATTTTTTGGCAGCGCTTCTATTTTCTTTTGAACGGCGTTGGCATTGGCTTCATCACGTGTTCCGAGATAAAAAGATTTTAAATTGGTAAGCGCATCAAGCGATGAAGAATTCAATTCAACCGCTTTTAGTAAATATGGTTTGGCCTGGTCAAACTGTGCCTTTGCTTTGGCCATTTGCGCATCGTAAACTTTGGTTTGCGTTACCGGTATTTGCTGTGCATCATTGTACATGTCAATAGCTGGCGCCATGGTTACGTATCCCAGGTTCAAAACCGCTTCAAAATAATTCGGATCAATGGCCACGGCTTTTTTGTACTGTTCGGCAGCCTTAGTCAGGTTGTCGTTTCTTTCCTGTTTCAATTTAACAAGCTGCGGGTCAGGTGCGGTTGCTTTCGCCCCTTTAGCTGCTTTCTCCATCTTTTTGATCTGCGATGCTTTGGTTTCAGCAATTTGTGAATAAGTTAAACCCTCATAATAATACAAAGTTTTGTTATTCGGATCGGCCTTGATAGCTGTTTCAATTTTGCCGATCAGTTCGCTTCCCTGGCCTGCCAGCAGGCTAACTTCTATTTCACGCTTGCGCAGGTCATTATCTGCCGGATATTTCTCTACCGCAGATCCTATCGCTTTTATAGCTGCTGTGGTATCCTTATTTTGCATGTACAAGGTAACCAGGTCGTTATATGCCTGAACTTTATTTTTATAATCGGTGGTAACCAGCTTATTGTAATTAGTAATAGCTGCAGGATAGTTTTTTGCGTTGGATGCTGAAATAGCCGAATAAAGGATCATTGTGGTATCCTCAGGCAGTATCTGGCGCCCTTCGTCGAAAGCTTTATAGGCTTCGTCGTAATTTTTGGCCTGGAATGCTTTTACACCCTTGTCTAACTGAACCTGGGCCATTTCGCGGCCTGCATTCTGTATCAGGGCGGTGTTCTCATTCTTCGTGTCCAGCTCGCGGGCCTTTTTCAGCGCATCGGCGGCAGTAGCATAATCAGATGCAGCAGCTGATGCATCGGCATCTGTAGTAGATAACGACGCATAAATAGCTGCTTTCAAGGCGAAAGTTTGTGGTAACCCGGATGTTTTTGAGTTTTCCGCGGCTTTGTCTATACTGGTTTTTGCCAGGGTAAGCGAGGGCTTAGCCAGCGTCATATTTGCTCTGAGGCCCTGGAATTTTGTATAATTCTCATTGGCGTTGTCCAATTCTCTTTTTTGAGCAAAAGCGCCTAATGCTGTGTACGACATAACAAGCGCTGTCATCAAAACTTTGATTTTCATGTTTTATTGATTGGTTAATAATTTAAGTTTACTGTTTATTTTGTCTATTTGGTCCTGGTCGCCGGTTTTTGCATATACCAATTGTAATAACTGGAGGCATTTAACATCATTAGGCGATATTTCATTTGCTTTTTCCAGCCACTGTGCAGCTCTTGCCACATCTTTACTTTCTTCTTCGCCATGTTTTGAAACTGATTCTTTAAAATAAAGCAAACCAAGGTTGTAAACCGGTTCATATAAAGCGCTGTTCAATTCAATGGAACGTAAATATAGCGATTCTGCTTTATTAAAATCATTCAAATGATCATAACAATTTGCGGCAACATACGCAACCTCTGCATTATTCGGATTTTGATCCATCAGCTTTGGAAGCAAACCGTGAAGGGAACTATAATCTCTTTTGTTGCTGTAAATATTTGCTTCGTCCAGCAGCAGGAACCGGTCATCAGGCAGATATTTCCGCCCTTTTTGTAATATCTGGAGCGCTTTTGAAGTATCGCCGATGGCTTTATAAGTATTAGCTGCAGCTTCAATGATGTCGGCTTTTGTACTATCGGTTTTAAGCAGTTCGGTATAGTTTCTCGCCGATTCAATGAGGTTACCAAGGTGACTGTTGGCATAGCCGATATAGGCATTCAGCTCTTTAAACTCCGGTGCATATTTTTTAGCCTGGCGGAAGGCGGACATGGCATTATAATAATCTGTTAAGCGCATATAGCCGAAACCATGGCGTATGAAAACATTTGCCAGGCACCGTCTCGAAAAATCCATTTCGGGCTGGTACTTATAAATGCGCTTATTGGCCAGCAGCTTATCGACATCACGGCACACCTGGTCGAAAAATGTCACCGGTTCTTTCAGCTTATTTAATGAATCGATGTAAGCGATGCTTGAATAAACAACAGCCTTATACACGTTTTTGCGCAGATCGACCGAATCTTTATGCGTTTTGATGAGGCTATCGACCGATTTTTTGGCGCTTGCCAGGTATTTGAGGTCCTTCTTTTGCTTGTAAAAAGCCAGGTTATTTACCACGCTTTTAAATACTTCCGACTGGCCGAAAGCATGTGTTACCGGGAACAAGCAGATCAATAGCAGAAATGTGAGCTTGCGGCCTGTCATATTTATTCCTATAACTGTGCTGATGGCAAAAGGCACTCTGCCCCTCTTTTGGAGGGGGGCATCGCACAGTTTCATTGTTTGTTTATTAAGGTAGTTTAAACTATTTATTCTTCCGTTGTGTCATGAGGTGAAGCTTCGGTTCCCGGATCTTCAGTGGTGCCGGTATTTTCAGCATTCTCCCCGTTTTCGTTTATTTCATCTTCCGAATCGTCATGTTCTATTTTCGCAACCGATGCGATCTCGTCATTTTCTTTTAATGTTATCAACCTTACACCTTGCGTGGCTCGGCCCATCGTCCTTAACTCGCTGATAGCCATGCGGATAATAATACCCGAACGGTTGATGATCATCAGGTCTTCCTTATCAGTAACACCTTTTATGGCAACAAGTTTTCCTGTTTTATCAGTAATATTTAAAGTTTTTACACCCTTGCCGCCACGATTTGTTACCCGGTAGTCGTCGATATCGGTACGTTTGCCGTAACCTTTTTCGGACACCACCAGTACCGTCGTTTCAGGATTATCGATGCTGATCATGCCTACAACCTCATCGCTGTCATTCTCCAGGCTGATACCGCGCACACCGGTGGCGGTGCGGCCCATTGGCCTTACCGTTGCCTCGTTAAACCGTATCGCACGGCCCGATTTCAATGCCATTACGATCTCGCTGCTTCCGCTGGTCAGGTTAGCCTCAAGCAGGGTATCGCCTTCGTTGATGTTGATGGCGTTGATACCATTGGCACGCGGACGTGAGTATGCTTCGAGCGAAGTCTTTTTGATGGTACCTTTCTTGGTACACATGATGATAAAGTTATTTTCGAGATATTCTTTATCCTTCAGGTTTACAATTTTGATGTAAGCCTTGATCTTTTCTTCTTTCGGAATATTGATGATATTCTGGATAGCACGACCCTTAGAGACGCGTGTACCTTCCGGAATTTCAAATACGCGGAGCCAGAAACAACGGCCGGCTTCGGTAAAGAACAGCATATAATTATGGTTCGATGCTATCAGCAAATGTTCGATAAAGTCCTCATCACGGCTATTGCTGCCCAATGATCCTTTGCCACCCCTGCCCTGCCTGCGGTATTCGGTAAGTGCGGTACGTTTGATGTAGCCTTCGTGCGATATGGTTATTACCACATCCTCATCCTCGATAAAGTCCTCGGTCTGCATTTCGGCAGACGAGTAAACGATCTCGGTTTTACGCTCATCGCCGTATTTATCTTTTATCTCCGTCAGCTCATCTTTGATGATCTGCATACGCAAGCCTTCATCAGCTAAAACAGATTTTAAATACTCGATGGTTTTCATCAGCTCGGCATACTCGTCTTTGATCTTGTCGCGTTCCAGTCCTGTCAGCCTTCTCAGGGTCATATCCAGTATGGCGCGTGCCTGTATCTCTGATAAACCAAAAGTCGTCATCAAACCATCGCGGGCCTCTTCCGGGGTATTCGATGCCCTGATGAGTTTTATTACCTCGTCCAGGTGATCCAGGGCTATCAATAAGCCTTCGAGTATGTGGGCTCGCTTCTCTGCCTCAGCCAGGTCATATTTGGTACGGCGTATAACAACTTCGTGACGATGCTCGACAAAATGATGGATCAGGTCCTTCAGGTTCAGCATCATCGGCCTGCCGTGTACCAGGGCAATATTATTTACGCTGAACGATGTTTGCAGCGCTGTATATTTATAAAGGTTGTTCAGTACGATAGCCGCGTTCGAATCACGTTTTATTTCGTAAACCACGCGGATACCCTCGCGGTTGGACTCATCGCGAATTGCGGATATACCTTCAATTTTCTTTTCTTCAACCAGTTCGGCAGTACGCTCTATCATGGTCGATTTATTAACCTGGTAAGGCACTTCCGTAACAACTATACGCTCGCGGTCGTTACCATGTACTTCTATCTCGGCACGGCCCCGCATCACTATCCTGCCACGACCAGTCTCTAAAGCTTCACGAACGCCATCAACACCGTAAATAATACCACCTGTAGGAAAATCGGGGCCCTTTACGTGTTTCATCAACTCACTCACCTCTATTTCGCGGTTATCTATCAATGCCAGGGTAGCATCGATAACTTCGGTTAAATTGTGGGGGGCCATATTGGTGGCCATACCTACTGCAATACCCGATGCTCCGTTTACAAGCAGGTTCGGGATCTTCGCCGGAAGAACCGTAGGCTCCTCGAGCGAATCGTCGAAGTTAAGCTGGTAATCAATAGTATCCTTGTTGATATCGGCCAGCATTTCTTCCGCTATCTTTTGCAGCCTGGCCTCGGTATAACGCATTGCCGCAGGTTCGTCGCCGTCGATAGAACCGTAGTTTCCCTGCCCTTCCACAAAGGGATAGCGAAGGCTCCAGTCCTGCGCCATACGCACCATGGCATCGTACACCGAAGTATCGCCATGCGGGTGATATTTACCCAAAACCTCACCCACGATACGGGCCGATTTTTTGTAGGGTTTGTTGTTGTTCAGGCCCAGGTCGAGCATGCCGTACAACACACGCCTGTGTACCGGTTTTAAGCCGTCGCGCACATCGGGTAAAGCACGCGAAACGATCACCGACATTGAATAATCAATGTACGCAGATCGCATTTCTTCATCAATATTTATCGGAATTATTCTGTCTTCAGGGGTGGAATTGCCGTTTTCTGTTTCTTCAGCCATTGTATAATTAGTGTAGAAAAAATTTGTTTATAGCGGTGCTATGGGATGTTTTCCAAAGCGACTTGCGAAGTTACGAAAATACTTGGTTTGCCGGGCAGTTTTTTATGCACATTGAAGCCAAAATGTGAGTAATAAGATAACAAAATCGCTGTGCCGGAAAACGGACGATATTAATAAATAAACGGTATAAGCATACTGGTGCTTTTGGCATATTCGTCAAACTCCTTACAGTACTTCGACCTAAGATATTTTTCCAATTTTGGGGCATTATAAAAGGCAAAAAAGCAAAAAAGGAACAGCGGGATAACCGAAGCGTACCAGTTGCGCGATATAATTGCATAAGCCGTAACCCACAACAGGTCGCCGAAATAATTGATATGCCTGGAGTATTTAAAAAAGCCGCCGGTATACAGTTTGCCTTTATTCGCCTGCTGCTTTTTCCAAACATCTCTCAGGGTTTCTCCGGCGGTGTTCAATACACAACCCGTAAAAAACAGGCCGATGGCCAAATAATCGAAAATATCGACCGCGTACCCACCCGGCAACGCAAATAATGTAAACCCAATATAATACATCGCAAATGCAAAAGGCACGTCGATACTTTCGCCCCACGGTATCCTTCTCTTCACCAGGAAAAACATCGTGTAAGCCATACGCATGAAAATGATGACATTGAAAATAAAAACGATATAACGGCGCGCCGTAACTGCGGTATTGCGGATATGCAGGTGCTGTTGCACCCATTCGCCACCGGGGCCAAAAAGTATCCACCATGATAGCCAAAGGAAAACAACCTCGAGCAGGTGGATGACTATTTTTTGGGGTAAGCTTTTGTTTTTTTGTCCGTACAGGTCCATATACTGATAAACGAACGGCGCAGCAGCGTTATTTTACCCTTTTCCAATATTCTTCAATGATCATTCCGGTTGGCAGTGTACCGCTAAGGATAAGCGAGTCTTTGCGTACTTCGTAATGATAAGCAACCGGGCGGCCGGTGAGTTTAGAAGGTTGTTTGCTGAATGTTTCGGTTTCAATACAGGTATCGCTTTTCAGGAAATAATAGCCCGATTCAAATTTTTCGGGTTTGCTGCCCTTGTCTATTACAAAGGCTTCGAAAGTTGTGTCGCTGTAATTGCGGCGCAGGGTATAACCGGCTGGCGCCCCCTCCTTTTTGCCGTTATAAATACCCCCGGCGTAGCGCCATGTTCCCTTTAGGGTTTTTGGGCCCGAAAACGCTGCCAACACAGCTATAACAAATATTCCGGCAAATACTTTCATTAAACCCAATCTATCCCCTTTTTAAGCAAAGATAATGTTTTCTCCTCCCCGCTTCCCGGCTGCGGCTGATAATTATACACCCATTTGGCGGTTGGGGGCAGGCTCATCAGTATCGATTCGATACGGCCGTTGGTCTCGAGTCCGAATTTGGTGCCGGCATCGTAAACCAGGTTAAACTCTGCATAGCGGCTGCGGCGCTGGTACTGCCATTGCTGTTGCGCTTCGGTAAACGGTTTATCGCGGTTGCGGTTGATAAGTTCGGTGTAAACCGGCGCGAAAGTACGACCGACGGCTTTGGAAAATTCAAAGATATTATCCCAGCTCAATTCGCTGTTCGCCGCAAGCTTGTCATAAAATATGCCGCCTATGCCCCGCGTTTCGTTGCGATGCCTGATAAAGAAATAATCGTCGGCCCATTTTTTAAAACGCGGATAAAAATCAGCGCTGTATTTGTCGCAGGTTGATTTTAAATGGCCATGGAAAAAACGCGCGTCATCTTCAATAACATAATGAGGGGTCAGGTCGATACCACCGCCAAACCACCGCACTTCTGAACCCGGCATTTCGAAATACCGGATATTCATGTGGATGATAGGCACCATCGGATGGTTTGGATGGATAACAATGGATACGCCCGTAGCAAAAAAGTCATCTTGCTCCACGCCCAAAGCTTTTTTCATTACAGGCGGCAATTTACCTTCCACTGCCGAAAAGTTAACCCCTCCCCTTTCTAAAATATTGCCGTTTTGCATTATGCGGGTGCGGCCGCCGCCGCCCCCGTCGCGTTGCCAAAGTTCCTCTTCAAACTTCCCTTTTCCGTCGCACAGTTCAAGCGCGAGGCATATTTCGTCCTGTATGGTTTGGTAATCGGCAGCTATTTGTTCCTTGGTTATCATCGGCGCAAATTTGCAGAAATATTGCTGAAACCACCCGGATTATATTTTTTCTGACACCTCACTCAGGTTAATATCCTCAATATAATCCAGATCCTTATGAAAACTCTCTTTTAACTGGCTAAGCGAGAGCAGTGCAACAACGGTAAGTATGCCCATTACAATATATCCGCTGGTGATCATGCCGTAATGTTTTACAAAAACATTGAAAAGCGCACTGATCGGTATCAGCGAACCGCGAACAAAATTCGGGACGGTTGTAGTTACGGTAGAACGTATATTGGTGCCAAATTGCTCGGCAGCAATGGTTACAAATGTCGCCCAATAGCCAACAGCACAGCCCATAAAAAAACATAGCCAGATAAATTGGTTATTGGTTAATCCCCTCGCGCTTAAATAGGCCACAACCGTTCCGGCAGATACCAGCAGGAATATCAGCATTGTAAGTTTGCGAGATTTGGTGATCTGCGATAGAATGCCGGCAAAAACCCCTCCTACCGATATACCCACATAGGTATACAGAACACCCGTTCCTGCGCTTAAAGTTTCTTTTGCACCCAGGGCCGTACCAAATTCGGGTGAAAGAAAGACAAGTACACCCACAACATACCACAATGGTGCGCCTATCAGGATGCAATACAGGTATTTCGAAAAGCGTCCCCAGTTTGTGAACAGCATAAAGAAATTCCCTTTCGATACATTTTTTTCCGCAACATTTTTGAACATGCCCGATTCAAACGTACCCAACCTCAGCAATAGTAAAATAATACCCAGTCCTCCGCCAACGTAATAAGCTATGCGCCAGTCCTGCTTGCCAACTATTGCGGCGGCAACGGCCCCAAAAAGACCTATTACGGCAACTATGGTTGTTCCCCATCCCCTGTTTTGTTTGCTTAAAGTTTCGCTTACCAGTGTTATCCCTGCACCTAATTCGCCGGCAAGGCCAATACCCGCCACAAAACGGATGATGGCATAGGTATTTACATTATGTACCATACCGTTCGCAAAATTGGCAAGGGAGTATAATAAAATAGAGCCAAACAGTACCCTGATGCGCCCAAGTTTATCACCAATAACGCCCCAAAGTATCCCGCCAAGAAGCAAACCAAACATTTGAACGTTCATAATAAATTGCCCGGTTGGCACTTGCTGACTATCGGGCACCCCAATTTCCCGCAGGCTCCGAACCCTGACTATGGAGAAGATCAAAAGATCGTAGATATCAACAAAATAACCTAAGGAAGCTACGAGCACCAGGAAAATGGCGTTACGGGTAAGTTTGGAAGGGAGTTGTTCGGTCATATATTGCAATAATTGGCTGGGCTAATTTGATAAAATTTTTTACATAAAAAAACCTCCCCGCATGGCGAAGAGGTTCCCTCGTTTTGATCAGAATAGTCTTTTATATCTTTTTCACTTTTACTGCCTGTAATCCTTTTCTGCCTTCTTCCACTTCATACTCCACGTTATCATTGTCCTTAATGGCATTTACGCCTCCCTGTACATCTTTAAAATGTACAAAAAGATCTTTGCCCTCATCGGTAATGATGAAACCGTAGCCTTTTTGTGTGTTAAACCATTTTACTTTTCCAGTTTTCATAATATTGTTATAGTATTAAAAGAATTAGTTCAAAAGTTAAAAAAACAATAGCGCAACTGAAAATACTAAGGTATTGTAACTCAGAAAGCAACATGTATTAACCCTATACTACACCAAATATATAAAATTAATTAAAAAATAAAATAAAATTATTTATTTGGTTGCGGCGTAGTTCTAAGATATGGTTTTATTATCTTATGACCTTTAGGAAATTTTGCCGGGATGTCCTCCGTCTTTATCGCGGGCACTATAACCACATCCTCTCCTTCCTTCCAGTCGGCCGGTGTGGCCACGCTGTAATTGGCCGTTAATTGAAGCGAATCGATAACACGTAAAATTTCCTGGAAGTTTCTTCCGGTCGATGCCGGGTAAGTTATCATCAGTTTGATGGTCTTATCGGGTGCGATAATAAACAGCGAGCGAACGGTTGCTGTAAGTGAAGCATTCGGGTGTATCATGTCGTACGCCAGCGCTATTTCACGGTTCTCGTCCCCAATTATAGGAAAATTTACCTCGACGCCCTGTGTTTCATTGATGTCGTTTATCCAGCCCTTGTGCGATTCTACCGAATCCACACTCAAAGCGATAACTTTTACATTACGTTTGGCAAATTCGTCTTTTAACGATGCCGTTCTGCCCAGCTCTGTTGTGCAAACTGGTGTGTAATCTGCCGGGTGCGAAAATAATACACCCCAGCTATCACCAAGGTATTCGTAGAAGTCGATCTCGCCTTCTGATGTTTTGGCCTTAAAGTTTGGGGCCGCGTCGCCTAATCTTAAGCTCATAATATTAATGATTTTGTGGTTTACAAATATGATTTGAATATAAAGTTACTGTGATTACTGATATATCCAAAAGACAAAATTAAAATAAACTACTAATTTGGTGTGTTTTGTAGTTTTAATTGACGCAGGGATTATATTTGGAAGTTTTACCCACCCTTTTTAAGGTTAAAGAAAGAGTTTTGTAATCTTGGACGTAAATTTTTTCAATTCTGATTTCAGGAGGCTGTGCCAGGAAGCAAAATCAACAGCTGCGCGCCACGCCTAAACATTATACCCTGTTTATTGTTGAACTTATTTAAACTACAATCCGATACTACCTGATGGCACGTCACACTTATCAAACCGGCATCATAGGAAATTGCGCCTATCTTGCCCATATTAATAAAAATACCAATGTCGATTGGCTTTGCTGGCCTAAGTTCGACAGTACCTTCATTTTTGGCGGCCTGCTGGATAAAAACAAAGGCGGCGAATTTTCCATTTTGCCCGAAGGTGAATTTACCTCGCACCAATACTATATTGAAAATACCAATGTACTTTGTACGGAGATAACTGCCGAAAACGGCAGCAAATACCGCATTACCGATTTTGCCCCGCGGTTTTACCATAACCAGCGCTATTATAAAGCGCTGATGCTGATCCGGAAAATAGAGGCCCTGGAAGGTACCCCGCGAATAAAAGTGAAATGTGAACCGGTATCCGAATATGGGCAGATAAAGCTTGATGTAAACCGGGGAAGCAACCATATCCAGTATCTTGGCGGCGACGAACGCATCAGGCTGACAACCAATATCCCGGTGAGCTATGTGTTTGACGAGCAGTATTTTGTACTGAACGAGTGCAAATACCTGGTAATGACCTACGGCGAACCGCTGGAAGCGCCGCTGATAAGCACTGCCGATCATTTTTTGCGCGAGACCACGCGGTACTGGCAAACCTGGATCAAACACTCGTCTATTGCAACATTTTACCAGCCCTATGTGATACGGTCGGCGCTGGCTTTAAAAATACACCAGTTCGAGGATACCGGCGCCATCATAGCGGCCAGCACGACGAGTTTGCCAGAGTCGGACGGCAGCGGGCGCAACTGGGATTACAGGTACTGCTGGCTGCGCGATACTTATTATGTACTTACTTCGCTCAATCACATAGGCCATTTCGAAGAGATGGAGAAATATTTTAACTATGTGACGGATATTTCGGTATCGGAGGATTTCAGGTACCAACCCCTTTACAGCATAACCGGCAAAAGCAGGCTCACAGAAAATATCCTTGAGGACCTGGACGGATATATGGGTAATAAACCCGTGCGCATTGGCAACCAGGCCTACGAGCATATTCAGAATGATATTTACGGGCAGGTGATGATCTCGTTACTGCCTTTGTATACTGACCATCGCTTTATTTTTTCCGAACGAAAAGATTCGGCCAGGTGGATAAGCTTCGTGCTTGGGAAAATAGAAAAAACCATCGACGAGAAGGATGCCGGGATATGGGAGTTCCGTAACATGGCCAATATACATTGTTACAGCAACCTGTTCCAGTGGGCTGGCGCGTCGGCGGCCGAAAAAATGGCGATAGCGATCAACGATAAACCACTCATACGCAAGGCAATTTCGCTAAAAAAACGGGCGGCAAAACACATTGAAAGCTGTTACGATCCGAAACGAAAAGTTTACACCAATTCGGCGGGAAGCTCGAACCTGGACGCCAGTACATTGCAGTTGATCGTGATGCACTACCTCGATCCCAACTCAAAACGGGCCAAAGATCACCTGGCAGCGCTGGAGAAAGAATTAAAGGCATCCAAGGGTTTATTTTACCGCTACCTGTATAAGGATGATTTTGGCAAACCTAAAACCACCTTCCTGATATGCGCGTTTTGGTATGTCGAGGCGTTAGCCACCGTTGGGCGGCTGGATGATGCCCGTAAAGAGTTTGAGAACCTGCTGCAATTTTCCAATCACCTGTTGCTTTTCAGCGAAGATGTGGACGAAAACGACGGTAGTCAGTGGGGTAATTTCCCACAGGCATACAGCCATGTAGGTTTAATGAATGCCGCCTACCGCATAGCGATGAAGCTGGATAAACCGATATTTTTGTAGCTAAAGTAAAAGCAGCAACTCCAAAGTTTTTTTGAACCTGCTGCTTTTTAAACAGAGTTATATTGGGACTGTTCACCACTATTTATCGGTATGTGCGACCAGGTGGTGTTCGGTAAGATTTTTTAGCAATTTGCGGGCCTCGGCAGGCGTACGCAGGTAAAACTTTGCTGCGGATACATTAGTGCCAATTTTTATGGTGATCGCATCATCAGGCAGCGATTTGAAAATATCTTCGTCCGTATAATCATCGCCCAGGGCCATAATGAAATCATAGTTTTCATTATCGACCATGGTAAGCGCCGCTTTACCTTTATTGATCTCGATATTCTTGATCTCCACCACCTTATCACCGGGCAGCAGCTGCAAACCTTTGTCCATAGCAATGTATTTCAGGTTGTTCATCAACTCTCCAGCCCTTAATTCGCCCAGACCTTTTTGCGCTTTGCGGTAGTGCCATACCAGCGAGTAACTCTTTTCCTCGATAAACGAACCTGGCGTGCGATCGACGTACGTTTCCAGTATCGGCGCTATTTCCTGTTTCCACTGCGCCGAAAGGCCGGGCAGCTTGTGCCAGCGGGTGCCTTGTTTTTTGAACCATGCACCATGTTCGGCCACCAGGTCGATATCGTAGTCATCAAACCATTTTTCAAGGTTCTCGTGCTTGCGCCCGCTAATGAGCACCACATGATTTGATGAGTCCTCGCAGAGGGCTTTCAACAGGTCATTTAAATCACCATCTGGGCTGGCCTGGTCGATATCCGAATTGAAATTGACCAGAGTGCCATCATAATCGAGAAAGATGATACGATCGCGCGTTTTTATATAGCGATTGATGATGGATTGCTCGGTGCCTTCGCTCACATACCGGGTTTGCATGGAGCGCTGCAGTTGCTTTACCTCTTCCAGCTTATCCATAAATATTTTTACCCAATGACTGATATTGAATTTTGAAACGATCTGGCGCATTTGGGTCATTCGCGTGCGTTGTTCCTGCAATGGCATATAAGCAGCTTTTACAATGCTTTTAGCTACTTCCTCGGTATTGTTCGGGTTAACGATCAATGCATCGATCAGTTCCTTGGATGCGCCTGCCATTTCGCTGAGGATGAGCACCCCATCGTTGTAAACACGGCTTGCTACATACTCCTTGCTCACCAGGTTCATGCCGTCGCGCATGGGCGATACCAGGCAAACAGCGGCTGATGAATACAGCGCCGAAAGCATTTCTATCGGGAACGAACGGTAAAAATAATGTATGGGAGTCCATTCCACCGTACGGTGTAACGAATTGATATTGCCCACCAGTTTATCTATCTCCTCGCGCAGGTGCGCATACTGCGGAACCGTGTCGCGCGATGGCACCACGATCATATAAAATGTCAGCTTGCCTTTAGCCTCGGGGTAATGGTTAAGCAGATATTCAAAAGCGTGCAGCCTTTGTATAATTCCCTTGCTGTAGTCAAGCCGGTCGATTGATAATATCAGCTTCGTATTGCCGAAATTGGCCTGTATCAGTTTAATATTCTTCTGTACTTCGGGGTCATCCGGCAGCGAGCTGTATTTCTTATCATCTATACCAATGGGAAAAGCCTCGGCGACAATGGTCCGGTCATCTGCGGTTATAATATTGGCCGATGAATTGACCGGCAATATGCGGGTAGCAGCATTTATGAAGTGCCGTACATCGTCGTAGGTATGAAAGCCGATCAGGTCGGAACCCAGCACACCTTCCAGCAGCTGGGCGCGCCATGGGATCAGCCTGAACATTTCATACGAAGGGAATGGTATATGCAGAAAAAAGCCGATGGAGATATCAGGCTGTGCTTTGCGGATAAGCGCAGGCAGCAGCAGCAATTGATAATCGTGCACCCAAATGGTATCGCCGGGTTCGGCTACGTTGAGCACCGCCTCCATGAATATCTTATTCACCCGCTGGTAATAATCCCAGTTGGATTGCTCATAATTGGCATAGGTAGAAACATAATAGTGGAACACCGGCCACAATACCGAATTGGAAAAACCCTCGTAATATTGGTTTATTTCTTCCTGCGAGAGGAAGACAGGCACCAGGCTCAGCTCTTTTAACTGTCCCGTTACTTTCTGCCGGTCGTTCTCATCCGTTATCTCCAGGCCCGGCCAGCCGATCCATAAATTGTTGTTTTGTTTGTAGATAGAACCTAAACCGGTTGCCAGCCCGCCTTCACTGGGCGATAGCTGATACTCGCCATCCTGTTCTGTTATCTTTACGGGCAACCTGTTTGATACAATAATTGTTTTGGGCATATTTATAATATTACCCTTTAATAAGGCGTTTTGGTGGGTTTTTGTTTTAAAATTATTAGGAATAACGGTTAATTAAACACATGCTGCAGCCATGTTGACAACACAAAAATATTGCAACAAAAAAGCCACCCCATTACGGAGTGGCTTGTAGCTTTTTCAGACTTTTGCCCCGGTGTTATTTTACTTCTTTGTAGAATGCAATGTGCGAATCAGGAGTGATGCGTACCAATACGTCTTTAGCATCTTTTTTCAGATCGGCAAAATAAACGGTGGCCTCAGCGTCGGGGTTCAGCTCGGTGTTGTTCTGCAACACGATAACGTGGTCTACAGTGTAACCTTTATACTGAGCGTCAATTTCTTTCTGAGCAGCAGCAGGAACAGCTTTGGCAGATACTTCTTCCGTCAAGGCTACAAACTCGCCCTGGTGGTTGTAGAACGCTGAAGTTTTGATACCTTCCAGTTCGAAGTCGGCACGCTGAAAGTTGCCATTAACGGTCCATGTTACATTTTTAGCATTTGAGAAGTCAGCTGCAAACTGGTTTACTACAGTATAAGATACGGTTACAGTGTGAGCTTTTTTGGTGCCATCGGCAAAAACGCTTGCGCTAAACATAGCTGCGATTGCGGTTGTTATAAATAATTTTTTCATTGTCTTAAATTTTAAATCCGCAACAAAAATACGCTGCTATTGACGAATTTTAAAATTTAAGGCAACTTTTGTAATTATTTGATAAAATATAGGTCGTTTTTTGATTTTCCTAAAAATCCACCCCAATAATAAGTGTATTTTTGACATTATGTCAACGGTGCAGATGGGTACTTATTGTAAAATTAACACTAAGTACTTTTCTTAACAATTTCCTTGCAATTTTATGACAAACGGGGTTTTTACGTAACAAAAACGTTATGTAAGCACTTATAGAAAACGATTAACGGATTTGAAGGACAGTTAGGATTGATGATCTTTATTATATTTTCACCCTACTCTTTGCCCAAAGACAGGAGGATATTATGAATTTAGCGATTCTTTTTGAAGTTTATCCATTATCAGCAAAGCCGGGATATAAGGTCATGCCGCCGTCCATAAATATCGTGGTGCCTGTAATATAATCGGCTTCATCCGATGCCAGCCATGCTGCCAGCTTACCTATATCGGCAGCTACCCCCACGCGGTTATATGGTATCAGGGTTAGCAGTTTATTCAATGCATCGGGATTGCCCCATGCGGCCTGGTTAATATGGGTTTCAACAGCACCGGGCCCTATGCTCATCACCCTGATCTTATGCGGGGCAAGTTCCTGCGCCATGCTTTTCATCATCATCATCACACCGCCTTTACTGGTGGCGTAGTTTACGTGTCCGCCCCAGGGTATCACCTCGTGCACGCTGCTCATGCAAATGATCTTACCGGCGGCTTTGCTGCGCCCCTCCACTACTCCCCTGCGTATAAATTCGCGTGCCGCTTCGCGTGCGCACAGAAACTGCCCGGTAAGGTTAATATTGATGACTGTTTGCCACTGCTCAAGCGTCATATCCACAAACTTCGAATCGCGCTGCAGACCGGCGTTGTTTACCAGGATATCGATGGTGCCGTATTGCTTAAACATTTCCGCAAACATGGCCTGTACTTCGGCCTCGTTACTTACATCGGCATGTATGGCATAAGCCTCGCCTCCGGCCGCAGTAATTTCATCTACCGTTAGCTGGGCCACCTCGTGCGCATCAACGTGGTTGATGATCACCCTTGCACCTGCTTTTGCCAGCTCGAGCGCCACACCTTTGCCAATGCCGCTGTCTGCACCGGTAACCAGCGCGCTTTGCCCCTTTAGTGAATATGTTATCATAGGATGTTGTTTTGGTATAAATATAATAAGCCTATGTTTATTTAAAGGACGGGTTGGGTTAATTGTTTTTGGGCCCTGATGAATTTGATCTGTTAAATCGTGATAGCGGGCAGGAAGAGATCGCGGTTTGTTGGGTTAAATCAACAACAAAGGGCGGGGATTTAAAGACTATTCAGTGGAGATATTAATTATCAAGAATGTTTGTTGTTATCCAATTCCATTTAGGCTGATATAATTCTTCTGATGGAAAGTAGGCGTTTTCTAAAACTCTTACACATGAAAGTATATTTGCTTGCAAACTTCTAATTTGATTTGCACTCAAACGAAATTTTATATTTTCTGTAAAAAATCGGCTTTTATCTAATGTTGTAACTTTGATTATACCATCATAAGTACCCTCTTTCCAAATTAGCGAATTTTCTAATAGGTTTTTCAATTTATCATACTCTTGTGTGGCTTTCAATTGAAACACATCTTGATTATTTTTTGATAAGAGTTCAAATTGCTGATTAATGGCATTGTATGCCTGATCGTGATTGATTTTATATGCTGTTTCGTGAAAACCCACTTTTTTTTCAACTAATCCTTCTTTTAATATTTTAATTGCTATAGCATTTTGTTGCTTTTTAATTGGTGTCAATCCTAGTTCTGATGCGGCATATTCGATTTCATATAGTTTTTCTTCAAACCATTCCCATTTTAAATTATGTCGTTCTTGATTAGGCCCATGAAGCTGTATTTCGATATTTGTAATTAGGCACTCCGAATTTTCTGCGGATAATGCTAACGCCAAATTTATTATTGGGCCATTAATGTTATATCCTATTTCGATTATTCGATAGGGAATTATAGTGATTTTTACTTTTGTAAAGTATTTTATAAATAGTTGTATTATTGGAGGGAGCCAAGCGCAAGCGCCCAAAATGGCCAGAATTTTGTACCAAATATCCATTGTCAATTAAATAGAATTATAAAATGATTTAGATTTGGCCAAAGGGTAAAATCTAATTTTTATAAATCTAAGGATATTAGTATTTTATTTACAATTTAATTTACTAACAGGCTACGCCTAATATCGTTGGCATGGACTACTCATTTTTTTCCGTTTTTAATCTCTTTAAAAAGTCTGCCTTTGTCGATGTCAGTGAGCTCAGAATAATCGTTTGCGTCAATGACTACGATCTCATTCTCAAAACTCTTTAGTTCTTTTGCTATAACTTTAAAATAACCATATTTTTCTAAGTCTGCATTGTCAAAATCTAACCTAGCAGAACAAATAAAGTTAATTTCATTACAATACTTAACCAACCTAGATGCTAAATTTATACACGGCCCTATAAAATCGTAACTGCCATTTGCTTCTGATAACTTATAGATGGTACCTTGAGCAATTCCAAATTTGATTTTTTGCGGTAAATCACCGATCGGTATGTAATCATATAATTGTTCATTAACTTTCTCAATATTTTTTTGGAACAACCATAGTCTATTAATCAAAACTGTTTTAAATCCATGAGCGTTAAAGCTATTAGACTTTTTATCTTCCCATATATATAACATACCATCACCTAAAAACTTTCTTAATGATGGTTTCGTAAGTAAGGGTTCTGTTTTCTCCGATTCGCCATTCCAATAATCATCCCCACCATATATATTTATTTCGACACACTCTATAATGTGATTTATGTATTTTGTTATATAAAATTGCAAATCGGGCTTATTAAAAAAATTTGTAAATCCTGAAATATCAAAGATTAGTGCCAATCCGGTAGTCGGTCTGCCTGCATCTTTAAAGCCTTGAAACTTGTTTTTTTCCATTATATTATGGGTTGTGTAAAGATTTATTCATACTAAATTAACAAAAAAACAACAGATTATTATTCGTAAAATAATAACAACGCAATACCTATAAATACTTTCTCCTTTCCTCGTGTTGTCACCAAAAGCTTACATTTCCCAAAACCATTTCACCCCTAAAACCTTTATCTTTAGCAAATACTTACCCATTTATGAAAAACACCACCCCCACCCCCACCCCCATCATTACCGGCCCGCACGACGGGCCGAGCCTATCTGTTGTAGGCGATACGTACCGAATTTTGGTTAGCGGCAAGCAAACCGGCGGCGCTTTTGCTACCATTGATATGCTGGTACCACCCGGTGGCGGACCCGGTCCGCATGCCCATCCCGATTTTGAGGAGACATTTTACGTGGTGGATGGCGAAGTTGAGGTGAAGTCGGAAGCAGGCGCTTACATTGCAAAAAAAGGAGCATACGTGGTTATCCCGAAAGGCGGTATTGTACATTGCTTTAAAAACAAATCAGATAAAATGGCACACCTGCTTTGCACAGTTATACCCGCCGGATTGGAAGACCTGTTTATGGATATAGGCCAGCCGGTAAAGTATGACGAATTTTTACCCGCGCCACACCTGGACCCCGAAAGCATAGGAAAACTGATCTCAATAGCAGAAAAGCATGGGCAAAAGGTTTTTCCGCCGGATTATTTGGGCTGATCAACGGCTTTTAAAAACTTACGAAGCCGCTTTTAAAGAATGCTTCCGGATAACGCGGTAAAATTCATCCAGTTCAAAAGGCTTGGCGATAAAATCGTCCCATCCGTAGTGCCCTAGTGAATTCAGCAGGCGCGGATAAGCTGTCGCCATAATGACCGGAATGTGGGATGTTGCCGGGTTCTTTTTGATCTGGCTGCAAAGTTCGCCGCCGTTGATACCTGCGATAAGGAAGTCAAGCAGCACGAGGTCGGGCTGCAGTTCGCCCAGGTGTTGAATAATATCGTCAGAACCTGCCAAAATGGACAGGCGGTAGCCGTCTGGCTCAAGCAGATCGCGGTAGAGTGAAAGCAACTCCTCGTTGTCTTCCACGATGAGAACATGTTTGTTCATTAGTTATAATTGGTGTCGATATAACACACAGATAAAACGTTTGTTTATGACCGGAAAAGATTTTTTGTTTGCAGACCGGCAGAGCGCTTACAGTGTCATATTCCGGTGTTCACGAAAATGTTAAAAATGGGGCACTTTTTGAAATAGTCAATAACTGTAAGTATTGATAATCAATAGCTTAGTTCGACTACACGTTTGGCAAGCGGCGTTGGCGTGAACACTTTGTGTATCAAAGTTTTTTGATGTAATCGAGGAAAAGGAAAAGGGCCTTTTTCTTGTCTTCGGTCAGGCTGAAGTCGAGCCTGTGCATCAGGTAATCCTCCAGGTCGAAGTCGTCACGTTTGGGTAACTCTTTCAATAATTCAGGACGATGATCGAGGCCGAATTTGAGCGCCCGGTTAAACTCGTCAACAAATTGCTGGGGAATAGGCTTGTTGGCTATCCACGCGGCAAAGGTGAAAGGCAGGCCGGTGAATCGCTGCCATTCTTCGGACAAGTCGTAAACAAATTTATATTTCACTTTTTTGCCAAAGGTGCGGTCGCCTATTTGTACGTAAGCAGTATTCGCATCAGTTGACTGACCGTAATCCGGAGCATCGGTGACCTGTTCAGGTTCAACCTTCCAGAAGTTTTTCAGCAGCACGCGTGCCAGGTTATTCGATGTCCGGGACTGGGGGTCGAGCTGAACGGTTTTAACTTCCCTGATATCGCAATTACTAAACAGGAACACCGAGTTTACCGCACCAACGGCGCCGATACAATAGTCCGAAACGATATGCCATTCGGGAAGCTGCAACGCAGCAGCAACCGGTATCAGGCCGATGTCGACCTTATCGTCGATCAATTTTTGGGCGCAGTCGGCAGGGATATCCAGGCTCAAGTCTATCTGTTCGATGACCGGAGTATTTTGTATTCCGTAAAGAAATGGTTTGGTGTTGGTATAGCTTACAGCAGATATTCTGATCTTTTTCACTGGTTTTATATTATGTATTTGGACCCAAATCCGAAATCCGGCATCATCTCAAATGTTTAGCGTTATTAAAATCGGCGATCTCGTATTTCGATCCGTCCCAGGTTATTTTATAAAGGACAAGGTTTTGATGCGGGAAACTTTCCATTTCGGTAAGCGGCTTGCCCAGCAGTACACAAAGCAGCAGGCGCATAGCCCGGCCGTGCATGCAAATCAATACGTTCTTTTCTTCGGGATGGCTCATGATAATTTCCAGCGCCTTCAACTGGCGTGCCTTAACCTCGTTAGGGCTTTCGCCACCCTCAAATTTGCTGTCCAGCTTGCCATCCAGCCAGTGGCGTATCAGTTTTAAAAAAGCAGCCTTGTTAGCAGGCGTGCTCGGCTGACCCTCTAACACGCCCCAGGCCAGTTCGTCCAGGCCTTCCAGTTTTTCGTAAGGCAGGCCAAGATCGATAAACTGCTGTATGCTTTGCTGCGTGCGTTTGAGCAGCGAAATGTATATTTTATCGAAAGGAACTTTTTGGTAGGCATCAAAAAATTGCCCGGCTTGCCTGCGGCCTTCGTCGTTCAAATCGGTATCCCGTCCCCTGCCTTGCACTATGCCCAATTTGTTCAGATCGGTTTGTCCGTGACGGACGATGTATAAGGTTTTTAATATTGGAGATCCCACAGATTGCTTTTTTGATTTCACCGATTTGTTGCTTTGGTCTTTCCGCTTTTCGCTTTCAGGTTTAATTGATCACCGGTAATTTGTAAAACTGTGGTTTGGCTTCTTCGGGGAACTCAAAATCAGTATAGTTGGTTACTACATTATACAGCGTGTCCCGCTCTATGGGTTGCCTGCCCACCTGTTTTATCAGTTCCACCAGTTGTTTGGTGCTCATTCCAGGATGCTGTTCCTCGGCGCCTGCCATCGAATATATCTTGGTGGTATCGTCCAGTGTGCCGTCAATATCATCCACTCCGAAGTTTAGTGATAATTGTGCCGTATTCCGGCTTATCATGGCCCAGTAGGCTTTGATATGGTCGAAGTTATCCAAATAAATACGAGCAATAGCGTAATTGCGCAAATCCTCTATAACAGTCGTTTCTGGTACATCCGACATCTGGTTGTCCTGGTTACGGAACTTCAGTGGTATAAATGTTTGGAACCCGCCGGTCTTGTCCTGTAATTGGCGAAGGCGTTCCATGTGGTCAACCCGGTGCCAGTATTTTTCGATATGGCCGTAAAGCATTGTCGCGTTCGACCGCATACCCAATTTGTGCCACTCCTCGTGTATCTGCAGCCATTGGTCGGCTGTACATTTATCCTTACAGATGATGTCGCGTATCTCGTCATGAAATATCTCGGCCCCTCCTCCCGGTATGGATTCCAGGCCTGCTTCTTTCATCAGCTTCATTCCTTCGGCGTAACCGATCTTCGCTTTCTTAAAAATATAATGATATTCAACAGGCGTCAATGCTTTCACATGCAATTCGGGACGATGTGCTTTGATACGGCTGAACAGTTCCGAATAAAACGGTACATCATACTGCGGCAATACGCCGCCAACAATGTGCACTTCGGTAACCGGCTCATTATCGTATTTTTTTACGATGTTCAGCATATCGTCCATGGTGTACTCCCACCCTTCCGAACGTTGTTTGATCATCCTTGAATACGAACAAAACTTACAATCATAAACACACAGATTGGTTGGTTCGATATGAAAATTACGGTTAAAGTACGTGCGGTCGCTGTGCTTTTTATTGCGGATATGGTTTGCCAGCACCCCAAGGTAACTCAATTCGCCTTTTTCGTATAACAAAACGCCTTCATCAAAAGTGATACGTTCGCTATCCAGTACTTTTTGGGCAATTTGCTTAAGATCAGCGGAAAGATCGGGATCCTGTATTAGTACTTGTAAATTACTTTCAGCTTCCATCAGGTAAACTTTGCGACAAAAATAGCAAATGTTACTGTAATGGATGTGTAAACATTAATAAACTGCCTCCAAAGCACTAAGTTTGCCGTATGAAGATCGAGACTATTGCAATTCACGCCGGCAATCATACCGACGAATCTACCAAAGCCGTCATACAGCCTATTGTAATGTCGACCACGTTCGAACGGGCGGCCGATGGAAACTATCCTTCGGGCTATATCTACAGCCGTTCGGCAAATCCAAACCGGACGCAATTAGAGAATGTGCTTGCAAAACTCGAAAACGGCGCCGATGCCGCAGCATTCTCCTCGGGCAACGCCGCAGGTATGACGGTTTTTCAATCTCTCCGGCCGGGTACGCATATTATCGGTCCGGATGATATGTACCACGGGCTTCGTAATCAAGTCAAAAACCTGTTCGCCGGTATATTGGAATTTGATTTCATTGACGTGAATGACGATACCGTTCTGCAAAATCACATTAAACCCAATACCGGGCTTATCTGGCTCGAAACACCTTCAAATCCGTTATTGAAAGTAACCGATATCAGAAAAGTGGTTGCTATCGCCAGGCAGCATAACATAAAAGTAGCGGTTGATAATACCTTCGCGACCCCCATATGCCAGCAACCTTTAGCGCTGGGCGCCGACCTGGTGATGCACTCGTCTACCAAATATTTCGGTGGACACAGCGACCTGATGGGTGGCGCTTTGATCACCGCTGAAAAGAGTGAATGGTGGGCTAAAATACGGGACATCCAGGGATATGGCGGCGCCATCCCCTCGCCTATGGATTGCTATTATATCACCAGGAGCATAAAAACATTGCCCTACCGTATCAAAGGTCATGTTCACAATGCACAGTTATTGGCCGGATATCTCGAGACACACCCTAAAATTGAGTCGGTAATGTACCCCGGCCTGCTATCGCACCCTCAGTATGAAACTGCCAAAAGCCAGATGTCAGCGTTCGGCGGCATGCTTTCGTTTTGTGTAAAAGGAGGTTCGGATGAAGCAAAAAAAGTGGTCAATAAGCTGAAATTATTTACACAGGCAACCAGTTTGGGCGGCGTGGAGACACTGATAGAACACCGTGCTTCTGTGGAAGGCCCAGATACCAAAACCCCGCATAATTTGTTACGCGTTTCTGTCGGCCTTGAACATATTGATGATCTTATAGAGGATATAGAACAAGCGTTAAACTAAGGCGAAAGGGTAAAGGTAAAAGGTGTTGTATTCGATTACCCTTCACCTTTATCCTTTCACCTTTTACCGTGAATATGACATCGCCTCTTTCCCGAGTGCCCTTCTGATTATACCGATCTGCCCGATATGGTAAGCCTGGTGGTCGTTAATAAAAGCCCACAGCCCGGCCAATGTATTATCGAACGGATGTATCGGGTGTTTTGCATCGATAACTTTATTCAATGTTTCTTCGGATAGGTTTTCCAGTCCTTGCCTGGTAATAACGGTATCATGGTTCCATTTATCCTTTATTTCGTCCAGTGTTGGCAGCGGGCTTGGCGGCGCATTAAAGTCCTCTGCACTTCCACCCTGTGTGGTGTGGAAATGATCGCGCCATTTTACTTCTACAGGCGCGCCGCTGATATTGGCAAGGTTAGCATTGGCCCATAGCAAGTGCCCGGCCAGCCACTTTACGCTATTTACAGGGTCAGCAATAGTTTTATTTGATTCATGATCATTGATGTCTTTAATGACATTGTTAAACAATACATCGTGCAGGTCGTATTGCGCTAAAAGTTGTTTTTTGGTTGACATGTTTTTTGATTTTTATCAAAAGTACTTGCAAAATAACCTACCAGTAGGGTGTGAATGCGCCAACTACGGTGTCATTCGCGCCATTTTTAAGCTGAACACATAATGCTAAAAGCAAAAAACTTTGGACTTTCTGCGTTTAGCTTTTCGCTTAAATAAAATTTTATTTGGAGAATTGCATTTCTATCCCCTATCTTCGCAACAATATTTGGTAGTAATACCTCTATCATTACCTCTCAAAAAGGTTTTGATTTATAAAGAAGCGGCGAGAGATCAGGCTCAGCGACCCGCTGGCAACCCTCCAGGGTGGAGAAGGTGCCAAATCCTGGCCCGGAGAATGGATCTCCGGGAGATATAAATTAATAGCCATGAAAAGTCTGTTTAATATTTCCGAGCAAGCAATTTTTAGACCCGCTAAAAGTCTCACGGTTTCACGCGCCCATATTTCCGGGCGTATGTGCATGTGCATTTGTTGATCCTGTTTGTCACGCTAATTTCTTTTTCCTGAAAATACGCGTGTTCCGTTAAGGACCCAGCAACGTTTTTGCACTTTCGCCGGTAACCATTTGAAATCAAAAAATTATAAACATTAAAAATCTAACATTATGTCAGACCTGAGATTCGAAACTTTACAACTACATGCCGGGCAGGAACCCGATCCGACCACGGGCAGCCGCGCTGTACCTATTTATCAAACCACCTCGTTCGTGTTCAAAAATGCTGAACACGGCGCAAACCTGTTTGCTTTAAAGGAGTTTGGTAATATCTACACCCGTATTATGAACCCTACCACCGATGTGTTCGAAAAGAGGGTGGCAGCATTGGAAGGCGGTGTTGCGGCACTGGCGACAGGCTCGGGCCAGGCTGCACAGTTTTTAGCGCTGACCAACATTTTGCAGCCGGGCGAAAATTTTGTCACCTCTCCCTTCATCTACGGAGGCACTTACAATCAGTTTAAGGTGTCGTTTAAACGCCTTGGAATTGATGTGCGCTTTGCGAAAGATGATTCGGCAGGAAGTATAGAAAAGCATATCGATGAAAAAACCAAAGCTATTTATGTGGAAACGATAGGTAACCCCGAGTTTAATGTTCCTGACTTTGAGAAGATAGCTGCACTTGCTAAAAAGCACGATCTGCCTTTGATAGTAGATAATACTTTTGCCGCTGCCGGTTACCTGTTCCGCCCGCTGGAACACGGCGCGCATGTGGTGGTGCAATCGGCTACCAAATGGATAGGCGGTCATGGTACCAGCATCGGTGGTGTTATTGTTGACGGTGGCAATTACAACTGGGGCAACGGCAAATTCCCGCAGTTCAGCGAACCATCCGAAGGTTATCACGGGCTGGTTTTTTCAGATGTGTTTGGCGTGGGCGGCCCATTCGGAAATATCCAGTTCATCATCCGTGCAAGGGTTGAAGGCCTGCGCGACTTTGGCCCTGCCCTGTCGCCATTCAATTCGTTCCTGTTCCTGCAAGGGTTGGAAACGCTTTCACTGCGTGTGCAGCGCCATGTTGATAATGCTTTGGTCTTAGCTCAATGGCTTGAACAGCATCCGCAGGTAGCTAAAGTGAACTACCCGGGGCTGGCATCATCACCATATAATGCGTTAGCTAAGAAATATTTGAAAAATGGTTTCGGCGCCGTGCTTTCGTTCGAAATAAAAGGCGACAAAGAAAATGCGAGCCGGTTTATCGACAGCCTGCAATTAGTGAGTCACCTGGCCAATGTGGGCGATACCAAAACGCTGATCATTCAGCCATCGGCTACCACACATCAGCAGCTTTCGGACGAGGAGCAACTGGCAGCCGGCGTTAAACCGAACGCCTTGCGTGTAGCTGTCGGTATCGAACACATCGAGGATATCAAAGCAGATTTTGAACAGGCTTTCGCAAAGGTGAAACAGCAGCAGCCTGAATTAGTATAGTATAGTTTTTTAAGTGATAATAGACGTTACAGGCCCGGGCCCGTTATAGGGCCCGGCGGATGTAACGAACGGCTAAAATGAATACACAGACTTTTAAATACAAGCAAGGACTTAAACTGGAGTCGGGCAAGGAGTTGAGAGAATTGGAGATCGGTTTTCACACCTACGGCAAACTGAACAAGAACAAGGATAACGTGGTATGGGTATGCCATGCCCTGACAGCAAATTCCGATGTGCTTGACTGGTGGAAAGGGTTATTCGGGCCGACCGATCATTTTAACCCGGACGAGCATTTCATCGTCTGCGCTAATATCTTGGGTTCACATTATGGCACTACCAGTCCATTGAGCATTAACCCGGTAACCGGCCTGCCATTTTATCTTGCTTTCCCGCAAATATCGGTGCGTGATATCGTAAAGGCGCACCAGTTGCTGGCAGAGCATTTGGAGATCGGCGACATTAAAATAGTCATAGGTGGTTCCCTGGGTGGTCAGCAAGCTCTTGAATGGGCTATCATGGAACCCGGGCGTATTAAAAACCTGATCCTGATAGCTACCAATGCCCGCCATTCGCCATGGGGCGTTGCTTTTAACGAGTCCCAGCGTTTAGCTATCGCAGCCGACCGTAGCTTTTACGCCGGCAAGCCCGACGGAGGTGCCAAGGGCCTGAAAGCTGCACGAAGTATTGCGCTGTTGTCCTACCGCGGCTACAAAGCTTACGGTGTTACCCAGCAGGAGGATAACGATAAAAAGGTGGATGAGTTTAAAGCATCGTCGTATCAAAACTACCAGGGCGATAAATTGGTGAAGCGGTTTAACGCTTACAGCTATTGGTATTTGACCAAAGTAATGGACTCGCATAATGTAGGCCGTGGCCGTCATGGTGTTGAAAAGGCATTGAGCCTGATCAAAGCAAGAACATTGGTTGTCGGCATCAAGTCAGACCTGCTTTTTCCGCTCGAGGAACAGCAATACCTGTTTCGGCATATACCTAAGGCAGCATTTGCCGAATTCGAGACATTTTATGGGCACGATGGCTTTTTGATCGAAACTGAAATATTAACTAACATCATCATATCATTTTTTAAAACCGACGTAAAGGGAAAAATTATAGAACTGCAACAATCCGCATAATGAGTAAAAAACTAACTATAGGGCTATTTGGCTTTGGCGTTGTAGGCCAGGGCCTTCACGATATTATCAAAACTAAAAATCTGAATATCGAGATCGTTAAGATCTGTATCAAGGATGGCAGCAAAAAGCGTACGCTGCCTGCCGAGTTATTCACCACAGATAAAGAAGATTTGCTTAACAACCCGGAGATAAATACCATTGTTGAGCTGATAAATGATACCGAAGCTGCTTTTGAAATTGTTTCGAGAGCTTTAAGTACCGGCAGGAACGTTGTTTCGGCCAGTAAGAAAATGATTGCCACACACCTGGATGAACTGATAAACCTGCAGCACCAATATGGCACTTCGTTGCTGTATGAAGGTGCTGTGTGTGGCAGCATTCCTATAATTCGTAACCTGGAGGAGTATTATGACAACGAACTGCTGCATTCTATTTGTGGTATTTTTAACGGCTCGTCGAATTACATTCTCTCTAAAGGGTTTATCGAGGGGCTTGATTATGCCTCTGCCCTAAAGCAGGCGCAGGATCTCGGATTTGCTGAGACCGACCCGATAAGTGACGTTGGCGGCTTTGACGCCAAATATAAGCTCGTGATAGCTGCCTCGCATGCTTATGGTGTAGTGGTAAAGCCGGAAGAAGTATTCAATTTGGGAATCCAAACCCTTTCGTCTCACGACCTGCAATATGCCCGCGAGAAAAATCTGAAGATAAAATTGGTGCCCGTAGCGAAAGAGCTGGACGACCGCCACGTGGCTTTATTTGTATTGCCAAAATTTGTGAATGAGACCGAGTTTCTATACAATGTCGAATATGAATATAACGGTGTCATTGTACAGGCTGCTTTTGCCGACCAGCAATTCTTCTTCGGAAAAGGGGCCGGCGGTCACCCTACCGGTTCGGCAGTCCTTTCCGACATTGCGGCGCTTCGCTACGATTATCAATACGAATACAAAAAAGCGAAAGCAAAAAAGGACCTGAACTTTACCAATGACATCGAACTAAACATCTATTTGCGATACGAGGACGACGACCTTGTGGACGAGCTGGGTTTCGAATATATCCATGAACGCTATTATTCCGGCAATTACAAATTTGTTATCGGGAAGATCAATCTGCAAAAACTGATCGATAACCAGCATCGTATATCGGGTAAGGCGTTCATTGCGTTTGCCGATCAGCTGAGAGGGGTCAGCTTGGCTGAATCGAAAAAGCAGGCAGTTGAGGTCTTATAACAACTTTGCAAAGTTGTTGTTAAAAAGGCTCCCAAACGGGAGCCTTTTTGTGTCTATTTCCGATTAATCAACTAATCACTAATTAACCGCTAACCAGTCGCTAATTACACTGCCCTATTAACGTCCCAGCCTTCCAGGTAATCAGCTATACGGCGCAGGAACGATCCGCCCAGCGCTCCATCCACTACCCTATGATCATAAGAAAGCGAAAGGAACATCATATGACGGATAGCGATCATATCCCCTTGCGGCGTCTCGATAACGGCTGGTTTTTTCTTGATAGCACCCACGGCCAATATCGCAACCTGTGGTTGATTGATAATAGGCGTACCCATCACATTGCCGAATGAACCGACATTGGTGATGGTAAATGTACCATCTTTAACATCGTCCGGCTGCAGCTTGTTGTTTCGTGCACGATTGGCAAGGTCATTCACCGCTTTGGTAATACCAAGCAGATTCAGTTCGCCTGCCTTCTTAATCACCGGGACTATCAGGTTACCGCTTGGCAATGCTGTTGCCATACCGATATTGATGGCTGCTTTTTTAATGATCTGGTTCCCGTTTACAGAAACGTTCACCATCGGCATATCTTTGATGGCCCTTACAACCGCTTCAATAAATATGGGGGTGTAAGTTATTTTTTCTCCTTCTTTCTTTTCGAAAGCGCCTTTTATCTTCTCGCGCCACTGCACAATATTGGTTACGTCCGCTTCCACAAACGACGTTACGTGCGGCGAAGTTTGCTTACTCATCACCATGTGGTCGGCTATCAGCTTGCGCATCCGGTCCATTTCGATGATCTCATCTCCGCCTGAAACCGATGCACCCTGGCCGGTCTTTTGTTCGGAAGCCGGTTGTGGCTGAGGTGGAGCTGCCGCCGGCCTTTGTTCAGTAACGGCTTCCGTGGTCGCAGCCTGTTTTGGTTCTTCCTTTGGCTGTTCGGCGACGTGGGGTTGAGGTGCAGCCGCTTTATAAGCCGCCGGATTTTGAATATAACTCAAAAGGTCGTCCTTGGTTAAACGCCCTTCGGAACCCGTACCAGGTATTTTGTCAAGTTCTTCAATCGTTATTCCTTCCTGTGCAGCTATATTTTTCACTAAAGGTGAATAAAATCTTCCCGCTCCTTTAGCTTCATCAGCAGATGGTTCAATTATAGATTCTTTAACCTCTAATTGATCAAGCACTGGCATGGGTTCGGGCGAAACAGGCTCCTCAGTAGCTGTTTCAGCAACTTTATTAATATCCTCAATAACTTCAGCGGGTTCCACCGGTGTTGTGGTTTCCCCGGCTACGTCCGTTTCTATCACTGCAATTACCGATCCTACCTGCACTACATCATTTTCGTTACAAAGCTGTTCAAGCAATGTCCCGGTTACCGGCGAAGGTACCTCGGAGTCAACTTTATCGGTAGCAATTTCCATTACTGTTTCGTCGGCCTCAATGCGGTCGCCAATGGCTTTGTTCCATTTAATAATGGTAGCCTCGGCAACGCTTTCGCCCATTTTCGGCAGTAATAATTGGTATTTAGCCATAGTTCTCAGGTATTATAACGGGGCAAAATTAGTCAATTAGTTTAATTCCTTCAGCAAAATATTCAGCATGTTCAAAGCTGCTATCGCCGTTCTTTCTATATTCTGCTGCCGCTTATTTCCAAATGAAAATTTCTTTGTAACGGTTTTCGCATTATTTGCTACGCCTATCCACACGGTCCCCACAGGCTTTTCGGGCGTTCCTCCATCGGGACCGGCAATGCCTGTAACAGCAACTGCATAGTCCGATTTAAAGTTCAATAAAGCGCCCTCCACCATCTCTTTAACCGTTTCCTCGCTTACCGCGCCATGCTGCCACAGCGTTTCATTCTTTACCCCGAGTATGCTTTCCTTCAACTCATAGGAGTATGAAACTGCGCCTCCAAAAAACACATGCGACGAACCCGGATGCTGTGTTATCAGGTGCGATATATACCCGCCTGTACAGCTTTCTGCTGCCGACAGGGTCAATTCCCGATCTGCCATAAAATTCAAAATGGCTTTTTCCAGCGGTATATCTTCCTGTGCTATTATTGCATTTCCAACCCGCTCCGTTATCCTGGCCGCAAAATCTTTTACTTTTTCCGCCAGGAACGCTTCATTATCGCCATATGCACTTAAACGCAAACGTACCTGACCAAGTTTGGGTAAATAGGCCAATTTTATATAAGGCGGCAAATCATCCTCGATATCCTTTATCTTTTCGGCTAAATACGACTCCCCTTCGCCGGCCGTCAAAATGGTATGATGAACGATATGCGGCAATTTTAGCGATGCTTTGAGTTTTGGCAATACCGAATCTTCCATCATGTACATCATCTCGTGCGGCACACCCGGCATCGACATATAAATGGTATCGTCGTAGTTGAACCACATACCCGGCGCGGTGCCGTTCCGGTTCAAAATAACTTCACAATTTTCGGGCACCATGGCCTGCTGGCGGTTTACTTCGAGCAATTCGGTAAAAGTGCCCCGCAGCCGCCTGAATATAGCCTCAACATTTGCAAGTGCCTGTTTGTTCTCCACTAATCCAACCCCAAAATATTCAGCCAATGTTTTCTTGGTGATATCGTCCTTGGTCGGGCCAAGGCCACCGGTTATCAGGATAATATTCGCCCGTTCATGCGCTTCCTTTAACGCCGCCAGTATGTGATGCCTGTCGTCAGACACTGAGGATATTTGTTTTACCCTGATGCCTATTCCGTTAAGCTGCTGTGCTATCCAGGCCGAGTTGGTATCCACGATCTGGCCGATCAGTATCTCGTCGCCTATGGTAATTATTTCCGCCTGCATTTATTGGTAAGGGTTGTAATATTGATTGCTGGTGTAATCACTTCGTTTGGTCAGTTTCAGGTCCTGCAATATAGCAGCTTTTACTCTTAAAGTAACGTTGTACGATTTGTAATAACCGAATGGAAGCCATTGAAACGAAAGGTCCCAGCAGTGCAGGTTACGGTAAATGCCGAATGACGTAGCGCTGCTCAACTGGCCTTTACGCAAGTCGTAATTGGTGGTGTACTGTACTTTCCAGTTTTTGGTAACACTTACATCGCCGCTTAACATTACGGTGTTTGATACGTAGGTGTTGGTATAATTATTACTGTAACTAAACGAGTAATTGATAGAAGCGTTCCAGGGAACGTTAAAATCGACATAGGCGCTGGGGTCGCTGTTAAGCAGGGCCAGTTTGGCCGCCTGGTCGGGGTTTGCAGTTTGCAGGGTCGATCCCGGTGCAGCAGGTTGTACACTCGGGTGGAACAAAGCCGGGTTAAGCGAAGCACTGGCAGATAAGCTGGCCTGGACCAATGTCGGGAATTTGCCGTTCTGCCACGTGAATTTATTTATCGGTATCCTGTATTTATAGATCTGGCCGTTCGAAATGGAATCTCTTACCAAAGTAGTGTAAGGGTTGAAAGTTCCACTGAAATTGATATTCAGCTTATCCTTAAACAGCGAGGTGTGACCTGAAAATGATATAGGTGAAAGATTCAGCGAGTCTGCTGCGAAGTTGTAAGATGTTGATACCGTAAAACCCTCCAAAATCTTTATTTTCTTAGCTGTTGTTGATGTATCTGTGCTTTTAGGGCGCACCTTGGCTTCTATACTATTATTAAGACTGAACGTCAACGCGGCCGACTTACCTGCCGACGGCCCCCCATATACCGAGTTTTGGAAAATAGAATAACGCTGCGAACTTACCTGGTAAGGCACCGTTGCATCGCTCACCGCAGTTTGATAATAGCCATAGCTGGGATCGCCAAAGTCGGGGTGAAAACTGACTCCGATAGATGGCGTGGCTACATACCTGATGGCCTGTATGCTGCCTTTTTTGAACGACATCGTACCGTATATCTTGGTGGATATATTGGCGCCGACATTGTACTCACCGGCTCTTTTAAACCCGCCGATGGTATCGTATACCAATGAATCTCTACCGGGTACGCTGCCCCTGGCGTACCGTTCGTTTATATGTTGAAAATACCAGCGTTCGGTATAGTTAACGCTCGTGCTGAACTGGAAATATTTCAGGATTGTCTGGTTGAAGCCGATCGGTATCTGGTGTTCAAAACCGTTTTGCAAACGTTTTGACAAGGTTGCGCTTTTAAACAGTTGCGCTTCAGGCACGTCGTTCACCTTATTTGTTCCCTGCAGGCTATAACCAACAGTGATCTTCTGATACCATTTCTGCTGACCCACTCTTTCTTTTGAATCGAACGGGCTGATGGTGGACATGTTAAAGTTGAACGTCGGCAGCTCCAGTGTAACCGTCTTGCGTGTCAGGTCCTGGCTGTGCGACAAATTGACCGTAAGGTTAAAAGGTGTTCCGGCCCACACCCTGCCGTATGATATACTTGAACGTAACGTGTTTTGAGTTAATGTATTCAGGTTATAACCTTCCGTAGCGGGGTTATGCTGAAAGAACCCTGATGTACCCGCATTTACCGACGCACTGAATGTGGTGCCGGGGTGCGCATTCGGATTTTGGCTATGCGACCAGTCGATATGGAAGTCCTTGTTCGACGGGTCGCCCGGCAGCCCGTAATTAGTCGAGCTATAACTTAAGGTTACTGTGCCGCTATACTTATACCGGTTATAATAACGGGACGAAGTGCTTACCTCATACGAACCCTTGGAGTATAACGTACCGGTGGTAGTAAGGTCGAGGTAATCGTTAAGCGCTATATAGTAACCAAAGTTACGCAGGTAAAAGCCAAGCTTCTGGTCTTCACCAAATGTTGGAATGATGATGCCCGACGCCCTGGTATTGGGTTTAGGAAAAAAGCCAAAGGGTATGGCCAATGGCAGCGGTACCCCTTCTACCTCCAAAAATGCAGGCCCCGATATGATCTGGTTTTTTTCGCCGATACCTTTGGTTATCACAATGCCGAAATGGGTATCAGGGTAAGGCAGGTCGCAGGTACTGAAGATCACATGATCATACGCCGCATCCTCGCCGCTTAGTTTCCGTATCTGCCCGCCGGATATATAATTCCCATCCTGATCCGACGCAGCATTATATAGCTTACCCTTCTTTGTCTCATAATTAAAACGTAATGAGTCGGTTATCACGGGTTTGTCCTTACCTTGTTTTGATATGGGGCGGCCTATATACCGATGGGTAAACGGATCTATTTGCCCGGTTGCATAAATGATCTTGTTCTTTTCGTCGACGCGGATATAATCTGCATCCATCTCGAAATCCTCGTAGGTAACCCGTGCTTTACCATACAAATATAATATCTGGTGTACGTCATCGTATTTGGTCGAATCCTCCGCATGGGCTGTCACCATCGATTTCAGTCCATTTTTATTATTCGTGGTGTCATTATTTGCCTGTGCTGCATTATTTCCCGAAGTTTTTAGGGCAGATTTCCTACCTTTAAGCAACTTCTTGTCTTTTATGGTGTCCAGTTTAATAATGGTATCAATAACGGGCTTGTGGCCGTAAAAGCTGCGGGATGTTGCAGATGCTGTTACGTTGGCCATTAAAATGAATACAGGCAGAAAAAACAGGCTAACGAATTTCAAAATCGATTATGAATAGTATTTTTGCGGGTATTGTTAACAGCGTTCAAAAATAATGAAACCATCAGATTATTCGTTACAATAGTGATTAATATAATCTGACGAATTGTTCACCATAGAAAAAATAAAATATTTAGATGAAAAATAAGGCATTGAAAAGATTGATTTATAGTTTACTAACATTTGTTATCTCCTTTACTTTGCTTTCGTTTAAACATCCGTCACCTATAAAAAAAGACCCTCTGCTTGCCGACAGCAGCTTCAGAATAAGAACCATCATCGTCGATGCCGGTCATGGCGAGAGGCCGCCGGAAGGCGGACGCTACTCTCCCGGCACACAAGGTTCATATTCCTTCGAGAGAGACATAACGCTATCTATCGCCAAGAAATTGCAGGCTGAATTTGAAAAAGACATGCCAGATGTGAAAATAGTGATGACCCGTACAAACAAGTACGATGTGATATGGGGGAAACGGGCTGAAATCGCCAACTCGAACCGCGGCGATCTTTTTATCTCGATCCATTGCAATGCGTTACCTAACCGGACGATACGCGAGGTGGTTGGTCACAAACACCATAAACCTGTTTACAGATCGGTGAGCGTACCGGACCGTTCAGGCAAAGGCGTACTGCTGCTGGTTTATAGCACCAACAGGATAGGGCCACAGAACGAAGCTTTGCGCGAGAACGAAATAATTGGGGATGATAATAAAGTGGAGACTTCTGTGGAAGATAAAGCCGAGGATCCTATGGCAGTGATCATGCTTAACCGTATGAAGAATAAATTCCGCAAACAAAGCATACGCCTGGCCGACCTGATAAATGATGAATTTACACAAACTGATGGCCGCCCCAGCGACGGAGTAAGGGAGCAGGTTGTATTTGTGCTCGATCATACAGCCATGCCTTCTGTATTAGTAGAAACTGGCTACCTCAACAATCACGATGACGAAGATTACCTGAATTCTGAAAAAGGTCAAAACGAAATCGTAGCTTCGATAGTTAGAGCTGTAGAAAAATACAGGGATGAAGCAGAAGCGGTATCTAAAAATTAATCGGATGTGGGGTATGGGGCTAAATAACAGGCAGGCATTAGTTTATTTTACCGGTCTCCGATCTCATATCTCAAATCTCACGTCTATACTATGAAAATCTCTAACGAAACTAAAATTGGCGCACTGACCACCCTGGCCGTTGCCATCCTGATATTGTGTTATAGTTACCTGAAAGGTAATGATGTTTTTACCTCGTCCGATAGATTTTACGCCGTTTATAACAGCGTGGAGGGGCTTTCAGTGTCTAAACCGGTGTTGGTCAACGGCTTTCCTATCGGGCATGTTTCCAAAATGAATCTGCGCCCCGACGGGCGCACTATTGTTGAATTTAAGATCGACCCGCAATATAATGTGCCCGATAATACACTGGCCAAATTGGTAAGCACCGATCTCCTGGGTTCAAAAGCAATTGTTTTTGAAATGGGCAACAGCAAAACTTACGCGTCGGACAAAGACACGCTTAAAGCAGATATCGAGGGCAGCCTTGCCGAAAGCCTTCAGCCTATTCAAAAGAAGGCCGAACAGTTGATCTCGAAAATGGACTCATCCCTATCGGCCATCAACAAGATCATGAATCCTGATTTTCAGAAAAATATCGACCGTAGTTTCCTTAGTATAGCCAATTCCCTGCAAACGTTAGAAGGAACCACCAAAAAGATCGATGAATTGGTTGCATCGCAAAGCAGCCATATCAATGGTATCCTCGCTAATTCAGAGGCAGTTTCGGCTAACCTGAAAACCAGCACTTCGCATTTGGACAACATCGCTACCAATGCCGAGAAGTTTACCAGCGACCTTTCAAACTCAAATATCAAGCAAACACTGGATAACGCAAACAAGGCCATCGCCGATTTGCAGGCGACGATCAGCAAGATCAGCGACAGCAAAGGGTCGTTGAGTATGCTGATTAATGATCAACGCCTTTACGCGCATCTTGATAGCGCATCGTCAAACCTGAACAAGTTGTTTATCGATCTGAAGGCCCACCCTAAACGCTACGTGCATTTCTCGGTTTTTGGAGGAAAGAAAGATTGATGTGCAATTTGAAGTTTGCAGTTGCCGGTTTGCCGCATAAAAATTGCTAACTGCTAACTTATTCTATAACAAAGGTTTTCCCCTCAAGCGCAAGTTCCGTTTCCGGGAAAATACTTCGCGCTTCGTCCAGCAGTTCATTCAATGTTTTATAACGGGCCGAAAAGTGGCCTATAAGCAGTTTTTTTGCATTGGTTATCAACGCTATCTCGCCGGCCTGCTGAGCTGTGGTATGAAACGTAGACTGCGCCCGTTGGATCATGATATGCATGAAAGTCGATTCATGATACAGCAGGTCGACATTGCTTATCTGCTTAAAATAACGTTCGTTGTATATCGTGTCCGAACAGTACGCGTAGGTTTTAGGCGGCTCCGGCTCGATGGTGAGATCTTCGTTTTTATAAACAGTGCCATTTGGGGCTGTGTAATCGGCGCCCTTTTTTATTGCAGAATAATATTCAATTGGAATATTTATTTTCTCAATTTTTTCCTTGATAAGTTTCTTCAGTCTCTTTTTCTGCCTGAACAGGAAGCCGGTGCAGGGTATCCGATGGTCAAGCGGGATAGTCTCAACAATAACATCCTGGTTCTCCAGTATAGTCTCCACGATACCAGGGGTTGTGAAAACATAGTCGATCCCGAACTGCAGTGTGGTTTCGGAATATTTCAGTTGCAGGTCGATGATCTCCTTCAGCTCTGGCGGGCAATATAAACTTAAAGCTTTGGTCCGCCCGTTCAAATGCATGGACGATAACAACCCCACAAGGCCAAGATAATGGTCGCCATGCAGGTGGCTAATAAAAATATGATCAATACGGCCTGGTTTTACATCAAAGCGCAGCATCTGTTGTTGCGTGCCTTCGCCGCAATCTACCAGGTAAAAATGCTCATTGATGTTTAGCGCCTGCGAGGATGGATTCCTGTTGAAAATTGGCGTTGCCGAGCTGCTTCCCAATATTGTTACCTCAAACTTCATATCGGGTAAACAAGGTCCGGGCTATTTTGCCTCTTTTTTTAGCTGCTTTTCTACTTCCTCCATGAAGATAAGGTCAATGGCTTCGTCCGTTGTCGGAACGATGGCAAGTACGCTGTCTAACTGAGAAATAGCTATCAGCCGCGATACAGCGTCGTTTAAACCTACCAGGATAAATGTACCTGATGAGTTTTTACATAGGCGGTGCCCTACCAGTAAACTACTCAATCCTGATGAATCAGCAAACTTTATCTGCGAAAGATCCATGATGATATTCCTCTGCCCCTCGGTGTTCATCAATATCAGCTCAGACTTCAATTGCGGTGTAACTAATGAATTCAGCTTGGATTCATTAAGTTTCAATAAGACATACTTTTCGTGCTTATCAACAGTAAACTTCATTTTTTGATAATTATGCTACTAAGATATAATTTTTTTATCTACAATAAAAAATTACAAATTCCTTAATGCGGTGTTAATTGAACCTTCTACCCTCTTCAATACCTGGCCATTGTCGCCTTTGATAAATTTTTCACCGGTTATCTGTTCAAAAAGCTCAATGTAACGGTCCGATATCGAGGCTACTATTTCCGGCGTCATTTCAGGTACAACCTGCCCTTCCTTACCCTGGAAGCCATTTTCTATCAACCATTTCCGTACAAACTCTTTAGACAGTTGCTTTTGCGGCTCACCATTTTTTTGACGCTCCTCATACCCGTCTCTATAAAAATATCTCGAGGAATCAGGCGTATGTATTTCGTCAATTAAATATATTTTTTCACCAACCTTGCCAAATTCATATTTGGTATCCACCAATATCAGGCCCCTTTCAGCGGCAATTTCGGTTCCCCGCTGGTATAATGCTTTAGTATATTTTTCCAGTTGTGTGTAATCTTCAACCGAAACAATACCTTTTGCCAATATTTGCTCACGCGAGATATCCTCGTCGTGCCCTACGGATGCCTTGGTTGTCGGTGTGATGATCGGCTCGGGCAATTTATCATTTTCTTTTAGGCCTTCGGGCAATTTCTCGCCGCACACCTCGCGTCTGCCGGCAGCATATTCGCGGGCAGCGTGGCCGGCAAGGTAGCCGCGTATCACCATCTCCACCTTAAATGGGTCGCATATCCTGCCGATAGTCACACTCGGGTCTGGAACAGTTACCACCCAGTTTGGTACGATGTCCGATGTATCCTTTAAAAACTTAGCGGCTATTTGGTTTAATACCTGCCCCTTGTAAGGTATCGGCTCTGGCAACACCACATCAAATGCCGATATACGGTCGGTAACCACCATCGCCAGGTATTTGTTGGCGATTGTATATACATCCCTCACCTTGCCTTTATAAAAACCGGTTTGGTTCGGAAATTGAAAATGCGTCTCTTTTATTGCGTCCATTGTGTTAGTTCATGGTTCATAGATCATAGTACCTGATGGCCAAAAACCATCAACTATGAACTATAAGCTACTGTATATCCCCGTATGCCTCCAGTATCTTCCTTACCAGTTTGTGGCGTACAACATCCTCACCGGTCAGGTAAATGATCTCGATACCTTTTATATCTGTCAATATCCTTAAAGCTGTATGCAGGCCCGATTGCTGCTTTTTGGGCAGGTCTATCTGGGTAACGTCGCCGGTGACAATGAATTTAGCTGTCGGCCCCATACGTGTCAAAAACATCTTCAACTGCATATCAGTAGCGTTTTGGGCCTCATCCAGTATCACAAAACAATTATCAAGCGTACGGCCGCGCATAAATGCCAGCGGGGCTATCTCTATGGTGCGGTTCTCCAAATACACCTTCAGCTTTTCGGCTGGTATCATATCGTCCAGCGCATCGTACAGAGGGCGCAGGTACGGGTCGATCTTTTCTTTAAGGTCGCCGGGCAAAAAGCCGAGGTTCTCCCCTGCTTCTACCGCCGGGCGGGTAAGGATGATGCGTTTAATTTCTTTGTTCTTTAACGCGCGCACTGCCAGGGCAACCGCGGTATAGGTCTTTCCTGTACCTGCAGGGCCTATGGCAAAAACGATATCGTTTTTATCAATGGCCGAAACCATGCGCTTTTGGTTAGCCGTGCGCGCCTTTACCAATATACCGTTGGGTCCGAACACCAAAACCTCGCCGGTGGTCGATTTATCGCCTGCCGCAGGCTCGGCCGCTGCCTTTGGTGCAGCATTTGATCCCAGTATCCTTTCCAGGTCGGTGATGTTCAGATTCTCAAATTTTTCGACATGGTTCAGCAGGTGACTGAACTTTTCGTCGAATACGGACAATTCATGATCATCCCCCAAAACCTTTAATTCGCTGCCGCGCGCAACTAATTTCAACTTGGGGTATTGTTTCTTGATGATCTCGAAGTGGTCATTATTCGGTCCCCACAATACAGCCGGGTTCACATTTTCGATGGATATTTTTAGTTCGGTCAACAGTAAGAGTTTTTTTAGTTCCGGGATTTTTATGAATTAAAAATTGAATATTTGTAGCTTCTTAAGCTTGCACAAGATTAGCAATAAATATTTGAAAAATTAATGGCAATAATAACTTTAACTACTGATTTGGGCGACAAAGATATTTACCAGGCTGCCCTTAAAGGAAGTATTCTAAAATTATTGCCTGCTGCCAGTATCGTCGATATTACGCACAATGTTTCCGCCTTTAATGTGCAGCAGGCGGCCTTTATATTAAAAAATAGTTTTCATTATTTTCCCGACGGTACTGTTCACCTGATCGGTATAGATACCGTTTTTACCAAGGATACCAAATACCTGGCCATTCATTATAAAAATCACTTTTTTGTCGGGGCCGATAATGGTATTTTTTCATTAATGTTCAACGCCGACCCGGATGAGATCGTTGAGATCAATATTATGCAGGACCTTAAATTCCTTCACTTTCCGTTGGCTGATATTTTCGTAAAAGCGGCCTGTCACCTCGCCGGCAACGGAAAACTAAAGGACATTGGCCTGCCAATAGATAATATTGAAAGGAAGATGAACCTGCAGCCGGTTATCGAAAAGAATTTAATCCGCGGGGCTGTCATTTATATTGATTCCTTCCAGAATGTGATCACCAATATCACCAAGGAGTTTTTCAACCAGGTGCAGCAGGGGCGTAACTTTACGCTCTCTTTCAAACGAAATGAAACAATAAACCATCTTAGCTGGTATTATAACGAAGTGCCCGAGGGCGAAAAACTGTGCCTTTTCGGCATAAGCGACCATTTGGAGATTGCAATTAACAAAGGCAATGCAGCTGGTTTGCTCGGTTTAAGCCTCGGCGACACCGTTATATTGGATTTTGAATAATTCTGCCCGCCAGTTATGGAAAAACTTACCCTGATCTGTTTAGCATGCCTTTGGTATGCCCCTTTACTTGCTCAATCAAAAAACAATCCCGATTCCCTGGCTTACCAATTGCAACGCAATAAGATCAACCTGATGCTTGACCAACGCCATCAGAAGTTTGGGCAGTACAGTGAAAGCCTGAAAAAACATACCGGCATTTTCGGTTTGCAAACAAAAAAAGACATTCGCCGGTCGAACGATATCCTGATGGACATCACTAAAACCGACGAGGCCATATTTGAGCAGATAAAGATATTGCTCAACTACCGCACCTACCAGCAACAGCAGGCACAAGTGCAAACCACCCGCGTGCAGGACAATAGCCTGGGTTATATGAATACCATAAACCGCCTGCGCGACCAGGCAGACAAGTTAAAACAAGATGCGCAGGCCGCTCAAAAAGAGCAGGAAAGCACTAACAGGATGCATTTTATTGTGTTTGCCCTCATGCTTGGGTCAATTTTAATTTTATTATTTCGAAAGCGCCACGTTACTGCTTAGTTTTGCCGGGTTTATATTTAATAAATGGCAAGAGGCAGAAGCAGTTTGAATAGTGGTGGTAAACAAAAAGAAGAACTACCCAAAGCTAAAATAACACGACAAACCCTAAGCAATATATCGCGGCTGCTTTCCTATCTAAGGCCTTACCGCTGGAAATTCATTTTTGCAATGCTTTTCCTGTTTTTGTCGAGCTTGGTCGGATTGGCATTCCCTTCTTTTATCGGAGCGCTTATAGACGCTGCGCAAGGAAAATCGACCGGTAAATTTTTGCCCGGCTCCATACAGGGCATTGGCATATTAGCGCTTGCCGTATTATTCAGCCAGGCTTTTATTTCGTTTTTCAGGATATTGTGGTTTGTCCAGGTGGCCGAGCGTTCGCTGGCCGACATCAGGCGCGATACCTATTTCAAACTGATAACCCTGCCGATGAACTTTTTCTCGAACCGCAGGGTTGGTGAATTGAACAGCCGCATATCAGCAGACCTTTCACAGATACAAGACACACTTACCACCACTCTTGCCGAAATAATTAGACAATTGGTTTTGTTGGTCGGTGGTATTGCTTTCCTGGCCATCATTTCAATTAAACTTACGCTATCCTTATTGGCGGTATTGCCGGTGCTGGTAGTTATCGCCGTATTCTTTGGGCGGTTTATCCGCAAAATATCCCGCGAAGCGCAGGATAAACTGGCTGAATCGAACACCATAGTTGAGGAAACTTTACAGGGCATAGCCAACGTGAAGGCCTTCGTAAACGAATCGTTTGAAGCGACCCGCTACGGAAAAAATATCGGCGACGTGGCGAGTATCGCCATTAAAGGTGCTAAATACAGGGGCATATTTGCATCATTCATCGTATTCGGCATGTTTGGTGCAATTGTGTCGGTAGTTGCTTATGGCTGCTTACTGGTAAGCCATCACGAACTTACGGTAGGCGAGCTATTTAAATTCGCCTTATACGCAGCCTTTGTCGGCAGCGCGATGGGCAGCTTTCCAGAAATGTATGCCAACGTGCAGCGAGCGGTTGGCGCCAGCGAGCGGGTATTGGAGATATTGGCCGAGCAAAGCGAGAAAATATCTATCATCGAAAGTAACAACGATATAAAGCAGCTTATTGAAGGTGATCTCTCTTTCAACAATGTCAACTTCCACTACCCTTCCCGTCCCGAGATAGAAGTACTAAAAGGTGTTTCGTTCGAAGCAAAAGCCGGGCAGCGTGTAGCCATCGTCGGCCCGAGCGGTTCCGGCAAGTCAACAACAGCGGCATTAATACTGCAATTTTATCATCCGCAAAGCGGAACAATATTTTTTGACGGCAAGCCGGCTGATGAATATTCATTAACCGACATCCGAAACCAGGTAGCGATAGTACCGCAGGATGTTTTGCTTTTCGGAGGAACGATACGCGAGAACATCGCTTACGGTAGGTTAAAAGCGACCGAAGAAGAGATCCTCGCGGCAGCAAAACGTGCCAACGCACACCAGTTTGTAACGTCGTTTCCCGAGGGCTATGATACCGTGGTAGGCGAACGCGGGGTTAAATTATCGGGCGGACAACGCCAGCGCATTGCTATTGCCCGCGCCCTGCTTAAAAATCCATCGATACTGATCCTGGATGAAGCCACCTCCTCGCTCGACTCTGAATCGGAACGCCTGGTACAGGAAGCGCTGGAGGAGTTGATGAAGAACAGAACTTCTGTTATAATTGCACATCGTTTGTCTACCATCCGCGAAGCTGATAAAATCATAGTTTTGGAAAAGGGCGCGGTGATAGAAAGCGGCAATCACGAGGAACTGCTGGGCAACGAAAAAGGCCTTTACCGCTATTTGAGCCAATTGCAGTTTGAAGTATAGCATATGGTTGATAGATCATAGTTCATAGTATTTTTCAGGTACTTGCTATGAACCATCAACCATGAATCATGAACCAACAGAATGAAATTAACCATCCACGGCGCGGCGCGCCAGGTTACCGGGAGCATGCATTTGCTTGAGGTTGACCAATATAAAATACTTATTGACTGCGGGCTTGATTACGAAAAAGACCGCAGCATACAATCTAATGAAAATTTTCCGTTCGACCCGGCTGAGATAGATGTTGTGGTATTAACGCACGCCCATATTGATCATTCGGGCAACCTGCCTACATTGGTACGTTTGGGTTTTGAGGGACAGATATTGTGCACCCCTGCTACTGCTGATCTGACAGAGCTTTTGCTGCTGGATTCGGTTAATATTTTTATGAATAAGGCTCAGAAAAGCCAGAAGCATAATCGCAAAAGGCGGGGCTACAATCAAAACCAGCAGCAACCTCTGTATCTGCAAAAGCACGTAATGGATACGGTTGAACGGTTTGTAACCATCGGTTTTGACAGGCCCTTCCGCATCAACGGCAATATCGAACTCACGTTTATTCACATGGGCCACTTGCTGGGCGCAGCGGCGGCGGTATTTAATATCAATGAGCACGGCGAAGAAAAAACCATCGCCTTTACCGGCGACGTGGGACGAAAGGGCTACCCGGTACTAAATGATCCCGCAGAATTACCACCGGTAGATTACCTGGTATGCGAATCGACCTATGGCGGCCGCCACCACACCAAAGGAAAAACGGTGGAGGAAGCCCTGATAGAAACAATCGAGCAGGCCTGCATCAAGGAATCGGGCAGGCTGATCATACCGGCATTTAGTATCGGGCGCACACAGTCATTGGTTTATTCACTTAATAAAATATTTAGCCAGGGCCTGCTGCCGCCGGTCAAGGTTTTTGTCGATAGCCCCATGGCTGTTTCGGCCACCGAAATTTTCCGCAAACACCACAGCCTGGTAAATGAGGAAGCGCGCGAATTTTACCAAAAGCAAGGAGATGAATTTGAGTTTGATAACCTGGTTTATACCCAAAACCTGAAGGACAGCCGGCAAGTATCCAATTACTTCGAACCCTGCATCATCATCTCGTCAGCAGGTATGCTGGAGGGCGGCCGCATACAGGACCATTTGTATAACAACATCCAGAATTACTATTGCACCATCCTGTTCATCGGTTATTGCGCTAAAGGTACTTTAGGGAACCGGCTGCTCAGGGGCGACCCAATCGTTCGCATCAAAGACAGGGAATTATCGGTGTATGCCACCATAAAACAAACCGATGTATTGAGCGCCCACGGCGATCACGAGGACCTGATGAACATTGCCCGCCAGCAAGATAAATCGAAACTCAAAAATATCTTCCTGGTACATGGCGAAGATACCAGTATGCAGGCTTTTGCCGAAGGATTGGAGGAAGAAGGTTATACGGTGACAATCCCAGAGAAGGAAGTGAGTTATATATTATAAACGCTAAAAAGTTGTCATGCTGAACGTAGTGAAGCATCTATTGACAATAACTGCCGTGTAGATTCTTTGCTGCGTTCAGAATGACAACTCTTGATTTGGGCCGTTTTTATGGATTATGCCTGAAATGCTCTATAATGAGTCCCGCCAATTCGACACCTATCCTTTCCTGCGCCTCGTTAGTTGCAGCGCCGATGTGCGGTGTCAGTGAAATTCTAGGGTGATTCAGTATTTCCGGGCGTGGCGTAGGTTCGTTATCGAATACGTCCAAAGCAGCAAAAGAAACCTGTCCGCTGTTCAATGCATCTATCAGGGCCAGTTCGTCTATCAATCCGCCACGGGAGATATTTACCAACCCCACCCCTTTTTTGGTGCGGGCCAGTTCAGCAGCGCCAAACAGAGCTTTGTCAATAAATGGGGTGTGCAGGGTGATAAAGTCAGACTCCCTGATCACTTCTTCCAGCGTAGCAACCTTTACTTTGGCATGTACAACAATGCCGCCACCCAGAATAACTTCCACATTCGGTATAAACTCGTACAGGTCGTAAGCGATCACATCCATTCCAACACCCAAAGCAATTTTAGCCACTTCGCGACCGATACGGCCAAAACCTACAATGCCTAAAGTTTTACCGCGCAGTTCAACGCCTTTGGCATAAGCCTTTTTCAAATCGTTAAATTTGGTTGCTCCCTCAACAGGCATCTTGCGGTTGCTGTCCGGCAGAAAACGAACGCAGCCCCATAAACTGGCAAAAACCAGTTCGGCAACAGATAAAGACGACGATGCCGGAGTATTGTAAACGCTAATGCCCTTTGATTTGGCATAGTCCACATCAATGTTATCTACACCTACGCCACCACGTCCTATCAGTTTCAGGTTAGGGCAAGCATCTATCAGTGCCGTTCGCACCTTAGTAGCGCTACGCACGGTAATGGCATCGTATTCCTGTAATTTAACAGGCAGCTCATCCTGTGGTATGTTTTTGGTGTCAACAAAAAAACCGGCATCTTCCAGCATTTGCTTGCCTATCGGATCGATGCCATCATTGGCTAATATCTTTATCATGGGTTGTTAGTGATTAGTTATCCGTGATTAGCGATTAGTTAACCGGTGATTCCTAATCACTAATTAACTAACCACTGGTCACTATTATTTATTATTCTCCTGGAATTCCTGCATCGCATCTATCAGCACGTGTACGCTGGTAATTGGCAGTGCGTTGTATATGGACGCCCTGAAACCACCTACACTCCTGTGGCCCTTTATGCCAACAATACCCTTTTCATCGCAGTATTTAAGGAATGGTTTCTCATGCTCCGGATTTTCAACCACAAAACAAACATTCATGTGTGAGCGGTCCTCAACTGCACAAACCCCTTTGAACAGCGGGTTGCGGTCGATCTCGGTGTAAAGCGCCTTTGCTTTTGCAATATTGTCTTGTTCTATGCCGGCTACACCGCCTTTAGCTTTCAGCCAGCGCAGCGTTAGCATTGATACGTAGATAGCAAAGCATGGCGGCGTGTTGTACATCGAGCCACCCTCAATTTGTACCTGGTAATTGAACATTGAAGGTATCTTGCGGTCCACTTTTCCCAGGATGTCATTCTTAATAATAACCAGGGTAACTCCCGCAGGGCCCATATTTTTTTGCGCTCCGGCGTAAATCAGCCCAAAATCCGACACATCAACCTTACGGCTGAAAATATCCGACGACATATCGCAAACCACTGGTATAGGCGATTTGAAAAACTCTTTCATCTGTGTGCCGTAAATGGTGTTGTTCGATGTGATATGAATATACGCGGCATCCTTCGGAATAGTAAAGTCTTTAGGTATATAGGTAAAGTTGCTTTCCTTAGCAGTTGCTACAATTTCAACCTGGCCAAAAAGTTTTGCTTCCTTTAGTGCTTTGTTGGCCCAAACGCCGGTTTCAACATAGGCAGCTTTGCCCCCATCGGGCAGCAGGTTATAAGGCGCCAAAGCAAACTGTGAGCTGGCGCCGCCCTGCATAAACAAAACCGAATACCCTTCGGGAACATTAAAAAGCTCTTTTACCAGCGAAACGGCCTCGTCAAGAACAGACTCGAATTCAGCCGAACGGTGCGATATTTCCAGTATGGATAATCCTGTTCCGTTGAAATTCAAGACGCCTTCAGCAGCTTGCTTTAATACTTCGTGTGGCAAAATGCCGGGACCGGCACCGAAATTGTGTTTCATAACTTTTTGTTTGATGTTTATTGGTTCATTGACAAATTTATCAGTTAGCCGGGGCTAAGTTAGTCAAATTGTTAATGTTTGTGGGGATTATTTGCAATATTTTTATCACAATTTGCTATTTTATTAACAATAGTTTGTAAACAAAGAGTGATAGGCGGTTAGTAGTTTTGTTAATGGGGGTGCTTCAGTGTCTTTATCGCGGCAACGGGATTTTTTGCCGAAAATACCGAATTGCCCGCTACCAGCACATTGGCCCCGGCATTGATCAGTTTAAGAGAATTGCTTTCGTCCACCCCGCCGTCTACTTCAATGTACAATTTTGCGTTGCGCCCCGAACTCATTTTTTTTAACTCACGCAATTTTTTATAAGTGTTGCCTATAAATTTCTGGCCGCCAAATCCGGGGTTGACCGACATGATCAGCACCAGGTCGAGGTATTCAATAATGTCTTCAAGGAATCCAACCGGCGTGTGCGGATTCAGGGCCACGCCAGCTTTGCACCCCAGGTATTTTATAGCATTTACCGTGCGGTTCAAATGCGGGCAAGCTTCGAAATGAACAGTAATACCGCTGGCGCCTGCTTCCTTAAAGCGTTCGAGATACCGGTCAGGGTCCTGTATCATCAGGTGCACATCCAGCGGCTTTGCAGCATGCTTTTTCGCGACCTCGACAATAGGGAAGCCGAAAGAAATATTAGGGACGAACATACCATCCATGATATCAACATGTATCCAATCGGCTTCACTTTGATTCAGCATTTCAATATCGCGTTGAAGGTTCCCGAAATCTGATGCTAAGATGGATGGAGAGATGAGGTGGTTCATGCGTCAAATATAAAGATTGTGTCTGTAAAAAATACTTTGTTAAGAATTTGAACTAATTATCAACGGTACTTAATGTTTATACAGAATTTTCTGATATTTAGCCGTCATGGTTGTTTCAGAAAATGTATTGAAATGGGCAATGCGGCTCTATCCCCCCCTGTTTTTTCAACGCATTTGGGTTGTCCGGTTCGATAAGGATTTTCGAGGTGTTAAAGTAAAAATTAACAAAAGCCTGATCAACAATAACTACAATAACTCCATATTTGGCGGTACTATTTTCGCAGCTGCTGACCCTTTTTACCCCTTGCTCTTTCACCAGGTGCTGACGCATAAAGGGTACAAAGTACGCGTGTGGATGAAATCAGCAGCTATCCAATATCTGAAGCCGGGACGCAAGGACCTGTTCTTTACCATCAGCATTGCGGAAACGGAAATTGAAGAAGTGCAACAGGTACTAAAAAGCGGTGAAAAGTATATCAGGGAACACCCGGTAACCATGTACGACCGGGACGGCGAACTGTGCGTGGAAATGACATGCGAAATATACATTCGTAATTTAAATCAGTCTGAAACTAAAGACAGTGTATCTATCTGATGAAAGTGATCATGAACGATAAATTCTTCCAGGATAAAGGTTATATCATATCCACCGACAAAAGCTTTATTGATTTTGACGCGGTTTATAATTACCTTGAGAACGAATCTTATTGGGCCAAAGGCATTACAATCGAAAGGCTTAAGAAAGCGATCGATAATTCGATGTGTTTCGGAATTTATAAGGACGGAAAGCAGGCCGGTTTTGCCCGTGTGGTAACAGATAAGGCTACCTTTGCCTATGTTTGTGATGTGTTTGTACTCGACGCCCACCGGGGACTCGGCCTCTCAAAATGGCTGATGCAAACCATCCGGGAATATCCGGAGTTAAAGGGTTTGAGACGTTGGTCGCTGGCAACATCGGATGCGCATGGGTTATACCAGCAATTCGGTTTTGTACCACTCAGTAAACCTCAAAATTGGATGGAAGTTTATACACCTTACGCGCAAAACCAGGGAGACGGAAAATGAATATCAAAAAGACAATATTTGAGGGTGAAGGTGTAACACTTGATTTCAAAAAAACTATAACCAGTTGCGAGAAGATAGCCAGAACCATGGTATCCTTTGCCAATAACAAAGGCGGCAGATTATTAATAGGTGTAGCCGACGATGGTACCATAAAAGGCGTAAAATCTGAGGACGAAGAACGTTATATGATAACCCGGGCGGCGCAAATGTTCTCAAAACCAGCTCTTGAACCTAAGTTTGAAGAGATTTATGTAGACGATAAAATGGTACTGGTGGTGGAGATACCAGAAAGTGATACCAAACCCCATTATGCCCTGGCCGAAGATGGCAAGTGGTGGGTGTATGTGCGTGTGAAAGACAAAAGTGTGCTCGCCAGTAAGATAGTGGTTGATGTATTGAGGCACCAGGCAGATAGCAAAGGCGTGCTGATAGAATATTCAACCAATGAAAAGGCACTGCTGCAATACCTTGATGAAAAGCAGCGCATTAATGTGCAGGAATACTGCAAGCTATTAAAGCTTAGTAGGCGCAGTGCACAGCGCATTTTAGTGAATATGGTGCTATCAGGCGTGCTGCGTATTCATACCACCGAAAAAGAGGAGTATTATACCGCTGCCTGACAATCAGTCACAACCTAAATTGTTATTTTTGCTCCCTGCCCTGAGATCAAGCAATGAAAAGTTTTTACCAAAAATATAAACCATATTATGGCCAAAGCCTTGTGCTTGCTGTACCTGTGGTGATATCGCAGATGGGGCATACTTTGGTGCAAACTGCGGATAGTATTATTATCGGGCATTTTGCAGGTACTGTTTCATTAGCGGCTGTATCATTAGTTAACAGCATTTTTGTTATCGGGCTGGTTATCGGTTTAGGTGTGTCCTATGGTATTACCCCGCTTATCGCACAAAGCAACGGGCGAAACGATCATAGCGAATGCGGGCAATTGCTGTCCAATAGTTTGCTTATCAATAGCATTACCGGCGTAGTATTATTCCTTTTTATCAGTTTCGGCACTATGCAAATGATCGGTCATCTCGACCAGTCGCCCGAAGTTGTACGGCAGGCACGGCCTTATTTGTTCCTGATGGGGATCTCACTTGTGCCCCTGCTCATTTTTAATACATTCAAGCAGTTTGCAGAGGGTCTTGGGTTTACTAAACAGGCGATGGTAATATCCATAGCGGGCAATATTCTCAACGTATTATTAGGGATCACTTTTGTGAAGGGACTTTTCGGCATAAAACCAATGGGCATCAGCGGTGTAGGTTATAGTACACTTATCGACCGTTGCAGCATGGCTTTTGTTATGGCCTTATACGTCTTTCGCTCCAAAAACTTTAGAAGCTATTTGAAACATTTCGCCTTAAAGAATATTGACCGCCTGCGGTGTGCGTCGATTCTCAAGATAGGGACGCCAGTTGCTTTGCAGTATGTATTCGAAATAAGCGCCTTCAGCGGAGCAGCAATTTTGATTGGCACTATAAGTCCGGTTGCCCAGGCGGCACACCAAGTAGCTATAAACCTGGCGGGTTTAACCTATATGGCGGCAAGCGGAATAGCGGCGGCGGCGGCAATCAAGTCTGGAAACTTTTTCGGTGCGAAGCAGCACCGCGACCTGCGCCTTTCAGCCATATCAAATTATCATATCGTCATTGTTTTTATGTCGATGACAGCGCTCTTATTCTCCTTCGGCAACCATCTTTTACCCTGGATGTATACCTCAGACAACCAGGTAATAGTTATTGCAGCACAGCTGCTTATCATTGCAGCTTTCTTTCAGTTGTTTGATGGCACACAAGTGGTGGGTCTCGGTATTTTGCGCGGTATGGGCGATGTAAATGTGCCCACTATTATAACGCTCATCGCTTACTGGATTGTGGGTCTGCCCGTTGGTTACCTGCTCGGTATACAATTCAAAATGGGCGTAACCGGCGTTTGGTACGGGTTGGTTTTAGGGTTGCTTACCTCTTCGCTTTTGTTATTTATCAGATTTCAATCCATCAGCAGGAAACACCAGGTAAAGCAGGAAATTATCATCGCACAGGATTAAAAGTACAGATCATGCGCCAGGCGATAAGTATTGCAATGCGCCTCGACAATCGCCTTAATATCCGCTGAATAACCGCCGCCCATGCTTACCTGTACCGGGATTTGATGCCCTTTACAGGCTTCTAATACCAGACGGTCGCGCTCGCGGCAGGCTTCCATGCTTAGGGCCAGCTTACCCAGTTTATCCGTCTTAAGCACATCAACTCCCGACAGGTAAAATATAAAGCCGGGCTTTTGCCGTTCGATAAGGCCGGGTAAGGTTTGTCTTAAAATAGCAAGGTAATCATCGTCACCTGTCCCATCGGCCAATGGAATATCCAGGTCTGATCGTTCTTTGCGGTAAGGAAAATTATTGGCGCCATGCATAGAAAAGGTGAAAACCCGCGGCTCATTTTCAAATATCTGCGCTGTGCCGTTACCCTGGTGTACATCTAAATCAATAATTAAGATAGATGATGCCAATTTATTATTTAATAAATAGTTAGCAGCAATAGCCTGGTCATTTAGCAGGCAGAAACCTTCGCCCCAATGGGTTCCGGCATGGTGGGTGCCCCCGGCCACATTAAAGGCAATGCCATATTCAAAAGCATAGCGACAGCCGTCTATTGTCCCCTTAGCTATCCTGATCTCCCGCTCAACCAATTCTGCTGATAAAGGAAAGCCAATGCGCCGTGCTTCTTTAGCGGGTAGTGTGAGGTCGCGGAGCTGGTGCCAATAGGTTTTATCATGTGTCCAAACAATTATTTCTTCTTCCAAAGGTTCAGGTGAGAAAAGATTTTCATGGCTGATGATGCCTTCGTGGAGCAATTGTTCCGGTATCAATTCGTATTTCAGCATCGGGAACCTATGTCCTTCGGGTAAAGGATGGGCGTAAATTGGGTCGTATGCGATCTTAAGCATAATAATTATCCCAGGGCAGCCAAAGACTCGCCTAACAGTTTTGAAGCGCTGTAAACGTCTTTAAACGTATTGTAAAGCGGCACCGGGCTCAGCCTGATCACATCCGGCTCGCGCCAATCGCCTATGACGCCGTTTTTCGTCAGATGGTCAAACGTCTTCTTTCCATCCCGTTTGCAAATCACAGAAAGCTGGCATCCCCGCCAATCAGGGTCATTTGGTGTAATGATCTTGAACAATTCTTCGCCATGCTTTTGGTTGATCTGCCCTATAAGATATTCCAGGTAACCGGTCAGCAAAAGGCTTTTTTTCCGTAATTTCTCTAATCCGCCGGATTTTTCAAATATATCCAGCGCCGCTTTATGTGCAGCCATCAACAATATCGGGCTGGTACTTACCTGCCAGCCCTCGGCCCCGCGTGCCGGTACAAAGCCGGATGTCATCAAAAACCGTTTACCCACACCATAGCCCCACCAGCCGGCAAAGCGTTTCAGTTCCTTATTCTCAAAATGTTTTTCGTGCACGAATATACCGCTTATACCACCCGGACCCGAATTCATGTATTTATAGGAACACCAGCAGGCAAAATCGGCACCCCAGTTATGTAATTCCAAAGGCACATTACCCGCAGCATGCGCCAGGTCGAAACCACAATAGGCGCCCGCCTTATGTGCGGCTTCAGCAATGGCCTTCATATCGAAAACCTGCCCGGTATAATAATTGATGCCACTGAAAAGCACCAAAGCCAGTTCATCCGCATTTTTTTTAATTGCAGAAAGGATGTCTTCAGTCCTCAAAATATACTCGCTTTCACGAGGGAACACTTCGATAATAGCGTCTTTCGGATCAAAACCATGAAAATTAACCTGGCTTTCAACGGCATATTGGTCGGACGGAAAAGCTCCGCCTTCCATTAATATTTTATACCTTTTACTGTTTGGTTGATAGAAACTTACAAGCAATAAATGAAGATTTACTGTAAGTGAATTCATGATGGTTACCTCTTCCGGTTTTGCCCCTACAATAGCAGCCAGCGGCAACTTCATTTGCTCATGGTAAAGCAGCCACGGGTCATCGTTGTTGAACCAACCCTCCACGCCATGTTGTTGCCAGTTACCTAACTGCTTATCCAAATATTGCGTCACTGTTTTTGGCTGCAAGCCTAACGAATTCCCGCACAGGTAAATGACATCCTGCCCATTATGCTGCGGGATCAAAAACTCATTACGGAAATCTTTCAGCTCATCTTGCGCGTCCAGGCTTTCGGCAAATTCAAGGGTAGGCTGGTAATTCATAAATCAATATTACGAAGAATTATTTATTGGGCTTGCTGACGTAAATATTCCCTTTTACATAAAACCGGTACGGCAGCAGCGCGTCCTGGCCGGCATAAGCGACGCCAATTCGGGGTACGGCAGCAATTTGATCATCCCCGAACTTCAGCCCTCTGTCTTCTATCCAAAGTGTGTCACTTTGCAAGCTTATGCCATTCAGCTTGCGGTTTATTCCAAGCGCTTTGGCAACAGACCCAGGCCCGGCGGTGATGTTCGGCTTTAACTTATCCATACCGCGACGTAGTAATATCGATTCAATTCCTTCAGTTGGTTCAATCGCGCGGATCAGTATCGCCTGGGCATGGCCCTCTGTTGATGTCACTACGTTTAGCATTTCGTGAATGCCATAACACAGGTAAATGTAAGCGATGCCGCCTTCTTCAAACATGATCTTAGTGCGTGGTGTAAGGCGGTTCTCGTAAGCGTGTGATGCTTTATCAACTGCGCCGTTGTATGCCTCTGTTTCAACAATATAGCCGCCGGTAATTAAACCATCGATACAGGTAAATAAATACTTGCCAAGCAGATCTTTGCTGATGGCAACCACGTCGGTTCCGAGGTAATAGGATTGTGGTAATTTCAAAGCGGTAGTATATTTTTCAGCCATTGGTTGATTTCCTTTGCGCGGTTCAGGATCATAATATGGGTGCCCTCTTTTATGATGGTTGCGTCCTTCACTCGTTTATAGGGAAATACCTTATCCTTATCGCCGTGAATATGGTAAACATTTTCGGGAATGGTTTGATTCTCCCAATGCAAAATAGCACCGATTGCCCATTTTGCAAAGCGGGGTGGTGTATGTTTTAGCATGTCGATAAATAGCCATTGGTCTTCTGCTGACATCTGGCCCATCACCACTTTTACAAATATCCCTAATCGCCCTATCAGGCCACGTGGCATTAATTTATAAAGTGGAAAGCGCCGGTACCATTTAAAACTTTTCGGCATTTCCTCGGCTGTTTTGATGCTTGAAATAAGTATCGTCTTACCGAGGTTGATCTTTTTAGCTATTTCTATAGCCAGCATCCCTCCCAGCGAATTGCCAATGACTATCGAACCGGAGGTTATATGATAATGATCGATCAATTTTTGAGCATAGGAGGCTAATGTGTCGTTTCTATCTGGCTCTATCCACCCTATGTTTACTAAATCATACCCGGCAAGGTCAATGTTTTTATATATCCGGCAGTCGGCGCCAAGGCCGGGTATAAGGATTACCTTGCTCATTAAAAATTGATCAATTTAACTATCTGCTCCAGGTATTTAGCGTCTGTTTCGTCAAAATAATCAAGATGCTCGCTGTCCACATCCAGTACGCCAACCACTTCGCTGCCCCTGAAAAGCGGCAGCACGATCTCAGACCTGGAAAGAGAACTGCAAGCGATATGGCCCGGAAAAGCCTCTACATCCGGAACAATTAATGTTTTTTCTTGCGCCCATGATGCGCCGCAAACGCCTTTTCCTTTGCTTATACGGGTACAGGCCACCGGACCCTGGAAAGGGCCAAGGACCAGTTCACCATCCTTCACCAGGTAAAACCCAACCCAAAACCAGTTAAACTGTTCCTTCAGCGCAGCGCAGGTATTCGCCATGTTGGCAACCACATCGGATTCGCCGTAAAGCAAAGCCTCAATTTGCGGTATCAGCGATTCATATTGCGCTTTCTTATCCGTTGAACGGATGATGGTTAGATCTTCGGCCATGTAACAAAAGTAAATAAGCGGCGCGGAATTTTGATAACGGCAATCTCATAAATTAGTAAATTCGGCGCATCATGAGAATCATCGCCGAACTGCCGCACCCCGAGTTTAAAATATCCATCCTGAACATGAATCAAAAATTCATTGTGAAGATAGAACAGGGCACCTTCGAACAAAGCTACAAGATACCGGAGATGGATTTGACTGATGGCGTGAATAGTGTGTTTGAGGTGTTGGATGAAGCTTTCCTGAAGACGGTAGCCGCCCGGTTTGCCGAGATGCGTAAAGATTATAAGGATGCCTATTTTAGGTATAACTATTAATTTATATAATCTATATAAATATCTGTAATTTAGTATATTATAAATTTTATTACAACAAGGCCAAATTTTATTTGGTCGTAAAGTGTGCCTTTGCATATCCGCCAGGCTATTTTATGCCCTACAAGCAAATAAGGCATACTTAAACTTTTTATTTAAAATTTAATAGCTAATAATCTGACATATAAGTTATTGTAATTTGTTAAGGTGGCTAAACAGAATATTATTTTGCGAAGATTTTTACCTTAAAATGATAGCTAAAATAAGATTAAGGACTTTTTTAAAACAATTAAGACTATTCGCGGTTGACTTTGTTACCAGTTATAAGTTCAAAAACTTATAGGTTTTGTAAGCTCTCAACTTCGCGTTAAGGTTGGGAGCTTTTTTATGCCGGCAGCAGATCGCAATACCAAAACCCTGCCGGCTTTTCCGGGGCCAAAGAAAAACAAGTATCGTCAGCATTTTTTGGAGCGGCGTATTCGCGGAACACCTTCTCTCCTGTTCTGAAGGGAATTTCCTGTTTGAATATAGGCCCTCTGAAAGCAAATGTGTGAAACTCGCCGTTCTCACCGCACACATCTACATCGTCGGGTAACGACATAATAAGTTCCTGTGTTATCTCCTTCCCTACGATCCTTTCCAGCCGGTCCTGCGTACAGGCTATCACCGTTTCAAAACCCAGGTCAAAAAATTCGTTTATTAATTGAGTAGTATTGCGTTTCCACAGCGGGTAAATACCAGTCATCCCCACCTCAGCTAATCTCGCATCACGATAACTCTTCAGATCCTCTAAAAATATATCACCGAATATGGTGTGGGTAATGCCCTCAGCCTGAAAGCGTTCCATTGAGCTTCTCATGACAGCATCGTATTCTTTCATACCCGGCATCTCGGGCAAGCGCACCTGGTAAAGCGGAATACCGATGCTTTCGGCCTGTTTTTTCAACAATTCAACCCTCACCCCATGCATGGATATGCGGTCGGCAGCATCGTTTATGGTGGTTACAAGATATTTTATGTCGAGTTCCGGGTCGCGCAAACAATGATATAATGCCAGTGAGCTATCCTTACCACCGCTCCAGTTGAAAATGCACTTTTTCATAATTATTGATTTAATGAATTACTGAATTATTGACTCGTACTGTTTAGGATTATTGATTAATCATTCAATAATTCGGAAACTAAAAGCGGTACCCCTACCGTGGCCTTTTCCTCTATCTTAATAAACTTGTCCGATGGCATATAAGGTATTTTAGGGTCGACGATATATTTCGGCACTTGTCTGGGCACATAATTAACTAGCCCGGCAGCCGGGTACACCGCCAGCGACGAACCTACAAGAATAAAAATATCCGCCATCATACATTCTTTTGCCGCTTCTTCAATCATCGGCACAGCCTCGCCAAACCAAACCACATGGGCGCGCAATTGCGAGCCTAATTCGCATAGCTCTCCCATCTTCAGCTCCCAGCCCTTTATAGGATACGTCAGGTTAGCGTTTTTATCCGACTGTGAGCGCGTTATAATGCCATGCAGGTGCAACACCTTACCCGAACCGCCGCGTTCGTGCAGATCGTCTATATTTTGGGTGATAATGGTCACATCGTATTTTTGTTCCAGTTCGGCCAAAGCTTTATGGGCAACGTTCGGACTTGCCTCCAAGACCGTTTTACGCCGCTGGTTATAAAACTCCTGTACCAATTTGGGATTGCGTTGCCAGGCTTCGGGTGTGGCTACGTCTTCAACATTGTAGCCTTCCCACAATCCATCGCTGTCGCGAAATGTTTTGAGCCCGCTTTCTGCACTAATGCCGGCGCCTGTTAAAACGACGATCTTTTTCATTTTGTTGCCAAACAAAAAAAGCGACTATTAGTCGCTTTTCAATTTCTAATATTTTAATATTTATAAAGCGATCTCTCTTTTGCTGCGCAGAAAAGTGTACTTGCTTTTGGCCAGTTCAAAACCGCCGAACAGGATGGCACAGAACACGATATCGCCAAAAAGCATATTCTTTTCGAAGGGTATGGCTGCCACCAATGATTGTCCATAACCTGCGAAAGTATGCGGGTACAGGTTGCCAAGCGGCAGATCGGTAAGTAACCAGTGCAGTACAACAGCTGATAACGATGCTACGGTAACATTCATTACATTCGCCTTTTTAATGAAAGTACCCATAAACACAGCGACAATAAAAAATACATAGACCATGATCGAACTACTGTCGATTATTTGCCATGTCCCGCTGTAAAAGTGGTTCAGGAATATGTCACTCACAAAAAGAGCGATCAACGGTACCACGTAAGCCTTCCACCTATCGGTAAAATAGGCGCCGCCAAACAGCGCCATAGCGCCGATAGGGCTAAAATTACTTAATACATAAGGATACCTGGCGCTCACAAGGCGAAAAGCCCCGGCAGCAATGATCATCAGGATGAGTATTGTATTTCTTGTGTTTACTTTCTGTAGTGTCATGATCTTATTTGAAGCGTAAAATTAAGTAATAATCCGTTTAAACAAAACTCTTAATTGATTTGATACCTTAAACCTGCCATAAAATTTGTGCCGCGGGTGTTGTAGCCAAGCCAATCAGTATATTTTTCATTAAATACGTTTTTAAGATCACCAAAAACAGCCAGTTTTTTGCATGCCTGCCATTGCACGTGTGCATCCACCAAATTGTAATGTTTTAATGTGGCGTTGGTTGACGGAAATGTAGAAAAATCCTGGTCTACCCTGTCACCGGTATATTTGTAGTTTAGGCCGATGGATAAAGTCTTTATAACCTTGTAATTTACATTCGCCCCGAAAGTGTTTTTTGGCCTGCGGTAAAGGATGTCCGAACGTGTTCCGTCGGCATTAGTTAAAGCCCCGGTTACATGCGCTACATAGGCAGATGCCGTGATATTCGGCAGGTTTAAGGTCAATTCACTTTCGTAGCCCTTGTCATTTTCTTTTGAACCGTTCTCGTATTTACCATAAGGTGGGTCGGGCAATGAATTAAAATAGATCACATCTTTAGTATCGCGCTTATAAAATACAGTGTTAAATGTCAATACGTTATTGATGATGGTCCAGTCAAAGCCCGCTTCGTAAGAGGTCGTCGTTTCAGGTTTTAGTCCGATGTTGCCATATTGGGATGATAACTGGTATAACGAAGGTGCTTTGAACGCAGATGCAATCGTGCCGAATATCTTCAGCTGATCAGCCACGAAAAAGGACGGATTGATGGTATAAGTAAAATTATCGCCGTACTTACTGTAGTGGTTATACCGCCCTCCTAATTCCATGTGGAAGATGTCCGATTTAAAGAATAGCGATGTGTAGGCACTGACAATGTTGTTATTTACCGATTGTATCGTATCATAGTTGCTCAGCTGGTGCGTACTGTTGTACCGGAGATCGGCGCCACTGGTAATATCAAAATATTTGCCCAGGTTATCAGTAAAAACAAGCTCTGCATTGGTTATACGGCCAATATTACCTGCATGATAATATGATTGGAAATTGGCGTCGTTAGGCAGGTCGTTATAGTGGTTCCACACGGTATTCTGGCTAACGTTTAAATTCAGCGCACCTTTGTCAACAAGTAATTTTGCCCCCAGCCCGCCGAAAAGAAAAGTGTTTGCATAAGTGTAATTCTGATCGTCAGTAAAAGCTCCGTAAGGCAGATGGCCCTTGTTATAACTTGTTTGCAGGTTGCCGTTGAGGGAGAATTTATCCGTAACCTTTTGGGTAAGGTTTAAACTCAACGAACGCTGGTGAAAATCATCCTTCCGGAAATTTCCATTGCCCGTAGTATCTGTTGCCCCCGCAAAACCCCTGGAGTCGGCATTGGATAAATTAAGCGCGATACCCGTATTATTAACATTGCCGTTCAACCCCACCGATTCATTGAAAGTGTTGTAACTTCCGCCAACCAGTTGTACAGATGCTTTTACACCCTGCCCTTTGGCATGTTTGGTGATGATATTGATCACTCCGGCAACGGCGTCGGAACCATAAAGCGTCGACCCGCTGCCTTTTAGTATTTCAATATGGTCTATCTGATCGACGGGAAATGCATTAAGATCATAGGTGCCGTCGATACCTGATGCATTGCTGACAGGGAAGCCATCGACAAGGATAAGTGTATTACCGCTTGAAGCTCCGCGCAAGTAAACAGCGGATGATATACCAGGCGCGTTTTCCGAACCCGAAAAGGTAAGTCCTGGCACCGTATTCAAAAGCTGTGGCAGCGTTTTTCCCTGGGAGCGGCTGATCTGGTCGGGTGTAATAACGGTAACAACGCGGCCGATATCCGATAATTTTTTGGGTGAACGCGTAGCGGTCACCACAACATTGTTGAGTACCCGGGTGGTGTCCTGGGCGTAGACTGCCATACTAAGCAGCCCCAATTGTACAAGCCCCAGGCCCGCGACAATTCTGAAGTAATTTTTTTTCATGTTGTTGTGAGTTTAATCCCACAGCATACAGAAATGGAAAGTTTGGAATGGAAACGCCGGAAGCGGCTTTCACATTCAAGCTTCAATCCCCGAAAGCTATGAATAGTTCTGTGCTATGGCAGGTCTTCTGACTTACTCCCCTGGGCCCGGCCTTCCCATCCGCTGTATAGCGGGCAGTGGCAATGAATGGGCTTTGGTTTTGGAGCTTACAGCTGCGGGACAGTCCCGGATTTACACCGGATTCCCTTTTAATCACGGGTATTAGCCGTGAACCAAAAGCGTTGCAAATGTAGATTTTGGATTTGGGAAATACAAGTTGATTAGTTGAATGCTTGATTTATCGAAAAATTGTAACTTGATCGACCCAATCAATCACCAATGAAATTTTATTTGACCATATTATTCTCCATTTTCTGCCTCTCTTCTATGGCCCAGCAACCTAATACTATCTTTCTGAAAAACCTGCTTGAATCGCATCGCGATCTGTTCGAACATATTTTAAATCACCCCACGCATAACGAAGTCCAGATATTATACACGCAGATTGACCGTGATGAGCATAATGTGCCGCATTTTAAATCGTACAGCTACAGGCTGAATGCCAATCACTACTTCTACCCTGCCAGCACGGTAAAACTACCCACGGCAATATTTGCGCTCGAGAAATTGAATGAGCTAAATGTCAAAGGACTGGACATGAAGTCGGTTATGATAACAGACAGTGCCTTTGCGGGACAAACCAAAGTCACTAAAGATTCAAGTTCAAAAAGCGGGTTGCCCAGTATTGAGAATTACATTAAAAAGATATTGCTGGTAAGCGATAACGATGCATATAACAGGCTTTACGAATTTGTTGGGCGCGGGGAGATCAATCAAAAGTTAAAGAAGTATGGGCTGAACGATACCCGCATCGTCTGCAGGCTGGCCATCGGCGACCGGGGCGAGAGCACCAAACACACCAACCCGGTCAATTTTTACAACAAAGGCAAACTGGTTTATCAAAAACCGGCTTTGTACGATCCGAATGAATACCCGCAAACGCCTGAACACATGATCATGGGGAAAGGTTACGTGGATAAGAACGATAAATTGATGATGGAACCTTTTGATTTTTCGAAAAATAATACCTACCCGCTTGCCGATCAGCAAATGGTGCTGAAACGATTGTTATTTCCTGAAACTTTTTCGAAAGACCAGCGATATAATCTTACAGACGATCAGTATAAGTTTATTTACAAGTACATGAGCATGTGGCCGACCGAAAGCAAATACCCAACTTACAGCCCACCCGAATATTATCCTGCTTATTGCAAATGGCTGTTTTATGGGGGCGATAGCTTGGCGGTTATTAACCCGCATATCAGGATATTCGATAAAATAGGCGACTCGTACGGGTATAATATCGACAACGCTTATATCGTCGATTACAAAAACAAGGTTGAGTTTATGCTTTCGGCCGTGGTGCAGTCCAACGATAACGACATTTATAACGACAATAAGTACGAATATAAAACGGTTTGCCTGCCTTTCATGAAAAACCTGGCGCAGACTATTTACCAACTGGAGTTAAAACGGGAAAAGAAGTATGTACCGGATTTGAAAAAATTAAAGTTTAGCTACTAACCGGCTTTTTGACGCTTTGCAGGATACTTCTAAAAGTTTCACGACCGATTATCCCGATAATCACCCCATTTACTTGCACTGAAATATTATCCTGGTTCTTTATTAACTGCAATCTGCCTTTAAATAAATGCGCCACTTCAGCCTGTAAAAAATTCTTGAAATCTTTATCCTTTACCTTATGACAAACCCATTCAGTATCACCGTTAAAGACGATGAGCCGCAGTCCCGCACTTCGAGGCTCGATATTAAAAAAACAGGAGGCGTTAAGTCTTAACTTGTTCACAACCAAATATAATAAAACAAAAAGACCCGCCATTTGGCAGGTCTCTTTTTATATTTCCATTGTTCGTGTCCTCACAAACAATCAGCTTACTTTACGGCATCAACAACTGCTTTAAAAGCATCGGGATGATTCATCGCCAGGTCAGCTAAAACCTTACGGTTCAAACCGATCTCTTTAGCGGCTAACTTACCCATTAACTGTGAGTAAGAAATTCCGTGCTGGCGAGCACCTGCATTGATACGCTGGATCCATAAGGCCCTGAATTCTCTTTTCTTGGTCTTACGGTCGCGGTAAGCGTATTGTAAACCTTTTTCTACTGTGTTTTTTGCAACGGTATAAACCTTGCTGCGCGAACCCCAATAACCTTTGGCGAGGTCCATCACTTTTTTCCGGCGTCTTCTCGACGCTACTGCGTTAACTGAACGTGGCATTTTTTTTGATTTTTGGTAGTGGGTGTCAGTTAGCTACTGATCTTACAAACCCGAATACCTGGTTTTAAAATTTGTTAATTTACTTACCGATAGCAAGCATACGCTTTACGTTGCCCATATCCGCATCAGACACAAGGCTGGTGTGGGTAAGGTTGCGCTTACGTTTAGTCGACATCTTAGTTAAGATGTGGCTTTTGTATGCGTTCTTTCTTGCAATTTTACCGGTTCCAGTAAGCTTGAAACGCTTTTTAGCACTGGAATTGGTTTTCATTTTTGGCATAACTCTATTTGTTTTGTTTAGATATTTACGTTTCTCAACGTTTTATTTTCATTCATACATCAGCGTATAAACGCATCCGCACATTATTTTTTCGCTCCCTTGGAGGCTACGGTCAAAAACATCCTTTTGCCTTCCAGTTTTGGTAATTGTTCCACTTTTCCTACTTCTTCCAAGGCTTGCGCAAAGCGCAGCAGCAAAATTTCACCTTGTTCTTTGTAGACGATCGCACGGCCCTTGAAGTGGACATAAGCCCTTACCTTTTCGCCCGACTCCAGGAATTTGATGGCATGTTTCAATTTGAAATCAAAATCATGGTCATCTGTATTCGGCCCGAAGCGTATTTCTTTGATAACCGTTTGTTTGGAATTGCTTTTTATCTCCTTCAGCTTTTTCTTCTGCTCGTAGATAAACTTGTTATAGTCTATCACCTTGCATACCGGCGGAACAGCGTTCGGCGATATCTCAACAAGGTCCAGCTCTTGCTCTTGAGCTATAGCCAAAGCATCCTTTAAGCTATAAATTCCCTGTTCCACATTGTCGCCGGTTAGACGTACTTCAGTAGCCCGGATGAATTGATTAATATTGTGTTCAGCTTCCTTTTTCTTAAAAGGCGGCCTTGGACCTCTGTTGAAATTTGGTTTGTTTAATGCCAAGTTATACGGTTATTTCTTTTATTATTTGTTTCTTAAATTCTTCAATCGTCATACTTCCCAAATCGCCCTGACCGTGTTTGCGTACAGAAACTAGGCCTTCGGCAGCTTCTTTTTCGCCCACAATCAGCATGTAAGGGATTTTTTTGACTTCAGCATCGCGTATTTTACGCCCGATTTTCTCGTCTCTAAAGTCAATTAGCCCGCAAATATCGGAATCTTTTAATATATCAGAAAGTTTTTTTGCATATTCTTCATACTTTTCTGATATCGGCAGGATAGTAAATTGTTCCGGCGACAGCCATAACGGGAAATTACCGGCACAATGCTCTATTAATACAGCCACAAAACGCTCCAACGAGCCAAATGGTGCACGATGGATCATTACCGGGCGGTGCTTTTGGTTATCGCTTCCGGTGTACTCCAGTTCAAAACGTTCGGGCAGGTTGTAATCAACCTGGATAGTACCCAACTGCCATTTACGGCCAAGGGCATCCTTTACCATAAAATCGAGCTTAGGGCCGTAAAAAGCCGCCTCTCCCAACTCAACAACAGTCTTTAGGCCTTTTTCATCAGCAGCTTCGATGATAGACCGTTCAGCCAATGCCCAATTCTCGTCGGAGCCGATATACTTGGCCTTATTTTCCGGATCACGAAGTGATACCTGCGCGGTGTAATCATCAAAGCCCAAAGCGGAGAATACATACAGCACAAGGTCTATTACTTTTTTAAATTCTTCCTTTACCTGGTCGGGGCGGCAGAATAAATGCGCGTCATCCTGTGTAAACCCACGAACGCGTGTTAATCCATGCAATTCGCCGCTTTGCTCGTAACGGTAAACGGTACCAAATTCAGCATAGCGTACCGGCAGGTCCTTGTAACTCCGTGGTTTGGTTTTGTATATCTCACAATGGTGCGGGCAATTCATCGGCTTAAGGAAAAACTCCTCTCCCTCCTGCGGCGTTTGTATCGGCTGAAAGCTATCCTTGCCATATTTTTCGTAATGACCGGAAGTGACGTATAGGTTCTTGTGTCCAATATGCGGCGTTATCACCTGCTCATATCCCGCCCGAACCTGTGCTGTCTGCATAAAACGCACCAAACGCTCGCGCAGGGCGGCTCCTTTTGGCAGCCATAACGGCAGACCCATACCTACTTTTTCCGAAAAGGCAAATAGCTCCAATTCCTTACCTAATTTGCGGTGGTCGCGTTTTTTTGCTTCTTCAATTAAATGCAGGTAGTCCGTCAGCTCACTTTGTTTCGGGAAAGTAACCGCATAAATACGGGTTAGCTGTTTGCGTGTCTCATCACCCCGCCAGTAAGCACCGGCAACATTCATCAGCTTTACAGCTTTTACAAAGCCTGTATTGGGTATATGCGGACCTCGGCACAGATCGGTAAAATTGCCCTGGCTATAGAACGTTATCGAACCATCAGGCAGGTCTTTGATCAGGTCCAGCTTATATTCGTCGCCTTTTTCGGTAAAATATTCAATGGCTTCAGCTTTACTAACTGGTTTGCGGATATACTCCTCGCGATTTTTAGCCAGCTCCAGCATCTTATCCTCGATCTGTTTAAAATCGTCCTGGGAAAAAGCCCTGTCGCCAAAATCCACATCGTAATAAAAACCTGTTTCGATAGCCGGGCCAATACCGAACTTAGTACCAGGATATAAAGCCTCAAGCGCCTCGGCCATTAAGTGGGCCGACGAATGCCAAAAAGTAGCCTTGCCATTGGTATCGTTCCAGGTTAGTAATTTTACTGCCGAATCGTGCTCGATTGGGCGGCTTGCGTCCCAAACCTGCCCGTTTACCTCGGCTGCTAATACGTTTCGTGCTAAACCTTCGGAGATCGACACCGCGATCTGCATGGAAGTGGTTCCCTTGTCGTACTGACGAACGGAACCGTCAGGAAGTGTAATGTTAATCATCTACAACTATGATCTAATTTTCAAAAAGTAATTTATTCGGTCAACTACAAAGTGACCTTGAATTAATGCAAAGCTAACAAATATTTCGGATACGACAGGTTTAAGGGCTTATGGGGTAACAATTCTAATCCTGTTGTTATTGTAATCCGCCACGGCCAGCCGGCCAAATCCGTCGACAATAACCCCCAAAGGTGTATTGAACTGTGCTGTAATTAAAGGCCCGTCAACAAATCCTAAGGTGCCGGTTCCGGCGTAGGTGATTTTTGTTCCTGTATCCGATATCCACTGGATGGTGTTGTCGACAGCGGAATAATAAATGTTTCCTCCCCCATCTGTTGCCAACCTGGTGGGCCCCTTTAAACCACCGGCGTAAGTGCTTACCTGGCCGGATGTTGTTATCATACGGATATCATTGTTTGCTGTTTCAGCAACGAAAAGGTTCCCGGTTTGATCGATTGTGAGCCCGGAAGGGTTACGAAACGAGGCCTGGCCTGGCGCTCCATCTCCCGACCCTGGCGTGCCGCTTCCGGCAAAAGTGCTGACAGTACCGCCCGAAGTTATTTTCCTGATAACATGGTTGCCGTAATCGGCTACGTAAATATTTCTTGATTTATCCACAGCCAACCCGTTAGGCAGGGAAAACTCTGCCGATGCAGCAGTGCCGTCTTTATACCCTGCTGTGCCGTCACCTGCATAAGTGGTGACATTGCCATCAACCCCTATTTTCCTGATCACATGGTTACCCGCATCAGCCACATATACATTACCGACATTATCAATTGCTAATCCTTGCGGTCCGTTAAATTCAGCCTTTGCTGCTGCATCATTTTTAAAGCCCGCTGTACCATCGCCTGCGAAGGTGGTTACATTTCCGCCGGCATCTATTTTACGGATAACATTGTTACCCTGGTCCGATACATATAAATTTCCGTTCAGGTCTAAAGCAAGATCGACTGGTCCATTAAATTCGGCCGAGCCTGCCCCACCGTTTTGCAACCCCGGGGTGCCGTTGCCTGCATAGGTGGAAACGCCGCTGGTAGGCGTCGGCGTAACATCAGGGCTTTTGCTTTTGCCGCAGCCAAAAAAAGTTAATGCTGAAATTGCACAAATGATAGTTGCTTGTCTTTTCATAAAATAGGTTACGAAAAAATGGCCGTTGTTGTAACAAAACCCGGCACGATTAATTAATATTTTCTTTAAATATACGTTTTAGACCCTGAGATATTGCTGTAAGCCATCTCTATTCACTCCGCCATTTTTTATGATAATTTTCTCTTACATACCGGCTGATGTAGGTACTCAACCCACTACCCTGTTTTGCGAGTTCTTTCATCTTCCTGATATGGCGGCTACCCGGCTTTTCTTCGTCGTACAAATAGTACCAACCCTCGTTAAACAGTACGGTTATGCTATGGTCATCAAAGGTATAGGCCGACACGCCTGTATCATGTCCATCTTCGCTGTACCTGTGCATATTTGTGGTAACCCGCATAAACAGATCACCACAAAATATCTGCCAGCCAAACCGTCAGGCCAGGTACTTATCTTTTATCAGGTTCAGATGATGTAGTTCATGCCCGGCTATGTGATAAGCCAAAGCGCGTACAGTAGCATCATTAAAAGTACCCGTGCCATGCCCCATGCGCATCAGCGAGTCTTCGGGTAAGCCGTTGAATAAAGCTATTGTCGACTTTCTCACCGCCTCATACTCCTCAAAGATATTATCCAGTTCCCGGTTATCAGCTTCAGACAGCGCAGCATAACTATCCTGGTCAAAGCCGATGAGGTTATTTTGTTCGCCACGCGCAAAACGTAAAGCCCGGTATGCAAATATGCGCTCATCGTCCACAATATGCACCAGTGTCTCCTTAATGCTCCACTTTCCGGGTGCATAGCGGTGATACAACCTCTCTTCAGGCAGCGAATAAATTAATTCCTTTACCTCCAAAAAATTATCCCAAAGATGTTTCAGTATAAGTCCATCTGCCGGCAGCAGCTTCATGTACATGATGGCATAAGGCGGATACTCGCCCGGTTGCGGCGGCGGTATTATTCTCATATCAAACCGGTGTGATCCCAAATCATACATTCCCCCACCCATGTGCCAGTACATCGGCCAGGTGCATGGTTTTAATAGGGAGGTTGTTTTTATCGATATAGCCCTGCAAATGCATCAGGCAGCTGGTATCGGTGGATATAATATACTCCGCCCCGGCAGCCAGCGCGTTGTCAACCTTTTGTTGTGCCATGGCGGTTGATATTCCCTCAAACTTTACAGCGAAAGTGCCGCCAAAGCCACAGCAGGTCTCGTTATCGTTCAGGTCGACCATTTCGAGCCCTAAAACTTTACTCAGCAATTGGCGGGGTTCGGCTTTGATATGGCATTCCCTTAACCCGCTGCAACTATCGTGGTAAACAGCACGACCGTCCAGCTCGGCGCCGAAGTAATCAAATTGCAGGATGTTCACCAAAAAGTCCGAAAGCTCATAAATATTGCCCTGTATGGCGCGGCACCTGTTATGCAGCGTGGTGTTGGTGAACAGGTCGTTATAGTAATTCTTCACCATACCGGTGCACGACGCCGAGGGCGTAATGATGACGCTTTCTTCCGAAAAACCTTTCAAAAACTTATTCCCAACTTCTTTGGCCTCGTCCCAGAAACCAGCATTAAAGGCAGGCTGACCGCAGCACGTTTGTTCGGTATTATAAGTAACCGTGCAGCCCGCTTTTTCCAAAACCTTTACCGTGTTCCATGCCGTATCGGGGTGCAGCTGGTCCATAAAGCAGGGTATAAATAATTCAATTTTCATTTGGGCGCTAATTTGGCAAAAAGTTACGAGTTGTAGGTAATCAGTTATCAGTTTTAATTAGGCATCGCAAACCATCCACCACTCACCTATTGACCATTCACCTCCATACACTAAGTGTTCACGCCACCGCCGCTTGCCAAACATGCCTCTTATTCAACTAATTGATTATCAATGCATCCAAAAATCGCCAACCCCAAAAAGTGCCCCATTTTTAACATTTTCGTGAACACTTGGCGGTGGTGATTGGTGATGGGTTATTTGTGATTAGTTATTTCACCCGTTGTCTGTGTCCCTACAGACAACAACCTCTGACAAAACACTGTCACCACTTTCCCCAAATCATTGCCGTATCTTTATATTTAGCTGTGAATGTCAATGGTCAATGGTCAATGGTGAATAGTCAATAGTCAATTCCCGCTCTCCAATCGTCTTTTAGTGATTGTGGTAGAAAGAGAAGTCCCGCAATATATTATCCGTATTATTCCCTCAGCTTATTGTTGTGCGTGCTGAAAATCAATGTGGGCACCCATCAGCGCTCGGGGCAGAGGACCAAAAAGGGTAGGCCTGACAGAAAAGCGGGCCGGGGTAAAGGCGTGAATGACGGTTTAGCTTTTGCTATGCGCGGAGCGCTACAAAAGCGTAAAGAACCGGCAGAGCGGGCTGAAGCTTTTTTCTGTCTTGATTTTTGCGCTACTTTGGATCAAGCCAAAGTAGCTAGCCTCCGCGGCAATGAGCGGGGGTAAACTCTTCAATTAAACGAAAGCCGTTCTCCTTGACTGGTACAATTCAGTCCGCTGGCCAGCGGATCGTGCCACCATAACGGCCTAAACCTGTCACGCGTATAAGATTCTTCACTGCGTTCAGAATGACAGGGTGTGTGAAGACTGCGCGGCATGCCGATAGCTATTGGGAGAGCTGGGTGATTCCTTCATTTTTCAATAAATACTTACTTAACCCAAAACCTACAACCTTCTAACGACAATGAACCACACCTCCGAACGCCCCCTCTTCATCGAACAGATCCGCGCCGAATCAGGCTCACGGCCGCCGTTGCGTCCGGCACGCCGACCTAAACCTGCCCTGCCCCCGCTCGAGCCCAGCGACGCCCACGAAGTGTTTACCGTTTGTACCGGCAACCGCTGGATGGAACTGGCCGAACGTGAGCCCGAACCCAAAATGCTCTTCGGCGAATTCTGGCGCCAGGGTGAAATCTGCATCCTGTTTGCCGATACCAATGTGGGTAAATCCGTTCTCGCCGTACAGATTGCCAACAGCATCTCGCGCCACAGCCAGATACGGCCCTTTGCGCTCAAAACACGCTCGAAAAAGGTGCTGTATGTCGACTTTGAGCTGAGTACCCAACAATTCTACACCCGCTACCGGGACGAAAAAGGCAATTACAACTTTAACGACAAGTTCATACGTGCCGGCTTCAACCCTGCGCGGTATGCTCCGCTTCCGCTTCCATGGCACCGCCCGCGAACGCGACCACCTCGCCACCCCCGCCGATCATCGCCGTGCCCAGCTACCCGCGCGCGTTATCCAATTATCCGCCCGCGGCCACAGTCAGCGGCAGATAAAACAGAAGCTTAACGTATCCCTCGGCCTGGTTAATAAGTTGGTGCGGCAAGCGTAATGTAAGGCTACCAAACTATAAACTGCAAAATCCGCATTCGGACCTTTCATTAAAATAAGCTATACTAATGATGTAAACTGCCAATATAGCCCTCTGGAACACCTTTTAAAAACAAATGATACGTGAAAAATTCCGGTTCAGACAAAATAGCGCAATAAATTTTCCGCTACGCTCAAAATGACAAAATGGTTGATCGGCGCATGATGCTGTTCCGCTTTGCTGTTCCACAAAATAAAGCCAGCCTGCGGCAGGCAAGAACTGAACAAAACAGCACCCCGTCATTGCGAGCGCGAGCGAAGCAACCTCTGCACATGCCAATCAGGAGTACATTCCCGTTAGTCCGGATTTGAAATCCGGACTTCATTAATTTAAAGATTTGCAATCTGCGGTACGGGCATCAAGTTAATCGTCTAATCTGTTTAATCCTGGTTCAGACAATTGCAGCCGCGACAAGGCGTTTAAGTTTTCTCCTCGCTGCGCTCGTTCGAAATGACATCGTTTTTTTAAAATCCTGGTTCAGACAAAAAGCGGCATGCCTGCGCTCATGTTTCGAGAGCCTCAACATGACAGCCTTTTGTTTGCGTAAGCGATGGCAGCGGATACCGGCCCTGCGCCTAATGCCTGTAGCCGTATGAACGTATAGCGCGGCCCGAGGTACGAGGGAAACGCCCAATTAAATTATCCTGAATAGCCGCACGGAGTGCTGCCTTTACTGCGAACATTTAAGAGCGCTGCGCTGAACTCTTAAATGCGTAAGGAAATGTGTTCCACTTCCTGTTTCAAAATTACGGACGGAACAGAACGCAAATCCCAACGTCATTGCGGGCGCGAGCGAAGCAACCCCTGCAAATGCAAATCAGGAGTACATTTCTTTGACTGGCACAGACCGGAGATTGCTTCGTTCCTTGCAATGACGTCGCGGGGGGGAAAGTGTTCCGCTTGCCTGTTCCAACAAATAAAGCCAGCCTGCGGCAGGAACGGAAAAAAATATCCCACAAACAACAAGACCCCTTTCGGGGCCCGTTGCTCATTTTTTTAATTTTTTTTCTATCGCGCTTCGCTGGTTCGATCCGGATGCCTGCTTTGCATCCTCAACTTTCGAGGTACTGGTTTTTGTTTTACGCGCCTCATATTTCAACTCGTGCGGCTGTTCAGAAACCGAACGCCTTTCCACTTTACTTCCTCGGGTTGCCATAATTTATTAGTTAATGTACTTTTGTTAATTTCTGCCGCGGAACATCGAGATGATCCAGATTATGACAGCGATCACGATAATAACCGCTATTACGCCTACGGCGGCGCCTGCTTTAAATATGCCTGCAATAGCTGCGCAACCGCTCAGCATTACCGTTAACATTATCAAAACGGCCGGGAATACTATTTTTTTCACGTTATGCTTATTGTAAGTATCAACCTGCGCTACTATGGTCCTGCAGCTCATCGGCCGGAAAGGTTTGCGTGGCGCCGCTATCCAATTTAACCACGATCTTATCGCCGATGGCATCAACCACTTCGCCTTCGCCCTCCGGTGTATTAACGCGCTGACCTTTTAAAAACAGGTGTTCGTCCATAAAATTAATTTGCTTCATAATCATAGGTGCTCCACTGCGCCACACCTTTGGGCTCTGCATTCGTCACTTCGGCGCTCTTTTCCAGGCTCATCTGTTTGTTCAGTTTTTCCGCCTGTTTCAGCTCCCCGGCCTGGTCATTGTCAAGCACCGTCAGGCCCTTTGTCTCCTGTACGTGAGCAACAGGGTCGGCAATATATTCCCACTCTTTGCCCATGCCCGGCATTTCGCCCTTGTTCCATGGCCCCCGAACTTCGGTACCGTTAGACATATTGAAATACTGCTGGGTAAAGCGCGGATCGGACGCCAGCACGGCAGGCGGAAAATTGGGCTGAATATCGAGCAGTGCTGCTTCAAACATTTTGTAATGAGCAATTTCCCGCGTCATCAGGAACGACAGGGTCTCCTGTACATAAGGGTCTTCCGTAAATTTCATCAAATGCTCGTAAACCAGTTTCGCCCTCGATTCCGAGGCCAGGTTGCTCCGCAGGTCCACGGTCAGGTCGCCGTTTGAATGGATATATGATGCGCACCACGGTATTCCCTGGCTGTTGCGCGGTGTAACGCCGCCACCGGTAATTATGCCGAACTGCGGGTTGGCAAACACTGCCTGGTGAATGATATCCTCTTTAGCAGCCTTGCCATTGAGTACCTGCATAATCTCAGAACTGTCGGCAGCGTTTTTCAGCTCGCCGTTTACGCCTTTAAGCAGCATCTGTATGGTAGCGCCTACGATCTCGAGGTGACTGAATTCCTCTGTGGCGATATCCATCAGCATATCATACTTATCCGGGTGCGGTACTTTGGCGCCAAAGGCCTGGGTAAAATATTGCATGGCGGCCGCCAGTTCGCCATTTTCCCCGCCAAATTGCTCCAGTAGTAAATTGGCAAATCGCGGGTCGGGGCGCGATACCCTGGCATTGTATTGTAGGTCTTTTACATGGTGAAACATAATGATTTTGTTTTAGTAGATGAATAGATACTTTAACAACTATTGACAATAAATTATGTTTTTAATTAATAAATTATTTTAGAATGAAAATATAAAACAATCTTATTACCGAAAAGTTAATCTCATACGGGTTGATCTGACCTGAATTTGTACTATGAATGCAATATCACCCTGGCTGTTAAATGTTAACGCCGCCCTGAACCGTAAAGACCTTGAAACGATTTATAAGAAGGATAGCGCGGGCTTTTATTTTGAACTGGTTAACCTGGACGATTCCCTTTGGTTAACGGTCTCATGGCCAGGTGGCAGCCGTATCGCATTCCGCCTGGCCTATTCACCGGGCGACAAGCTGAACATTACCCATCGGTCAGAAAGTAATAGCGGTATTCGATTGCGTGCAGGTTCGCTCATTGGTAATTACACTATCGATATACAGTTACCAACCACAGCGCAGCCGGTACTCCGGTACACTACAACGCTCATCCCATCGGCTCCGTTACTGTTTCCGTACTGGCCGAGAGACATCGTGCCATTAGGCGCCGCAGGCAGCAACCTGCTGGCCGAAGGAAAAGTACAGGTAAGCCAGGTGGGCAACCGGTCTGGGCAATTATATTTTAGTCTTACCCGGCCCAAAGCGGGCTCGGTATTTTACCTGCAAAACCTCACCGCACTGGCTGACTATAACCAGGCCACAGAAACTTCGGCCGGCAATACTGTAGGCGGTGAGTGGCCCGAAATTGGTTTCGCCCTGCCGCCTACGCTGAAGCAAAAGCCGCTTGAAGCCGGTAAGAATTATGTATTGAGCGATGCATTTGTCGCTTTTTCAGACACGGTGCCGGCAGACGAGCCCGCGATGGTTAAACAATATCTTGACTTCCTGGCTAACATCTATCTTGCCCTGCCAAAGCCTGCGACATCTTATAAACACTGGCCAGAAATACTGCAAAGCGGTCTCACCGACTTGACCGAAAGCCCCGGCTGCTGGTCGCAGGTGTATGGTAACCACTATTTTAATGCCTATGTGTGCGACTATGCCACGCCGCCGGAGATCATGGTGCAACTGGCCGTCCTGCTGCCCCTGCTGGATTATGTGGAGTGGAGCAATGCACAGCTGGAAGTGATGAAAAAGATAAAAGAAGGCCTGCCTGCTTTCTTTGAGGAAAAATATGGCACTATTATGCGCTGGCACCCGAAAGTAGCTGACAAGATGAAGGGTGAGGAAGAACACAAAAAACCGCTGGTAATGGATGCATGGTATTTGCAGCATCCCCTCCTGAATTTATCGCGGCTGGCACTTAAGGGCGATCAACTGGCGAAGAAACTGTTCCTGGACTCACTGGAGTTTGCGATAAAAGTGGCGCATCATTTCAAGTACGAATGGCCGGTTTTTTATAAATTGGATACGCTGGAAGTTATCAAGGCGGAGACCGCGCCGGGCAAGGGCGGCGAAAAAGATGTGCCGGGGCTATATGCTCATATCATGCTCCAGGCATTGGAGCTGACCGGCGAAAAGCGGTATCTTGCAGAAGCTGAAAAGGCCGCTCAAAAACTACAGGGGCTTGGGTTCGATCTTTTTTACCAGGCAAACAATACTGCTTTTTCGGCAGGCGCATTAATACGTTTGTATAAGATCACCCAAAAAGAGATTTACCGGGAATTAAGTTATCTATGCCTGGCAAATATTTTTAAAAATGTACAGCTTTGGGATTGTAACTATGGTTATGGTAATAATTTCCCTACCTTTTTTGCCCTTTTCCCGCTGAAAGATGCGCCGTACACAGCAGTATATGAAGAGCAGGAAGTATTCTGTGCTTTTCACGACTGCCTGCTGCATGCCCGCGACCTGGAGATTGAACCGTCCGCCCGGTTGCTGATGGCGGAGTATATCCGTTTCCTGGTGGAACGCGCCGTTTATTATTACCCTACGATGCTGCCCGAGAAAATGCTCTCGGAAGAAGTGAAGACCGGCGAGGTGGACCCAAAATTGTGGATTGCTTTGGAGGACCTGCACGACGGCTGGGAGAAATCCGGCCAGGTGGGCCAGGAGGTTTACGGCGCGGGCAATGCCTTCGGTATCCTGCCGCGGCATTATATGCAGGTAGTAAAAGCCGGACTGATGGTGTACAGCGATTATCCTACCTACGGATTTTCGCCTAAAAAACATAGACCCGTTACCTTTCGCTTGGCCGGCGACGGGCGGCTGAACTGCAGGCTGATGATAGTGAAAACAGGCAGATCAAAATTACCAGACGTGGTGGTAACCGTCAATGACAGCAAAGAACCACTGAACGGGAAGAAAGTCGCAGGCGGGCACCTGGAGTTTGAAGTACCGGGTGACAGTTCGATTAAGGTCGATTGGAAAAAATGATGTATGGTAGATGATGGCAAATTTCGTCTTATTCCTCTTCCTGCTACACAAAATAGGGCCATTTGCGGCAGGCAGGAACGGAACAACCTAACCCCCCAAAAATTAATGACTTCCTTCATCCCACCAAATGACATTCGTCACTTATGTATCGGGCGTACAACGTATTTTAGATAAAATTTTATTGTAACATGTGGTGGCAGTATGCTTTGGTTTTTATAGGCGCTTTTTTGTTTGACGTGGTGCCCTTTCCCTTTCCGCCTGCCTTTACCATTATGGTACTTTTGCAGGTTGTTTTCGGGCTGGATATATGGCCCGTAATTATCATCGGGGTCATCGGGTCGGTTTTTGGGCGGTATATCCTCACCCTTTATATCCCCTACCTGGCCGAAAGAATATTCAGGAAATCGAAGAACGAAGATGTGCAATTTCTTGGCAACCAAATGAAAGAACAAGGCTGGAAGGGACAGATGGCCATATTAGCATATACGCTGTTGCCGTTACCAACCACGCCGATATTTTTGGCAAGCGGCATGTCGCGCATCAACGCCGTTTACATTATCCCTATGTTTTTGGCGGGCAAGTTTACCAGCGACGCCATTACGGTACATTTGGGAAAGTACGTGACTGAAAACGCCGAGAGTATATTGCAAAATTCTATCTCGTGGCGGTCGATACTCAGCTTTATTATCGGGGCAATACTGTTGTCGGCCGTCCTGTTCATCGACTGGCGCTCGCTTATTCAAAAGAAAAAGTTCCTGCTTAATTTCAGGATATGGAAGTACGATCGTTCTGAAAACAGGGAAATCTGATAGCGGCAACCACGGTTGTTCCGCTTTCTGTCACACAAAATAACGGACGGAACAAACCTCAGGCACCAGTCAACATTCACTACTCACCATTCACTACTCACCATTTACCATTCACTACTGACCATTCACTACTCACTCCCCCTATTCCCCCAGCAGTTTTTTCTTTTGCGCGTCGTACTCCTTTTGGGTGATGGCGCCCTGGTCGAGCAGCTTTTTCAGCTTGGTAAGCTCATCCGCTACGCTGAATTGTGGCGATGCGGCGTTTGATTTGGAATCGTTGCAGGGCGTTACCTCGCACGAGGCGATGGCCTCTTCTATCCAGACATCGCAGGTAGGCAGTCCGCCGGTTTTGATGGTGAAAACCACTTTCTCCTGCCCGCTGGTAAATTGTTTGGCGTTCTTGATCTTCTTGATCACATACCCCCCGCCCGACATATCCTTGCGGGCGCTCATGCCACCACTGCGCCGCGGGTCGGGCGGACCGGGCAATAACTGGTTGATGAGCACATATTTAAAACTGCCGTCCTGCATCGACCCCAGCCCTACGCGCACGGTATCGCCCGGGTGATAGGTTTTTCCGTTGGAGGCTTTGTATTCTTTCAGTGTCTGCGAGAATGCGGCAATAGGTGCTATACACAGCAGCGCCAGGATAATACGTTTCATGATGGTATGTTTTAGGTATAAAGGTTCAATATTAAAAGACGCAACAAGGCCGAAAATGTTTGACAGCAATGCAGCCGGACTTATTTGCTTTCGACACCGTGCCGGCGCGTTAGTTTAAGCAGCGACAGCAATATGATAAGCCCGATTATAAAATAAACGCACAATACCAGTGCTGAATTGCGCATGCTGCCGGTAATATCGTCGATGAGGCCGAAGCTGAACATTCCGCCTACGATGGCGAGCTTTTCGGTAACATCATAAAAGCTGAAGAACGAGGCTGAGTCCGGTATATCCTGCGGTATCAGTTTGGAATACGTAGAACGCGACAGCGATTGTATGCCGCCCATCACCAGCCCCACGATGCCCGCCAGTATGAAAAATTCAATATTCGTGGTAGTAAAATACGCGCCGATGCAAACCAATATCCATATAGCCACTACCCAAGCCAGTACCTTGATATTACCATGCTTATCCGATAACCGCGACATCAGCGTGGCGCCGCCTATGGCCACTATCTGGATGATGAGGATGGTGGTAATGAGCTGTGTTTTATCCATGCCCAGCTCTTTGGCGGCAAAGCTGGCGGCCACCAGCATAATGGTTTGCACGCCCATAGAATAAAAGAAAAAAGCCGGCAGGTAACGTTTTAATATCGGCATATTCTTTACCTGTTTCCACACCTTGCCCAGCTCGATAAACCCGCCGCGCAGGATGTCGTGGGTGTGCGACCTGGCATTCGGGCTGCCTTTGGGCAATATGATAAAGGGGATAAACGCAAAGCCTATCCACCAGATGCCAACCAGCAGGAACGACAGCTGTGAAGCCGTGCCTTGTGTCATACCGAAAGGTGTCGTCAGCACGAAAAAGAAACAGATGAGCTGTAAAATAACGCTGCCGATGTAGCCGTAGGTAAAACCTTTCGCACTTACCTTATCCTGCATATCAAGGCTGGCGATCTCGGGCAGATAGGAGTTATAGAACACAAATCCGCCGCTATACCCTATCGCCGCAAGTCCGAAAAAGATCATGCTTTGTTCCAGCGTTTCTATCTTGAAAAAATACAGCATTCCGCAGGAAATGGCGCCCATCCACGTAAAAAACTGCATGAATATTTTCTTGTTGCCGCGGTAATCCGCTATGGAAGTAAGCATGGGCAGTAATAAAGCCACCACCAGGTAGGCGGCCGCGAGGGTATAATCCTGCAATGCCGTGTTGACGAAACTTTTTCCGAAGAATACTACATGGTTACCGTTCTCCTTGTTGGCCGTAATGGCCACATAATAGGCCGGGAAGATCGTTGATGTAATTACCAGGTTATAGGCCGAATTGGCCCAGTCGAAAAAGGCCCAGGCGCGTATGGTGCGTTTATTGTTTTTAGGTTGCATGGCAGGTTAAAAGTAGAGAAAAATTATTTTAATGATCAAAGTCATGCCCAACTTGTTTCAGCATCTCTCTATCTTTGGAATGACAGGATACTTAGAAACTTTATGAAACACGGACTTCTCATTGATATGGATGGCGTTATCTACAGCGGCGAAACGCTAATAGAAGGCGCTGATAAATTTATAAAACGACTGCTTGACGATAATATACCCTTTACCTTCATGACCAACAACAGCCAGCGCACCCGCCTGGAAACGGTCCGTAAGCTGAAAAGGCTGGGCATCGAGGTAACCGAGGATCATGTTTACACCAGCGCAATGGCTACCGGCAAGTTCCTGGGCGACCAAAGCCCTAATGGTACTACCGCCTATGTTTTAGGCGAGGGCGGCTTGCTGACGAGCCTGCACGAGAATGGCGTTACGCTGGTTGATTCTGATCCCGAGTTTGTTGTATTAGGTGAAGGCAGGAACTTTACTTTGGAAATGGTACAGCGTGCCGTGGATATGATACTCGGTGGCGCCAAATTCATCACCACCAACCGCGACCCATCGCCCAAAAAACCGGGATGGAACAACCTCGGCATCGCCGCAACCACCGCCATGATTGAAGAAGCAAGCGGCCGAAAAGCCTTTGTAACCGGCAAACCAAGCCCGGTGATGATGCGTTCGGCGCGAAAATATTTGGGCCTTGAAACCGCTGAAACAACGGTTGTAGGCGATACGATGGAAACCGATATACAGGGCGGCGTACAAATGGGTTACAAAACGATACTCGTGCTGTCAGGTATCGCAACCAAGGAAAACTTAAGCCATTATGCTTTCAAGCCCGATGTGATTGTAGGTTAGGTAGATAAAATACGTTTCCCGCTTAAATGGTGGTAAAGGGCTGCCTCCCCTTTATAATGACTTTTTTTTGGAGGAAAAGTTAGCAAATTCGGGTCGTTTCAGCCAGCTTTTTTTATTTTTTGATCCGATAAACAGCCGGAAAAAAAAGAAGCAGCCGGATGCTGCCATCATGCAATAGATACCCCATAACGGTAATGTTTTGCCGAGGTCTATCAATAACCCATCGCGACCCAAATTTCCAAAACCCAATAAGGCCGGTAACCTGTACCAATAATAACAAGTCACCCCGGCGGCAGCAAAAAAACCGGTAAGCTTTCTTTCAAATTTATGTTTGGTAATGTTTGAGAGTATCATGTAAATGGTCAATGTCGTCAACAAACCTGTTAACGGCAATTCGTAAGCTGTCAATAACCCATTTAAGGTTCTTACACCGGTGGTATCTGCTACGTGAAACCATCCCCAGATAAAGCCCGGCAGCCCGCCAATGATAAGCACTGAGCTTAGGCGGTGATAAATAGTTTTTACAGACGATCCGGGGTTAATGTTTGGAGTGGAGTCCGGGCATGGTACCACACAATTCATACATTTATCGCAATGCGCGTTAGGCGCTGTTATAAGAACGTTGCCTCCGTACAGTTTTTCAACTGGATGAATTGGGCATAAACCGGAACACCAGGCACTTTTCCATTCATAAAATAAACCTACCGTTATACTAACGCCGGTCGCCGAGATGATTAATATTCCGGTTGCTAAAGCGTTTGTATTAAATATTATATGCCGTAAGGGAACTATTATATACAAAGCCAAAACTGCTGCCAGGTTAAGTATCCCGGTTTGTTTTGCTGATAATTTCTTTCGTTTCGACAAACCCAAATGCCGCGGTAATAAATTAGTAGTGGCCAAAGGGCACACATTACGCCACAGCCCTGCAAATAAAACCAATAGGGCTGGCGCAGCGGGTATCAGGATGTTCCAAAATAACATGATACCAGTTGATGGAAAAAACAAAAGACAATACAAAATAGCTATGCCGCCAAGCCAGACAAAGGACTGAGCAAAGCGCCAGGCAAAAACGGAACGGTAAGGTAGTTGTTGAAATGATTTGATCTGATTTTTTGGATTCGGCATAATAGCATATTCGTCGAACCAAAGTATAGGCTAAGGCTGGTTCCAAAAATGACCAATATCACATAGCTGGATTTTGTTTGTAACGGCAGTCGACAGGGTGAACCGCTGGCGCTGCAACTCTGCCCGATTCCCAGGTAATATTGCCCCCATTAAGGGGCTGGGGTATTCGGTTTATTTCAAATGCGCTCTTAGCATCCAGGCCATTTTTTCGTGTTCTTCCATCAGCCCGGTAATAAAGTCGCTCGTGCCCATATCACCGTATTTATTGCCGATCGGGTCGATATTTCCGCGAATGAACTCGATAATGCTGTTATGGTCTTCTACCAGTTCGCGGATAAAACCCAGGCTGTCATTGGTGCGTTCGGTAAGCTCGGCCAGGTGGGTAAGCTGTAAAAAGCTTTTCAAAGTAGCAGGCGCATAATGCCCCAGCTGTCTTATGCGTTCGGCCACGCTATCCATCGTTTCGTCCAAAGCTTCGTACTGAGATTCGAAAAACAGGTGCATCGAATGGAAATCGGGTCCCTCTACGTTCCAATGCGCGTTGCGGGTTTTTGTATAAAGTACAAATTCGTCTGCCAGTAATTTTGCAAGCTGTTCTGATACTGCCTGCCTGTTTGCGTCGGTAATGCCAATATTGGGTTTCATGGTTGTATGTTTTTAAAGTGAATGCAGAATAGATGATGTTTATTAGCAATACAAATATAAGGTCTTTATTTACCTGGCAGGCATTTTTCGCTGTCATACACAGGTTAAATTATATCTGTATATTTGTTAAGGATGAACATGACACCGCTGCGTATATATTCTAAACATCAACTCACCAAATGGCTCCTCGCGACCGTTTTGGTTTTGAGCCTTT
>Ga0310811_10000196_pt1 | contig 86469 bp, 89 predicted proteins | sample YCmetagenome_FD_207642 | JGI IMG/M metagenome (GOLD analysis project Ga0310811, IMG submission 207642) | Soil microbial communities from experimental microcosm in Duke University, North Carolina, United States - YC | ecosystem: Engineered > Artificial ecosystem > Soil microcosm > Unclassified ... | reverse complement strand
TCCCTCGATAGACGCTTGGCACCCCAGCCAAGCCCATGAAGCCGCACCATCGCAGCAACCTCCTCAGGCTGAAGCATTTCGTCTCCCCGCATCGTCCCAGACAATGCGGAAATTTCTGAAACGATCGGCCTCATTTGTCCCTCCTCTTCAAAAAAGAGGGGGTCAGTTCCACGATTCGTCAGGGGGTCAATTTCTCATTTCGCCCGACATATGGGTCACGGCATTACCGGGATCGATGCGAATTGTTGTGATGAGGGCGTTGGCGGCTTCCTCAAAGCGGTCGAGGCCAAGCAGTGCGACTCCTAGGTTGGAGTGAGCCTGGGCATCGTCAGACTTAAGAGTAATCGCTGTTTTGCATGGAGCGATAGCTTCGTTGAAGCGGTCGAGGCTGATAAGTGCTGCGCCTAAATTGGAATAGGCTTCTACATTAGCGGGGTCTATGCGAATTGCCGTGTTGAAATAGTCGACGGCTTCATCGCAGCGGTCGAGGTCGATCAGAGCGACCCCAAGATCTGAGTACGCTCCGGCATTGTCGGGATTGATCCGGATAACGGCGCTGAAGGCGTCGACGGCTTCGTCGAGGCGATGAAGCCCGTGCAGTGCAGCCCCCAGGTTTGAATAGGCTTCGGCATAGTCGGGCTTAAGGTGTATCGCTTGTTTGCAGGGTTCAACAGCTTCGCCGAATTGTTGAAGTTCGTTTAACGCCAAGCCGAGATTGCAGTAGGCCTCAGGATAATCAGGCTTATGAGCCAGGGAAGATTTTAAGGCCTCAGTAGCTTCTTCGAAGCGTTTGAGCCTAATCAGTGCGACGCCTAAGTTCGAATAGGCTTCGGCATAGTCGGGCTTAACGCCAATTGCAGCTTTAAACTGCTCGATCCCTTCCTCGAAGCGGCCCATGGTAACCAGCAGAACGCCGAGGTTAGAAAAGGCGTGGGCATTGTCAGGGGCGAGGCGAGTTGCCGATTTGAAAGCGTCAAAGGCCTCGTCGTGGCGGTTGAGGCCAATCAGTAAGGCTCCCAGATAGGAATATGCCTCAGCGAAGTCCGGATTGATTCGAACAGCCGCGCTGTAGGCTTCGCATGCCTCCTCGTAAAGGCTGAGGCCGCTCAGTGCCGCACCGAGGTTCGAGTAGGCAGAGGCATAGTCCGGCTTGAGGTCGATCGCCGTATTGCACGCTTCACTTGCTTCCACGAAACGGTCAAGTTTGTTCAGTGCCAAGCCAAGGTTGCAGTAAGCCTCAGCATAGTCGGGCTTAAGGACGATCGCCTTCTTGCATGCATCCCTTGCTTCGGCGTAACGGGAGAGATTGATCAGTGCGACGCTTAAATTCGAATATGCCTCCGCATAGTGGGGTGCGACGGAGATCGCCTCGCCAATTATCTGAACAGCGATATCGCTCCGGCCGACCTGGTGGGCCAGCGTGCCGAGGAGGTTCAAGGCGACTACATGTCTTGGGTCGGCCTCAAGTATCTGCCGATAGATTGCCTCAGCCTGGCTAAGCTGCCCGGACTGGTGGTGCTGTATGGCAGCGTTTAGCCGCGCTTGGAGGTCGGTTCCCATCGGACTTGTAGGTGATTGGGGCTTGGCTTGAGCGCGGCGCTGCTGGCGGTTCATAAACATCAATCTATAGAGGGTATCGTGATGCAGACAAGAAGGGGCTTGCGCCTTGACACTGTCACCACCCCCTTCTGCCAGCTTATTTTTCTTTGAGATCGTGCTAGTATTGCACGACTAACGCAACGTTTCCGAAGCCACCACGGTGATCGGTTTCAGGCGCCTTACGGAGCTGCCAGCCAATGTCGAAGCTGAGTGTGGCGTGGTCGCTCAGGGAGCTGTGCAACTCGACGCCAAGGCTTGAGAGGTCGGCCTCATTCACGGAATTCGGTATTGGGGCGACCTGGGACACGTGACCGTAGTCGTAAAACACGCCGATCTGCTCTTCGTCCTGGATCGCGGAATGAATCTGAGCCAGCCGCGTTAGGCTAAATGGTGCTGCTCGGAACTCCTGACTGAACAACACCCCATCGCTGCCCAGGGCGGTATCCGTATAATAGCCACGCACGCTCGTAGGCCCGCCGGCGCCGACCTGCTCGCTGTAAAGCAAATTGCGGTTCGATAGTTGTCCTGCCACTCGGGTCAGCGCTGAGAAGCGGTACGGAAGGTACGTCGTCCTCGATACGCTGATGTTGTCGTACATGTATCTGGGTCCAGAGCCGGGTACGATGGTCTCATATGCCAGTTTGTTATCGGCCGATGTGAGACCGCCTGGGCTGAAGACAAATTCATTGTTGACTGTCGTTTGCCCGAAGTGATCCGTTTCAGTGACATTGTAGATCAGCGGAAATTGATCAATTTCTGCCCTAGAACGGAAGACATTGAACCCGCCGAACGCCAGGTTGTTGTTCGTGGTTTTGTAGTCGTACCCAATCTGCGCAGTCTGGCTGAGGTCGGCGTTGCCAGGCAGTGCCAGGTTCGGCAGGTTGTGGATATACCGGATGCTGGCCTGTCCGCTTTGGCCATTCTCGCTGAAATATGACGACCCCATAATCGGGGTTTCGGTTGAATAGGACCCGAAGATCTGAATCTGGTCGTGCCACGGCAGAGGGGCAGTCCAGCTCAAAGCATGCGCAGAATAGCGGTTACTCAGGCTGTGGGTGTATTGATAGGCCAGCGTCTGGCCTTGGCCGAAGACGTTACCCCAGGTCCCCCCAACGTTCCATTCGGCGGCCCCCAGGCTCGGCACGCCCGCGTTATCGAACCCGGCATACACGGAAACGGGGAAATGGTCTTTCGCGTGGATCACGACATCGGTCGTGTCAGGGGCGGCACCAGGGTGGAACGTCGCGGTAGCGCTCCGGAATGGGTTGCCGTTCAGACGATCCAAGCCGGCCTGAACCCCCTTGAGAGACAAGGTTTGACCAGGAGCAAAGCCGCCCTCCCGCTTGAGCAAGGCAGAGGCGAACCACTTGTTGCCTGTCACATCAACCTGGGCGACGCGGTACTCCGTCACGGCGACCTGCAGAATCCCATTACTGACATTCTGAGGGGGGATCACAACGGAGACGAAAGGCCGGCCGTGTTGGCGATACCAGGCATTGACGATCACTCTGATCTGCTGGAGGTCGGCGACGGTCAGCGGTCGCCCGACAAACGGCTTCATCTGCCGAAGGAATTTAGCACGATTTAGCAGTGCGACCTGACGGGCGTTGATCCCGAACGACTGAGGCTCCGCGGCGGGCATCCCGGCACGATGTATGTCGTCTAGAGTTGGCACGAAAATCATGCCGTTGACCCTCTTCAGGAGGACTGTGTGATCGGTCGATGCAGCGACCGGCACCGGCGGCGCCGAAATTTCGGGGGCTTCCTGTAGTGATGGCGTGGCGGGGGCAATGCGCTGATATGCTTGAGCGTGGGCCAAAGCAGGTATCAGATTGAGCATCGTAATGACTGCTGTGACGCGCAGGCCACTGGTCGACAAAAGCAAGGATCGCATCGAATGTCCAATCAAAGTCGTCGTTTAAGATTTTGAGGAAGGGGGAAGCGCCGCGGGAAGAATTTCTCCTCGCGCGGCGCTTAAGGGCTAGTGGTGGCCGTGGCTCATCACGCAGCCGCCGCGTTTCGAACCGGCGCAAGCTGACGCTGCGTTGCTGGTCATAGTCAGCGTCGTCGGCGTGGCCGAGTTGTCGCCACCCGCGGAGAGGCCGCTACCTGCGCCCTTCACGCCGCCAGAGATGCCGATTGCAGCCGTGCCTGTGACCGGGTTCAGCGCTTGGGCGGCGGCTGAGCCGCCATTGCCGTAGCCGTTGTCCGTACCGCCATTGCCGTTGCCGTTGTTGTGGCCGCCATTGCCCTGGCCGTGCCCAAGGCCGTTGCCATTGCCATTGCCGCCCGTGCCAGTGCTGGTGCCCGTACCGCTGCCGGGCCCCGTGCTGCCGGTGCCTGAGCCCGTGCCGCTGCCAGGCTGAGTTGGCGTCGGTGCAGGCACCATTGGGTTGCCCGGCTGAGTCGTGGTTGGCATGCCGACTGTGGGAAGCGTCGTGGGAACGTCGTTTATCAAATATGGCAGGGTGGTGTTGCCATCATTTTCCCAGATGGAGGTAGAAAAGCCCAACGGTAGGGACGACTCGAGCTGAGCGGTCGTCTTAGCTACAGGGGGTGCGTCTTCTCCATATACGTAATGCCCGACGGCCGACAGACCATTTGCGGTATCGCTGTCATAATAATCATCGGTAAGATCGGTATCTTCATCCGTTTTATTTGGGTTGTCGTACCCGACAAGGGTGCCAACGTATCGTCCATTGGAAACTGTCCCTATCGCATACGAATCGGTGACAGTGTCAGTGTTTTCTCCGACCAACCCGCCCGTTAGCCCAGTTGTTTCTGAGCCTCCAGTTACATTTCCTGTTTCGTAAGAGCTATATATTATGTGAACGCCTCCTGCCAGGCCACCTGTTTCTGACCCGCCAGACACGTTCCCCATTTCGAAGGATTGATCAATCTCGTAGGAGTTACCCGCGAGGCCGCCAACCTCGGAAGTTCCCGACGCAGTGACATCTCCGTATGCACTAGAATCTGCAATGGTGCCACTACCACTACCAATTAATCCTCCCGTACCTCCGGCGGAGCCGCCAGTCACCGTTCCAGATGCGTGATCCCCAGTAGCCCTGCCGTTGTCCACATAGCCTACAAGACCGCCAACATATTCAAATGTGCCAGTATCAGAAATGTTTCCAGTGGCGGTGCTACCGTCAACTGGAGATGTCGAGTCTTCGTAACCGACGAGTCCACCAACAGAATTATTGTCACCTGTTTCCGTGATGCTTACGCTTGAGGAATCATCCTCAATATTATCATCGCTCCAGCCAACCAATCCTCCGATATATGAGTTCGACTGGTCTCCGGATATTGTTCCTGACGCAGAGCTAACCGAGATCGCCCCATTCGCTGCCTGACCGGCGAGTATGCCGATATCGCTGCCGCTCCCGGCTGTGACAGTGCCTGAAGCTGACGATCCTGTTACATTAATGTAATTGTTATTATCTCCATCAGGGTAAGCATTTACAAGTCCGACGAGGCCCCCGACGTTGCCGGACCCTGTTAGGCTAACGTTGCCGGCTGCCGATGAATCTTGGATAATGCCAAGAAGCTCGTCTACGCCGACAAGTCCGCCAGCGCCTTCCATGTCGGCGCTCGTATAGGTGTCGTTATCGACTAGCGTCTCTCCTCCTAAGACTGTATCGTTGGAGTAGTCGTCGAAGACGGTCCCTTCGTTCAAAGCGACAAGGGGGGCCGTGTCTGCATCGCCACCAGACGTGTTGGTGATTGTCCCGCCTGTGAGGTTTAGACTTGAGACATAGCCAGCAGCGCCAACCTGACCAAACAATCCGATATAGGCGTCAGCAGAGGAAATGTTCAGATTTGATATGGTGTTGCCCAGGCCGTTAAACGTCCCAGTCCATGCAGTCGATTCCCACAGAGGAGCGAACCCTGTAACTCCCGAGGCGTCGATACTGTTCGCCAAGGCATAGCGGTCGCCATTCGTCATGTTCTCGAGCTGAGCGAGGGTCGTAATAAGAGTGTACTGGTACCCATCGATATAGAGGGCCCCGCCAGTTCCCGTAAACTCGATATCGCCGCTTCCGTCTGGGGCGAAGTCGATTACTGATTTCTGGGTGCCGATATAAGTGCCTCCATAGTCTGCTGTGAGGCTAATGCTCCCATTTCCGCCGATGGTGATTGTGGCGTTTATGAAAATATTGTTGTAGGCGCTGAGAGTTAATTCCCCGCTACCTGTCCAAGACAACGGCGCGGAGATGGTAATGTTGCCCGTGCCGCTGGCGGTTGTTCCATATCCGGTGGTGGAGCTTGACGTCGTCTCTTCGGTGACGTTGGTCCCGGCGTTCAGCGCGGCATCGATGGTCGCAGCAGCCGTGGCATCGATATCCAGGTCGTATGGGTCAACTTCCCAGGTCCCGTCTTTGCCACCGTCGATCGTCGCTTGGCCGATCGTCACGTCGTCGCCAGAGGTTTCGATGTATCCGCCTGTGCCGCCAGGCTGCGTTTGCGCCGCTTGCAGCGTCGCTCCTGTGTCGATGGTGGTGGAGCCGGCCTTGTCGACGCCGCCAGCCGCGGAGACGCCGACCAGAATGGTGCCGCCATTCGTGCCGGAGGCGTTCAGGTTTGCGGTGCTCCCGACTACGACCGACTTGCCGTTAACAATGATGGTCCCGCCGTCGCCGTCGGCCTGCTTGGCCTTGATGGTGCCCGTGACGGAAACCGTCCCCTCAGGAGCCGTGAGCCACACCTGGCCATCGACGGTCTTGGTGCCCGTGGCGGAAATCAGTCCGCCTTGATTGCCGGCGAGAGCGTAGACGTTGCCGCCAGCAGAAGCCAACTCGGCCGCGGCAGCCTTGATGCGGCCTGAGTTTGTGACGCTGCCGTTTGCGCTGGCGTCCGGCGCCACGTAAATTCCGCTCGGACCTGTCGCCGAACTCATCACGACCTGGTTGCCCGCTGCAAGCGCGGCGGTGCCGTTCTTCGCCTTGATCTTCCCGGTGTTGTCGACGGACTGACCGATCAAGACGACGTCCCCGCCCTGGGAGACAATCTTCCCTTCGTTGGTGACCGTCCCCGCGGAGGTGCCGCTGAAGGTCAGAGGTCCGCCATCCATGAATTGGTTGTTGGTGACGTCCCGAGTGGAAGCGACAAAGCTACCGCCTGTGATCACTTTGCCGCCGGGACCGACAACTACGCCATTCGGATTGATCAAAAATACCGATCCTGTCGATTCGAGTTTTCCGTTGATCTCCGAAAGGTTGCCGCCGATCACTCGGTTCAACGTGGCGCCCGAACCGTTGTTGATCATAACGGTTCCACCGGCGCCGATCGAAAAGCCTTGCCAGTTGATGATGCCGCGGCTTGTTGATTGATTGACTGTCAGCGTCGATCCGCTCGAGGAGATCGAACCGGCGCCGGCCACGAAGGTTCCGCCGTTCGGAACGGACGAGGCGCGAGCGACCATAGAGAGAGAGCAGTTGGGCCAAGCGCCATCACCGCGCTGAAAGCAACGGTCCGAAACAAAGGCTGTTGAAGAATCCGCTTTCTTAATGTGTTCTGGTACCTCTTGATTTGTCTCTCGCGTACAATATCGAACATACCTTAATCCTAGTGTTAGTTATGACGGCAGAGGTCGGTATATGTAGAGCGACAAGAACAATAGGGAAAGCTGTAGAAACCTGAAGAATTTAGAATGAAAGGCCGCAAAAACTGAAAAGCAAAAACGCAACAAACTGTTTTTTTGATGACAACAAAATTTGCTTAAAATGTATCATGAGTGTGTATGCACCCGAAGCTCGCTGATTTCGTTTCATGACAGCTTCCTTGACATGTCCGCAGAAACGCGGATATATAGTATCTCATGCAGCGGCAATTGGGCCGGGCAACGCAGACGGCTAGCCGATGACAAAACGGACGCACGCCACGCCCACAATTCAAGATTTGGAGTCACCTGTGACTAACGGAGAACGCCTGCGCGCCGCTTGTAGAACGCTTAACTGGAGCGCCAGCTCTCTCGCAGGAGAGCTGCAATGCAACCCTCGCCTCGTCCAGCGCTGGTGGGCCGAAGAGCCCGGATACTATGCGCCTGATGAGGTAGTGGAGTGGGCAGAGCGAATCGCTGGCTTCCTTCGCGACAATCCCCCTCCGGAGTGGAAACGCCAGCGCGTTGAGGCAGCCTAATGTGAGATAGAGAATCGGTGCCGGTTTTCTTTTTTGTTTTGTGAGCAGTGGAAATTGCTTAGCGTGGCCGAACCTCACATTAATTTGGAAACTGTTTTTTATTGAATCGGGCGGCGTGGGACGGTGCGCACCGCCTCGGCCAAACGGCCAGGCAAAAAGCTGTTTTTCATAGCGGATTTAGAGAGAGGCCAAGCGCTGGGCTGAACAGCCCAGCGGGACGCTGCGCTATGCCCAAATATCCCGCTTGACATATCCGCGTTTTTGCGGCTATTGTAGGGTTAGGTGTTTTGCGGAGGGTGTTATGGGCTTCATCGACGGATTCTTTGCGGATAACAGCGGCGCCCTTGGCGCTGCCAATGCAGATGCCAATCATTACGCCCGCCAGGCCGCTGACTTAAATGAGAAGCGCGTCGTTGCTGAGCGCAGCCTGAACTATCACCGTCTTACGGCTCGCGCCTGGGAAGAAGTGGCGCTTAGCCTTGCAGCCCGAGGCCCAGGCGCGCAGCCGATCACTGAAGAGCAACTGCGGTCTCTGTATCTGCAAAAGAGGCAGGCTCTTTTTGCGTCGGGTGTAATCAAGGGGCGCGATTTGATGGGGAGGACGAGGACCGATCAGCCGGTTCAGCCGATCGGCCCTCTCACTCAAGACGTTGTTGCGGCAATCACGAAGCCGCAGCGTTAAAGCATAGCCTTCCGTTCTGAATCATCCCCTCCCGGCAAGTTCGGGGGGGGATTTAGTTTGCGCAGTTCAGTTTGCATAACCTGATTTGCACCCTGCTTCACTTCACCGGCCCCCCTACCGATATTCCCCGCGATAACGTTCTCTTGCCGCTCCGACCCCATTTCGGCGCCGCGTGCACCGATCCAGCCAACCGCTGCCGTCGGGAGCCAGGTGATGATCCCCACAATGCGGTTCGTCATGGCATAGGTGGCGCCGGTCAAGATGAGAATGCCAACGAGCATCGTGACAAGACCAAAGAATTTGCCTTGCCATTCCGATTGGAAGGCAACGTTCAGGCTGTTCACAAAAAGATATGATGCAGCATTCATGGTCCCGAGCGAACAGAAAAGCGCGAAGACGAGCAGGATCGGCCGCAGGAGGATGCCGAGCAGGAACATGTAGCCTTGCTTCCCGGCGTCGCCGGTGATCCCTCCCCCGGTTGGCAGCGAGTGTGCGGCAAGCCAAAGCGGAACGGCAATAAAGCCCTCAAGGACGAGGATCAGCCAGGAAATCACCTCAAGCCCGAACAGAACTGCCGGAGCCAGCGGCAGATAGTAAGCCAGCGTGATGCCGGCGATCAGAAGAGCCAACGCCACCATCCAAACAATCGGCGATAGCAGAGTCAAAATTGTCTTGGCGCTTGCGAGCGATCCTACCGCGACGTTGCCTACGCCTGGGATGGCGCTGATCAGCCAGCCTTCAGGCGTGTTCTTCTGGGCATCCACGGCAGAATCCGCAACCCTGGCACCGTCATAGGCAAAAAGGCCAGCTTCAGCGATGTCGAGCATCTCATTGCCCGTCGTTTGCAGGCTGACGATCGGATCGCCTCCGGCCGTTTGATTGACGACGTATGTCATCAGGTTAGAGACTGGAAACAGTGAGTTGATCCGCTGCATCGCTTGCTCAGCAAAACCAGGGATCTGTCCATCGGCGCCGGTGCTGGAGACGCCAGATGCTGCCGTGGTTGCTGCTGACGTATTGATGGCCCCGCCAATTTCGGCCGCAGACATGAATGCGTCGGCGGCCGCGGTGAAGCCCGTATAGTCGGAGTTAACGAGCGGATTTATGGCGCTGCCGTTGGCAGGCAATGGCGTCACATCCCCTTCCATAGCCGCCTGGGCCACCTGATTCAGACGGCCCATTTCATAATAATACATGCCGGCAGCGGCCCAGCCCTCGCTTGATGCCGTGGTCTTGAAATCGTTCAATGCGGCAGCCTGCGCGGGTTGTTGTTGGGACAGCGCGGTCGAATATGCGGAGGACACAGCCTGGTCGTAGTCGGTGATCGCAGTCGCAACGTCGCCCTCCATGCCACTGACGGAGGTGCCGGACGAAGATGCCCCCTGCCAGCTGAGGATCGCCTGGGCGACTGGGGTAATCGCATTCCAGGCAGCCATTACGCCGTTTGCGCGCCCGGTGCAGATGTCCTGTCCTTCTGACTGCCCATAGGTCCCGATATTGTCGGTGCTGGACGAGCCGCTCGACGACGAGCTGGTCGTGGATGCGCCGACTCCGCACGATAGCGAAATTCCGCCTACGGCACCAAAAGGTACAGTATCGCCGGAATTAGTTAGCCCGGACACGCTGCACATTGTGGTCGAGGATCCATCTGATTTGCAGGCGAACGAGCCGCCAGAGAACCCCTGGCTCTGGAGATAATATGTTGTGACCGCGGTTTGCAGGAGTTGGCTCACATCGTCGGAATTGAAGTCTGCCGCACCTGTGCTCGAAATTGGCGTGACCTGGCCTCCGTTGCTGGCCATCCAGTCCACGGCCGAGGTCCACATCGTGTCGGTGGCACCGACGCTCGCCATGATCATGTACGTGAACGCCACCTGGCAAACGCTGATTCCGCCGAGCCCCGGAAATGGTGCCAAGGCGGCAAGACAACCGGCCTGGCGGACCGGCGTCCACAGTGCATGGTGTCGTTGGTTTTCGACTTCGCCCTTGTGGGCCGCATCTGCGACCCCTGCGACGTAGGTGTAGGCGATGATGATGGAGACGATGAACAGGATGGCGGTGTTGTACGTTGAGAGCATCGACGCGATCACGGAACCCGCTCCGGAGGTTGAGCCGCTACCCCCGGACCAGGTTTGCCACCCCGTTCCCAGGACATCGGTAATCAAGCCTACGGAGATATCTCGGGATGGGATCGTGAAGCCGCCTGCGGAAGATGACGTTGAGGCGATTTGTGCCCAAGCGGAAGCTGGGAAGCACAATAGGGCCAGAGCCCCTCCGGTGACCATCGACCGCAGACGGCCCCATGGGCGATAACCCGTTAGCTGCGCAAGTCTCATGTGAGGCACCTTTATCCGATCATAAAAATTGTTTTAGAGTTCCACACATTACAGGTCACCGCTATTTTCTTTCAACGTTGCGAACAGACTGTGACCTAGAAAAACATAAAACGTGACCAGGCCAAACTGTATCAGTGCATCGTCATAGAGGCTTTTGCGACGTTTAAGAGACCGGGGCCGTGTGAACTGACATCAGGAGGCTGCCGTATCGAGGGAGAAGCCGATTGCAAAGTTTTATCGGAGCGCATGATGCATGCGATTCCGTTCTCCACTTTCCGAAGAACTGTTTGGACTAGATTCGCTGGTAGAAAATCGATGATACTCCGCGGCCCGCCATCAACCGTAACGGGTATCGTTGGGCGTCCTTCGCTCGCATAGGCGACAAGATGGGCGGACCCGTCAGCAATCAACAAGGGCGGCATCGCGTTCGACATAAGGTAGATCCCGCGTCCGCTAACCAGCCACAGCCCAGGTGGAATCCGCGAGAGATCGATATCAGACAAGCGCGGAGCTGCTCCGCCAACGTGGTCGGATGGGTCGATCGTCCGGCCGTCTTTTCGATAAATGCCTGCGAAAGTTTGATCGAGCGTCGGCCGTCTCTTTTTTCCGCTGATGCTGTGCTCCAGCAGGCGACGAATGAGACGGGCGTCAAAATGGAGCTTCATATTGGTGGCAGGCTCTCTAAAAACGAAAACGAGTTCAGCTCTATCAGGACGGCCGCGATAATGCAGCGTCACCAATGGCAGCGATAACAAAGTCGTTTTCATGTAGTTGACCCGCGGCATTCAGAACCGTCATGACTCAATTCTCGGAATTGGCTTTCAACAGGGCAACATTGGCGTGACTAAGCGATTTGAAGATCCGGCATTGTTCCAGATGATGCAGGCCGCAGGGAAGCGCATTGCCGCGCTTCGGAGGAAGGCAAATCTTTCGCAGAAAGAGATGTCTGAGCGGCTGGAAATCGGGACGATGTCTCAATATGCGCGCTGGGAAGCGGGTAACCGGATGGTGCCGCCGTTTGCGGTTTTGAAGATGAGCAGGATCTTCGGTGTTTCAATGGATTACATTTACTGTGGACGGAACTGCTCGCCCTGCCCGGCGATGTCGGACAAGAAGTGAGCGCCCCTGCCCAGCAATACTCTGCGCGCTGTGTCCCCTCGCCTCGGGGACAAAGGTCACAGACGTTCCGGCGTTATCAATCTAAAGCAGAAGGCCCGCTACCAAACGGCAGCGGGCCTTCTGCTTTCTTGGAACGACAAGAGTCGGAGCCGCCGCCAGGTCACATGCCCATGGTCATACCGGCATCGAGATTCTCATCATCGGCCGCCTCAGTTTCAAGGAGAGCCTGATTAAGCAGGAAGCGTTCCGCGCCATCCATACGCTCAAAATAGGCGGCAATCACCTGGTCCTGATTCAGGGGTTCGTGCTCGCCCGGCACATCTTCGAGTGTCCAGTTTTGCCGACAATAGTCCACGAGGGCCTGCTTCGCCACGGCCTCCGAGGTAAAGGGCCGCATCCATGGCCCGTGCCTGCTTTCGATCGTCAGTGAGAAGATCGGAGTGCCTTGCTGGTCTGCGATCGTGTTCGTGGGCATGAACTTTCTCCTGTCTCAACGACCCGCTCAAGCAGCCGTGGGGGGGCTTCCTGGTTCCAGCGCCGGGGCATCAGGACGCGGCGGATAATGTCTGATTTCGCGATCGACGTTCAGGGCGATGACGGCCTCGACATCACTGTCCGCAGGCCGCACCTTTAAAGCGCCGCGGCGTCCCGCAGACCGTCTCCCATAATGGGTTCCCGCCGTCTCGATCGAGGCATGCCCCATGAGCGCCGCGATTTCCGCACGCGACAAGCCATCGCGCTTTGCGTTTGCCGAGAATTGGTGGCGCGCGCTGTAGAGGTGCAGCCCTCGGATGCCCAGCTGCGCTGCGGCCCGCTCAAGCATGTTACGAGCTGCATGAACGCGTGCCCGCCACCCTTCATCGCTCCCGTGAGCTTGCGCCAGGCTGATGAGGTGATCGACCAAAGCAAGGTCGGCTTCCGTTGCGCTGGTCAGCTTGACGGTTCTCGTCTTGGCAAAGGCACGACCGTTGGTGTGCTTGCTGTTCTCGATCACTGCGGACAGGCCCTCGCGCCGCGCTCCGAACCATTCATGAGGGCGCAGTCCGAGGATCTCACCTCCCTGAAGAAGGAGGATCGCGAGGCTTAGGTTCGTGGACCTGCGCTGCCCAGCCAGTTCGACGAGTTTGGCGACGTGCTCGGGGAGCAGCTTCTTCATCCGGCGAACCTTGGACGGCTTCGCCGGAAGCGTCGCGCTCGCGACATTAAGAAGGTCTACAGCCCGATCGACGAGGTCCGGATACTCGGTGTGCAACACGAATAAGAGCGCAGCGCGGTAGGCGCGCCAGGTCGCGCCCGCCCAGGTAGGCCGAAGGCTGCCCACCCAATCGACCAGGCGCAGAGGGTCAAGGCGCCAGTCGCGACCTGTTGCGGCGGAAAACTGCGCAATCAGACGTAGGACGTCTTTATCGTATTTCGCCTTTGTAGATTCCTGCTTCGTAATGCTTTCCGCTGGCATCGCCATCCACCTCACTGCGTGCATTGTTATCTACACAATGGTTTTCGCCTTGATCAACCATGAGCAGCACTGAGCAATCACATAGGCACCGCAATCTTATAAACATCTAGTATATCTCAGGAATAAATATAACCGTTTGTGACTTTAATACGTTAGGCAATCTCATATATGAGTGAGAGCTATCATAGATTTGTGTTTTTCTGCATAGATTTTTCGCCCAATATGTGCGATACATCTTTCGGCGCGGCGTCCAAAAGTGGGGCCGTGAATAAGGAGAGTTTGCATGCGAATTGGTGTTGATGTCGGGTCCGGATTCACTCAGTGGGTGAGCGACGAGGACCGTCGCGGCCTATTTCCGTCCCTGGCTGCTCCCTGGAAGCCCGAGATGGAGGGGTTACACGACGATCCGCATGTCATTCGGATGCCGCATTTGGCAACGGAATTCGTGATCGGCACTTCGTGCGGTCCTCTCGCGGCGCCGGATCAGCTCGCCAACACGCTGACGGATGATTGGTCTGGCTCGGAAGCATGGTTTGCGCTGCTTTACGGTGCCTTGGCTGATGCTGGTTCCGGGCCTTCTGGCAAGGTGACGCTTGGCACGGGCGTTCCGCAGGCGTTGTTTCAGCGGATCCGGAAACCCTTGATGGAGCGGCTGAACGCGGTCCATCGTTTCGAAGTTCGGGGCCAGTCCTACACGCTGGAAATCAGCGCTAAGGTCTTTCCGCAGGCAGGCGCTGCAACGACTTCGGTGTCGGGTCTGCTCGATACAGAACAACCGGTCGGGCTCATCGACATTGGCACGTTCACAACGGGTTATGCCGTGGTCGATGTGGATGGAGACGGTGAGCCCGTGATCCAGTATCCCAGGTGCTCGGGCATCCAGCGCGGCACATCGACGATCGCTGGGCGCATCGGCAGCTGGCTCGAGACGAACCACGGAGTGCGGCTCCCCCAGACGCGGCTTTACGGGCTGATCGACAGCCGGAAGGTCAAGCTCATGGGCAAGCTTGTGGATCTCGATGCCGAGATCGGCCGTTTTTGTGACTCAGTCAGCGCTGAGATTGTTACTGGCGCCGAAAGCACCTTCCGTGGGGGTGCTGATCTCGAAAAGATAGCGGTCGTCGGCGGTGGTGCCGGGTACGTCTTTGACGGCATCAAGAAGGCGTTTCCCCAGGCTGTGATGGTGCCGGAATCCCAGTGGGCGGTCGCAAACGGCCTGGCCATGCTGGTCGGTGCCGAGATCGCTGGCGCGGCCTGATGGCGACGAAAGATCGTGTGGAGCTGCTGACGATTCGGCTGTACCCGGACACGGGAGATGGCGGTGACGCGCTGATTATGAGGTGGCTCGGGACCGTATGCCATGTGGGTCATGGGGGCCGGTTGAACGGCGTCAGTCACGTGATCCGGGCTGTTCTCCGTAAGCATGCCGCGGAGGTTTTGGGAACAAATGGCCAGTCCGCTTTGTTGACGAATGGGGCGGCCGGAGCGGGAAATCCCGCTCCCCCCGCCCCGCCCCCTCCCCGTGACCTTATTGAGGAAATGCCGGTTGCGGTTGCCCCTCAAAATGCCGCGACCGTGGGAAATGAGCCCGTGAGCGAAGGCTCCGGAACTCCGTTGGCTGTTGCTGAGGGAAATTCTGCTCCCCGAGGTGAAAGGAAAGTTCGTTTACCGAGATTTGATTAGCTGTCCCCCCGTTAACTCTACTTGTCGGACGACGAAACGACAGCGTTATCAACATGAAACGGGATTCTGTGTTGATAACAGTTTCAGGAACGCAAAGAGCGGGCCACGAAAGTGGTCCGCTCTTTGCGTTGGAAGCCTCGGGTTGCCGCGGCGAGTGTGCGGGCAGCGAGCCAGAAAATCGGCGTGAATCGCGGACGTGATTTTATGCTGCGTGCCCGAATGATTTGGAGGATCGTGACCATGAACAGGGAGTTGTGGTCATCGATGGCTTGAGAGGTTGCGGCCGAAAGCAAAACAGCTTTTTTGTGTTGGCATTGGAGGGCGGGTGTGCGCTCTCGTTGGCGTTTTTAATGTGTTAGTAACTGTTATCATAACTTAGCAAATGGCCGCTAAAATACAGAAATTGCGACGAAATTTGTCTTCAATTATGTTCTTAAAAACTGTTTTTTTAAGAGGTGGTTCGTAGGAGGATCCGGGAGCGATTTTGTGTTATGGATAACAGGGGCGACTGGCGTATCTGCACGGTTCGGTGCTGTGTGGCGGGCGGCTTGGAAGGCCTGTTGGGGGCGATGAGGAATTGCGGAAATGGATGGCGTGACGTCAAATAAGCCGGCTGCGGTGGACATTGCGGCGCCGACCGGGAGCCTTGAGGATCTCGTTCTCGGCGTCCTGTTTTTCGACGTGCCCGCCCTGCACCAAGAGGGCTGGCTGTGCGTTGCCGGGCGCAAACCGACGCGGATCGCGGGCACGCATTTGGTCCCGGATTCATATGCGCTTGTGACCAATCTCGACTTCACACAGCATCGGGAGTCTGGGCTCGCGCCTGGTCGGTTCTATCATCGGGATTGGTTCCCCAGGCGGATGGATCAGATCCTGGTTGAGTTTGGGTTGCAGGCCGCTCCAGATGAGGTCCGCGCGCATTTTTTCGCGGTGTTGTTTGGGCGCCTGATGTTCTGGTCCGCTCGTGTTTTCGGGATCAGCCGACCGGACCCGTATGGGTTTGTGCGAACGATCCGCAAAGCTTGGGACCCGGATGATAGCGGGGACACGCCGGACGAGGTCCTTGAGGCCGCCGCCAATGCGCTCCACTACTATCAGAGCACGGAATCACATCCCGGCTTCGGGCGGACGATGAGCGGCCCGCTTTACATGCCCCGGCAGCGCCATTTCGAGGAGATCCTTGGGCACGCTGTTCCCCATCCGGGGGCGGCCTGGAAGCGCTTATCGCCCCGCGAGGTGCCAAAGCTGGAAGCCCACATGCCGCAGTGGGTTGCTCGGCATAAGCCCATGCTTGTGCAGGTGGTCGTCCGGGAGACGGATCCGCGTCTGCATCGTCTGATCAATCCCGGCGGCGATCTTCGTCAGGATGAGAGTCAACGGTTGTGGAGGACCTCGGACGAGGTGGCGATGTTGTCGCACTTCAGCAAGCTGCGGATCCTGGATGCGTGGGAGGTTCAGGACACGATCTGCTTCCTCAAAGAGGGGGACGGGCTTGGGCGCGCGCTCGCTCTCGGGGACGATGTACAGGATGCCGCGGCCGTCTCGGTCAGTTACGGGCTCTTCCTTGAGGCCCTCTGGAAGGCGGCGGCAATGCACCGGCAGAAGCCTGGCAGCAAGAAGCATGTCCCCCCACATGTGGTGTTCGTTCGGGCACTGGATGTCCTGAACTGCCTGATGACGGCAATCAATCTGAGCGAGCTGCGGGCGAACGGTGAGCCGTGGGCGAATGTGGTCGGGTTCGGGTCCGGCACCATCCGCGTCAGCACGTCCAGGGAGCCGCACGAGGCGGACCAGATCCTGGCAGAGCTGTCACTTCGGTTCGGGCTGCTTCCGCCGATTCCAACGGCGACGGTGTTCAACAATTGGGACGACGAATTCCTGAATGACGCCGACGCTATTCAGCGGGCGCTCTACCTCGGCCGCGACTGGGTCGGGCTGGAGGAAGCGGACGAGTGTGCGATTCAGATGATGGCTGAGGCCGCAGAACCGGCCTAGCGGTTGGACTGTGGTTTGGGCCGCGCAAGGCATGAGCAGCTGCTGTTCAGCGGCTCATGCCGAGCATGATTTCGTCACCGTCGCCCTCATCGTCGCCCTCTCCGTCGTCGTCGGCCGGGATGGAGATCGCGCGTCCGGACAGCTCGAGGCTGTTTGCGATGCCGGTGTTCCAGGCTTCTAGAATCTTATCCCCGATCTCTCTTTTGGGGCCTTTGAAGTAGCGGCGAAGGGTCGGAGCCGTGTCGGACAGGGCATCCGCAATCCGTTCAAACGTCGATTTGACCTCTGGTCCGGACAGTTTCGCCCGCACTTGGCCGAGCCGAGCAATCGCCTTGGCGTTGGGCCACCTCTTCGTCCCATCGAGCGTCAAGGCAGCAGTGTCTGGCGGGATATACGGGGTCGTGGAGACGACATCGTAGACAGGAGCAAGTTCAATGGCGCCGGTCACGTCGTCATAGAGCACCCCGAAATTCTTGAGATGTGCGTCCCCGTTGCGCACCGCATAATTGAGGACCATGATTTCAAACGCTTGTCGCAGCATGGACGCGCCGGCATCGGCGTTCAGTCCCGCCATCTGACCGATCCGGCGGAACAACCTGGTCTCATAGCCGCCATCGTATTTATCTGTGGTCCCGAGGTCATTCAGCACGCAGAAATCCTCAAAGCCGCGATAGCTGCCGTCTGCGGCCAGGTCGAAGCGAGACACCACGAGCGCCCGTCCATTATCGGACAATTCGAACTTGGGCACTCGCAGGCCAGCGCGCTCGGCTGCGGCGAGGCAAAAATATTCGTTCGCGGCCAGCTCAGGATACTCGTCCCAGAATTTGACGATGTGGGTGGCGCCGTGAATGGTCCGAGGCTCCTCCCCGCGCACCAGCACCTTCGGTTGGATCCCAGAGATGCCAGAGTATTTGGCATAGGTCGCCAGGAGGTAGTCGTAGAGCTGGCTATCCTGGTCGGCGCGCAGGATCTCGTCGATCGACTGGAACGGCATATCGTTAGACAGCGTTTCCTCGAGACCGGAGTAGCGGAGCCGTCCAATCTGCTGGCGCCCCACGATCGCCAGAAGGTCCAGGTCATCGAAGCTCGAGGTTGCCTTCGCGAAATCTAGGCGAAGCCGTTCGCGCAGGCGACCTTCCGGCATGTTCATCTGAAAGATCGGATTCAGCCCAAGTTCCGTGATCCAGGAGGCGGTACGGACGGGCATAGTCAACGAGATCGCGCGCCTATCCGGCACCCCCTCGCCGTAAGTGAATGCGGCGCCTTGGCGATGGCGGTCGAGGAGCCCGGCCGTTTGGTTGTCAGCCCAAACACGTAGCATCGCTTATTTCCCCGGCCGAGCCGGTCCCCTTTGTTTCATGGCTTCCATCAGCTCGTTCTCTCGCCGAATATCCTCGGCGGTCGGTCGGCCGCGATTGAAGGTGGTGATGACGAGATCTTGGCCCAGAGCCCGCAGCAGGCGATGAACGGAGGTGTAGCCCATCTCCGGCGCCCGCTCGTTTTCGAGCGCCTCGATTCGTGCGCGGCTGACGCCGGAGCGTTGCGCCAATTCTTCGCGCGACAGTCCGGCTGCGGTGCGCAGCTGCTTCACAGTGGCGGCTATGTCCAATAGTTCTGCCATGGCTCGTATATAAGCTAAATTTGCAAGCGCCTCTAGAAATAACTTATATATGAGGTTAATTCTAGTCTACACACATACTACGGCCGATTTGGCCTCGCTTGGAGTCGTGAAGGTGATTCGAAAATCCGGTTCCCAAAAACGGCGCTTCAGGAGGGCGCGTCACAAAATTTGGGGTCGAAATACTGAAAATTCAGTGGGTAAGACCGACTCGGAACGAAAAAAGAGTGGACAGACGTAATTTTCTCAACGAGTGTTAGTAACTAGTGACAGATTCGAGGTGCAGCTCATGGCCAAGACGACACGCGCCGACGTGACCCGGAACTATCGGGAGCGCCTAAGGGCCTCCGGACAGGAGGAGATCATCGTCCAGCTGCCGTCTGAAGTTATCGAGCTGATCGACAGGCTGAAGGTGGCTCGAGGGTTGCGTAACCGTAGCCAGGTGCTGCTTCAGTTCATCGAAGAAGGAGGACACTCGCTCAAGCAGACAGCCTAAAAAAGCGAAAGCCCACCTTGCCGGGTGGGCCTTCGTAGTCAATTTGCGACGGTCTGTGCGACCGTTCGGGCTCCTGATACCCCCGAACATAGCCACAGAATCAAAGCTTGCCAAGCAAAAATTGCCGTTTTTGCTTAACGGCGGAGCTTTGCCCGTCGCGATCAACCGCAACAGGGGATCGAGATGGAAAATCAACGACTTAACGAGGAGAAGCGCAGCCCAAGCGGGCTTCGGCGCTTAACCTCGAGGATGCTCGAGGTCGCTCAAGCGACCGAGGAACTCGCGCGAAGCCAGGAGGGGGATCGACCCTTGAGCCCCGGCCAGGCTTTAGCCGCCTTCAAAGCCGCCGCACCTTTTCTTGGGTACAGCCCTCGGATCGTGCATGCCGTGGATTGGCTGTTTGGCTTAACGTACCCTCAAGACTGGGCACCGGATACTCGGCCGATTGTTTGGCCATCAGCGGCGCGCCAGGGTGCGGATCTCCGTCTTGGGCCATCAGCGACGAAGGCTCTGAACCGGCAGCTGGCTGAGCTGGGCTTGGTGATCATGCGCGACAGCCCGAACGGTAAGCGGTACGGGCATCGGGATAAAAATGGGAAGATCCTTGAGGCCTATGGCTTTGACCTGTCCCCGCTTGCCACCCGTGTGCCGGAGTTCCGTGAAGTGGCCCGCCGCGGACTGGCTGATCGTGCCCATATGCGCGCTTTGCGGCGCCGGGCCACCGTAGCCAAGCGCGGCCTCACCCAAGTGATCGAGACCGCGATCGAGTGGGGGGTCATGGATCCTGCCCTCGAAGGCCTGGCCGCTGAGGTGCAGACGCTCGCTCTTTCACTGAAAGAGGTCGAGGCGACGGAAGAGGTCGAGCTTGGTGTACACGGGCTTGAGCGCCGACATGCCGAGGCGCGCGAGAAGGTTCAGGCGGCCATCGCTAAGCTCGAAAGCGGGATTTCCGTGACAGAAAGCTTGCCTCAGAATGAGATGCCTGTTCCCGATAAAACTGTGGATGCTGCCCCCAAGGGGCCGGAAAAACGGCCCCACCAATACAACTACAAATCAACTCTTAATCCCTTTCGGGATACAGTAGAGGCTTCGGAGAAAAACAGTTTTGGGAGTGATCAAGGCCGAAGCGATCGCTTGGCAGCCTCGGGTATTCGACCCGACGAGCTGATCCACATAGCCCCTCGCCTTCGAACTTATCTGACCACATCGACACCAACCTGGGTCGATATCGTGGAAGCGGCAGACTGGTTGCGAACCGAGATGCACGTATCAAAAATGCTCTGGGGAGAGGCGTGCCTTGTCATGGGGCGTGAGCAAGCCGCGGTGGCAATAGCCGTGATATCAGCAAAACGACCAGGTCTCCTACGCGTACCCGGCGCCTACTTCTTTGGAATGATCCGAAAAGCCAAGGCGGGTGAACTGAACCTGTCACAGACAATCTGGGGGCTTCGCTTAGGAGAAGCAAAAGGAGACCGCGCGCGCGGCTATCATAACTAATTGCGCTGACATCGAACTTGCGGACGTGACAAAGAGGCGGAAGACCACGTTACATTCGGCCAAACCGATAGCCTAAGATCCCTGGTCGGATGCGCCGAGGTGGCAGGTGCTGTCGCCGCGCATCCAAAGTGACGATCTGGAGGGGCCGAACGGATGCTGTCCGTAACGACGGTTTTGTTTATCTTGCTCGCGGCGAGTGTCGTGGCTGCAATCATATTTGGGTTTGGCTTCACGGGGGCGAATGGGGCACATGCCGTTTTCGACTTCTATGACGCTGTGATGACGGGCGTTGGAGCTTGGCTCCGACGCACGAGCGGTGCCTGGTGTGAGTTGGAAACCTCTGCGCCCTATCCTTTGGAGGAGGGGGACGAGAACAGCCCGAATCGGCGGCTTTTTCGACCCCCGTGGTGGTCGCAGAGCGATTGAACAGGCCCAGGGGCCGGCTCGACGCGCAGCAGAACGGATGGGTATGGACCTTGGGTTTCTGTTCGATGACCAGGCCAACACCCTGGCTCGCTGGATTGCGCACCAAGAGTTTTATATCGCCGCATGGACTGGTCCACAGGCTCTAACCGCGGCCGTTCGAAAGCAATCCGAGAACGCCCGCGCGAGGTCCAGGGGGCAAACCATCGGCGGGAGGACGGCGCAAAATGTTGCCGCGGCGAATCCGAGCATCAAGGATCTGCATCGTGCTTTCGTGACATCACTGGCCGGCAGTCTCCGTAATGCTGGTGTTCTGAGTGAGGTGCTCGATACGCACGCTTACGCGCGCACCCTGAGGAAGCGGACTGATCCACATGGCACGTCATGGAATTGGCGGGCAGTCCTCCCCGGTGATCCGATCCCAATGCGAGCAGATGGCTCGAGAGATTTTTCGGATGCGCTGTATCCGACCTTGAGATCTCAGATCTTCCCGGAAGCCTTCACTTTCGGCGCAGACGATTCACTTGAAGTCAAAGGACGAACCTATGCGTTCGTCCATATGCAGCTGTGGCCGCAAACCCCACGGAAGTTTCAGGTGCTATTCCGCACGCTGGCGAAGAACGGCATTCCCTACGGGCTCAATATCACGCTGGGCTCCGGCGGCGTTAACTCGATGACCGTAGGCATAAAGTCCTTCTTCGCGGCGGTTCTCGCGAAAGCTAGTTCTGACAACCCCAGATACTATGCAGCAATCAAGGAGTTGAAGGCGAGACGCCAGCAGAACGAGACAATTGTGAGCGCCCAGCTTGCATTCTGCACCTGGATCGAGGCTGACGAGGATCGTGACCTTCTGCGCGCACGTCAAGCCACGTTGGCGTCTCTCGTGCAGGACTGGGGGGCGGCGGACACCTCCATGGGCATCGGCGATGCCTCTATGGCCTTTGCATCATCGTTCCCAGGATTTATGCGGGCATCGTCAGCGCCGGCCTCGCTCCCTCCCCTTCGCGAGATCATCAGGATGTTCCCTCTCGATATGGCGAGCCCGCTTTTCGATGAAGGGGAGTTCCTGTTGCGCTCCGACTCTCAACTGCTTCCTTACGTGCAAGGGTCCTCGAAACAGGCCGCGATGACAGACGCGACATTTGCGCCCATGGGTAGCGGCAAATCGTTGGCGCAGAACGTCTACAATTTCGCCTTCCTCATGCTGGGCGAAACGAGCCTCCCGTATCTGAGCATCGGCGATATCGGCCGGTCCTCGGAGGGACTTGTTCGTCTGATTCAGATGGCGCTACCTCCGGCGAAGCGCCATCTGGCCGTCTTTGAGCGGCTGCGCTTTGAGAAGCGTTACGCGATTAACGCGTTTGATCTGCCGCTCGGGAGCGATGAGCCCCTTCCTCTGCACATGGCTTTTCTTGTGCGTCTCGTGACGGCTCTTTGTGGCGATCAGGAGACGGGCAAAACTGACGAAGCGATTCCTGGCTTGGCAGCGGCCTGCATCAAGGCGTCTTATAGCGAGCGAAAGCGCGATAAGTCGCCGAAGCTCTACCGGCGAGGTCTCAACCACAAGATCGATGAGGCGATCGAAAGGATAGGCGTCCCGATCACTCAGCACACGTGCTGGTGGGACATCCGTGATGCGATGTTCCATGCAGGCGATGAGCATCTTGCGTTACAGGCCGCGATTTTCGCTGTTCCCGTCCTGCCGGAAATCGGCGCTAAGGCCCAGGACCAGCTCATCGCTGGCCAATATACGAAGATTGTGAACGGAGAGCCGATCACGAAGTATTTCTTCCGCAAGCTGGTGGAGGCCGTTAATCGTATTCCACTTCTGGCGGAGCCGACGCAGTTCAGCCTGGGCAGCGCGCGAGTTGTGTCGCTGGACTTGGACGAGGTGTCCCCGAAGACCGATGGTTGGACGTCGGCCATCATGTTTATGTTGGCCCGCCATGTCCTGGCCGGGCACTTTTTCCAATATGTGCAGGACGCGGACCTATTCGAGTCAGCCTATCGGGACTATCAGCGGCGCCGAATCGAGGAGATCCGCGAGTCAGCAAAGCGCTTTTTCATGGACGAAATTCACCGTGTCACCAAAAACAGCGCCTTGGTCGATCAAGTTGCGAAGGATTTTGAAACCAACACCCGCGAGGGAAGAAAATGGAAACTGCACATGGGGTTCGCATCTCAGGTGATCGATGACACGCCGCCGGTGCTGATGGGCTTGTCGCAAACCAGGTTTATTATGGGCTATGCTGACCGGGAGGATCTTGACAAAATCGTTGCAAAATTTGGGCTGACGCCATCAGCTCGGCGTGCGGTCACACATATAGGAAAGCCGACGAGTGCCGGCGCAAATATGGTGGCGATGTACCGGATCGGCGATGGAGACGTGGTGCAGTTCTCGACACTTACGGTCGGACCGCTCATGCGGTGGGCGTTCACGTCGGAGGCGAATGAGCGTAATCTACGTGATTACCTCTATGAGTCGCTGGATCCGAGAACGACAATCGAAGCACTGGCGAAGCGCTACCCCCGCAATGGGATGCTCGATCGAGAGATCGAGGAGCGCAAACAGGGCATCGGCAGTGCCGGGGTAGACCGCGATGCATCGGAGAGCATTCTGAGGTCTATCGCTCGCGACATGGTCGAAAAAGAACGGGAGCGCGAGTACGCTTAAACCGAGAACGGTCGGGAGGGGGTATCCCTCCCCCGTCCCTCTCAGAGGACGGGCGCCGGGGCTTATGACTGCTGTGGTAGGGCGACTTTGAGGGACAACACCATCTGGCCGCTGGATTGCAACGTGTTGACGATGTTGTCGTACAGCGAGATCGCCCCGTATTCATCCGGCTGGATGAATGTTATTGAGACGCTTTCATTGACGCGCTGAATTTCGAACTGGCCACCGTTTGAGGTTTGGACAGAGATTTTGTCGTCGGCCAAAAGCTGCTCCTCGGGCGCGGTGGGTTTGGACGCGTTGAATCTAACGCCGAGGATACGCGTTGGCCAACTGTCTTTAGCTGAAAATTTTTAGGCCCCCAGATCGCTCTGAGGGCCTAGTTGAATGGCTCGGACCGCCAAGGCAGAGGCCTGAGCGGTTGTTATGAAAAGATGCTCACGAGCCAGAGAGCGAAGCCGATCGCTGCGATGCCAGCAAAAAGGCCGCCGCCCTCGGACACGACCGTTCCAAAGGCGATGGCGCCGTAACGCGGCGCCGTTGCCGGCGAAGCGATTTCAAGTTCGATCAGATAGTCGGTGGGTGCGAGCGCCGGTAGCTCGCTCGAAACGGCCAATTGCACAGTCGGGTTTGAGCGAGTGCGGTTAGCTTCGATGAGCGGCATCGGTATCAACCTCTGTGTGTAAGACATGAAGATGCGAGCGGAGGAGAAAGTCTTTGGTGCTCGGCACTTCCAGGACCTTACATCAAGCAGATGAAAATATCAAGTATCCGATATCCGGATATCGGATATCGAACGGTTGGCGGATATCTAATTGAGCTGAAGTTTGTTCTTATGCATTTCTAATAGAAATACCTGATGCTTGGTGGCTTTGGCTGCGATTCTCATAGAAAAGGAGGAGAAATAACATACAAAGCACGCTCGGGCGGCTGGCGCCCTAAAGGGTGTGCGTGAACTCTATTAGAGATGTGTGTGGGTATCTAAGTATATGTGAGAACTGTGCGAGATCTGGTAGCTCCCCCCCCTGCCCCGCCTCAAAGGCGTCTTTGTTTGGTCCCGATGCTAAACGGCGCGCCGTTAGAATCCGGTAGCGGAAATCCTGAGAGGGGAGGGGAAGTCGGAAAGATATCGGATATCTGAGAGCTTGAGGCTCTGATATCGGATATCGGAAGGTTTCTGTCTGGTACCAGATATCCCGCTAACCGATAGCCAGATATCGGATAGGTGGCTTCGGTAAATGACGGGCGCAGGAAAGATCGGAAAACACCAAGAACCGGCGCACCCTCTCCCATGCGCAGCTTCGGGTTGGCTCGCACGCCCCGCCAGGGAGTGAATATGACACCACGTTTTGCCTTCGGCATCTCGCGACTGGCGCAATCATGTATTGTACCGCCGGCAATGATATTAGGTAGGTAAGTTGGCACCGTAAGCGGAGCCGATAAGCAACCGGATAGCTGATATCCGAGCATTGAGGTTGATATCGGATATCGGAAGGTTTCTGGCTGGGTATCCGATATCCAGGTAACCGATAGTCAGATATCCGATAGTTCTTGATCGGCAGCGGGATATCGGATAGCAAGATATACGATATCCAGATATCGGCTATCTTTTACAAGAGGGGAGCACATGCCGACCATCGTTTTTGCAAGTTCCAAAGGTGGCGTTGGAAAAACCACGTCTGCTTTGGCGCTCGCGACAGTTTTGGCGCGCGCTGGCGCCGCCACGACGCTCGTGGACGCGGATCCAAACCAGCCTCTCACCCGTTGGGCAGAGCGGTTTCCGGACTCAGTGCCGCCTGGTCTGAGCGTTCGCGGGGCCATTGGAAACGCTGCGGCCACTGTTATTGATGAGGCGGCCGTTCGTGACCCCTTCGTGGTGGTCGATCTGGAAGGCACGAAAAACGTGGACGTGTCCGTTGGGTTGGGGCGGGCGGATCTCGCTTTGATTCCGATGCAGGGATCTCAGCTTGATGCGGATGAAGCCGCGAATGTCGTGAAGCTGATCCAGGTCCAGGAGGCTGTATTTCGTCGGACGATCCCGTTCCGGGTGTTTTTCACGCGCACGTCCGCGGCGATCGAGAGTAAGGGGTTGCGCGGGATTTCCGCCGAGCTTCGAGAAATCGGCATCCCGATGCTGCAAGTTTCCCTGATGGAGCGCGAAGCATTCCGTTTGCCGTTCAGAATAGGCGCGTCCCTCTATGACCTAGAACGGAGCGATGTGCGCAACCCCATGGCCGCGATTGAGAACGCCGAAGCCTTCGCGATGGAGGTTAAAGATATTCTCATGCCGGCGCCGGAGGCCGATGCTCATGGCCAATGAACGTCCTACGGCTAAGCTCGATTTAGGGGGATTCCGGCCAAAGCCCGCCGTTGAGGCTCCTGTTGATGAGACTACCCAACTGCGCGCGATCGAAGAGGGCAAACGCCTTGGCTTTGATCGCGAGCAGAATACTGGTCCGATTGACGGGCGCGTCCTGAGGCGGCGCGGGAACGTCCAAATGAACATGAAGGTCGCTCCCGAGACGGTTCAGCAGTTCAAACAAATGGCTGCCGCGTTCGGGGACCAGGGCAAGTTCCTGGCGGAGTTGCTTCGCTGCTATAAGGAACACGGTCACAAAAAGTCGAAAGACAGTTAGATATCGGGTATCTCGATATCTGATATCGATTCCGGCAGGGCGGGGGCTTACGACAGCGCCCCCTCCTTTGAAAAAAGCGCATCCAAGGCCGATTTGGTCTTCCTGGATACTGCTTCGAGTTCGGCCATGGCCGCATCAAGACCGCCATAATCGAATGCGAAGCGGTCAATTGGCGCCGCGGGCGCGGGCCGAATTGGCTCAGGCTCCTCCACCACCTCCGGCATCGGTGCATCCGCACGCGGCCGTCCGCGTCCGCGCCCAAATTCCGGCCGCTTTGGCTCGGCTACACTCTCCCGCAGGGGCGCCATATCGGGCAATGCGTAGAGCCGCCCCTTGGCCCGGCGGCTGACCTCGACGATGACGCCATCGGCCAGCAAATCCTCCAGCAGGCGAATCGCGTTCTTCGGGGCGATATCAAGCACGGTCGCCACTATCGGCGACGACAGCATCGGCGCGGCTGCGAGCAGATCGACCAGGGCAGGGGCGTGGGATGATCGACGATATCCCCGAATGGCGAATCTGGCCTGGCGCCAGACGTGATCCAGGCGGCTCGTCAGGTTCACGATCTCGTCCGCCTCGTTCGCCAGCGTTCGGTAGAATGTGGGCAGCCACTGTTCCAGATCCCAGCTTTCGTCGGCCATTAAGCTTGCAGCACCCACCAGCGGCACATCGGGCGGCATCAACCCATGGTGATGCCAATGCCGGACAATGGCTGCCCGAATAGCCATGCGGGGGCGACCGACATTCACCCAATCGCGCAAGGTCATCGCGGCCGCCTGCCAGGGATCTTGTCGCTCCCTTTCGGCGAGCATGGCCTCGGCCAGCCGGATGTCGCCCTCCTGATCGAAATCAGGGTTGGTCAGCCAGCTATGCACCCCCATGGCATGGCGGGCAGCCGAGAAGATCATGCCACGCTCGGCGACGACATCGGTCCGGTCGAGTTGGAGGCGCAGCCCAGCCAGCATGGCGGCCAACGACCAGGGATCGATAGCGGCACCATCCACCGACGCGCAACGCCGCGCCGCCTCCAGCTGCGCGCGGTAGAGGATCGCTGGCAGCAGTGGGTGCCCCTTCAGCAGCTGGGAGAGACGGCCGAACGCGAAAACCGCGTCGATCTGAGCGACGGAAAGATGCCGTGTGGGGGCCTCTGTAAGGCCCAAAAGATGCTTCATGATCCATTGTTACCCTAACTCAAGCAAAGGTAACATAGCCAGCTTTTTTTGGAAACGCCCATTTTTTTACGTCCGATAATGGATCTTTTCGAACGGAAAAATTGGCGTTAGAATCGGCCCATGACCCAAGAAAACGCTGAGCCCGGCGCCGCTGGCGCCCAAAACACCCCGGCTTCTTTCTTCCATTCGTGCTTTGTCTGCCAAGGAGACGCGCGGTTCGGCTTCTCTACCGCGACCGGTACGCTCTGGACTTGCTTCCACCACGAGCCGAATGGCCGGGCACGGCTGGTCAAACCGGCGTTGCTACCGCGCGGGAAGGGGGAAACGGCATGACCGACCAGGTATGGGTCGTGACGGTTTTCGGGGAAATGAGACGTGTCATTGAAGTGTTTCGGGATCAGGCAGGGCCAGACAGCGCCCAGGAATTCGCTCTGGAACATGTGAATTATTTGCGCCGAGAGGTTGGCTTGCCTGACGAGGAGAATCCTTACGCATGGCAAAAAGCCCTGGGCGAATGGCGGCGAGCTAAAGCCCTGGAGCTTCACGATTCAGCCGAGGAGCCTCTATCCCTGGAGGATAATATGTGGATCGAGGTCTGGGGCTGTGAGATCCGAGGCCCCCGTGAACATTATTAGTGCGGAAAAGCTGCGCGACCTCACTATAGAGAGTAAGTCTAACGGATCGGCCGTGCTGACAGCTCTCAAGGAGCGGTCTGCCGAGTATGCCAAGGACTCGTTCGGCCCTGGGACCCAACGGGCCTATGCCTCGGCCTGGCGTCGTTATGACGCCTGGTGCGCCGAGCACGATCTAGATCCGTTCGGTGGCGCCGCCGGGCCGCTCCCGCTTTATGTGACGCATCTCGCGGAGAAAGGCAGGACCGTGGCCACCATCCGCGTGGCCTTGGCCGCCATCGCCACCGCATACCGGCTGGCCGGGCATGGTCTCGATCTGCGAGACCCGCATCTTGCTCCGGTGGTTGAGGGCATTACCCGTGACAAAGGCGTCAAGCCAACTCGGCAGGCCATCCCGGTCGGTCCTGAACTTCTGAGCAAGATGGTGGAGCCGAAGACGGATGAGATCTTCCGGGCCGCGCTCTGCGCGCGGGACCGGGCAATGCTGCTGGTCGGTTTTGGTGGGGCGCTGCGTCGGAGCGAGCTGGTTGGGTTAACGCTGGGGGATGTGGAGCTGGTGGAGGGTAGGGGGGTGATAGTGATGATCAGCCGCTCCAAAACCGACCAGCATGGCGCGGGTCAGAATGTGGCCATTTACGCCAATCCTGATGTGCCGAATTTATGCCCTGCGCGAGCGCTCGAAGCCTGGCTCTCGTTCCGCCGGAAGGCGGAAGATATGGAAACGTCGGAGCCAGAAAAGCGCCCGCTCTGGTGCGCGGTGAGCAAAGGTGGTGTCATCACCGGCCAAGCGCTTTCTGATAAGGCCGTGGTCCGTCTGGTCAAAGCTGCGGCTGTGGCAGCTGGGCACGATCCTAAGGGATTTTCGGGGCATAGTCTAAGGGCGGGGCTGATCACTTCAGCGGTCGAAGCAGGGGCTGAGTTGCCGGGGGTGATGCGCCAGGCGCGCCACGTCGCGCCAGCGACCACGATGCGTTATTACCGGCCAGCCGATCTTTGGAAGAACAATGTGACGGAGCGGATCTTTACCCGGCAGAAGTGAGGAACGTCAGGGCGGTCTGCTTGGTGATGCATCGGCGGTTCCTAATAGACGGAATTTCTACAGGGAACGCCAGTACGCTCGGGAGTAATGTTTCAAAAATGGCGCATTATTACTGAGCTGCACGGAATCGTCATTTGTTACAGACGGGGCTATGGGTTTTTTTCCGTCTATTAGGAACCGCCAGCCAAGGCCTTGTATGGGCATTGGCTGATCAAAGGTGACAAAGTGGAGTTTTACGCGGCAGAAGGAACGAATAGTGCCGGGCGGTCCGGCTCGGCGCTATTTTTGATATCGGATATCGGGATATCCGATATCATGTGAGATGCGTGAGGATCCCGAGGATCCGCCTTTTCCTCTTCGCCTGCACAGGCTAGGACGGCGACAGCAATGTCCGGATGAGTCGCACGAAGCCTAGTGTTGCTTGAATGGGTGTTGCCGGTACGAGCCTTCATGATCGCTGTCCTCAGCCTTTCCTGTGCGATCGTCGTTGCTTTGCGCCAGTCCGAAAAGTGGGCATCGAAGTTTTCGAGTGCGGCAACGGTCGCAGAGCCCTTGGTCTCGGTGGCAACAGGCGGGATCTTCTTTAGGAATGCCAGCAGGCCCTCGAAATCAAACGACAGGCGGGCCGCGTTCAGGTTGTAGGTGAGCGCGCCGCCGCTTTGTGCGTTCTTTGCCTCCAGGGTCAGAATCGCTTGGGTCATAGAAATCCAGGAATCAAGATCGTGTTTGGGAACCATAAAACCTCACGTCATGCGGCGGTCATGAGATCTGCGCGCCGGTCGCTCGTACCGGGGCCAGCTTCGGCGAAGCAATTAGGGGCGCTGACGCAACCTCTTCGAGCCGTAGGCGGGTTGGTCTCCCACTCTAGCTCGTCCATCAGGGCGCGCATGGTCGCGATAACGTCGGCCTGCGTCAGGCCCCAGCGGTCGAAGACCCCCGCCGCAGCCATTGCGTCGGCCTCGGCGCCCGCCGGGGGCATACTCGAGTTGAATGACAGAGACTCCATCGCGAGGGCTTCTGCGCAGGCCTCACATCGACATGGTCGGGGTGAAATCATCGGCGTCAGCGTCGGCCGCCGGGAGCCCAAAGTTCAGCTGGATGCAGAGCGCGTCAATCTGCTCGTCGGAGAGCGCCTTGACTGTTCCTCCGTTGGTGACGATGTCGTTCAGGTCATCTGATCGCCGATGCGAATCAGCCAGGCCGTTCTCCTGATAATAGCGGAGCGCTGCCAGGACGGTAGCGGTCTGAGCGCCTGATAGGGTTGGGCCGGGGGAGGCCTGGTTCATCGCTGCTGCCATGGCGGCGACTCGATGGAGCGAGTCTGCCAGCTGTGAAAAATTGAAGCTCGCACGGGCTTCCACAAGCTTGTCGAGGTTTGCACCGCCGCTGTTTTCGCTTTCGACCTCGAGGAGACGAATACGGTGCGCCTCGGCTGCCCAGTCCCGCAGCGTTTGGACATCAACATAGGCAGGGCTGTATCGGTCAGGGTCATCCAGTTCACCGTGTTCATCAAGGATGACGCACACTCCGCTTTCGCGGAACAGAACATTATAGTTCCATCCTTGCCCGTCATGGGAAGCGCCAATCACTTCACCTATTGCGTTCGGACCGGTCGCGCGTTCTTTATCTTTTTCGTCGGAGTCGCACTCACCTTGGACAGAAAGAATCCTAAAGCCAGTGGAGAGAGGATGTTTGAAGCCAAATGGGCTCACTTCTGACATGCTGATTGCCTTCTATGTGGAAGCGGCGATGGTGCGCCAAAAAAACATTATACAAATATCCAAAGATAAGAAACGGATTGAAAACGCTAAACTGTTAAGAAGAAACGATAATAAAAAAAACAAATTTTGAACCAGACAATATAATGCGGCTGATATATTAAGATATAGTCCTGTTAGAACGTGCCCGTTGCGGCTGTCAGATGAGCCGCCGATGCGAGCCTTGTGAGCGAAAATTGTTTTTTCTGGATAGCTCCAAAAGCGACGTTGGGCCGGAGGAATGCGTTGCGATAATGCGTTCCAGAATAGCTTCGGCTTCATCTTCCATCAAAATACGATCATCAATGATCGCGCGCGAAATCGAACCGTCAGGCGCGAAACGTGCGCTGAATTCCACGCTGTCGAATAAGCCGTCGAGACCAAGATGAAACCCATCAATGGACGGCTCCTCAATGTCACAGCGGCAGCGAAGCCCGCAGAATGGCCATCCAGCGGCGCCGAACTGTTCAAGTGCGGTTATTCGCTCGTCAGCTGTTCCGGTCGCAGAGAGGGAACGAATCCGAGCCTCAAATCCAAAAACTGTTTTTTTTGGCAGGCGTCGCGAGGAAAGACCCGTCATTTTGTTCAAAACTCTCGTAATTCGGTTGCGAATAATGTCGCAAAGTGGTTTTTTTACACTAGCGTATTGCGGCGCAAGCGTGCAATGACATGGCGTCAACTATGTTGACCAAAAATAAAAAATGTAATAAAAAAATGTAAATTTATGACTCATGATGCAAGGAGATTGCCCATGGTATCCGTGTCGCTTAAGGCGCTTGCCGCGGATCCGACTCAGGCGGGTGTGAAGAAGACGGATCAGTTTCGGGTGGATCCTCGCATTATCGAGGAAGAGGAGGGCTTCAACCTCCGTGACTACGATGACCCGGAAGTGGTGGAGCAGATCGAGGCTTTTGCCCACTCATATATGTTAGGGCTGTACGTGCCCCCGCTGATTGTCCGGACGACCGACGATGGTCGTATCGTTCCTGTGGAGGGGCACCTTCGTCGCCGTGGCGCATTGCTCGCCATCAAGCGTGGCGCAGAACTGCCGTATGTTGACTGTGTACCATTTCGTGGCTCCGATTCTGAACGTGTCGGGGTGATGCTTCGTTCGGCGCAAGGGCTGAAGCTTCGGCCGCTGAAGGTCGCGGAAGGATACCTGCGGCTGTTCAGGATGGGGTTTGATTCCACGGAGATCGCGGCGCGTGTCGGCAAGACCAAGACGCGTGTCGAGCAGCTTCTGGACCTGGCCAACGCCAACGCGGATGTGCATGCGCTCGTGCGTGACGGTCACGTGGCGGCGGATGCGGCGATTGATGCTGTCCGCCGTCACGGAGAGAGAGCGGGCGAGATGCTTCAGGATCAGCTCGAGAAGCTTCAGGGGAACTCCGAGGCGGGCAGGCGAGAGGGGCGGGCGACCGTGACGCGAAGCGTCATGAAGGGACCGGCAGCCCCCGGAAGGTCGTGGATGTGGTGTTCGCGCGTGTGGAGAGCGCAGTCTCCCTGGTGCCCGAAGCAGTGCGACAGCAGGCCGAGACACTTAAGGCCATGTCCGAGCAGGAGCGGGCACACGAGACCGTCTCGGTCGATGCGAATGTCCTGGTCGTGCTCATGCAAGCGGCGGATGAAATCGCCGCGATGAAGACCAAGCAGGCGGAGAAGATGGCGCGGCGCGCGGCCAGTGCTGAGACAGACACCAGCGCGACCGAAGACGATGAGCAGAGCGAATTCGGCGATGTGAGCACATTGGCCGATGACGAGCCTGGTTTCGCCGACGCCGAAGTGGCGGAGCACCAGGCAGCGTAATTCGTAAGCGGAGTTGAGGTCAACGCAATGCCAACGGGGCTTGGGGGTGGCTGCGCAGCGGTCCCCAAGCCCCGTTCTGTTGATCGCCAGACCCGGCTTGCGGGCCGGGTCGCGTGACTAACGGAGTTGGCTCGGCTGGGTTCGAGCCAGTCGATAAACAAGGGGCTAAGCTACATGACTTTTCGCAAAATAATCCGCTCCACGACGGCTGCCTTGGCGTTTGCCGCGACTGCCTCAGTGGGGATCGCGCATGGAATGACGGGGCCGGAATGTTTGGTGGCGTCGGATCATATGACCAAGGTTGGGGGCACGCCCCAGGCTTTTGCGGGCCGCGAAAGCGTTACCACCCCCTTTGGCACAGAAACGTGGCCCGTGGGCCACTCCTCGGCCGACCATGGGACAGTCAAAGTCCAGGCGACGCTGCTGGACGGCGTGAGTGGGGGGCAGACCATTGCTCTCGATGGCGGTCCTGAGAAGTTGACCTCTGGTCAAGAGGCGCGGACCACACCTCCTGCGGCCGTCGATATGAAAGCGGGTGTTATGCTCACTTATTGGGCCATGCCGGAAGATGGCCGCATCCGGATGTCATTTGTTCTGGTGGGGGTGCCCGATGGCGTTCATGGGTTAGCCGTCAGCATGAAATATGGCGAGACCAGAACCGTTCGGATGTACGACACCAACGGGAAGCCCATTGCCCGTATCCACTTGATTTCCTCAGCGGACTGACACGAGCAGTGACCAGCGCAATAATGGCAAAGATCGACCTGGCGTGTTGGTGCCTCAGCACCGCCCTCTTGCTGTTCGTCGGCGGGCCGTTCGTCTTCTATCAGATTCACCAGGTTGACGAGATTGTCTCGACGCTAACGCCAACGCCATGGTTCAACGCTGGCGAGGCAGTGATCTTCATTGTTGGCTGTGGACTCATGCTTGGACAGTGCCATCTCGCTTGGCGGCGGTTGAAAATCGCCGTGTGGTGGGAAGAGACCAGCGGACCACGGCCGTTACGCAACTAACATCCCACTGGAGAAATCATGATGACCAAATCGCCCGTCAAAATGCAGGCCGAATGCGACCGCTTTAATGAAGCGCACAAGCCCGGCGATGTGATCAAGTGCTGGCCCGGAGTCCGTGAGGGAGAACCTGTCGAGCGCACGGTGCGTGAGCCTGGCGCGGTTGTCCTAAGCGGGCACACTCCTGTGGTCTATGTGAGCGGCGGGGGCGGCTGCATCGTTCTCGAGCATGTGGCAACCTAATTCCTGAATCCCAGGCTGATTTCCATTCCACGAAGACAAGGAAGCTCTAATGAAAAAGTCTCTCGCATTTGCTGCTGGCCTCATGGTGATCGGCTTTGTAGTGGCCGCCCACGCAGACACGCCCCGGCAGGGCTCTTCTCATCCGCTAATTCCGGCCCCGGCGCCGGCACCGCAGGAGCCCGCTCCTGTCGATCGGGTTTGCGCGCAACTGGCTCATGCCGGTGGCCAGTCGGCCGCGTGGTCCTTCTCCCCGCATGATGACATAAAATCGGTCCTTTCCCGTTGGGCGCGCAAAGCCGGATGGCGTGTGGTGTGGAACGGTCCAATGGATTGGACCACCGGCCAGGCGGCCACCTATCAGGGGAGTTTCGCCAAGGCGTCTTGTGATCTTATCAATGACGTTGAGGCATCGGAAGATTCCCGATGGTCGTTCAACCCTCAGTGGTTCCTTCCCAACAAGACGCTGGTCATCTCTGTCCAACAAAACCTCGCCAACTAACCTCCCAATTGGAAGGCGTCATGTCACAAGCCCGAATGTCTAGCGTAGATCGCGGGGTGTCCCTATTCGGGCACAACGGGGGGCCGCTGCTCTCTGAAAAAATCGGCCCGTGGCGCACCCAGGATGAAGCGCAGGCAGATCCGGATGTGAGGCGCCGCCCATCTTATCTGCAACGCAATGCCGGGCCTGGCGCACCCCTACGAAACATCGTCGGGCTCGGCGGCCTCGGCGTGATCGGTCGATGGACGCTGTTGGAGTGCGGCCATTGGCGCGAGATCCGTGATTATGATCTCGCCCCGATTCTAGGCCGGAAGAGGCCGACCAAAGCGCGGTGCGGATGCTGCCGCGACCGAATTGAACCGCGGCCAGATGATGCCGCTAAGGCGGCTCAGTTTGCCACCCCTGACATGTCAACCTGATCCAGGAGAGAAAGATAACCAGATTGACGCGAACGGAATGGTTCCGACGCTCAATAAGCAAGGAGACTAGGCTTTATGACTTTCCGTAGAAGTGGACCGATTGGCCGATTGATGTCGTGGGGCATTATATTCGGGCTTGTCGGAGCTGGGGTTTGGCTCGCTGAGCTGGTGCATCGACTGCACCAGCTTGACCCTTCACTCCCATGGCTTCGGAGTTATTTCTTGGCGGCCATGCTCATCCTCGCGGGCATCGCGTGTGGCGCGTCAGAGATGTTCTTCCAGGCCCATTCGCGCCGTCGCGCAGCCCGATCCTCGCTCTCACTCTGACGATCGCCAGATCCGGCTCGCGGGCCGGGTCGAGTGACCGCCAGGTCGAACCGCCGCCTCGCGGAACAGAGGCAGATAAGGAGTTTATCTTGTTGATCCAACAGATTACGATGACTAAAACGACCGATCTTCTCGATGTCTTGCGTGACAAAGCCACGGGTCTTCAACATCTCGTGGAAAAAGCCGGCGAAGTAATGCCGAAGGAATACGATTTGAAGCCGGTTCGGGAGTTATTGGCCGACATCAATTTGGAAATCAAAAATGCGGTAACCACAGTTACGCGGACGCATAATCTCTGTGAGCGCTATGAGTATGTCGCGAGCGAAGCCCTGAGTCGAATGTACTTCGCTGACCAGAAATGACGATCACTAGATCCGGCTTACGGGCCGGGTCGCATGACCGCCAGGTCAGCCAAATCCCGGAGTAAGAAATATGATTGTGTCTGCAAAGAAAGTGCCCGTGTGGGGGCGAGTGATCAGTGGCGTCGTGGGCGCCATCTTGGCGGCCATCGGCTTTTACTGGATATTGGCAGGCGTCGTATTGTTTGACCACGCGCCTAACGATGGCTCCTGGTGGCTCAAACTATTGTTTGGGATGGCTCTCTTCGCGGCTGGGTCGCATTCCGTCGTCAAATTAGCCGTTCTCGCACGGTCAACCTAATCCCGGAGACATCCCCATGGCTGACAACTTCCTCGCGTTCACCAAGAAATACGGCTGGGTGGTGGCCGTCACCGCGCCGGCCGGCGGCGCGCCCGGTTACCATACCGTCCCCGGCAAGTATGGCATTGTCGAAAAGGATGTTCTGGCCCGCGCCGATCTGCCGCCCATTCCCGCGTCAATTTAACGAAGGAATAGACAAGCTCATGTCCGCTAACCTTGACGCTTCTCTTGGCTCCGTGCCGACCAAAAAGCCCACAAAACGGGCCTCGACTATCTCCATGTTTTTTTGTGGCTTCGCGGTTGGCGGCCTGGTCTTCATGACGCTCACCAAAAACGTATCTGAACAAGCCGCTCTGCAAAACGCGGCCGGCGAATATGCAAAAGCCGAAATCACGCTCAACTGGATCAATGCTTATCGCGACGCGGTATCCAAAGAAAACCCCGCCACACAAATGGCTATCCAGGCCACGTTGAAGAAGGATTTTCACCCGTTTTCGCCCGAATTTTCTTCCCGTCCCATCTGGCTCGCCGCGCTAATTGGCCCAGATCGGACGTTCGCTCGCCGCCTGGCTGCCGGCCAAATCGATGGCACCAACGAAGGTCCCTGACCGTTACCAGACGGGGCGAAAGTGTCGCCCCGTCGAGTGCCGCCAAGGTCAGCTCTTACGAGCTTTTGGGGCCTTTCAACCGAAGTCTGCTCGATTCACGTTGAAATCTCGCCTCACGCTTCTCCTTTAGACTAAGTTCAAATGGATCGAAGCGTCGCCGCCTCCGGAACCTCCTTGCGGCTTGTTCTTGGCGTGTGAATTCGAGGGAAATTGGCTTCCCATCTTCGGTGACCAACTCAAATTCGAATGGACCGGTGGTCATTTCGGCCGCTTGAGTTCTTTCCCAGGCTGCCAAGCCCTGAGTGGTCACGGCGCAGCTCCGTAATATCGAGCGGTAGGTGTGCCCCTCTAAGGTTCCCTGCTCAAGCTCGTTGTTCATTTTTGCGGCCCGGCGGTACGCCTCTTCAGACGCTGGCACGTGTTCTGCTATTTCGGCGTGGCGGATGGCCGGCTGCCATTCCCCCCATTCCTTTGCGCCGTTGAACTCGGGAATCTCCTTCAAGAATTCGAGGCTTGGATGAGGAATATTGGGGCACATCGATCCAGAGAAGGTATCATCATAAATCCGCGGCCAGGCCCAACTCGGCTTGCCCCGTGTCATGCGCAGCGAAGCGACATAGTACCATATAGATCGAGCATGATTTACCCCCTCGTAGGCCCAGCCAAGCCACCAGGCGGAGTGATGATCGCCTTTGGCCGCCCAGCCGGCGCACCGGCTGCAAACCTCCTCCCAAGTGGGTTGCTTTGTTTCCGGTAGCCTGCGCAGCTCCGTGGGATTGAGATCATAGCGCGTCCCTGTATCCCAGCCTGCGCACCAGATGGTTCCGGTCTCATCGTTCACGACATTGCCGAGAACTACCAGCGGCTCCGCGCCGGATTTCTTCCCACGAAGAGCCCATAGACTACCAGGCATAGGCGGATCCTTTCTCATTCGCCGCGCTGCTGCGCGGCCGTTGTTGGTTAAGTCGTTTTGGTTTGTCACTTGATCATGCTCGAGCGTGCTTCGTGCGCGCTCGAGCCATAGCGCTTTCGGCCGCGGCGACATGGGGCATGGTGGGCTGAGCCGGTGCACCTGCTCCCGGTGGCATCATGTCAGCGGCGCGAGTGGCATGCAGCTGTGCGCTATAGATGCGATATCGGGCAATCACAGACGGCACATATTCCTCAGTCTCGTGGAATGGCGGTATCCGCCCGCCATAGGCGGTCACGTTCGCGCTGCCGGCGTTGTAGGCCGCGAGCATCAGAGGAACGTTGCCAGAAAATTGAGCCCGGAGATCGGCGAGGTAGGCGGCTCCGCCCATTATGCTTTGAGCGGCGTTATAGGGGGCCGTCACGGAATACTGGGCAGCTGTGCCGGGCATGAGCTGCATCAATCCCTGCGCGCCCGCGGGGCTGAGGGCGAAGGGATCAAAATGGCTTTCCTGCGCGGCTATCGCCAGCAGTAGAGATTCCGGGAGATCGTATTTTACTGAAGCTTGGGCGAAGATCGGCAGCAACCATGCTGGCGGCGTTGGGCTCGAGGTGATGTTGGTGGAGAACTTCGTCGAACCGCCGTTCTCCATTGCTTCGACGCCGAGGATCCAGGCGCCCGCGGCAATTCCCGTGCACGCATCATGCTCAACCAGATAGGTATTGAAGCCATAGGCTTGCAGGATTGGCAGCCAGGCGAGAGGAACGCCCATCGGCCCCACCGAGTTGGCGCTATGAGGTGAGGAAAGGATCCGCGCGACCTCGGCTTGCGAGGCGTGATAAGCCTCCGCGGCCTCGACGGCGCATGCAGGAAGCGCTGGAGCGTCTGGCGTGGGTGCGGGAGGCGTGTCGCTGGTGGCGGCATGCTGTCGCATGGCGGCGAGGATCCACGTGCCCGCGGCGACATTGTCGCAGTTGTCTGCCAAGATCTTTGTTGGATCAAAGCCAAAACGGGCGAGCACCGGGAGCCAGGCTGGGGGGATGCCCATGGGGCCGATTTCGTTCGGCGCGTGAGGGGCATGAATCGCGGATTCGATCCGAGCGACGGGTACATGATAAGCTGATGAAATTCGATCGATGCACGCGTTCAGGTGGAGCACAACGTTCTCTGCTCTAATTTGTCCAGCAGATAAAAGAAGTACAGGAAACGCTTGCGCAAAAACAACGTCATGAGAACGTGACGCATCAGTTTTGCCACGACTTTTGGAAAGGCAATAAGAACTAACCAAATAAGCGTTTGGAAAACACGCCTTTGGTCCTGTGCGGATCAATCTTCGGGATGCCACCACTAACGCGCCGCGCAATTTCCATGGCAGCACGCGCTGCTCTCGTTGTGTCGGCGGCGATGTTCTGGGTCTCAAGCCAGGTCGGGGTGATATCGATAGGAGCAACACCAGAAAGCCGTTTCAGCGTTGCCAAAATGGTGTCCACATCGATCGGCTGGGTGGATGCGTCGTAGGTCTCGAGGACGATTTCCCTCCAGGCTTCCAGAGGAAGCCCGGCCGCCCCATGCGTCTGCAACCAGGCCGAGATGGATTGGTAGGGGGATGGCCGCGGGCGTCTCTCCTGCGCAGCCATGATCCTATTGTACCGCGGCGGCGGAAATCGCGTTGTTGCCGAGGTTCTTTGCCGTGCTGGCGGCGCGGTTGGCGGTGCCAGCCTCATTTATGGCCTGCATCGCAGCAATCCGTTGCTCGAGGAGCGCCGTCCGGTCTTCGATCGAAGACAGGATTGCCCGCTCTTCCACGATTTGCTGAAGGAGGTACGCTTCGCTCGGAGAGGTCGAGATGCTCTGCCACCAGGTTGGATTCCCGAAGCGCTGCATGTCCATGACCCAATAGACGGTGTTGAGCGCGATCCGGGCGCCCCCGGAAGTGGGGGCTGCCGGATTGGCGCCGAATGCATCTGCTGCAACTGTGGATGACAAGGTGCTCGAGGACTCGGCAGCGCTCTGCTGGCTCTGCTCGGTCTGCTGCTGGGTGGCCGTCTGGGTAGCGCTGGAGGTGAAACTGTTTATAGGCTGTTGGACCGATGTCGCGCCATTCTGAGCAAGCGTGCTCATCTGGTTGTTTGCCCAGGTGCCAAGAGGATAAAGAGGGGCAGTGTAGGAGGCAACGAGGGTGAGAGTGTCTTGCGCGGCCTCTACATCGGCCTGCTGCACATTCCGCAGTGCGGTGTATCGCTTGCCGATCGGCATGGATGCGATTGCTGATGGCAAAGCCACAAGCGGAACCGGGTTCGTCAGGGTGTGTATTGCGATCTGAGTCGCCTGGGGATTATAGGCGGCGCCGGCCCCTTGGTCGCCGCTTGCATCCCCGATGATGTTCGACGCTGCGAGCGTCGGAAATTTAGTCGTCGCGAGTGCCGAGAGATATGATTGTGTGGAGCCCGCAGCACCGGTGTTATAGCCATCCAGGCTGGTCTCGATCGAATAAGCGGCGGCGTTGCTGGCGAGCAAGCCCGCTTCTATCCCACCGGCAGCGCCCGTGGTGCCGGTCATAGAGGCGGTTCCAGTCACGCGCACCGCTGATCCGTTTTGATCAACCGGCTGACTGGCCATGATCGAGTCTTGCATGCGCGCGACAGTCGATTGCCGAGCTGCGTTTGTGATGGTCGCGTTGACCTGGCCTGCGACGTTACTGGTGGCCGACTCCTGGGCCTCCTGGCCCGCCAGAAGACCGTAGGCTGACTGGCCGATGCTCTGTCCCCATGCGCCAGAGCAGATTAGGTACAGCGCCCCTGTGAGGGTGAACAAGGGCGCTGCGCGGCGTGCCTTGCGGCTAGGTGCCACTGGTAAGGCTCTCGAGCGATTGCAAGGTCGGCGCGCCGACGACGATCTGCTTTCCATTGACGATCACGGTCGGAGTGCCCAGCTGCTGACCCTGTTCCGCCATCAGCTGCTGCCATTTGGTGGTGTTGGCGTTGGCTTCCGAGATTGCGCCGGTATTGGACGACGGCGTGACACCCCCGATCTCATCTGCGACATCAAAATTCGACTCGTCGGTATTCAGGGCGCCGATGCCCTTTTGAATGATGGCCGCAGCCATGCCAGCGCTTGTTGGCTTCAGAAAGCCAACAGGGATCCACTGTATCGAAAATTTGCTTTGATAGTCAGGGATGGAATGAAATTCTTGCCAGAGCTGGTGGCAAAAGATGCAGTTCGGATCCATGATGATGGTGAGGTAGGTTGGGCCGTGCCCGTCGCTGACCGAGGAGAAGCCGAGGCCCTTCATCTCGGCGGCCAAGTGGGCCGGATCGGGCGCGGCTGCCTGCGGGCTGGTCGGTGTCGGCGTCGGACCAGTCGCGATGCCAAGAGCCTGCACCGCCTTCAGGGACAGGTTTTGGCCGGTCGGGTCCAGAAGCGCGCCGAACATGACGCCCTCCATGTGAGGAAGTACCCACGCCATGACCTTCTGGGTCTGGCCGGGCTGGGTCCCCTCGAGCACCGCTTCCGTAAGCCCAAACGGACCAGGGACTTCGGAGACAAGGCGTCCCTGGCCGCGCGTGATCGTCGAGATCATCGCCGCCAATTTCGCTTGGTCGGGTAGCGCCGAGGTTTGCGGAGCACTGGAATACGCCCCAAGTGCTTTGAGTTGGTCCGGCGTCATCGGCGCCTGCGATGGGGACTGCTGGGAGCGCACTGCCTGACCCAAGGCCGCGGCCTTGGTGTACGTGGACGGCAGCGACGGCAATTCGTGGCTCATAGTGGCATGTGCCGCCGCAGTCCCGGCGGCGCTCCCGCCGATATAGGCGCCCCCCGTCGCAAGCAATACGGTCGCGATTGCGCAGCAGGCCAAAAGGCCATATTTTTTCGACATCGAAACGCAAGCCATGTGTGTCTCCGGAGATTGGTGTATGGTACGCGTCAGCGCTACTGAGAGGCCCCAGAGCCCGCCCTCGTCGTCGCGGCTGCCAATGCGTCATTGCGAAGCGCTTGCGCGGTGGCGCCGATCGTATCATTCGTCTGTTGGGCAGTCTGAATGGCGAGCATTGCGGCCTGACGTTCTGTTAGAACCAGATTGCGATACGCAATGTCTACACGTACCGCGTCCATTTCCACAATCTGTTGTTCAAGCGCTAAATTGGAAGGAGATGAATTGATCTCTGTCCACCATTGCGGATTGGCCAGACGAAGCGCATTCATCGTGTAGAGAAAACTGTTTTCGGAGATGGCGCCGTTTTGTGCGCCCGATGCGAGTTGCGATTCAAGTCCAGATGCAAGTTGGCTGTTCGAACCAGCAAGAGTAGAGATCTGCTGATCGGCCCATGCTTGCACTCTAAAGAGTGGCGCATTCATCTGGCTGATGCCAGTCAACGTCTCTTGCGGAATATCCATGCCAGCATGCTGGACACTCGATAGAGCTGCGTATTTTTTACCGTCAGGCGTCGTATTGAGCGCAGATGGTAGAGCCGATAGAGGTATGGGGTTTGTTACAGTAGCGATGAAGCTTCGAACCTGGTCGGGGTCATAATGTGTGTTTCCGCCGCTGCCGTCCGGCGAGCCCAGCACGTTTGACGGATCCATATCTTGAGCCGTTAGTGCCGCCAGCCGATTGATATAAGGCTGCGGCTGTCCCGCGGAGCCTGTGTTGTAGCTCTCTAAGCTCGATTGGATAGCGTCAGCCGCGGTTGCTGCGGCAATGTCGCCCGAGAGAGCCCCGAGCGACGCCCCTGACGAGCTGGTGAAGGTGCAGGCTGCTGCAACGCGCGTCTGATTCCCATTTTTATCGACGGGCTGTGCAGCCTGGATCGAATCTTCCATGTCTGCGACAGCGGCCTGGCGCTCGGCATTCGTGATGGTCGCATTGACCTGACCACCGATCTGCCCCATGGCCGTAGATTGTGTTTCCTGACCGAGGTTTAGCGCGCCCGCCACCTGTGAGATAGCGGAGGCTATGTCTCCAAAGCCCGCCTGCATATCGCTTTGTTCGGCGATTCCACCATTCTGCACGCATGAAGCACCGCCACAGGAGCCGGTAACATACATGCCGGAGCCGCCGGTCAATGTCTGGGCGGCGGCCATTCCTGCGTATAAAAACAAAGGAGTTGCGGCCAGAATGAGGCGCAAGGAGCGGGCGGGTGTCGTCGTCACGGCGTAGAGGCTCCTGCGGCTGAGCTGGCCGATTGCGTGATGGCGTCGCTACGAAGTTGATCGGCCTGAGCGGTAATCGATGCGTTGGTTGAGTTCGCGCTTTGGATGGCAAGCAAGGTGTCAATGCGTTCCTTCAGCAGAAGGGTTTGGTAACCAACATCCAAATCAATGGCATCGGTCTCCGCGATCTGTTGAAGCAGATACTGCGAGCTTGGGGTCGTTGCGATCGTTTGCCACCAGGTGGGGTTGGCGAATTTGATCTCGTCAAGAGTCGCAAGGATTGTGTTGTCAGATATCGCCCCGTTGTTTGAGGCCGCGTTAAGCGCGCTCGTGGCTTGAGATTGAAGGGCCGAATTGCCTGATGTCGCGGTGGTGATCTGAGTTTGCGCCCAGCTTTGAAGCGGGTAAATCGGGGCGTTGAGAGCCGAAACACCGGTCAACGTCTCCTGCGCCAGGCCCAACTGGCTTTGAGCAACATTCTGAAGCGCCGCATATCTCGTAGCGGCTGGCGCCGATTTGATGCCAGACGGGAGCGGGGTCATGGGGATCGGATCAGTGAGCTGCTGAATGGCGATGGCGGTGTTTTCCGGGCTATAAGTGCCGCTGCCGCTGCTCGAGGTGCCGGTCCCGCCCGGACCTCCAATAACCGTCGCAGGATCGATCTGGGTCGTAGCCAGCGCGCTCACATAGGCCGATGTGCCTTGCGCTCCCGCATCGGCGTTCGTGAGTGCCGTCAATAGGCCGGTCGAGTAGCCGGCGCGCGCGAGATTGCCGGCGTCGAGGCCCAGGGCTCCGCCGTTGGTTCCAGTCATGCCGCAATCATCCCGGATCGACGAGCCGTTCTGATCGACGGGTTGCGCTCCCAGCACGTTGGACTCCATCTGCGCTACTGCCGCCTGGCGGGTGGCGTTGGCATAGGTGGTATCGACTTGCTGGAAAATCTGCGCGTCGGCCTGGCTTTGTGCGCTTTGGCCAGCGGAGAGCATGGCGCCCGCCTGCTCGATCTCTTGCACGGTGGTATTGAAGCCGCTGATCATCGCGGCTTCGCCGGCCGCGCCGGACCCCGAGCATACGCCCCATACGGAGATCGGCGTGCCGACGCCGACCCCACTTACCGTCTGGGCGAGTGCCAGCGGAGCGCTTGATAGGAAAAACGCCGTGCCAAGCAGCCATGCCGAACGCAGACTGCTCACTGGAAGAACCCGGACCATACGCTGCTGCCTGAGGTTGACACGGAAGCTGCCGCAGCCCCCGTCGTTGAGGTGGCTGCGCTGACGGCGGGCATGGTTACACTGCTGATCGTGCTGCCTTCGGCCGATGCAAGGCTGCCGCCGAGGCCCGCCAGGCTGTCGTAAGGCGTCTGCTCGATCTCAAGGATTTGGCCATAAAAATTGCCAGTAATCTCTCCAGCCGCCTGGTTGACGGCCACACACGCCTCGTTGACTAACCCGTTCGCGATTTGGGTTGCCAGACTTCCCAGCGCGTTTCCTATGCCGCCAAGACTGAAGAGACCGGCGATACTGTTGAAGTTGGCGAGCGCCGAGGAAATACAGCTCATCGGCGAGGGTGGTTGTATGGTCGAGGTAATCAGAATCTGGCGCCGCTGCTCGTTTTGCGCGGCAACCTCGTTGGCGACGGTTGCCAAGGTGGGATCGCATGTCGATCCATAGGGCTGCGATTCAAGAGCACTGAGCGTCGCCGACGTTGTCGAGGAACTGGAGCCGTACAGGCTATCGTAAAGGTTGCTTGTTGTGTCGCTCGCTACCTGGGCCTTGGCGGCGCCGAGCCCGGCACACGTCGTCAGGGCGATCCCGAGCGTTGCCACCTGGAGGGGGCGGGCGAGTGGTAAGTTCATGAAAAACAAGTTGCGGCGAAATGTCATTCGTTAATATCCCATGATCCTGAGTCTAAAGCAGCCTTAAATGAATTGATACGCTCCTGTGAAAAAACATTTGTAAGCACTTCTAGCGCGTCAAGAATCTGAAGCCGGCTTTGTGTTACGGTCCTCACGGCCAGCTCCATCGCATTGTCGATGTCGCCAGCAATCAGATGTGTTAGCCCTTCCGGGGTAAGCGCCCGCGCGAGAATGACGATCGCGTCTCCTGCGGGGGTATAAGCCGCGGCCGTGAGTTCAGCGTCGGATAGTTTGGCGGTTGGATGAATGCTGCTCCGGGCAAGGTAGACGGCCCAGTTCGTGAGCGTTTCCCTGAAGGTCGGATCATCGCGAAGCGTCCAGGTTTCACGGCGCTCCATCCGTTGCAGAGCTTCCGTCCACGTAGCCGGGATGACCGACGCAGACGGCGAGTTTTTTTTAAGGGTTTCCATGTTATGACATCCCAGGCCCGCCACGCCTGTTGCTCAACAGGCGCTGGCGCATGCGGTTTTGGAGAGTGAGTTTTCCGTCAGCAGAGAGCGGCGGGGGGACCGGCTCTTGGGGATACGCGATCGAGGAGAGCTTTTCTCCCACTTCGGCCACCCCGGATGCGACTTCTGCCTCCGGCACGCCGGCGTCGCGCGCCCCGGCGCCGAGGGCATCCATGACACGCGGGACCAATTTGCGAAGGGGGTATTGCTCCGGGTTTTCCAGCTCGTCCGCGTCCTCGTCGGGCTGAAACAGCTTTTCGGCATCGCCCTGAAGGAACAGGTCTGAGCCTGGCGGGGCGCCAGGAGGCACGCCGCTGTCTGTCGGCTTCTCCTCGGACTGATCCAACGAGAATCCTTCCTCGCCGTCAGTGGTCTCCTGATGCTCCTCGCTTCCTGAGAGGTCCGGAGCTTGATCGGCGGCACTTGGGATGGACGCTTCTTCTCGAGGTGGGGCCGCTGACTCCGGAAGAGGAGGTAGCAAGCCGCCTTCGGCGTCATCGTCATCCTCAGGCTCAATCCGGGGCGTGGGAGGAACAAATGTTGCGGGCGGCAACAGATCCTCGTCCGCCTCGTCCGCGGCGGGAGCGGCATCTGCGGGCGGAAGTTGGACATCGTCGTCCCGTTCCTCAATGCCAGACGAGCCATCTTCCCCTTGCGTGCGAAGCGTCACGGTGCCCCCAGATGCCGCGGCCGAAGGCTGGGACATCCAGGTGACGAAAGCACCCGCAATGCGCTCCCGGCCAGAGATCGATGCCGCTTTTGCCACAGCCAGGTTTTGCGCGAGTGCGTTCAGCCTCGGCGCCTCCCAAGCCGCAGCCGCAGGAGGCCCGGATTTCGCCCATTCGAGCAGGATGGCAACGGCGTCCTCGGTCGCGTTGCTCAGACCATCCACGTCCTCCTGCTGCACATTGCGGAGGGCCAGCATCCGATTGAGGCGCAGCTGGAAATTCCGGGCCAGCGGCGGATTCGCATAGAAGCTGATGCCGCGAACCAAGCGCCCTCGGAACATCGCGTGGAATTCGCCTTCAATCTGCTCCTGAAGGTCGCGGGGCTGCACGCGTGAAACCATCTGGACATTGGTCCGCAGGGTGTCTGCATAGTCACCCGTCATCCCCTGCTGATTGACCTCCATGCCACCGCTCTGGGACACGGCGACGTCACCAGCCGCCTTCTTCAGGACTTCAAAGGTTTCCCCGGCGAGATCCTGGTTCATGAAAAACTTGAGCTTCGAGTTTTCCTGCGACTGATTTGCCTCGACCTCAGATGCGGATCTCAAGCCCGCGGCGTCCTGTGTTCCTATGAGGGCCGCAATACCGATGCCGCGCCCCTGCGTGAGGACCTGTACGAAACCCTCAGTTGCAATGGCCGCGTATTCGTCAACGATAACTTGGTATGGCGCACCACCCGCGAGCGGCGCGCTATCGATGACAAATCCCTTTTCCCCTTCGAGGCGCGCGGGAAGGCCGCTAGATACCGCAAGTTTAATCGCGGAAAGAGACACTTTGCCGAGGTTCGACAATTCTGCGGGCGACTTTTCAAGAGACGGCAGCAATTCAACCACGATGCGGCGGCTTCGAATTGCGTCAATACGATCGACCTCGCCTTTGGAGGCGCCAAAGATATAACCGTAAGAGTCCGTGAGGCTGTTCAGAGGTTGCGAATAGTATGCAATCGAATAGCCGTATTGCTGGTTGAAGCTGGATTGCTTCGCAATCGGGGTGCCTTCGACATAGCCCATCGATGCCAGGAAGGCCTTCATCGATTCCCTGGTCAACTCCGAAAGTCTGTTGTCCGCGGCGAGATCGATGTATTTTTGTGCTGCAAGATGCTGGCGGATGACGCGGACATCGAGAGGCTCACGCATTTTGTCACGTCGTTCAACGAGTCCTCGCATCAAGGCGCTCATCATGTTCTGAGCGTTTTGACCGAAGACGGCGTTGTCACCCTTCGAGACGGTGATCAGACTGGTCAGTGTGTTCGAGGCGCTTTCGGGATTGCCGGCAAAGAACGGATTCGTTGTGTTCGACATCCTCTTGGGATGCCGGCGCGGCAACACCTCGTTGCCGGTCATATAATTCAGGACCCGCACGTCGTGTTCGCGAAGGAACATGCGCGCCATCGAAAATATTTGAAACGCAAGCTTCGGAGCCGCCTTCGGGTCAACGTAATCGAAGCCGCTTACATGGAGCAGGCCGTGGGCAGCAAAACCGACGAGCGTTTCCGTTTTACCCGAGCCTGTGGAACCGAAGACAAGCGTGTGGGTGAGCATGTCCTCGAATTTAGTCCATAACTCCTCACCCGTGATCGCCTTATTGCCGACGAACATCTTGCCCGCAGGCCGCTGCGCGCGTCGGGAGCCAGGCTGTGGATCGCCTGGATCAAATTTGAATTGCTTGGCGGCATAGAACGGCATGCGGAAAGGCAAACGGTCTTGCGCAAAAAGGCCACGCGTCGTTAGCCAGAAAAAGGCCATCACAAGGACGCAGGGTATCGACGCCGCTGGAACGACCACCGGGATCAATGCGAGACAGCCGAACAGCGGAAGTAGCAAGGACGGATCGGCCAGCCATTCTCGGAGCACGGTCCAGGTGGATCGCGTGTCCTTGATGTATTGTTGGCGGCCGAGTTCGTTCGTGTCGTCCGCAGCGCGCTGAGAGCGCTGGGTTATGGGAGGAGCCATGTGCCGCGGCCTTTAGCGGCGCCCGGAGGCACGGCGCTTTGCAGGGGGGCTGGAGGAGCGGCCCTGGGCTTCCCACGCCTTGCCGAGCGCGCCCTTGTCGTCCCACCAGGGGCCGTGATTGCGGCTGTTCGTGCAGCGGAAATAGGTTTTCTCGGTCTTCGTCCGAAACAGCCCGGTCGGGGTCCCACAGTCCGGGCAGGCTGGGCCGGTCCCCAGCGGCGCCGGAGCTGCGGCACCACCCTCGCCGTCTCCGGAAGTCTCCCCGAAGCGTTTGCCGATGGCCCCATTGTTGTTGGCGAAGGCAGCGCCGCAGGCGGCAACATTGGAGCAGGCAAAAAACGGCGTGCCGGCCTTGGATCTCCGCGGGAACGTGGGAGCTTTACAAGCCGGGCAGTCAGGCCCCGCTTTGGCCATGGGCAGTACGTTGCTGTCGGCGTTGATGATCTTCTCCACGACACTGGCGACCTGCTTGCGCTGGTGCGTAAGGAAGTCATCCCCCTTCATTTTTCCGGCCTCAATATCCGCCAGGGCATCTTCCCAGACTGCCGTCACGCCGACATCGGCGAGTGCCGGCACGGTCTTGCGGACCATGCCGATCAGCATTTCACCGGCATCGGCGCTGCGAATGAATTTCTTGTCGCGTCGGATGTATCCGCGCGTCAGAAGGCCCTCGACCATCGAGGCGCGCGTCGCTTCGGTCCCGATCCCCGAAGTCTCCCGCAGCCTTGCCTTGAGTTTGGGATCGGAGACCAGCGTATGAACCCGCGACATCGCGAGAATCAGGGTGCCGTCTGTGTAGTATTTCGGGGGCTTGGTGCGGGACGAGATCACCTCGCCCTTTTCGGTGTGGAGCCGATCGCCGACCTTCAGGATCGGCAGAACCCCTTCCCCGTCCTCATCACCACCTTCATCCTCATCCTGAAACTTGTTGAGGGCCGTCCAGCCTGGCTCCAGCACCTGGCGCGATTTCGCGATGAAGGTCTCACCGTCGATCTCGAATACCGCCTCGCGGGCTTCGTAGACCTCCGGAGCCATGAACAGTCGAATGTAGGCATCCGCGATCAGGTCGAATATCTTGGCTTCCGCCGAACCGTCTTCCGGCCTTCCCTTCCCTGTCGGCACGATAGCATGGTGCGCAGTAACTTTTGCCGTGTTCCATGCGGCATGCCGGCGGTGCGGATCGACCTCTCCCATGTTCACCCCCAGGCTTCGCAGGATGCTCGCAGCACCGGGGTGCTGCTCCTCCGGCAGGTAGCTGCAATCGGTGCGCGGATAAGTCGTCAAGCCTGCATCATAGAGCGCCTGTGCTGCCTTCAAGGTGTTGGCGGCCGTCATCCCGAAGCGCCTGCTGGCCTCCCCCTGCAACGTCGATAGAGCGTGCGGCAGGGGTGCATGGCGCTCGTGCTTTTTCGCCGTGAACTTCATCACGGTTGCAGTTTTCCCGGTGATGCGCGCGGCGACTGCGTCGGCGATCTCCTTTTTCAGGAGGCGCCCTTCCTCATCGAGCCCATCGCACGTCTCCGGGATTTGCCACTTCGCACGGATGCCGCGCTCAATATGCGCGCGCACCTGGAAATAGTCGCGAGGCACGAAGTCCCGGATCTCTTCTTCCCGCGTCACCACCATGTTGAGCACGGGGGTCTGGACCCGGCCGACCGACCACTTGCCATCGTATCCAAACGCTTTGGCCTTCCGCGAGAGCGCCATCGAACCGTTGAATCCGATCAGCCAATCGGCGCGTGAGCGCGTCTCGGCGGCCACGCTCAAGTTCGCCATCTTCGTGTTGTCGTAGATGCTCTTGATTGCCGCCTTGACACTGTCGTCATCCATGGCTGCGAGCCAGAGACGCCGGACCGGCCCGCGCCACTGGCAAAATTGGAGCACTTCATCAACGATGATCTGCCCCTCGCGATCTGGATCTCCTGCGTGGACGACAGTCTTTGTCCTCTTCAGGAGATCACGGATGTTGCGAACCTGACCAGGTGAAAAGTCATCCTGAGACGGCTGCTTTTCCCAGTTGGCGGGAAACATCGGAAGGTCGGTGATCTCGAGCCGTTTTCCGCCATTATAGCTTTCCGGCGAAAGGTTCTCAAGGATATGCCCGCGGCACCAGACGATCGTGCGGCCCTGTCCGGACAGGAAATTGCGCCCCTGCTCTGACGCACCGAGCATCTTTGCGAGGACGCGTGCCGTCGAAGGCTTCTCGGTGATCCAAAGTTCATTGATATCGGTGCTCATAAGAGTCTCCGTTGAAATTCAAAAAAATTAGTTGTACCAGCCTTCGTCTTTGAGCGATTGATCAAGCGATTCCACAGCGGGTTTCACCATCGGTTTGTCGATGCGTGCGCCAAAAACCGCTTCATAATCGACGTGTGAGGCAATTCCGGACGCCTTAGCCCAGACGGTTGCGCCCCCCGCCTGGTTAAAGGCATGGAAAGCAGTTTGATTGACGCTGCGAAGCCAGATGAAGAGCGGTGTGATGAACGCGCCGCGTTTCAGAGCGAACAGCGTCAGCCCGTAGACGAAGGCGCCCGCCCAGTGCCCGTGCTGATCAAAAACGTCTTTCACGTCTTCATTCTTCAGATGTCGATCGAATGCAGCCTGAATGAGACTCCCGTCGCCGCAGGTCGGAATGACCTCGGGACGAGCCGGAACCGGCTTCTTGTAAGGAACCAGGGGCCACATCGAGCGGAGGCGCCAACGCCAGATATACTCACGCCTTGCGGGCCTGTTGCCTGCCGCAGGCAGATCGCGCCCGGTGTATTTCCCGACTAAGAGGCCGAAGCTCCACCATTTCCGCGCGATGGAGTCGTCGTACTTTTCCAACGCGTTCGCCCCTGTTTCGGCAAAAAGATCTTCGCCCTGGGTATGAACCTCTGACAGCTTCATCCATGATCTAACATCTGTGAATAGCTCATCCACCGGAATCATGCGGACGGGCGTTCCACGCCATTTCCAGCCGCCGGGCTGGGCTTTTCGCGGCGGATGCCATTCGAGATTCATGGTATCGAGAATCTCCATGCAAAGGTCGCGGTCTCCCACGCCCCATGCCATTGCGGCTGCGCACAAGGCTTTCAAATAGGGAGGGAGATTGGAGCAATCCGGGCGCATGAGAGCCTGGTCCTCCGGCAGTTCCAGGGCAAGCTGTTTTGCAAACGCAGCCTCTGCGTTCGATTGATCCAGGCGCACACCGTCGAGTTTGTACCCGCCAATCGGATGCAGCGTGCGATCTCGCCGATATCTTGCCTTTTCGCGTACCAGGCCGGACTTCTCGAAAAAGACTTCATGCGCTAGCGGTTTGCCGTCTCGATCGACGATCAAGTTATGCGCAAGAGCCCACTGCAACGGCGAGCGCGGTAACTCCCATGGGCCTCCGTCCAGTGGCTCTTTAAGAGCGTTCACGAGGAGCACTGGACGAAGCGCGGGGTTCTCCGCCGCGAAGAGTGGCAGAAGAGATGTGATGCTGTGACGACGCCTGTATCGAAACCGGACTCCCTTCGCAGAAGTCCACAATAAGAAGAGTGCCCCGAGAAAGAATGCGATCCACCGGCCATAGCTGCGGTTCAGGACATCCCAAACTGACAAGACCTCCGCCGGAGTCCAATCCTGGGCGGGGTATTGAGCAATTTGCGAAATGATGTAGTGCGCAGGCTGCGTAAAACTGAAAGGGAGCGCCAGAATTGTCGCGGCATCCAGCGCGATCGAATCAAACATAACCTGGTGCGTATGGTAGAAATAGATGCACCCAAAGATCGCCACTAGGGCGCCCACCACTAAGATCAGTGGGGTGTCACCACTGTCCCCGCTACCTGCCGGCCCGCTCGCCATTTCCGATCTCCCTAGATGCTCGCCGAGGAGGCAGCTCGCGCATCGGAGAGGTCAGAAGGCGCCTCGATCTCCGACTGCTGGGTAATGCGAGCCCACCACTGTTCGCAGGAGCCCGTGAACATGCTCTTGGAGAGTACGGCGAGCGGCCCAAGCACCTCATCGCCATATCGCTCGAAGTATTCGGAAACAGCGCGCCTGCGGGTCTCCGGCGATGCCTCGTAGAGCTGTTTGATCTCCTTGTTGATGTGCCTGTAGGCGCGAGACAGGCAGACGGCTTGCATCGAAGCTATCGACGCCATCACAGACTTTGCCGCAATGACTCGATCCTTCTCCGACGCTACCTCGGCCTGGTCGCAGATCGTCCCGGCGGTTTTCCATGCTGTCTGCGCCAAATCATCCATGGCGGAGCCGATCGCTCGATCATAGCCTTCCCGCCAGGCGGCTTCGTCCTCCAGGGAGCGCGAGAAAAGCAGTGCCCGAAACCGTGGTGCGGCGGTTCGGTCAAGGATTTCCTCGAAGCCCCGCCCAGCATGGGGCACGAAATTTTCCATCAGCGCGAGACGGACCTCGATCGTGCGCGGCAAATCCGCAAAGACTCTGGGCGGGGACGCCTCGGCGGTCGCCATGATGGTTTCGACCGCCATCCGCATTGCTGCGGCCTCAGGAACCGCACCTGTTGCGGCATAGGTGCGCGCGCCGATACGGGCAAGCTGCCGCGCCAGAAAAGTGTAATTCCATGGAGCGACCTCCTCGCCCGCCGCGGCCGACGCATCGAGAAATTCTTTCGCGACCACCTTGCTCCGCCCGGCGATCTGGTCCCGAACCGCATTCCGGCGCTCGTCGTCATCTTGATCCCGCATCAGAAGATGCGTTGCGGTATCGGTGTAGTCCCGCATGGAAGCAAGCAGTGCCCGTACCTTCACGGTTCCAGCCCTTTCTTGTGATACTCTCGTGAACATGCTGAGCAGTGACTTGGAATCGGGCACCGCAAAGCCCGTACCCTCCATGTCGGAAGAACTTCCATCTGCATCCGGCGCGTTACCGGAGGGAGTGGCCGAACTCGTCGGCGGCGTGAATTGCCTCGCTTGAACTTTCATTTTTTGCCACCTCAGCTAAATGCAACAGCCACCCCGGCGTCATCGGACGGGTGAGAATTCCAAGATCCAGCGTCCCCTGTGGCGACTGCTTTGCGACTTGATCCACGAGATAGGAGAGCGACAGCCCGAGAACGTACTGCGCAAACTTGTCGATCTGCGTGTCTTCGACGGCATAAATGCCTTCGGCATCAGTTTCCCTGACGCGAATCGCCAACACGCTATCGGGAAGAAAGAACGGCGCAGACGGCCATTCAAGGATGCGCTTCAGAGCATGCGGAAGCAAAACAACGGAGACCGAAAGCAGATCCTCGTGATACGAGCTGCTCGAGGCCGAGTCATAGGCGCCCTGCCCATTAAAAACCGGATCACGCTTCGTCTCCGCTATGATCCGCGCAAAAACAGTTTCCAGATCATCTAACATGCCATCAACTCTTGCCATCATCACATTTGACAATAGCAAGATGCGTGGGAGCTAAACTAGACTATGAAACCATCCATAATTGATGGAGTCGTTCCTGATCTTCGAGGATAAACGAGTTCGGCAGCGGCAATGCGTTCGTAGCTTCGGGAACAACGGAAGCTATCGACTCTCCACCAAGCAGGCGTCCGACCACCTCTCGTGCTTGGCGATCCAATGCGTGCCGAAAAACAGCCGGGTCCATCTCGAGCACGAGACAGAGCGCACGGTAGGCGGGCGTTATGTCGGTGAGACCGTTGAGCCAGCGCACCACGTCATGGCGCCGACGCCACGCGGCGTCGCTATCGTCATCCGAAACCAGCGCGGCCATTTGGCGCAAGAGCATCTCTCTCGCGCCAAGTGGGGTTAGATCCCGGTCCGTATGTGCCTCATGCTGCATGGGTCGGAACATGCCATCTAACGTATCCCCTTACGAGCCGCTCGGTGCCATACGCAAGCTACCTTGCGCATTCGAAGCAGTGAGATGCAGTCGATCCAGTATGCGCCGCACAAAATCTCCGAAGCCTTCCATCAGGTTAGCAAACGATTGGCCGAGGTCCTGCAAACCGGCACGCTCGGACCAGCCGGAGACGTGAGCTGCGAAGGCTTCAGGATTCCCGCCGGCATTTCCGATTCCTGAAGCCAATTTTTTGCCGAGCGAAAACATCTTTTCGGAAGCCTGGCGTAGCGGCTCTTGATCGCCGGTCTCTCCAGCGCGCTCGTGCGCGGTCTGGATATCGCGCCAGCTCTCGGCGAATTGAGACATCAGGCGCGCCTGGCGCATGCGGATCCCATAGTTTACCAGGGCGGCGCCTCCCGCGATGGGAGCCGAGAGCGCCGTCATGAAAAGGCTTCCGCCACCACCTTGCTGCTCGGCTGGCTGCGGACGCGGAAGGACCGGATGGAGGCTGCGGAGAATGGCGGAGACTTCGTTGGGTGTCGGATACTGTCGCTTTTCAGCCTCCTTCTTTTCGTCTCCATCCGCCGCTTTCTCGATGCTTTCGGACAAAAGAGCCCTCGTCGGATCGTTCAGATCGTCGGCGACTTCGAGAACTTCGAGAGCGATGTCTTCCATCGCTTCGCCGCCTTGCGGAAAAATCGATTCCTGAGGTCCGATCCCGGCAGCCCGCTCGTAATCTCTCAGCATCTTGGCGACCTGGCGGAACTGCGCCGGAATTTCCCCTTGCTTGAGGGCACGGGCGAGCCGCGACGCTTGGTCACCACGTGAGGAGAGAAGGTCTTCCGGCATCTGGGTTAGAAGTTTGATTGCAGTGTAGAGCGCTTCGTTCTCACGGCTGCGGAGCTTCGCAGGATCGTTCTTGATCTGCTGCTGTTGGGCATACCAACTGGCATAATCGCCGGAGATATTGCCGACCGTATAGAGGATCTTAGTTTCATCTCGCATGATCGTCGCACGCGGCGGAAGCACGTCCAGAAGCTCTCGGAAAGTACGCTCGCGACCGGCCTGTCGCATGGCGCCGAGTAGCAAAGGCCCCAGATCCGGTTGATGGTCAGACCAGTTGCGGACGGTCCGTAGATAGCGGCGTAGATCGTCGAGGGAGGTCGTGGCGGGTGTCATGGCTTGATCGGACATCGGTTTTGCCTTGGAACGGGGTTACGGGTGCATGGTAAGGGTTGGTGCTTCTGAATGATGCGGTGCCGGAGCCCTCGCACATTCGTCGCAGACGATTGCTCCGAGACGCAGGGCAAGCATTGGCGCCTTGTCTTGTGAGCCGATCAACGTCAACGCGGCATCTGCGATGGCACTGAACGCAGAAACTTCGGCGGTATAGAGGCCGCGGCGAATGCCATAGGCGAGCACCAACATCGAAGTCCTGAGGTCGTTAACGTTTCCTTTCACGGAGCGACCAGGCGTCCGCGCCAGCGCAACCGCCTGGTCCGTAAGTTTCTGCGGTGTCCGCTCAAGTCGTCCTTTGCCGAAATCCCAAGACGACGCTATGCCTTCGCTCAGGATCGTAAGGACATGCGCCAAGTCGGGAGCTTCCATCTCCTCGAGCTGCGGCACAAACACCTCTTTCAATAAGCGCGCCGTGACGAGGTTTGGCACCTGTTCAAGCTGGGCTTCTGCTGCGACTTGCTCATGAAAGCGCACAGCGAAATGGCCGCAAAAGGTGTCCGGCATTCGCTCGAACAAGGCGTTCGCCAGCGCGGCCAGGTTCCCAGGAATCCCAAACAGACTTGGATAAAGGTGGACCGCCGTGCCCAGCAGAGTTGGGTCTTCGAGCGCGCGGCGCGCGACCAGAAATGACACCCCGGCCAGGTTGCCGTAGGGAGTTCGGCTAGGAGGGCGCGGGCCTTCAAAGCCGTCCCTGATTCCCTGGCGATATGCACCTTCATCAAGGTAACGTGCAAGTTCCGCAAGAACTTCATCGCGTGGCAGAAGAGGATGCGTCCAGGCTCTAGCAAGGTTGGGGCGTGTCACGCTGGCGCCATCCCAGCGGACATGGTCTCGTTCGAGGCCGCTTCCGCGGTCATCTCCTCCGCGACTGCTTGCACCTGCTCAATGAAAGGACGGGCTGAAATCGCAATCACCTCACGCTCCTTCCCCTCAGGATTCGGTGAAACGATATAGCCCGCTCCGAAGCCGCCGGGCGCGCTGTAAAGGCTCGCGAAATCGTTCAATATGCCCTGCTCGCCCATGCGATCGTGGATAACGGACGAAAAACCGCGCGCCAGAATTTCCACGTTCGATGACCAATAGGGCTCCTCGCGCTTCAGATCGAGGAGGCAGGAATTGGCATAAAATGTCGTCCGGTCGCCGACTTGAGCGCTGCGGGCCGCCCCGTGCAAACGTTTGTGGAGGTTCGCAAACTTCCGAAAAGAGAGAGCCTGCGCGGCGGCCTTGGCAACCAGCATGGAGGCTTCATCGTCTGCTCCATGATGATTAAGAAAGGATTTCTCAATCCGGTCACGATCGAACGTTGTCCCCCTCAAGAGGCTCGGCCACGAATAGAACCCCTGCTTCACCGTCATCACATGCTGCTCAGCGACAAAGTTGACGAAGGAAGTGACGCGCGCCAGGGCTTCGCGTGGATCTGTGTCCGAGCTGATGGATTGCAGGCGGTAGAGGAACGCGTCCGACCATTCCTGGTCGAACAGCCCTTCCAACGCCAATAGAACCTGCTTCTGGTAGGCGTCGAATGACTTGCCGCCCAGACCTTCTCCCGCGGCCTCCTCGAGTGCCTTATGGCTTTTCATGGCTTCCATGAAGCGCATAAGGGCGCGTCCCGCATCAGTGCGTTCCACCTCGCTCTTCGGCGCCTTGGTCATGAAGGTGTATCGACCGAGCCCCAACCGGTCCGCGAGAAAGTGGTCCAAAGCATGCGCCCACTCATGGGCGACTGTGCCTGCCCCCATCGTCTTTGTCAGATGTAAGACGACGTGGCCGGGCTCATAATGCGCAGCAGCGTGGCCTCCGCGCCCTCGTGCCCCAAATGAAACCGCCAGGCGGCCGTGATAGCCCATGAACTGCGGCGACACGCCCAGGGCCTCTGCCATATCGCTGAAGGAATCGTAGGCGAGGTTGAGGATGGCCGCGCGCTCGGGCTGTGTCACCCAGTTGCCCCATTCGATCGCGCGGAAACCGAACGTCTGCGCCAGGACCTCAGGCGCGATCGTCTCGTCGCCCGTGCGGCGCTGCGGTCCCTCTCGCTTAAGCGATTCGTAGCGCGGCGGCAGGGGCGCCTTTCGTCCATCGAGAAGCTGAATGCGGCGAGGTTCCGTCTTTTCTAATCCTTCCTCTTCGCCTTCAGCCGGGGCCTTCTTTTCCGTTGAGGTGGAGGTCTTCAGGCCTGCTACTTCAAGGATCCTGCGTTCACTGTCGTCTACAGCTCTCACAGAATTGGTGAAGGTGTTCCAAAAATCTTGTTTATTGGCCGCGACCTGGTCAGCCGCCGGTGATTCCGAACTGCCGCCATAGAGGCGCGTGTCCCACATATATCGATGGGCGTCGCAAAAGCTTTTCCCGTGCAGATGAGCGCCAAAGCCCTGCGCAACCGTCAGGGCGTTATAGAACCCACGGTGGAGCCGAACCGGTTCGTAGCCCATGGTCCGTCGATCTTCAGAATCCCTCGACATGAGTAGCCAGCTCAGTGCAGGAAAGATGCTTTCGTACTGGGAGGCCCACGCAAGCGTATGCCCATGGCCAATGTGATGTGCGCTCTGATGTGGGGATACCATGTAGTCTGCCGGGGTTAGTTTGCCATCCGCGATAACATCCGCCGTATATGCATCCATCATCCCGACAAAAGTCGTTTCAGGATCGAGTAGAACTGCGTCGAGCTTCTTGCAAAGGTCAGCGCAAAGCTCGGCCGCCTCGCCTACGATATCCGCCCCATAATAGGAGCTGCGGCTGCGCCTCTTGCTACGCCACCCCCAATTATATTCGATCATTTGCTCGAGGCGGAGCGGCATCTTGGCGCGCAAAAACTCACGAAAAGCAAGCACAAGCGGGTCATATCCGTCCGCGATCATGCCCCGGAGTGCTCGAACCGGTATCGCCGGCATCAAAGAATCACGGATCGTGCGGTGCTGGAACTCCCGCAGCTCGGTTCGCGCCTCTTCCTCTTTTCCAGCCGTGAGATGCCGCATGCGCGCCAAGGCCGACGAGAAGCCCTGGAACGCCGTCGTCCGCAAGTCCGCCAGCGCGTACTTATCTTTCCGCGCTCCCCCGATCTTCTCGCCGTAATCGGTGATCGTTTGCCCCTCCCCTGGGGCCGAATCGTCTGCTTCTTCGGTCGGCGCCTCTCCGCCTTCGGCAACATTGACGACATCCGCGCCAGCGTCTGCAACCTCTTCTGTCGGCGCGACGCCGGGCGCGCTTGCGATTGCCAAAGGCTCGACAGCTTGTTCATTGCTGACCTGCGGCTCGTCTGCGGGGGGCGCCTCTTGGGCGGCCTCCGCCTGTCTCCAGGCAAAACGGAAAGCAGGCGAGGATTCGCTCCGGAGTCGCGCCAGGCGCTCGGAAGAGACGCCACGCAGACCTGGCCGGGATATGGCCCAATAGCCTCCACATGGCTCCTGCTGAAGGAAATAACGTGGCTCGCTTTCGCGCTGGGCCAACTTGATCTGCCCGGCATCCGCATAGATCAGCCCTGCTTCCTGAGTCGTCATGAAGAGGCGTAACGGCAAATCGTCGCTATCGAGCGGGACAAGCATCACGCTATCCGGGCGGATGTCGTCTAGCGCGACCTCCCAGAGCCACTGCGTGGCGGGAATGTGAGGTTGTGTCGGACGCCGAGTAATGTCGGTCGTCAGAAGCATCGTATCCATCGCCCGGATCTGGCAGCCCGGAAACAGTTTCATGATCGCCTTCAGGGGCGGAAGCGGTGCCTTCTGGCCAGTCAAGCTCGGGGCAAGGCGATCCCCGAACGCGATTTCGGTGACCATCCCGTTCGGATTTCTTTCGATCCGAAAACCAGCCGCCTCAAACGCAGGGTCGTCTTCTACCCCTGAAATTTCACGGCCCGCGGCGATGGGTAGAATTTGGATGCCGAATTGAGTCCGCCATGCCGCCGCGTTGTGACGAGAAAGGTCGATCCAATTCGACATTCAGATATCCCCTAAAAGAACCCGAAATTCTAGGTTCCTGGTTACTGTAGCAAACAAACAACATGGACGGAAAGCGTGTAAATTCAGGAGCCTACCGCCGGTAAAAAAACAGTTTTTAATGAGGGTGGCAACGTGAGGGGCGCGGGTCATCGGTGGCTGCCATCTTGGCTTCAGCCAGGCATATCTCCACCACTTGGCACCAGGAGTCGGCTGTTGTTTGGGAGGACGAGTATAACCTATCGGAGAGGCAAGTTAGAAAAACACTGAGAGCGTCTACTGTCGCGCCATATAAAATGTACGAAGATAAGTAAGCACACAGTTGTTCCACTCTTTGACGCACTCTGTTCGCGCCAAAGAAGGATCTAGAACATGAAGAATTACCAACCGCTCGCGGATTGGTAATTGGCGCCAAAAATCCTGAGCTGGATCAACGGTGCTAGAGGGGGCTGGATAGGGCGACGGCAAACTAACAGAAAGCATGGTGTATGCGTTCTAGCTGCGATGGTTGGCCCAAAGCAATGCCGTCATTTAAGCGTAATTGGCATCAACTTGTGGCACGCTGTACGCGCCACAAGTTGGCGTCAGATTGGCGTCTTAACCTTGGCTCTCACCTAGGCCACTTTCGGCAGACACTGTCCGCTCAATGCGGGATGAAATCGCGAGCAACCTATTTTCCCTGACTTAACTTTTATTACTGTTCTCCTGACAGTTGCCACATTCCGCCCTCACAAGAGACGGGGACAAGGTTAGTGGGATCAAAATATCCGGTTGTAAGGCCAATACCATAATTGTCACTACCGTAATTAGTATCTAATTCAGAGACTATATTATAAATATATTGCAATGAAGCGCTGTATGGCTTATTAAAATCGAGAATGCCGGTAGTTCCTGCCGTACAGTATGGCGAACCAGTCAGATTAACATCGACTACTCCCGTACCTCCCTGCGTTTGCCAAGTACCATTTTCGCAGTCGAGATCCTGACCGGTCCCGTTCGTATTCGCCGCGAATGCGCCATTGGGGCCGCATGCAGCGCCGACTGTGGCGACCGCACCTGGCACAATTTGACTGGATGAGGTGATCGCCCCGGAGTTAAGTGGGGCGGACGCTGTACCGTTTTGGTTCTGAACGACAAGTGTCCCTGGCGTTCGGATTGCGACGTTTGTCCCGTCTCCGTAAAAAAAATTTGAGCCGATTTGCAATGCGCCCGGCATCCCATTCACATCGCCAGCCGCGAGCTGTTCAGAGGCCGCCTGAACATTGTCAGCATTGGCGATATTGTTGCCGCCCATGTTTAGCGTTGTCGCCATGGTCGTGAGCTGGGGCTGGATGGCAGGCTGGCTTACGGAATATGTCGTGACAGCGACGGCGATGCAGGCGGCTAGAATCGGCATCTAATTATTTCAATTCGGCTGGTAATGACGCAAGAAAAACATGGCGGTGCTGCGCTCCGCCATGTTTAGAGTTCCTGATTTGCGAGAGTTAACCTTGAGATTCGCCAGGGTTGTACGGGTTATACACACCGTTCTCCTCGACACCCCAACTGCCGCCCTGGCAGCTAAGCAGCACCATCGGCGAGGTTAAGCCTGACAAAGTCGAGCCAGGTCCGCCCATACCGCCAAAATTATAATAAAGATTGGCAGACATGTAATTTACCGGAATACCCAGGGGAGTACCCCCATCCATGGGGTCATAATCCATTCCGTAAGAATACGTGCCATAAAGGGAAAGAGAGTAGACCAGACCACCAAAAACTCCAGAATATGGCTCATCGAGGTCCAAAATGCCTGTGGTGCCAGCGGTGCAGGCCATGGTGTTGGTCGTGTTAACGTCCACAATGCCGGTGCCACCAAGAGGCTGCCAGCTTCCGGATTGGCAGGCCAAAATTTGGCCGGTCCCATTTGTGGAAGCAGCCATAGCCCCGTTTGGCGAGCAACCCCCTCCCTGTGTCGCTACCGCGCCTGGCGCGATTTGACTGGATGAAGTGATCGGCCCGGAATTGAGCGGCGCTGACGCTGAGCCGTTCTGATTCTGAATGTAGAGTGCGCCGGGCGTTCGGACTGCCGCGTTCGTCCCGTCCCCACAGAAAAAGTTAGACCCGATCACCAAGGCACCCGGCATGCCGTTCACATCGCCCGCCCCGAGCTGCGCAGAGACCGCCTGAACATTGTCGGCGTCAGTAATATTGTTGCCGCCCATGTTGAGGGGAGCTGACATGGTGGTGAGCTGGGGCTGGCCAGGAACCGCAAAGCGATTGAGGTAAGCGGTTTGCAAGTTGCCATTGTTAAAAGCAAGCAACGAGACCAGATGACCGGGGCCGGGATTCACGCTGGTAAGAGGGACGGACCAGCCGCCGGCAGTCCCAACGGCGGTGGTGGAATTCAACGTGCCATCTTGACCGGGATACGGCACGATTCCGCCTTCTTGCCCAAGCATGGTGGCAATGACGGGGGCCTCGCCCTCCGGAATGGGCGTGCCGCCACTGCTCATCACCATCGCTTGGAGCTGGCCGGCGGTCGGCTGATAGACATAGACCGCCCATTGCTGGCCATACGGATTGAGAGAAGACAGCGAGCCCGACAAGTTGTTGGTGGCCTGTAGCATCGGCACGGTAATGACGGCCGGGCTCGTGGCCGTGCTGTTCGCTTCCACAGTCGAGTAATAGGCTTTGATGTAAGCCGTAGCCGCATTATCGATCATCGCCCAGTCGCTTGCCGTGGCCGCAGCATGCATATTTTGCATCTGCGCCACGGTATCGCTCTGGTAAGGTCGCATCCCGAGCATGCCTATGCCTAGCGCGGCCAAGACTCCCAACACATACCACATGTCAGCCTCCTATCTGTATCTCTGAGAAAAGATCACCATTGGGAACACCAGCGGGCACGGCTCCCATGTTGCCCAACGCGGGTGTCTGCCAGTCACCGTTTACGGTGTACCCAAAGCTGGCATCGTCATTTGTGGCGGTGGCGATTTGCGCCAAGGTGGCGGCGGAACCTGGGCACCACACATAGATATAATACCCGCCCGCGCCATCGCTAACGACTTGGTTGGAGGCCCCGGCCGGAATCGAGGCACCCGTCAGACCTGGCGGCAAGGCGAGTTGAGCTACCTGCACGGTGCCGACATAGCCGGGATTGTCCTGCACAAAAGCGAGAACATTTTGCCGGTATTCCATGAAGCGCTGCCCCAAGGCGGCGGCATTCATGGTGATCAGCATAGGGGTGTCTCTGGTGGCTCCGAAATGGGCAAAAGCCACCAAGCCGGCGGCAATCGCAGCGAAAGCCAAGGGAATAAGACCGCCCATTATCGCATCATCTTTCCGCGCAGAAATAGATCGCGCTGCCGGCTCATTTCGCTTATGAGGTTCTGAAACTCTCCGTTCCGCATGGCGGACAGCATCGCTACGCGGGACTCTTTGGTCATAACCAATGGCGACACGACAAATTCCCGTTCAGGCAGAACTTTCGTGCCAACCCCGGCTTCATCATCAAGACGGCTCCGCGTCGGTTTGGTCGCGGGGTCATGATGTTTAAGCGTAAGAAAGAAGACTGCTTGAAGGGCCTCGGCAAAAGCGTCGTAATTACCTCCAGCCGCATCCGCGAAACGGCGAAGGCCGGACAACGGATCATTGGCGTGGAATGTGGTGAGAACACGATTGCCAGACCCAGCGATGTTCTGAACCTCGCGGGCGGCCGTGTCAGTCGTCACCTCTCCCCCATAGAGAAAGGTCGATCCCGTTTGAAGAAGGCCACGCAGCGCCGGCCCCATTTTATTTTCATCGTCTATCTCGGTCTGATAGACAAACCCATTATTATACCGACCCTCCAACATCATTTCGATGGGAGATTCTACGGAGAATTGAACACCACCATGCCGGGCCGCGTACTCCTTAAAAAGCGCCCCCGCAGATGTGGTCTTTCCTGACTCTTGCGGGCCAATCATTTTGTAAAGTCCGGCGGGCAGTGGTGAGTCCAAAAGCCAACTGATCATGGACGTGGGCCAGCCAAGTTCCTCCAAGGAGTCCGCGGTTACGCGATAGCGACGGCATACGAATAGAGGCGTGACCCTGGAAGTCATGAGAGGCTTCACGCGCATTCGCTCTTGCCGTTCGCCCCACTCCATCCGGAATGGAGTGGGGCGCTGACGGTCTATTAATGCCTCGCGAAAGCAATTGAGGTCGGCATGAGCATCCTTTGGAATGAAATGCGGATCAGGATTGCCGGCGAGAGCCCGATACCAAGAGGTCGCGGGATCATCGGTGACATAGAGCGTAGTCCAATCGAGGTCTAGGATATTCATGCCGAAGCCTAACCCTGGAGGGGAAAGACGAAGGTTATGGTATTGTTATTGTCAGCCGTGCAGTTCGTGGCCGATACACTGGGATCAATCGGCTGAGTGAGTGCGCCGCTCCCATTAATCGAGACAGAGAGGGCGGTGGCAACGCCGCCGGCGAATTGCGCGCAATCGGCCTGTGGTACAGAGGTCCAAACCTCGTCCAGTTCAGCCGAATTGTTTGGGTCGGGCTGCACGGTTACGCTGCCGCCCCAACCGTCTGAGATAGTATCGCCATTGGCCATGCCAGTCGGCACTTGGCCATTGGAAATGGCAAGAGAGTCCGTGACGGTCGAAAAATTGCCGACTACGCCATAAGCATTTTGGAGGTTCTGAGCGAGCGCGCTGGCGTTTGAAATTGCCAGGGAGGCGGAATTTTGGGTACTCGCAGTACGAGCGTCACCGTTTGTACCTACAAGCTGAATGAGGGCAATCCCGATAGCGAACAAAAGAGGGATGATATATTGCATGCTGTCAAACTCCGTTTCATTGTTGTATTAAAAAGAGGTGCCCATTGTATTGGCGAGTTCGTCAATCCCCTGAGTAACGGCCGCAATAACGGCGAAAATTATGAATTCAAAGATTAGGCCGCTCCACATCACTTTTTGGCTTGCCGCATATTCGAGGTCTTGCCCCAACGTTTTTGTTCGTTGATTGATGCGCTCCGCGAAATCGCTAAATTCGCTCAAAGAGGCGATATCATCGATTAGACCTGGACTCGGGAACTCATATCCCGATTCCATAAGCGAGTCGGGAAAGCTCCGCGTAGCAGTGCCATACAGCCATTCGATGCGAGTGAGACGTTCACGGAGCCAGGGCGAGGCAAGCTGAATTTGCTGGCGCAGGGCATCACGGAGGTCCATTCCTGCCGTTTTGAGGCTCGTAGTCGCGATAAGCCACATAAAGCCCTGGAGGTCGCGGTAATATGAAAACGGGAAAAAGTGGTCTGCAATCCGGCGATATTTTCCTGTCCACCTCGGCAATGACCAAATGAGCAGGGCAGTGAGCGCAGCGGTGCCAAGTGGTGGAATGATAACCAACGGACTGGTGGCGATGAACCCAATTTCCATCACCATGTAAGCCAGGCCGTGAACAGTGTGGGTTGAGCGGCCCTGCATCATGGAGGGAACTACTTGACCGCCAATGGTCATCAAGACCCCCCACAGTGCCCAAAGGTAAACGATCGGAGGGATGAGAGCCGTGATGAGAACACGCTGAACCTTTTTCGTGCTCTCCGCAGTCTCCAACATCCGCTCCAGAACTGCGGAAAGATTTGCGGAGCGTTCGCCGCTATCGATTAGGACCGCCTCTGCCATGGGGACGTAACCCATGAGAGCAGTAGGAAAGCTCTTTGCGTTGTTATATCGGCTTTCAATATCTTGTATGACGGACGCGACCGTTTTTTTTCCGCGCTTCGTCAATTGGTTGCGATATTTTTCCAGCGCTATTTCCACGGTAATGCCATTCGCGCGCTGGGACGCTAGGTGCCGATAAAGCGCGTGTCTGGCACCCGTGCCGAATGCCCAGCGCCGCCAAACTAGGGTGAAATCAAACCGGCTGAGATCCATGGAGACGGAAAGGTCATCATACCAATCACGTAAAATGCTCATCACTCGTTGACCTTCTCGATACGCTCGATCCTATCCAAATATTTGTTTACGTCCTTTAGGTCGCATCGCCCCTGCAATGTTAGGTCCATTGCACGAGAAAGGATTGAGGGATCGGCGTCCGGCCGGCGACGGCGGTAGTTGTGGCGCGCGACGATACTGCCTTGGTGAATTAGATCGTTCATCAATTCCGCATCGGTGATTATGACCTCAGCAACGGCCGTGGTCTCTGTCACCCCGTCAAAATCGCAATGCCGACAACCGCCAGCTCTCCGAATTCTGACTTTGCTTAAATCACCGAAACTGGACAGAACGTCCTGTTGGCGCTCGGTGTAATAATGCTTTGGAGCTTCACTGAGCGGCAGGGCGCAATTATCACACAAGAGAGGCACGAGGCGCTGATTGACAATTCCCTGGATCAACTTGTGATTACAGAAGCTCTCCTTCGGAAGTCGAACTCGGTCCAGTCCTTCAAGACGGTCGGCAAATTCAAACGGGTCCTCTGTGTGAAGGCTGGAGTAAGTTTTGTGACCGGACCGGGCCATTTCCAAAATCAATAGCGCTACTTCCGCTACGCGAATCTCGTTGACACCGATAATGTGGGGGCTCACTCGGAGGATGTATTTCATCATATCGGCAAATGCCGCACCCTCGGCTTCGCGGCTTCCGCCGAAATCACCGATGACTGGAATTTGAATGGCCCATGGGTACGGGAGTTCCACAGGTCGTTCGAGAAATATTTGTCGAAGATCGGGAGAAACAATAGCAGTATGGCGGAGTAGATCGCCCATGGTTGTTGTTTTACCGCTGCCGACGGGGCCGGTGAAAAGCACAAGGCCTTTGGTGCCTTCAGTAAGATATAGAAGTTTTTCAACCTGCTTTTGATCGTATCCGCGCGCCAAAAGGTCCACCGGCCTGTCGGGTAAACGCGGATATGGCAATGGCCTGAGCCTCTTTTTTGCCGCCGCCTCTAGCTCTTCTTCGCTCTGCTTTTGCCGTTCCGTTGACTCGTCAAGGGAACCGCTATCCGGACGCACGGCCCCGTTGCCATTGGGTTGGAAACGCAAATGCATAAAGCCGCCGCCTCTGCCGTAGGGAGCGGAGTAGCCGCGCGTGACTCGGATAGTGGATAAGCCGAGGTCTTCCATCTCGGGACCGCTGATTTCGGCCTCTTGGAAATGAAGAAACGAATGGCTGTCGCTTTTGCTCGTGGCTAGGCCAGTAAAAAACGCGCGGTCCAGTGCTTCACCTTCTTCTTGTGTAAGCCGATGGAGAACGCGAACACTTCGTTTAATTGTCAGCTCTACTAAACTGTAAGTGCCCAAGCGGCGGATATAGCCATCAGTCGCGCGATAACGGACTGCTTGTTTGATAATGTCCACCGCCATATCGATCATACCGGTGTCGATTTCCGGGTCGGCTGCGGCAGCGACCGCCACCCTCGCCCGAAAGCCCGATTGCCGCTTGGCCTGGATTTCGTCCAACTCGGTGGGTTCGACCTTGACTTCGATACCCCGCGTTTTGCAACGGCGTAGCCATGACTGGATGAGCGTATCGGTGATCCGTCTTGGTTCTACATAAAGGGTCCGGCTCCCTTGATCGAGGGCGACCACTTCTGCAATCCCTGGGTCAAACTCCGGAAATTGCACGACAAAATCACCGTCCATAGATTTCTCCCGTTAAATCCCAACCTTGGGTGGTTTGGTGCATTTCGGTGAGGCGGAAGCCGGGCACATCCAAAGAAAGAAGCCACGGGGAGAAGGGCACGCTGAAACGCACGACACTTTCCGGAATGGCCGTGGAGGCGGGGCGGCTGGTGAGGCCCGGTAGCTGTGGAGGCAAGGCTGGTGCGCTGATTTGGGCCGTGATGCCAAGGGATTGAAGCAACCCGAATAGAATGTTGGTGTCCGTCTCCAAGCCAAGCGTTTTATCCGGGCCGGCAGGAAGGCGAGGCAGCGCCATTCCACCAACAATGGTGTTGCCGTCCGAACTCAAGACGCCAGGCGGCCGGAGCAACGTGGTGCCCCCGTCAAGCCTGGTCCATTTTAAGTCCACGCCGGAGCGGTCGCAGGCAATCCCGCTTAAGGCCCAGCCCGCAACGGTCAGAGGCAGCGGATTAATGGCCGCAGCGCAGGCCTGGAGCCAGGTATCGGGCGTCGGGGTAATGGCAAGCGGGGAGATTGGAGCGGGGGCGTGGTGATGCGCTCTGGCGGCGATAAGAGCGCGTTCACGCGCGGTCTCCTCTGCATGGAGATGCCAGTTCCAAAGGTAGAAGCATGCCACAAGACCCGCCGTAGCGGCCAAAGGGGGACCGAATAAGCGGGCAGGGGGAACAGGGATAACGGACTTTACCCGCGCAAATGCGCGTCTCTTGCGAGAAGCAAGGATGGGTAGAAGGTCGTCTTTTAGAGTACCTTCATAAAATTCCCAACCCGCGTGTCCACGCAGTGAATCGCGCGCTTTGCGAATCTCTGCGCGGGTACCGACAACATCTCCTTCGGTCAAAATGGAATGATTGTGGACAACAGCGATCATCCACCATAGATCGTCTGCGATCTCATAGACGCCGAGCCATGGTTGCGCCTTTTTGTCCGCTATGGCCGCTGCGAGCGAATACAATCCGCGTGGCCGTGCCGGCTCGCCAGGGACAGGCACACAAAAGCCGGCTTGGGTGGCGGTGGTGCCCACAAGCGGAGGCCGAACCGCCACCCAATCGGCTTTTTCTTCGGCGGCGGTTTTCTGTAACTCTTTCGGCTTCGGTTTGGTGGAGTAACCATGCCAGACCAGCCCTGCCACCCAGCGCCGGCCCCCGGCTTCGATGATTTGAGGCATTATGGAGCGCCTATCATCATCGGCATGACCGGCTGTGCGCCCGGCATTGGCATGGCATTGGGCGTCGATGTCGTGTCGGTGACGTTAGGCAAGACTTCCAGTTGCCCGGCATCCATGACGCGGACGCCATCGTAAGTGATGTCATAGACCGTCAAGCCGCCGGGTAAGCCAAGGCCGGGATAAGCGGAGATTTGCATCCCGTTCGCCAGTTGCAGCATGGCCGTAAGCCGGCGGCCGTTGCCTGGCGCAGATTCGATGCTGACGACTTCTGGTAAGGCGTTCGATGCGGATGCGCCGGTTTGCGCCGATGGCGAAGATTCATTCGATGAGGCCGGCGCGGGATCGTCGCCGCCCCCGGCCGCCCGCAGTTTGGCTTGAAGCTGGTCGATCTGGAGCTTTTGCTCCAAGATCGAAATTTCGTCGTGCAACTGAGAGACCTCTTGCACGTCCACTCCCCCCGGAGCGGAACTAGCGGGTGCGTCCGCGAGCGCGGAAAAGGGAAAGGCGGCGAACGCAAGGGTTAGCAAATGTATGGATTTCATATCGTGCCTGCCGTAACGATGATCGCGACGAGATAGCGTTTGTTGGAGGCGTCACCGCCGCCACCAAAGAGAGGATTGTAGGCCGAGCCGACGCCATTGTGAGTGATGGACGTATCGGCCTCTTGATAACCAGCAATCATCAGCGTGGAGCCGTTCGCAAGGGCGGCAGACTGGTCCAAAACCGTTTGCCCGGTGGTCGGAAGCTGAATGCTGGTTTGTCCGGTCGATTGCTCAAGCAACGCCAAAAGGTTTTGGACTTTAAAGTCCACGCCGAGAAGGATCTTGTTTCCGACAACAAGCGGCTGGACTGTTCCGGTGAAGCCGGACGTTACGTAGCCAGGAATCGCGGCGGAGGTCGTGCCAACGTTGGCGGCCGTGCTTAATTGGCTTTCCTCGATATAGCTTGTGTTGGTGCCATTTTGAATCGGGGCGGCTTGGCCATTCAACGTTGTAAAGGTGTGAGAATAGATTTGGGTGACAGTGCCCAACGTCGCCAGAGCTTGGGCAACGCCGCTCGTACCGTTGAATTCGCCGCTTAGAATTGAAGCGCCAAATTTAAATGGTGTTGCCGTGCCCGTGACTGCGGGGACGGAAGCGCCGGTCACATTAATTCCGAAGCTTTTGGCTTGATTGGTAAATGCAAGCGTTGGATCGAGGCCGTAGTTTTGTTCGTCGGAGAGCTGGACGGCATCAATGCTGATCGTAACGGCAACGGTCGTGGTCAGGATGTGCGACTCGGTATTTACCCAGTCGGAAACCTGCTGAATTTGGTCGGGCGTGCCCACGACCGTAAGTGTGCCGGTCTGAGGATCGGCAACAACCTGTGCGCCACCGCCAACAATTTTGGCGGTGGCCTGGATACCTTTCCACACATCGGTCGTTGAGCTGGTGGTGACGGTCGTGTCACCGCCATTACCGGATTGTCCCGTGCTGGTGCTGCTGCTACCGCTCACGCCGCCAAGACCGCCCCCTATGCCGTCGCCTCCGGAACTGCTGCCGCTGCTGGCGTCAATGACGCTCGTTACAGTTGTCTTTCTATTCAGCGCGGGAATTACAAAAGTCTTGGTCTCTTCATTAAAGAGTTTCACGCGACCATCGGTGAAAGTCCAGTAGACGCCGGCGCTCGCGGCAAGGGCGTCGAGGAACCCTTTTCTTGTTCCATGATACCATAGCGAGACAACAGGATCATTGGCATGAGAGCCGCTGTTACCGCCGCGAACCGCTGCAAGTAATGCCGTAGGAGGCGGCGGGAGCCCTCCGATAGAGCCCGTCAGAGACGAGGAGTTTGAAGTGTCGGCGTCCCCACCGGAAATCAAACTCACGTCAACCGCAATGCCGGTATCTTCGGAAAACTCGGCGGCAATCTGCCTTAGCCGTTGTGAGCGGCCATGTTCAAAAGTATATGGCACGTCGAGGAGTGCCGGCGTGACCTGCGCCAATTGCACAGGCGTTCCCAAGAGATACGGGGCATCGCTGCTGGTCACAATGGGCGTGGGAAGGGGCGTGCCGCTCGCTCCCGCAGCTAAGGCGCGGTCAGTGGTTTGATTCGCTCGCTCGAAACTAGAACAGCTAGAAAGGGCCACCAACATTGCAATGATGCTGGAAATAAATCGGATATTACGGTGCATCGCTTTCCCCTGGGACATAGACGACAAGCGTGTTGTTCCCGTTCCAAAAATGCGCTCTTAAATTGGCCCCTTGCGCGGCCATATCGGTCAGGACTTTTGCGGCCACGTCATGAAATGTTCCGGTAAAAGTCGTCCGATTTGGGACCGCCCAATCCTTGCCGTGGAGATTCCATTTGACCCTCCAGCCGACGGTGAGCGCCCAATTTTCGAGGTTTTGACCGTCGAACGTGCCCGGCTCCATGACCCAAACGGGCAACGGAGGAGGCGGCGGGGCCGGCGGCGGGGCTGAGGATCGCCCGTGCGAGGGCGCAGCTGGCGCGCCGATGACGCTGAGAAGCGGCTGAGGAGCGCCGTGTCCCTGCGCGTTCGAAAGCGACATCTCATTCAGCTCGTTGGTCGTCACCGGCGCGGAAAGCGGTTGCGCCGATACAGGGGAGATCGTCACGCGCTCGAGGCCGCGGCTCCTCTTTGTAGTCACGTGCTCGGGGCCAGGCGTGGTCATAGGGTCCGGTGCGGGCACATCCAGAGTCATCCCGCCGCCCAAAGGGGCACCGCTTGCGGCCGTTGGTGGCGGTGATCCGCCTACCCAACCCCACGCCAATGAGCCGCTGGCCGTGCTCCACAAAGCGACACCAGCGGCAAGCAGCCATGCACGCCTCATCTTAATCCTCACTGTCACCGTCTCACCGAAAGCGCGGTCCAAAATGGACTCTGTACCTCGTTGCCCATTTCCCAACTCTCCCTGGCGCGGGTCGATGTTTTCCGCCGATCGCGGCACGCATGCTCCGTAACAACGTGTCTACGCTATATCCGCGTGCTTTTGCGATATAGAGAAACAGCAAAAACGCAGCGGTCACCACGGCTTTCCAAATGCTGGGATAGATCACTAAAAACAGCACAGCCCCGGCAGCCCGATAATCGAGTCCAAAAAATCCAACTTGCAGCCCTGAATCACGCCACATCGGAACTCTCCACATTCTGATGAGACGACTTCTCAGCCAGAATTGCCTCATATTCTGATTTAAGAATGGTGCCCCGTCGCCAAAGCGCTTCCATGCTTCGCATCAGCGGCTGGCCTTTCTTTTGCACCATCTCTTCGACCACGCCCTGCAAATCTCTTTCATGGGTTCGCATAAGCTCAGCGCGCATCCCCTCGTCGAAAATCAACGATTCACGAGCTGCGGTGCGCCGCCCATCGACTGTACGTGGCAGGCGTTGCTGTATGACGACGCGAAGCGAGGAGAACAGAGCAGCTCGCATTGCGTCTCGCTCCGCTTCTGGAAAGACATTTAGGAGGCGGCCAGGCGTGGTCGAGACAGCATGGGTGTGCAGAGTTCCATAGACCGCGGTCCCGATCTCACCTTGTTCAATGAGCCCCCGCATCTGCTCAGCATCGCGAACCTCACCGTAGATCACCACGTCAGGCGCCCTGCGCGTGCTGTTGATTGGCGCATCGCGGAATGACGCAAGATGCCTGCCGATCTCCGCCTGAATCACGAAGCCGCCACTCTCCTCATAGCGATCGTTGAGACCCATCAAATCGAATTCGGCGGGCGCCTCGTAGGTCAGCATGTGCCGATCAGTTGAGCGAATTATCTCATGCGAAACGGTGGCCAACAGCGTTGATTTGCCGGAGCCCATTTTGCCGGTTACGATCGAGGCGCCGTTCTCCGGCATCAACGCCCTGAGAAGCTCAGGCTCCAATCCATATTCTTCCGGGGTTGGCGGCGTCGTCGGGATCGACCGAAGGACAAGCTCAACGCCAGTCTCTCCTCTGTCTACGCAGGCTGTTGCGTTAACGCGAAAACGGTGCCGCTTCCATTTGTATTCTGGATCCGGCACCTCATAGCGCGGGTCGAGCGGCTCCATGCCGATCACGCGTGCCCACGAATCCGCCGCCCCCGTGATCCCGAGTAGAATAGGCATCAGGGCTGTGCTTGTTTCAAGTTTGCCCTGAGTCACGGGACACCATTTGCCATATACGCGCATGCGTCCGCGCATCCCTGGCGCAAAAGCGATATCGGATGCGTCAAGAGAGCGTGCCCACAAAAGGAAACGGTCAAAATCCTTGATCGTCCATGCCGAAGCCGGTTCGTCGGGGAATGTCTCGATGGCCATCGGATCTTACCTCACTTCGCAGGTCAGGCCGACAGCTTGCGCCTGGCTACACCAGGTCGCGGCATCTTGCCGCGCAGCGAAGCCAAAAACATTCACTCGGTAGAGTTCGAGGCCGCTGTTATCCTTTGACTTCACGACCTTAACCGTGTGCTGGCCGATGAGAGGGACATAGTGGCTCTGGAAGGCCGCGGAATATTGCTGAGCATTTGTGAGGTCCCCATACGCGATGAGCTGCACTGATACCGGCGCCAGGAAGCGAAAGAGCGGCGGAGAAACAACAGGCGCAGGCGGTGGTGCTGGCGGCGGCGGCGGATCCGGTTCCTGCGTCGCGACCGGTGTCCAATTTTGCGGCGCCTGGAACGCCGGTTGGCCGGTTAGACGGAAATTCATCTCGTCGATCGACAGGGACCGCCCCTTGACGACAATTCCCAAGTTGCCATTGGCAAGGAACGGAACGCTTACCATGCCCTGAATGGAAAGCTTCTTGAACATGATCATGCCCAAGAAATCTTGTTCGAGCTTGTTCAGATCAATTTCAGCGATTTGGTTGGCTTGGGACACGCCCTCGTTCCAGCCATCCTGGGCGGCATCACTCCAAATCTTCCGCTCGACATCGTTCTTGGGCAGAAGGCTGGGGTCCGGCATCATGGACGTGGAGAAGGCTGAAGGCGATGGGAAATAGTTCCGCCAATTCGGCGCTGTCGATACAACCCGTGCTGGGCTAAGAATCTGATAGCTCACGGCGGTTGTCTGAGCTTGATCATCGCCGCTTTGCTGATAGGTATTATCCGCCTTCACGATAACTGGCGGCAAGACTCGGTCTGCATTGAGAAGAAGTGGCTCGAAGTTATAGACCTCGTCCAAATAAGCCGCATGCTGATTCAGATCTGCCCAAATCTGCTGGAATCGCCAATTGAGGCCGAGCTGCGCACCCAATGCGAACGAGGCATCATGAATGGCGCGCTGCCTCAAATCCTTGAACGGCTCTTGAAGTCGCCCCCTCAACTCCGGCGTTAGCTGAGCGTTCATCAGGCTCTGCAACGCAGGCGGAGGACTCGTGGGTGGCATTGAAGCCATCATCAGCCGTTCGCCCCCCAGACGATTTCCACCAAATTTTGGTCCGGATAAATGACCACCCCTGCCCTGCTGCCCGCTTGCTCACCGCATTCCTGGAGCAGGTCATAGATCTGAGTCTGACTCTTATTGATCGTGACCAGAACGGGCACCGGCCCCGGCTGACCGACCTGCTTGACCTGGAAGCCAGCAGAACTCGCCAACGCCTGCACGGCCGGAACGAGCCCGCCCACCCAATTGAAAGTAATCCGCTGCCCAAGAGGGCCGATCACATTCTGGGCCTGCACGGGTTGGCTCAAAGCGGCAGCGATTGTGCTTGTCGTCTCCGGGCCATAGCGTTCACTCGCGGTCATGGCCGCAAGTTGCTCTTGCGCCGTAGCCGCTCGCGTCGCCGCAACCATCAGGGCGGAATCAAATTCAGATGGCTGTTGCGTTTGCCCCGTGGCAGCGGCCGGTGTCGTGCAAGCTGACAACGCGGGCACGGCGACAACCAATGCAATCCGACGAACAAAGCTTCGGATGTTCCCTGATTGCCTCCTCACGATAAGCGCACCCCTTTCACAATAACAAGTCGAGAGATGGAACGCGACACATCGAGAGCACGCGATACCAAGGCTATCTCTGGCAGAAATGAAACGAAAAACGCAACTATACCAAACATGAAAAAACAATTCTCTATGACTTGGTATGCCTCTTACAGCGATGGTCTCGCAAACGTGGGGGCTTACTAACGCGAGCCATTCCGCTGCTGCCGGCCAGCTCGTTCAGGAGCCATGGCCACAGCTCGTCGTCGATAATCGCGTCGCCACGGATCATTCGTCCAACCGTCGTGTGGCTCTTGTCGATCCGTCGCGCCAGCTCCCGATGCGACCAGCCAAGCTGCTTGCGTAATGCGTCAAGCCCTGTTCCGTTTTTCTGAAAATTGCCGTCCATCAGGAAAGAAGCCTTGCTCATAGATATCCCCCGTCAGCGCTACCCTGAGCTTCCTGGAACATCGGCGCGGGGCTAATTAGAACTCTTTGAGGGTTGGCATGTCTATTCGCCCAAGGAGCGCGGAGGCGGCTCTCACGCCACCCTATGTCGGTCAAGGCCTTCCGTACCCGGTTTCGGTCAATCCCTGCGTTCAATGCGATTGCGCGTAGTCCAGCATCCAGCAGAACGACGTTACCGCCATCATCACGCCATCCCCAGCAATCGCGTACGGGTGGCCCAAACCGCGATCCGAACATCGGCATGTTTGCCATAATGAGGGATTGTACGTTTTCGATGATCCGCCCGGCCTCAGTGCCGATATCGGCGCCATCCATGCCCGCACGAAGCATTGTCGAAAGGACCCATGCCGCAGCCTCGTCAAGGCACGCTTTTGTGGTGTCATCGACCCCCAGGATACGAATCAAAAGACTTAGCCCGAGTAGTGACGAGGCGCCATGTTTGGCGCGACGCGCCAGAATCGGGCTTGCGTCGGGCGGTAAGCGCTCAAGTATATCCTGTTCAAAGCCGTCGTAGATGTCGGCTACCAGATCGCGATGTTCGAGGAGATACGCTACAAGTTCTGGCCATACGTGACCATAGTGGGTGTCGGCAAGGGTCTCGATTGCCTCTGCAACCGCCTTTGTGCCGGTCGCCCCGCTTTTCGCATATCCTTCGATCACTGTTGGGACCTGCTCGGGCCGCGGGATAAGCGGCGTCTCGTCTATATGGATCTCGACGATACGAGCAAGAAGACCACCAGGAATGTTCTTAAGTTCGCCGTATTGCTTTTCACCAACCGTGTAGGCAATCGATTTTTCACCGGTAGATATGATGGGACAAGACCAGCGTATGGCCGCTCGCTGGGCGGTCTCCTTGGTCATGCGTTCCTTCCCCTTGCCGTCTGTCGCCATGTAGAGCAGCGACACCAGGTCTACCGAGCGTGGAAGAACGTGAAGCTCGTCTAGAAGTGCGAAGCTATGCGATCTGGCAGACAGAGGAGCCTCGAGACCGTTATCTGTCACTCGCCAGGACAGAATTTGGCTGTCGTGCCGGTTTTTCGGTGAGCCCGATCCCATAAGGCTCGCGATCAGGCGTAGCAAAGTTGTTTTGCCTTGGCTCGACGGACCATAAATGTGCACCATCGCAGTCTCGCCCTGTCGAACAAATCGAAGCGCCGGCCCCGCCGCGGCAAAACCAAGCATTGCCGCAAGCTGCGGCGTCTGGATCAGTTCTCTGAGGGCTGCAAATTGCGCTTCCTTCGACCCACCGCATTTGATGGCCTTGTCCTGGGCCGAACCCGCCCGGCTCGCAGGGGCAAGCGGCTCAACGTCGGGGCAGTCTGCTTCCTTGACGACTTTCTGGCCATACACATAAGCAAATTTGTCAGCCCCGGCGGACATGGGCACCTCAATCCATCCTCTCGACGGCGTCACGACGAGGGTTGGGACTGCTGACATGGCGAGCTGCCCGCGCAGCATCATCCGAAACTCCGTCAGCCCCTTTTGATCAGCGGCGTTGAAGCCGTGCGCATGCCAATGCACAGGGTCTGCGGTGACATCGGCCTCCTGTTGCCACTGGACCGTCAAATTGTTGTCGGTGATCCCAGTCAACTCGCTGATGTACCGGGGCAACCCCCGTGTCTCGCTAGGGTCTCCGACCACTTTGAGGTAGCGCGACAGCCATGCCACCGGAACATTGTGCATTGGCTCCAGGTTAATCTCGCCCGTATCAACGGCGAATTGTTCTCTCATGTAGACATGGGTGGCGCTGACCTTGTTCCAGAGAACGCCAGCCCGGAGCGATTTCCCAACGCTACGGGACCAGTCTAAGGCCGCTTCGATCGTGCCATCGATAATCCTGGCCATCGGCATCGAGTAATCGTCCAGGAGCAGCCGGCGTGCATCGTCCGCGTTGTTTACTTGCGCTCCGTTCACTTGGGCCTCGTAAAGATATGCGGCCAGCGTTTGGGCTGTCGGCTTCTCAGAGACCTTTGGCTTGGGCACCCGGTTCCACTGATAGAAAACCCGCCAAGGCATCCGAACAGAGTGAAACGAACGCTGTGAAATGAATTTCTTGATCTCGCTCAGATCAGCTCCGCACTCAACGATCCAATCGTCCAGCCCCCGTTTGCCCTCCGGATTCTCGGGCAAGGGGATAGCTGCATAAGCCACCTGTTCCCGGATCTGGTGCCCGATTGCCTGGGCGAGCGTCTGAAAGGCCCCACGAACGTCCCGTTTGTGCGAAGCGTCCGAGTCCGCAAGGACAAGCACCCTCCAGCCAATCGGCCGCAGCCCCATAAGCAGGCTTCTTAGCTCAGGATGGATTGGTGTCGCTGGATCCAGAGGGGCTAACGGCGCGCCCGTCTCGTGATCTCTCTCCCGCTTGTAGCTAGGGTCGGTCCACATCCACACACCCGGCAATCCGACGCACGCGATGCCGCGGCTGACCGCAGAAAACGCCTTTTTTTCTCCCTCGGTGATAACCAGCACCCCGCTCGGAGCTTGCAACAGCTCTCCCAGACCAGGCGGAAAATAGATATGCGCCCCGTATCCACCGCTCCGTGAGGCATATTTCTGCCCCTTCGGAAGCGGCGGAAGATATCTGATCCGGACGTGATGGCTTCCGTCCTGATCAAGGATCGGCTCGCCGTGTAAATCGAAGTACGGGATGGCATAGCCATCCGCCGGTGCCTGCTTAGACAGGCCTAGCAAATGACGAATGTTCTGGGCGGAGCATTGACGATATGCTCCGCGCGTTGCATTCTCCGTAGTGATCCCCGAGCGCGACAGGTCTGCAACCATGCGCTCGTCAAACCCAGTACGCATAGCTATCCTGACAAGCCCGCGCTCTGACCAGCGCGGGCTTTCTACTATCGGGTTAAGAAAACAGTTTTCAGGTTCATTCGAACATCACCAGCGCGCGTTTTCTCTCGCAATCAATCTCTGCTTGGCTTTCGACCTCCAACTTCGAAATCTCCTCTTCTATCGGTGAAAACGGATAGACGGCCGAGTCGGCCGCAAAAACCTAGCTTCTAGTCAGCAATGTGCCAATTCTGGAACATTCGGTAGTAGAGAAAAACATTACCGTCAAGGCAACAGAGTGGCCAACATTCTTTCGCGGAAGGTCGAAGGCGTAGCGTGGCGGCTTTCAGCGTGCGATAAAAATATTCAACATTGAAGGAAAATACAGCGCAAAAGAGTGTTATACGGACCGCAAGTGGACGTGTTGACAGTTCCGAATTGTCGGTCGAATTAGGGATGGCGCCTTGAACTGGGACGGAAGAAAAAACATTAAAAGGGGTCTTCGGCGAGTTCTCCTCTTTGATGCCGCCGAAGCCCGTGCGGCAATCACAATGGTAGAAGGAAAAACATAAAAACGCCGCCGGAAAAAGAAAGCTATAAGAAAGATAGCGAGGCAATAAAAAGGCGAAAACAGAACGTGTTCTCATTGCGTTGACACTATGTCATAACGAACATATAGCGGACCTTAAGAAGGCGCGCATTTCCGCGCGATTCAATTTGAATTAGTGCGCGGATGTCGCACGCGGGCGAGAGGTTCAGTTTGATTGATTTGACTCGCATTTTTGGTTTGTCGGTTCATGAATACCGGCCAATCGCCACACAGCATCTCCCCGCTCAACAAGCCGCCTCGAAAGTCAAAGGCAGGATGCGGGCACCGAAAAAGAGAAGGACGTTACAGTTTGAGTTTCATTCAACCCAGGGTGCGAAGCTCCTCCGGCCGCTGAATGTCGCGGAAGGATATCTGCGGCTGTTCAGGATGGGGTTTGATGCTGCCGAGATCGCGGTGCGCGTAGGCAAGACCAAGACGTTTGTCGAACAACTTCTGGACCTGGCCAACGCAAACGCGGATGTGCACGCGCTCGTGCGCGATGGTCGCGTGGCGGTGGATGCGGCGATCGAGGCGGTCCGCCGCCACGGAGAGAAAGCGGGCGAGATGCTTTACGAACAGCTCGAAAATCATCAATTGGACTTCGAGGTGGATCCGACAGAAACCGTCCCCATGGATCTGACCGCCGATGATAAGGCGGCCGTAGCAAGAGCCTCTTGGCATTATACGTTCGACTGGGAGACATACGGAGATCTCTTCGAAACCGCCGTCGAGACCGGGACCATTATCAAGTTTGTTCGCCGAACGCCTGGGACCAAGTTTGGGCAGTTTGAGATTGTGGCCAAACTAACGCAGCGGCGGCTTATCGAGCCGAACCGCAAGCCCCTGCCCCCGGAGGCGCCCATGCCGTGGGATCTCCGTGACGAAGCTGTTCGTGCCCGTCGTTCGAACAGGAAGGTGCGAGCCGACGAGGTCGCGCCCTAACCCTACCATTTAAAAACTGTTTTTTGAGGTTAGACATGCCGAAGAAAAAGCCTGCTGCTGAAGCGACGACCCTTCCCTCTTCTCCTGAGGTCCAGGAAAGATTGAGGAGCATCGTGGAACGTGTGGAGCGCTTGGAAGAAGAGCGCAAGGCCCTCGCTTCCGACATTAAGGATGTTTACAGCGAAGCTCAATCCGCGGGATTTGATGTCAAAGTTCTCAAGCAGCTCATCAAAGAGCGAAAACAAGAGCCTGCCGAGGTCGAGGAGCAGGAAACCCTGCTCGACATTTATCGACGCGCGATAGGCTAGTAGGTTTCAGGATATCCCAGTGACCTATCCAATAGCGATTGTCTGCCTCTCCGGAGGCAAAGACAGCACCGCGACGGCGCTCGTCGCGATCGAGCGCTATGGGCGCGAGCGCGTGCGGCTGGTGTTCGCAGACACCGGCCATGAACACCCTATGACCCTCGAATATGTGCAGGACTATCTGCCTAAGGCGTTGGGCGTACCGGTTGAGACGGTGCGAGCGGACTTTTCGGCACGGATCGCAGGAAAGAGAGCATACATCGAGGCAAATTGGGAGGAGGCAGGTGTTCCGGCGGAGCGCGTAAGGCGCGCGCTGGAGCTTCTGCACCCGACCAGAAATCCGTTCCTTGATCTATGTCTCTGGAAGGGCCGCTTTCCCATTCCGAAGACCAAGTTGTGCACGCAGGAGCTGAAGCAAGAGCCCATCGACGCCTTGATGATTGAGGCGCGCGCCGCCGGGCACCGCGTCGAATCGTGGCGCGGCGTCCGGCGGGCGGCAAATGAACAGCGGGTCGATACGCCTGACGAAGATGTGGGCGGGGGAACCGACCGCATCTCGGGCAAAGCCTACGCCTGGCGCATCGTTTTCCCGATCGCCAGTTGGACATCAGCCGAGGCGTTCGCCCGTATGGCAGAGGCTGGCATCGAACCGAATCCGCTCTACCGGCAGGGAATGAGGCGGGTTGGCTGCATGCCGTGCATCCACTGCGTCAAGGACGAATTACTGGAGATAGCCTGGCGTTGGCCGGAGGCGATTCAGCGAGTCGCGGAATGGGAACGCTTGGTTTCGGAGTGTTCTAAAAACGGGGTTTCGACGTTTTTTGTTCATCCGGAACACAGCGTGAGGAGCCTGGGCAGCTCGCACGCAGGCATTCTCCAAGATGTTGAGTGGGCGAAGACCGGCCGCGGCGGCCTGCAATATGACCTCGAGCGCCTTCTCCCTCCTCCGCAGTGCTCGTCGGTGTACGGGCTCTGCGAATAGCTGGCATGGGCCTTTGCAGACCGGGCAGGGATCGTCATCACGGCCTAAGCTGCTCCAGTGAATACGATTAGGTAGTTGTCGCCAAGCCACCATCCCAATGGTCGGTTTGGTTGCCGGCGGCCTGCTTATCGCTCATTCGTGGCTCCACATGCACTTGCGAGGCAGAAAACCACCGGGCCTGAGTGTCCCGGTATAGCCATATTCGGTGACGACCGCTGCCGCGAGAAAAGCCAGTACCGATCATTTTGATAAAATTACTTAAAGGCTGAGGAGGACAGTTCTTGTCGCGCGCCATACTCCCATCGCGCGACGGCGAATTCAGAGGCGGCGGGCTCCGGACAGCTTGTTTTGTGGGCTATACCATCGTGCTTTTTTATAAACATATCTCTAATCTTTTCTTCTAATTGCTCGCGGGTCCCCTCCCTGCTAGTCATAACAGTCCATCCGTCTTCACATGGGACGATTGATTCATAGGGACAGTTTTTTGATTTGCTGCAATTCTTCCAATTGCGACTCATGTCATCCGGACACGAGGAGTGACTATAATCGCAAGGAATGACGCTCTCTGCCCCCCACACAATAATAAAGCATCCCCCGTGGTCAAAGAAACCCACTTCGAGATTGTCGATCCGCGCCGTTAACTCGCCTCTCTCGTTCCGTCTGAACATTATTATGTCCGGCACAGGTCTCTTATTAGGAAGCCATTTCTTGAACGGCGCTGCATCCACTCCTGCTGGTACAAACCAAACCTTGTTGATGGCATCCCACTTCGCACCAAGCGACTTTGCTTCGTCTTTCTCCGCATACGGAACGGACAAAGCCGTGGTGGTTTTGTTTCTGGTCATGTGGACTGTTTCACATCCTGGAAACCGCGCCACCAAGCGGTGTTGAGCGCTTCGTGACTGTTTAAACCGAATGGGTTGTCGCGGATTTCTAATCCGCTCGCAGCCGAGCTTTTCCAAAATTCGTAAGCGTTGATACGCTGACTATCGAATAGCTGGATAATGGCCTGCGCCGCCTTTTCATGGTCGGCTTTGGCATTGCCAATAATGTCTTTGGTCATCTGTTGCTGTCCCTCGTTTTTTTTGTCAGCCACGGGTGGCACTCTTCATAGTCGCTAGCCTGGGCCAGACCGCAGCGCTTGCGGTCAAAACCGGAAATGCCACGGCTAGGTTGGTCTAGTTTATGTGGCTGCTTCCGTTATGACGGGGCACCACGATAACAGCCAAAAAGGCTACAAATAGCACGAAAATCCGCAGATATTCCGATTTCACAATAAGCATTACGCAGTTCCTTCTTACCGTCGTCTGGTTGTCAGCGGTCTGGTTGTCACGCATTGGGTTTAACATCTCCAGCGGCAAACGCCGCGCACCAGTGCAGAAAAGACTTCTGGTCCTTTTCACTTGCGAATCCGATCACGGCATCGCCATCAAGGTTGTCGGAAATCACTTCCCCGTGTCTGGCAACGCGGCGCGCTTCTTCAGAAACCTTGATATCACGATCCTCAAGATCAAGCATGAAACCGAGCCGGAGATAGACGAAGTGTTCGATCCTTTTACTTCGGGCGCCAGCAATAAGCTCGTCCCATTCCAGGGATAGGGGGCTCACACCGGGAGCTGGCCAATCGCGCTGCTCCTTCTCCCGGCAGAGCTGTAGGTCTGCCAGCGTGACAGGATCAACACCCTCTGGCCAATTGCTCGTTTGGTTGTTGCTCATAGCCAATCCTCGCACCTCAGCCCCTGAACCCGCTGGAACTCGCCCAGATTGCCCGTGACGACCACCAAGCCCCTGCTCCGGGCATGCCCGGCGATCATGAGGTCATACGGCCCGATCACGCAGCCCCGCGCCTCAAGGTCGGCCCGTATCTCAGCCGTATGAGCCGCGGCCTCGCTGTCAAACGGCAGAACTGTCAGCCGTCCGGCAAAATGCTCCACCTCGCGGCGGATGCGCGGCGGGTCGTTCGAGCGTTCCGCCCCGTACAGCAGCTCGTAAAGCACGACATCTGAGAGGCACAGCGCCTCTGCATTGGCATTGAACCGCGCCCGCAAGCCTTGCGGCCGGTCGCGCAGCACCCGGATACAAAGATTGGTGTCCAGCAGGTAGCGCAGCATCAGAAGTGCTCACGGTCCTGCATGGCCGGTTGCTCGCGCGTGCCCAGATCAAACCCCGGCGCGTCAAAAAAATCGTCCCAGGCTGTTTCGGCGGGGGCGATGATCCGCCGCGGCCCGTCAGGAACAATGACCACCTCGCGCACCTCGTCGGCAAAGGCCACGGCTTTGGGCAATCGCACGGCTTGCGAGCGGTTTGAGAGGAACAGGGATGTGCGTGCCAACATGGCCTATCTCCTAAGTATATCCAGGATAGATATACCGCATTGTCGGCTCGACATCAATCATTCATTTTGTGCCGCCGGCAGTGCGGATCTCCCCGCTAGATGCGACCAGGCCGTGCGCACTAACCGGTTGCTGCTAAATTTCGCCGAACCTTGACGAATATCAGAGTCCGGGAGATCTACCTGATGAAGAATTAGCTAGTTATTGCTCTATCGAAGGTTGTGCAATCCATGTCATTTCTCTCGCCGTCAAACGCTCTACTTACCGAAATGGGGAAGGATGGGAACGCTACGGTATTCGTTCTGGCCTCCCCAGACTGGTTAGGACTGCAGGCTAAGCTGGCCGCGATCGGAAACCTGCCCTCAAACTACGATGACTTTGGCACGAGGTACGGCGATCCTGCATCAGGTCTAGAGATGAAAGACTGTTTCAGTGCCATGAAGGACCTGGAAACAGTTGTCTCCAGGTGTGGCGGAGCTGCCTCAGTGCGGCGTCGCCTAGTTTCTGATCCGGATTTCCTCGGGGCGGCGCGACCGCCAGTGGGTGACGATTTCGGAGCAACCTTATGGGTGATGAACCGCGCCCGGCACGATGCTAAGAGAATGGCAAGTGCATTGAAAGCTTTGTCAGAGTTGTCGCAAGGAAGACCCGCACCGGAGATCGTCAACGCCATAAAAGACACGTTTTGTGCGACAGACCAAATTCTGGACTCGATGCAAGTCACAGCAGACCGTGTCGATGCGCTGGTCGCAGCATTTAGTTCGCGTGCTTCTGACCTCCGCACTGCGCAAACTGCGATGGAGCGATTCACTGACGTGTCGTCAAAAACCCGGAAGGCGCTGGACAAAGAACTTCCAGACATCGCGGCCAAAATCGAGCATCTCGGGCACCAGCGCGATGACGCCTATAACAAGTGGCTCGACTTCACCATAGCTGCTGCGATCGTGAGCACGGGTATAGCAATAATCGGAACAACGTTTACGGCCGCTTTAACCGCTATAACTGCTATCCCTCCACTCACCCCGTTAAGTGGCGGCATTGCCGTGTTTGGAGGGGGCATGACAGCCGCAGCAGCGACTGCCGCGGCCGCAGGATTTGGAGTTGCCGCAAGCAATGCCAGAGACACATATAACGACCTCCTGACCGAGATTACAACGGAAACAGATCTGCAACAAAAACGATCGGCCTACGCCCATGATCTAGCAGGTCTAGATGCAGCTATGAGGTTCGTACTCCCTGACTGCACAAACGTAGTCGAACAACTGACGGTAGTGCGTGAGGCTTGGCGAACGACTATTGGGCAGACACGCGATCTGGTGGCGGGGCTCGATCCAAGTTCACTGCAAGATAGTGATTGGACCAGGAAGGACGCCATGACATCCTCTTCAGCGGGGTGGGATCACATCGACCAGGGAGTCTACGCCTTCATGACCGGAGCGCTGATCGATCCGCATGTGGTTAAGTTTGGCGAAAGGCAGGACGCCCCCGAGCCTGGCTTCGAGGCAAAACTCGCTGAGCGCCTCACAAAACGCCAAGCAGCCTAACATATTTCCGCCATCGACACACCAGGACATCTCGCAAAGGAACAATTACAAATGGCTGTTTTTCCTGCCAAAAACCAACTCACACCGCTAGGCTTGATCAAGTCGGCCGATCCCCGCTCCGGTAAATCTAACCAGTTTGCGGTTTTTGGTGAAGCTTGGATTGAACTCCAAGTCTACGTGGCTGCTGCATTAAACTTACCAGACGGCAGCGATAAATTCGCCGCACGCTACGGCGAATACAAGTTCAAGGAGGATATCGAAAAATGCATAAATGCCATGGTAGATCTTCGTGATGCATGTGGGGAGTTCGGCAGCCCACAAGACCTTAGGTCAAAACTCATTGATAATCCCGATTACTTGAATTCCGAGACCCCTCCCAGAGCGATCTTCGACCACGTCGCCTGGACCGGGCAAAGCGTGCATAAGGCTGCTGTGCATCTTGGAAGCCTCTTCGAAGTGCTTAGACAGACACTCGAAGAGACAAACGACCCACAGCGCAAGGTCGAGTTGATCAAAGAGTACCTTCTCAAGAAGTCGGTTGGTGCCATTGCGACTGCTAATGCTGCACACCTTCAGGCAAGAACCTTGGTACAACAGGTTGCCATATTCGAGCCGCGAATCTCGCAGTGCAATCAAAGCGTTAGCGCATACACCTCAACAGAGGGAGACTTCTACGAAAAGGTTAGCGAAGATGCGGCTCTGGCGACTGCATCGATAGAAACATACCAGCGTGCGGCGGACGAGGCGCACTCGGAGTGGCTCGACTACACAATCGCCGCTGTTACAACCTCGGTACCCGTCGCGCTCATGGGGCTCTGCTTCGTGCCGTTCACAGCCGGACTATCCATGGTCCCTGCTGTTGGTCTAGGTGCAGGGCTCGGAGCAAAGGCCGCGGCCGCTGAGGCGGAATACGAAGCTATGAAAAAGCTAATGAATCAAGCAAAAGATGAGTCCCGCCTAAAGAAAAAACTTGCTCTAGATTTATCTGGATTTAATACGGGTGTTTCGAACCTGGCCCCTCGTCTTTCGAGCTTTCTGGTAGATCTCCAGGGCATAGAGGGCGCATGGAATCAGCTTAACCTAGATCTCTTGCAAATTGCCGAATCCGTTACCCCGGATAACTTTGCCGACGACGAGATGTGGGCAGAAGTCCAACTCCGCGAAACCGTGCAGTTTTGGAACTCCGTAGACGAAACGGCGAAAGAGTTTACCGGCAATGCGTTGATCGATGCGCGTGGTGGCTTGAGTTAGACTTCATGCCGAGACCGTTTAGTCGCTTGGTTGCCTGGAGCGTCACATATGCAATGATATGTGGTCCTGCGCTCTCGGCAACCGATACTCCAACCCGTTGCAAGCAAGACTGGAGAGGTACTGCAACCAGTTTGGCGAACTTCGCGGTCTTGGCAAAAGAAAATTTTGATACTAATTGGGGATTGTACCAGTTAGGCTACCCTTGCTTCGTTCGCGTAGATGATGGCAACCCTGTTGACTTCTACGCGCCCTTGGCAGGGGTACAGAAAACTCTGGAGAAATTGCAGAACAGCGCTCACGGTAACGTAAATGCTTTCAACGACCTTGCCGACTTAGAGAAGCAACTATCCGCCGCACGCGATATTCTCGACTCATTGCCCGATGGCGGTGACGTGGCGGCGGCAAGGGCAAGCCTGATAAAAGCCAAGGAGGATGATGGGCGTGCCCTGATCGGAATCACCTATGTCCTCGACGCTTCGGAACAGTTCGGTTCAAAGCTGGATGCCACGCAACGGTCCTGGACTTCCCTGGAAGCGGCGATCCGAGACAAAGCTTTGGAACGAACTACAATTGCATGCCGCAACACTAACTGGCCCGTCTATCGTTCCCAGCTGGATTTTGTTTGGACAAAATCCGTCACCCGGGGGCAATCGCTGCTGTCAAAGATATCTGACATGTACTCTCCTCTTAGTTCGACAACCGGTGGTCTGCCATCCCTGGTAGCAGATCTCATATCGACCAGAGGCGAGATTGATGACGTTCTTTCCGATATAGCGGCCTCGGATGATACTGGTGCAGATGAACGCGGCCGACAACCGGCGCTCGCTATAGCCAGGTTGAGCGCCCGACGCCTGGCCGATTGTTGGCCAGTGCCGGCAATGGGAGGCCCGCAGAAGAAGGCGAACAGCCACAGTGAAAGGTGACTCCCAATTGTGCCGATCTGGTCAGTTCGTTGACCGCGTCCACAGCCCCGGCGCTCAGTAGCAACACCAGTGCGACCACGGTGGCGGTATGCCCGATGTTCAGTTGGTGCATATTTTGTACGAGCTGGCTCGTTTGGTTGCCGGTCATTTTCTAGACGCCTCCTCAAGCTCAGCGCGGAGCCTCCTTAGACGGGATTCAAAGCTAGCACGTTCGATCACATTTTCTGCCGGTACGGTCGTTTGGTTGCCGGCGGCGGCCTGGTTATCACTCATGCGGCCGAATGCCTCTCGCGAAGGTGACGAGTGCGCGTTTTACCCGCTCCACTACGCTGGTCCAATCGCCAGGGTTCGGCTGGCGGAACAGACGCATGGTAGGATACCAAGGGCTATCCTCCCGCTCAGTAAGCCAGCGCCAGTCTGCGCCAAAGTCAAGCAGAGTCCATGTGGGCATGCCGAGAGCGCCAGCCAAGTGACACACCGCTGTGTCAACTGAAATGATCAGATCGAGGTTGGCTATCAAACCCGCCGTATCGGCCATATCGGCAAGCTGGGGGCCTGCGTTTAAGATGGAGGTTTGTGCCAATTGGCGGCACTCTTCATCCGTGCCGTCTTTTTCAAGGCTAACGATGACAAGTCTTGGAACGTCAAGGAAACAGGAGAACCATGAAGGCGTCATTGAACGCATCCGGTCTCGTTTGTGATCCGGATTTCCACGCCAAGTTACTCCCACCTTCACGCCAGGGAACTCGGTCAATTTGTCGCGCCAGTGTGCCACAATATCATGAGGAGGTTGAAGATAGGGGACATTGGCCGGAATCGTTTCGAGCGTTGTGCCGAACGCACGAGGCAAACTAAGGAGGGGGCAATGGGCGCTGAAATCCTGCGGTGTGTCTCCCTTTGAGATTACAGTGGTGCCGGGGATTGTCTCAAATAGACGCTTGAGTGCGCTTGGCGCTTCCAGAACCACTTTTTGACCAGATTGCGCAATCAGAGTGCGGATTCCGACGAAGACGCCCACCCATTCCGATTTGATGGCGCCCGGGATTCCGACATGATGTCGCCCATCTGGCATCGCCTCGCTGGCTGAATTTTCTCTGGCATTTGTGGTCTGACGGG